>Ga0180431_10000040_pt1 | contig 159764 bp, 113 predicted proteins | sample SS_ome_11_FD_132459 | JGI IMG/M metagenome (GOLD analysis project Ga0180431, IMG submission 132459) | Hypersaline lake sediment archaeal communities from the Salton Sea, California, USA - SS_1_MS_1 metaG | ecosystem: Environmental > Aquatic > Non-marine Saline and Alkaline > Hypersaline >...
CCAGGTAATGGTGTCATCTCCGTCTTTGGTTTCATCTCGTTTCCCGTACCAGTTGCCTTCGGAATCATATTTTCCTCGGCAGTCCTGGATGCCTGCCACATATCCCCTTTCAGCATAGAATTTCCCACGATCGGAATATCTCCTGTTTTCACTGCCGTAGGGAGTGCGAATCAAGACAACCGGAAATTTCCCCTTGGCATCGGGCCTGTATATATCCGTGGCCAACTTCACTCCATCTTGCATGGGCACCATGACATTCATCTCCATGATAACGTTGTATTCGGGAGATGAAACGCTTCCCTGCGAGTGCTCTTCGCTCCATCGAGGAGAGATAACAATTACAGCACACAATCCTATCAGAACAAGGCTAAAAAACAGGCGTGGTTTCATCATTTGTCTTCCCCCTGAATCACTCATATTTTACAGATCTCTTTGAATCAATCCCAGACTTCTTCATAAACACGAATGAAGTTTTCTCCCAGTATTTTCTTGACATCACTCTGGGAATAGCCCCGAGCGAGAAGTCCTTCGGTTAAATTGGGTGTTTTGGAAACATCATCGATTTCGCGGGGATAGGTCCAGGGCGGAAGCGGATAGACCTCGGGATCATACCCGAATGCCTTATATTCTTCGATACTCTCCTGAGCGAAATCGAAGCCTATGCCGATATGATCCGTGCCCACTAAGTGAGCAATGTAATCGATGTGATCGATGAGGTCAGCAAGGGTTGGATCTGCCTCTTTCACAAAAGAAGGGAACGCATTGATTCCGATCACACCTCGGTTCTTGGCCAGTGCTTTTATTTGGTCATCTTTGAGATTCCGCTTACTTGGACAGATAGAATCGGCATTGGAATGGCTGAAAATCACAGGATCCTTGGACACTTCTATCGCCTCCATCGAAGTCCGGTAACCCACATGAGAAAGATCGACGACCATGCCGGTCGCGTTCATCCTCTGAATCATTTCCCTTCCGAACTTGGACAGTCCACAGTCTGTGATCTCAGTGCATCCATCCCCCACCAAATTTTTCTCGTTGTAAGTAATCTGGATCACTCGCACGCCCAGCTTAAAAAAAACATCCAGGAGCCTTAAATCATGCTCCACAGGCCTGGAATTTTGAAAGTGAAAACCAACTCCGATTTTCCCTGCTTTTTTTGCTTTATGGATATCCTCCACGCGTGAGACATGAAGAAGTCTGTCATCATTTTCAAATCGGCTGTAAAAGGCGATAATTTGATCGATGGCTTCGCGGAAGGAGTGGTTATGGGCCACTGAGCTCATGGCCAGGGTTATCCCTCCGGTCCGGAGTTTTTCGATGTAGCTGTCATCCATAGCAGGATTCACAAAGGGGCATGCATGGTTGATGACTATGGAAGACTGATGTAATTCAGAAACTGCGTGTATCACACTCTCTCTCCTTTGATCTCATTCCGGCCATAAAAAACCTGATAAACTTTTTCATGATTGTCCTTTCTTTTCTCAAACTACTGCGATCCTCCTCTAAAATCAAACGGGAAGAATAACTACGGGAGAAAACGGACGACACTTTTTTGAAATGATAAATACACCAGTTGTTTTATCTATTTAAGTCAATAATTCTTTTACAGTACGGACTGCTCGATCTATTTCAAATGCTTTGATCCCATTCATATTCACATGTATATCATAAGATCGAAGTTTTTTATGCAATGCTTCCATAAAAACACCTTTGCCTTTCACCTCTTGATTATCTTTTGAAGTCGAGTTTACCCCACAGCTGGGTGACCGATTGACACCAATAACGCCTTTTATCTCAAATCCGTGTTTTTGATACTCCAAAATTTGGTTAGCAATATTCTCTGCCAAATGCTTGATGCTTTCAGAATGAGTATTCTGGCCCAAAACCTTTCTAATCCTTGTGTTCTCTTGCACAACAGGCGTGGAGCCTCCAAGAACATTTCCGCGATCCAATCCCAGGCACTGTAGCTCAGGACAGGGCATTTGGATAATGCCCGCATCAGATGAATGCAATACTTCTAAAATTTCTTTGATGTGCCCGGGGTAGGAGGCGGTTCCGTCCGAAATCGCATTTTGATTGAGAATACAATGCGCCACGAAAATAACAGATTTACTTCTTCCATCATCAAACATTGTTTGTTCCTTGATAAAAAGTTAAACAGTCAACGAAAGATGCAATGCCCAATGTAATTTATATATAGTAATCATACTTGAAAGAAAACGAAAGTCGTAATGCGGTTATTTTTCCCTTCGAAAAACCCATTCTAAGACCAAATATAGGCCAAATATTTATTTAATTTATTTATTTTCAGCAAGATGCATAAGCCAAACTACAATAATTGATATGAAGACAGGTTTGGTATAAGATGCAGAGAATAAGAAAGGAGAGAAAGAATGCCAAAAAAGCCTATCATTATCTGTTTAATTGCTCTTATCGTGTTTTTCTCCCTTGTCAGCCCAACTTTCACAGCTCAGGAATTATCGGAAAAGGAAAAACTGGTAAAGGCACTGGAAAATTCAGCAATTATCGAAAAGAAAATTATGGTGCCGATGCGCGACGGCATTCGCCTGGCTACGGATGTCTACCGTCCTGCAGGTACAGATGAGCCGGTCCCGACAATATTCTGGAGAACCCCATATAACTTCAATCAGATCGGAGAATATCAACTCCGAATGATTGTGGATGCCATCAGCCGGGGTTATGCCTATATCATTCAGAACGAACGGGGAAAGTACTTCTCCGAGGGAGACTGGGAAATATTGGGCTTCCCCCGGACCGACGGCTACGATGCCCTGAGCTGGATAGCCAATCAGCCCTGGTCCAACGGTAAGGTGGGAACAATAGGGTGCTCCTCATCGGCCGAATGGCAGATGGCTCTGGCTGCCATGGACCATCCCGCCCATGCAGCCATGATTCCCATGGCGGCAGGTGCGGGTATCGGCCGGGTCGGGTCTTATTACGAGCAGGGTAACTGGTACCGGGGAGGCGTTTTCCAGATGCTCTTCGGCGCCTGGCTTTACGGCGTACAGAACACACAGCGGCCGACATTTCCAAAAGATATTTCCCGTGAAGATTTGGTACGGCTATCCAAATACTTTGACCTGGCTCCCAAAATGCCTCGCGTGGATTGGCGCGAAGCGTTCGCTCACCTGCCCCTTGTGGATCTCATCAAGAATGTTGAGGGCCCAAAAGGCATCTACGAAGAATTAATCAAGCGACATCCTGATGACCCGGACTGGTATGAAGGGGGCCTCTATCATGATAACGAACCCTATGGAGTTCCGAGCTTCTGGATGAATTCCTGGTATGACGTCTCCATCGGCCCCAACATGGCCCTGTTCAATCATATAACCAAGAATGCGAAAGACCCGGAAGTAGCCAACAATCAATTCGTGCTCATCGCCCCCATGCCTCACTGTGCGTTCCAGGCAGCCACAGAGAATACTGTGGTGGGGGAACGCAACATGGGTGATGCCCGTCTCGATTACAATGCCCTGATTTATGGCTGGTTCGATTACTGGCTCAAGGGCGACCCGAACGGATTTCCCGAAAATACACCCAAAGTCCGATACTACACCATGGGTATGAATAAATGGCAGACCTCATCGACCTGGCCTCCGGAGGGTGTGGAGATGGTGACCTACTACCTGGATAGCGGGGGCAAGGCCAACAGCCGTTTCGGTGACGGGATACTCATGACACAAAAACCGGGATCCAATGACAATGCCGATACGTTCACCTACGATCCGATGACACCTGTCCCCTCACTGGGGGGGAGCATCTGCTGTACCGGTGGGGCTGTGAATCCTGGAGCTTTCGATCAGAGTGAACTCGAAACTCGGCATGACATTCTGGTCTACACGAGTGAACCGCTGAAGGAAGGCCTCGAGGTGAGTGGTGAAATCCCAATCACGCTGTATGTCTCTTCCGATGCCAAAGACACAGATTTCACGGTTAAGCTGGTCGACGTCTACCCTGACGGCAGAGCCTTCAACCTGCATGAGACGATCCAGCGCACCCGCTACCGCGAAGGGTACGACAAACAATTTTTTATGGAAAAAGGCCGGGTTTACAAGCTTCGAGTAAGTCCCCTGTCGACCTCCAACGTCTTTGCACCAGGCCACCGGATAAGGATTGAAGTCTCCAGCAGCAATTTCCCCCAATTCGCGCGGAATCTGAACACAGGCGGCAATAATTATGATGAAACAGAGGGTATCATCGCTCATAACACAATCCACCATTCCCAAAAATATCCCTCTCAAATCAGATTACCGATCGTCAAACACAAGCCGCACGGCTTAAGATAGAGCAAGCTATTGTTGGGTTCAGACCTTGATTAGTTGAAATACTCCCCTTGCGTGCCACAATGCCTTTGGTGTGGCGTGTCCGCCAAAGTTTGATTCCAATCTTTATTGACCTGGATTTGACTCTGGTATAAATTTGCGATGAAGTATGGTCATATCCAAACATAAGTAACAAAGGAAAAGAAATGAAGAAACCATTGGGATTTGACAATGAGACATACCTGGCCAAACAAAGTGAGGCCATTCTCGACCGACTCAGACAGTTTGATAACAGGCTCTATCTTGAATTTGGCGGAAAGCTCCTCTTCGATTATCATGCCGCAAGGGTATTGCCTGGTTTCGATCCCAACGTCAAAATGCGGCTGTTGCAAAAATTGAAAGACAAAGCTGATATCATACTCTGTATATACGCCGGGGATATCGAGAAGAAGAAATTACGAGCGGATTTTGGCATCACCTATGACGTGGATGCTCTGAAGCTCCTCGATGACCTCAGGGAGTGGGGGCTTGATATCCTGGGTGTGGTGATCACCCGGTTTGACGACCAGGCCTCGGCTCTCATTTTCAAAAATAAACTGGAGCGCAGAGGCATCAAAGTTATTCTTCATCGCTACACAAAGGGATACCCTACGGACGTTGACCTCGTCGTCAGCAAAGACGGCTATGGATCGAATGAATATCTGTCATCCGATAAACCTCTCATAGTCGTCACCGGACCCGGCCCTGGCAGCGGGAAGCTCTCCACGTGCCTTTCCCAGATGTACCATGATTTTCTTGGGGGCATAAAGCCCGGGTACGCCAAATTCGAGACATTTCCCATTTGGGATCTGCCCTTAAAGCATCCAGTCAACACCGCCTATGAAGCCGCCACAGCAGATATCAAAGATTTCAACCTCATCGATCCTTTTCACTTGGAAGCCTACAACACAGCATCGGTTAACTACAACCGCGATGTGGAGATCTTCCCCATACTCAAACGCATCCTGGAGAAGATCACCCAAGTTGAGTCCATTTACAAATCCCCTACAGACATGGGAGTCAATTGCGCAAGTGCCGGAATAGTGGATGATGGGATTGTTCAAGAAGCGGCCAAACAGGAAGTGATCCGGCGCTTTTTTCGGTACGGGTGCGAGTATGTCATGGGATATACGGACAAAGAGACGGTTCAACGTGTGGAACTCCTCATGAAGGATCTTGGCGTGAATCCGGATGACAGAAGGGTTGTCGGCTATGCCGGAAAAGCCGCGGAAGAAGCGATGCACAAAGAGAAGGGAAACAAAGGGATTTTTTGTGGAGCGGCCATTGAACTCAAGGATGGATCCATTGTGACAGGAAATAATTCTCCTCTCATGCACGCCGCCTCCAGTCTCATCATAAAAGCCATCAAACATCTTGCAGGCATCCCGGAACAGATTCCGCTGCTTTCATCGAATATTATAGAATCCGTCGAAATGCTGAAGAGGGATATCCTGAAGTCGAAAACGTTGAGTATGGACCTTGAAGAAGTCATGATCAGCCTGTCCATTGCTGCCGCCACAAACCCCACGGTTCAGATGGCCATCGCCAAGCTTAAGGAGCTCGAAGGATGTGAAGTCCATATCACCCACATCCCCTCCCCTGGCGACGAAGCAGGGCTGAAGAGACTCGGGGTCAATCTAACAAGCGAGCCGAATTTTTCCACAAAAAATTTGTTCACAGTGCGATAATGCCGGATGTTGGTTTGAATGTGTGGTTATGTTTTGCTCGTGATGGGGCTAGCTCTTAGCGTTTACCTTGGAGGTTGCCGCTATGATGGCTTCCCGGAGCGTATCCACGATGAATTCCACGTGATCATCTTCGATTGTGTAGGGTGGAAGGAGCTCAAAATGATCTCCTGCTTCTCCGTCAATCAACCCGGTGACCCCACCCAAGATTAACAGCCCCCTCTCCAAAGCTTCCTCCTCAATGCGCCGAGTGACATTCCAGGCTGGTGGAAAAGGCTCTTTGGTTTCATTGCTGACAACAATCTCGATTCCAATGAACAGGCCTTTTCCTCTGACCTGTCCCACATATGGGATATTTTTGAGTTCCTCTTTGAGTTTGGCGATGAGATCTTCTCCCCGCAGCCCGGCTCTGCGCACCAGATCATTTTTGTCTATGAAATCCAGCACGGCTGCACCGGCAGCACAACTCAGGGGATTACCTCCATAAGTACAGCTGTGCATCACGGTCCGGCTGCCCTCATCCAGAGCTCGCCAGACTCTCTCGCCAAGAATAAGAGCGCCAAGAGGAGAATATCCGCTGCTGATCCCTTTACTGGTTGTCATCATATCCGGTGTCACGCGCCAATGTTCGATCCCCCACTTCGCTCCTGTGCGACCGACCCCGCTCATCACCTCATCGATGATGAGAAGCATGTCGTATTCATCACAAATCTCCCTTATGATTGGATAGTATTCCGGCGGCGGCACCACTGCGGACATGGATGTTCCGATCACCGGTTCGGCAATAAAGGCCGCCACGTTTTCTGCGCCCTCCTGCCTGACGACTCTTCGTAATTCATAGGCACAGTCAATCCCGCAGCCTGGGTAAGATTTACCCCATGGACAGCGGTAGCAATATGGAGGTGGTATATGGGGGAAATCGAGAAGATAGGGACGATAAATCTTGCGCCATTGTGTACGCCCGCTCATGGAGAGAGCACCTATGGAATTGCCATGGTAGCTCTGCCATCTCCCGATGATCTTTGTTTTGCCCGGTTTGCCTCTCTCCCAATGATACTGGTAAGCGAGCTTCAAAGCCCCCTCATTGGCTTCTGCTCCCCCTGAGCTGAAGAGGGTCCGTGTAGATCCCATGCCTTTGGGCGCCCATTGCTGCAGCTTCAAGGCCAATTTCTGCTGAGGCACGTTATCCACTATTCCACTATAACTGTAAACAAGTGTTTTGGCCTGTTGAGTGATGGCCGTGATAACATCATCCACGCCATGCCCGATGTTCACAACGCCTACGCCCCCGATGGCGTCCAGATACTTCCTCCCATCGGAATCGAAGACATAGACTCCCTTTCCCTTCGTCATGGTGCGATAGGTTTTTCCTAAGTCGTGATAGAGAACATGGCTGTCTTTATGTCTGTCCATTCGAGTTTTCTCCCGTATCAGATAGTGCCATCGGACGAAGGTCAACTATACCATAAAAAGGATTGTTTCCAGAACATATCTTGACATGAAACATGCGCCTTTAATATAAAGAAGCCATCGTGTCCAATATTCCCAAAAGCAAAAGAGTGAAAAGGATGCTGCGAATTATTTTGGTGATAGTTTCTGCCTATATCGCGTTGGTAATCCTGGCCTATTTCGCACAGAGGAAGCTTCTCTACTTTCCTGATCGTCCGTCGCTTCAAAGCCTTAGTGCGTCTATCTCCCGATTTGGGCTCAAGTTATGGCCCGAACAGGATGCCTGCTATCGCGGCCTCATAAGCAAGCTTCCGCTGTCAGACTATAAGGGAACAGTAATCGTCTTCCACGGAAACGGAGGGTCGGCCAGGGATCGTCTCTACTACATTCAGCCTCTGGAACGTCTTGGATACCGCGTGATTCTGGCCGAATACCCTGGCTATGGTGGACGCCCAGGTCGTCATAGCGAGACGGTATTCACGGCTGATGCCCTTGAAACCGTGAGCATCGCCCGGAAAGCATTTGCCGGACCGCTAATCCTCTGGGGAGAGTCTCTCGGGTGCGGCGTGGCGGCGAATGTCGTGAAACGTCTGGTCAAAAAACCCGACGGGGTTGTTCTTTTGACTCCGTTTGACAGCCTCCTCAATCTCGCCCAAAAGCTATACCGCTTTCTTCCAGTTCGCTTGCTAATCAAGGATAAGTATGACAACCTCGGCAATCTCCGGGGCTATGAAGGTCCTGTGGCCATCCTCATGGCCGGGCAGGATGAAATCATCCCGGGCAGCCTGACAAAACATCTCTATGAATCTCTGGCAGGTACCAAAAAATTGTGGATATTCCCCGACGCCGGACACAATTCCTGGCCGGCAGATCCTGAGGAACCGTGGTGGGCAGAGGTCATGGCTTTCCTCGAGAATTCCTAAACAAAAAGGAATGAATTCCCGATAGACGCTTTTTCGCTAAGGAGGTTGTGATGTTTAAAGCAAGGATCTTCCCGTTAACAGCCCTATTCTTGTTTCAATTTCTCCTCTATGGTCCGGGCATTGCCCCTGCAGATCAGCAGCAGCGTGAGGCCATGTTCTACAAATACCTTGAATTTCCCGATTTGATTAAGGGTGGCGTGATCACACCGTACTGGATGGCTGACGGAAACAGTTTTTGGTATGTGGAGGGCACTCCCGAAGACAGGCTCATGTTTAAAGTGGATTGCCCGACGAACACGAAATTTCCCCTGTTCGATGTATCCCTCTTGAGGAAAACCCTCGCAGCCAAGCTCGGCTATATTCCGGGAGGGAAGGGTGTTCCCTTTGAGACTTTTTCCTTTCTCGACGGCGAAACAAAAATCCAATTCACTGTCGACCAAAAACGCTTTCTCCTCAATCTTGACTCCTATGAGATAGCCGCGGATCCTTCTCATTCGGATCTCTATGTGCTCCAAGAGTGGAAAAAGCCAAAACTCATCCGCGTCGCTGAATTCACTGAGGAAACACCCTGCTATGAAATTCCCTCTCCGAACGGAAAATGGATGCTCTTTGACAAGGACAGCAACCTCTGGATCCGTTCCACCGACGATAACCAATCCACACGGATAACCGAAGATGGGGTCAAAAGATACGGTTGGGATTTTGTCGGAGCGAAATGGTCACCGGACGGCTTGAAGATCGCCGCAGTTAAATCCGACTCCCGTCACTGCGTTTACTCTCCAATCATCCATTGGCTCGGGCATAAAGAACAGATTGAATGGTGGCTCTACGCGGATCCCGGAGATGCCCTTCCTCAAAATGAACTCTATATTCTCAACGCTCTGAAGAGGAGCAAAATTCGTGTCGACATGGGGGATATGCCCGATCAGCAATTTTATATTCTGGGCTGGAGACCTGACGGCTCCGAGGTTCTTATTGTCCGACAAGACCGTTACTTCAAAAAACTCGACCTTCTGGCGGCTGATCCGGAAACCGGTAAAACCCGGACAATCCTCAAGGAATCTCAAAAGACATTCGTGGAGCACAAAGGGTTTCGCAGCTTCATAGATGGGACAAAATTTCTCTGGCTATCGGAAAGAGATGGATGGGCCCATATCTACCTTTACGACATCAACGGAACGCTCATCAAACAGTTGACAAAGGGCCAGTTCCCTGTCATGCAAATTTTTGCCATCGATGAAGAAGAAGGATGGGTCTACTTCACCGCCCATGCTGAAGAAAGAGTGTATGACACACATCTCTACCGAATCTCTCTGGAAGGAAAAGGATTTGCCCGTCTTACAGAAGGCGAGGGTGAACATCGTATCCGGATGTCTCCCTCCCACAAATATTTCGTCGATGTCTATTCATCGCTGGCTCAACCACCCGTTTCCGAGCTTCGGAGTGCCGACGGAAAACTTCTCCAGGACTTGGCAAAAGCGAACATCGATGCAGTCAAGCTACTGAGACGGATGCCTCCAGAGGAATTTGTGGTGAAAGCAGCGGACGGAAAAACCGATCTCTGGGGCGTCATGTACAAGCCCTGGGATTTTGATCCCACCAAGAAATACCCGGTAATCGACCACCTTTACGGAGGGCCGCAGACGACATGGGGACCGCGGACATATGACCTTGGCCATTACGGGGTTCTGGCACACGCTATAGCCCAGCTCGGTTTCATCGTTTTTACGGTCGATGCCCGGGGAACCCCTGAGCGGAGCAAGGCTTTTCAGGATGTGGTCTATGGACAACTCGGCCGCAACGAGATCCCGGATCATGTGGCCACCCTGAAACAGCTTGCTGAGAGGCATCCCTTCATTGACTTGAACCGGGTGGGAGTCTACGGCAGCTCCTGGGGCGGATACTTCACGTTAAGAGCGCTGCTTCTCTATGCGGATATCTATCACGCCGGTGTGGCGGGGGCACCGGTCTCTGACGTCACGCAGTACATCGGTCACGAAAAGTACATCGGCCCCTTAGACAAAAACCTCCCGGCCTACGAGTACGGGTCTAACTCTAAAATCGCACACAGGCTGAAGGGCCATCTTCTGATCCCGATCGGAACGAGCGATAAAAACGTCCGCTTTGCATTTCCCATGGTCATGGCTGAAGCTCTCATCCGGGCCAACAAATTTTTCGATATGATGATCCTCCCCCAAAGAGATCATCACTACGGCTACAGGGGAGGAGAACGGCCCTGGCACAAGCGCCGCTATTTTGGCGAGCTTATCCGGCGGCATTTCCAGAAATACCTCCTCCAGGAAAAACCGATGGATCATTGAGTCCTCATCGAGAACCCAATAATGCATAGAGATCTGTCAGCACAAAAAAAGAAACTTTATTGGCTCTGGTAGTTCTGGATCTTTGACACTTTGTCGATAGCCCACATGCCGCGGCCGTAAGTGGCGATGACCAGGATGTTGTCGCGGGGATGGACGATCAGATCCCAGACAAAACAGGTGGGAAGATTGCTGGACAGTGAGTGCCAGGTCTTCCCGCCGTCAAGAGTTGCATAAACGCCGAGATCCGTCCCGAGATAGAGGATACTCTCTCTCTTCGGATCTTCCCTGATGACGTTCACCGGACCGCAGGGAATATTGCCCGAGATATCGACCCATGTCTGACCGTAATCCGTGGATTTATAGATATAATCGGCAAAATCATCGTCCCGGCGGCCGTTCAGGGTCAGGTAGACGGTTCCCTCCTGATATTTCGAGGCCACTATGCGCGACACATGCTTGTTGTAGGGAAGCCCTTTGGTGATGTCGGCCCAACTGCCGCCGCCATTCCTGGTGATGTGGGCGCGGCCGTCATCTGTCCCGGCATAGATCAACCCGAACTTGAAGGGTGATTCAGAGAGTGCAACCAGACAACCGTAGGGAATGGCAAAGGGGAGTTTTCCCCGCTTGTTCGGATCGTTGTAGGAGAGGTCAGGACTGATTTTCTCCCAGGTTTCTCCCCTGTCCATGGACCGGAACAGGTACTGCATGCCATGGTAGATGACATGGGGATTGTGGGGAGAGATAAGGGTGGGAGCCAGCCATTGACCGCGCAAGGGTGGTTCCCCGTCCTCAACCTTGGGAAGGATGTTCGTGACTTTCCAGTTATTGTCTTTGAATTCCCCTCGGATCAGACGCCCGTAAAAGGTCGAGGCGTAGATTGTGTTGGGATCGGCGGGGTCGATGGCGATATGGGTCCCCTCGCCTCCAGGAACGAATTCCCATCCTGTAGCCTGGTAATAGCCCTTTTTTCCAAAGGCTTTGGTATGTGCGATACTTCCCCTGTAGGATCCGTGATCCTGGATAGATCCGTAAACGTGGAAGGGTTTGGCCATATCATAGGCCACATTGTAAAATTGAATGACAGGAATGAAACGCTCTGACTTCGATTTGGCCGCTTCGCCGAGAAGACTCCCGAATATGTAGGAATAACGTGTATCTTGCAGAAAAGCCCGCCAGCTCTTTCCCCCATCATAGGAAACGGCTATGCCACCATCGTTGGCATCGACGATATAATCGGAATCTTCGGGAGCGATCCACAGCCCGTGATGGTCGGGATGAAAGCCTGGATATTGGATGGTTTTGAAGGTCTTCCCCCCGTCAATGGACTTGGCCAACTGCACGCCCATGATGTAGATGGTGTCTGGATCGTTGGGATCAACCCGCATCTGGGTGAAGCCCCAGCCGTAGGTCCCGGCAAAGCTTTCCATAAATTGATTGCTTGGGCTGACCCTGAACCAGGTCTCGCCCTTGTCATTGCTTCGGAAGACCTCAGCACCCTTGGCCACGGGGCCCTCTCTCAGACGGCCATAGGGATCCCGCTCCCCCTTTTTTGGCTCCCGGCCTGGGTTGTGATTATCGATGAGTGCATACAGAACATCAGGATAGCTGCGGCAGATGTCAATCCCCATCCGGCCGGTCAGCCCATAATCAGGGAGTCCATTTGTCTTGAGATCCCAAGTTTTTCCGCCATCCTCTGTCTTAAAGATTCCATCACCAGGTCCTGGCATGGGATCACTCCAGCGCTGGCGTGTGCGGTTCCACATGGCGGTATAGAGGATTTCCGGATTGGAAGGATCCATCACCAGGTCAATCGCCCCGGTGTGGTCATTGATGTAATGCACTTTTTTCCAGGTCCGGCCTCCATCTTCAGTTTTGAACACTCCCCGCTCTTCATTGTGCGTCCACGCATGGCCTGTGGCCGCAACATAGACGATATCCGGATTCTCAGGATGGATGATGATCCGGCTAATCGTGTTCGTATCAGCCAGACCCATGTGCTCCCAGGTCGTTCCGGCATCACAGGACTTATAAACGCCGATCCCTGCCACAGAACCTCGGTAGATATTGGCTTCACCGGTTCCCACCCAGACAATGTCAGGATTGCTGGGAGCTACCGTCACATCACCTATGGAGATGCTCGGAACGTCATCCATGATGGGTTTCCAGGTTACGCCGTAGTTGGTGGTCTTCCAGACCCCTCCTGTGGCTGATGCAATATAAATGGTGTCCCGGCTACCTTTAGGGACAGCGATATCCGTGCAGCGGCCGCTGAGCGTATCCGGCCCGAGAAACCGCCATTCCAGCTCTTTAAAAGGAGATGAGGCCTTCAGGGCCTGGTGCTGATCGAACCACTTCAAACGCAAGGCGGGATCCGTGCTTTCGGCCCTTTCCTGGAAGCCATCAACACGGCTGAAAACCGGTGCAGCCATCAGGCTGAAGAGGATCACCAGCCCAGCAGCCCATAATAAAGAAATTGGCTTAAATCGGGTTCGTCTTTTCATTGAAATCCCATCTGAAATTTTCGTCAAAATAAAAATTCATGGTATCAGTGAGTCGAAAATTGTATCGTCAGACTGGGTTCCGTGTCAAATTGACACACCCGCAAGTATGCATATCCAAACGGGATTGAGGTTTACAGATTGATGCAGTCTTAATTGGGCGCATCGGATCACAATATGCTCTTCGGTGTTTAAAGCCAAATGCGGCCCCTTGCTCTGACTTGCGGGAATTGGCTTATTTCGCGATAATAAAGAGCCGGAAATCACTCATTACCCTGATTCGAACTGGCACGCCGATCCTTCGGAGCCGGATTTCAAATTCGGCAGGTGAACTCGCTCCCGACAAAGGCTGCCTTTTGGAGACAATCATCATGAACAGAACTATTACAAGAAAAGATTTATTTTGTTTCTTTCTGCCGGTTGTATGTTGTGTATCGGTTTTATCCGTGAGTTGTAGCCGAGGATCCATTTCATCCGGTCAGTTGGATACAATTACCGTCATTCAATCCTCCGTGTCTCCCGGAGATCCCCATATTTGCAGTGATTCGGTCAATCGCCTCAGCATTTTATTCAATATCTATGAAGCCCTTGTTGAACGGGATAAGGAAGGCCGTTACCAACCCTCCCTTGCAGAGAGCTGGAGTGTCGAGGAAGATGCATCCACTTGGACATTCAAGTTGAGACCGGGTGTGACATTCCATAATGGTGATATCCTCTGCGCGGAAGACGTGGTGGCCACTCTGGGACGCGTGCTCGATCCGGCCATAGGTGGGGCTTTCGGAACCCAAGGTGTCTACTTCAGCTACCTTGGAACCGCTCGGATTTCAGCGCTCGATGATCTGAAAGTGCAGATAGTCATCGAGGAGCCCATGGCTGATCTACTGGATCTCCTGGTTGCCATGCCTATTAGCCCGAGGAGCGAATTAGACACATGGCCTCAGAAGTACGTTGGCACCGGACCATATAAAGTTGCCACACAAACTGAGAATAAGATAATCCTCAGCGCCCATGATGATTATTGGGGAAAGGAACCGCCCTATAGAGAGATACACTGGCTCGCTGAAACTGATTCAAAAAAACGCATCGAACTTTTGCTGAGCGGTCAGGCAGATATTATCTCGGGCATAAGTCGCCAGCAAGCCGAGGCGATAAAGAAAAATGAGGAAACTTCAGCCCATGAACTCAAGAGCGGATTGTGTATTATTTTCATGTGCAATTGTCAGAAAGGTCCTTGTAAGGACCGCCGCATCCGCCAGGCATTAAACTATGCTTTGGATACAGACACAATAATCAAAGAAATCAAACAGGGGGCGGCCACACCTTTAACCGGTTTCTTGACACCTCATCACTTCGGTCACAATCCGGATACTCCGGTCTATCCCCACGATCCGGAAAAAGCCCGCCGTCTCCTTGCTGAGGCAGGATATGAAGATGGACTGGAGCTTACCTTTGACATCCCTTCGGTCATGCCCGATGAAGCGCCGCAGTTGGTGCAGATGATGAGCGAACAGCTCAATCTTGTGGGAATCTCTATTCGGGTTATCGAACACAGAGACCGGGCAGCCTACGCCGAAATGGTCAGGGACAAAAAAATTCATGACGCATGCTGCTTTGATTCGAGTCCACGAAGCACATACCGTGTGCTGAAAGAGAAAATCCAATCCACTCGGCGAGGGCCCTGGTGGCAGGGATACGAAAACAACACTGTGAATTCTCTGATCAAACAGGCCGAAGCCACAGTCAATGACACGGAGAGAGCGAATATTTACCGCCAAATCTACACACTAGTCAGGAACGATGCCCCATGGATATTCCTTTACAGGCCGACACATTACTGGGGTGTTCGATCGGCTCTTAAGACCTGGAAACTCAGAAGGGATGGTTTGCTCATTTTTGACTGAATTGAATAAAGGCTATTTCGGTAACCCGAAAAAGAAATGCGATGATCGCAGGATGAGGCTCAATTCAGGAGTTTGTGATGGAGGTCCTTATGAACAAAAAAAAATCCCCAAAAATTGTCTTGTATGCTATCAGTTGTGTGATTTTTTGTCTTACAGCAAGTGGGTTCTCATTAAAATCCTTCAGAGAAGAAAAGCACCATATTAAAATCAAGCGAATCCTTGATTACGAGAATTCTGGCTCCAAAAAGACGGCCATAGATGAAATCGAAGTGCCCGTCGGATCACACTTGGCACTCAAAGGATTTCCCGAGGAAAGGCTGTACTATGTGCTTGATGGGCGTGGGATCATAAGCATATATGAAGAATCACCAAAGGGGGATATCTATGAATTGAGGCAGGATGTTTCTGTCTATATGACCCCAGGAATAAAGCATGAAATCATCAATATTGGAGATAGGCCCCTTTATTGTGTCATCTTTGTGGTGAAGGGGGGCACTGCTCCGGAGGGAGAACTGTCCTGGTCGGCTGTCAACCAGAGAGGAGTCACGGTGGAAAAGCCGAAAATCGGTTCCGGCGTTGCCGTCACCAGGGTGTTTGACGAGGGATTAAATCCCTCCAAAGAAGAAGGGCTCCATCTGCGGATCCGTGATATTTGGCTGCGGCGCCCTCAGAAATTTGCGAACGCTGAAGTCCTCACGGTGGCACCAGGCAGGTCCACCAGGCTCCATACGCATCATGATACGGGAGAAACATGCTATATTTTGTACGGAAAAGGCAATTTTGTTTGGGATGACAAAAAAATTCCTTTCAAAGCCGGATCCTGTATCAGTTATCCCATCGGGGTATTGCGACAAGTGGAAAACTCGGGTAAATATCCCATGTCGTATATATGTATTTCATCATTTCTAGAGTAAAAAGGTTTTTGTAAAAGTATGTTTGTCCCATCAGTTGTAAAGGGATTGTCCCAAAGGCGAACTTTGTGTTGTTCAGATCGTTCAGTATTGAAAATTTCTCGATGATTGATTTATTTTTTTCTCAATCCACCCATGGCAATGGCAAAGATCAATCCCACTCCGGCTCCTATAGCCACAAAGAGCGGTAAATTATCGACTAAAAGACCCACAACAGCACCGATGCCAGCTCCCACCAGAACCGGTATGCGCCTAATCAAATAATTCCTCATACTCCATCTCCATCTGAAAAATCTTTTACTTCCGAAAGCACTGTGGATAGTGCAGCCTTTATTCTAGACCAATTCCAGATAGCCTGCCAGCCGCTTTTTTCTACCCAGGATGGGGTCAGACTTGAATTAGTTGAATAATTCAATCCGCTTTTTAGAGAACTCACTTATGTATGAAGAATTATTCAACTAATTCAAGTCTGACCCCATTAAAACGGTTTGATGTTGTATTTCGGTGGATCGATTCCGTGCATATGCCGGACAAAGTAATCCCATACACGACGGATCGTATGGGCAGAACGGAAGTTGTGCGGCCTGTTAGGGACATAGAGCATGTCAAAATCTTTATCGCCTTTGATCAAGGCATCCACGAGTTGAAGAGTGGAGCCGGGCAGAACATTTTCGTCAATCTCTCCCATCATGATGAGCAGCTTCCCTTTGAGATTATCGACCTGCTGGCGGCCGTCAGCGTTCATGTAGTTCTCCGGCACTTCGGTCGGATGAGGGCGGAGTTGCGTTCCATCGCTATATTGGGGACGGCCGTGGAATGCTGTCCAGTGATAATCAAGATACATGTTATGCATGCTCCCGGGACCGGCGCCGGAAACGCCGACTTTGAAAAAATCAGGAAATTCCAGCATGGCTCGGAACGCTGTCCAGCCACCGAAGGAACCACCATGAATGCCCACACAGTCAATATCCAAAAAAGAATGCTGTTCAGCAAGCTGTTTGATGGCAGCGATGTGGTCATTAAGCATCATGGTATGGAGCTTTCCATACGAGTGATGCAAAAATTCCTTAGAACGGTACGTTGTGCCGCGGGCATCGATCACCACGGAGACAAAACCCAACTCAGTCAGGCAGGCCGGCCGCACCAAGGCAGGCACACCCATAAGAGCTTGAGTAAAGTCCCGGGGAACCACCGCACAGAGAGGACTGGCATATTGGGAATCGATAACAGGATATTTTTTTGGGGGGTCGAAATCCCTCGGTTTATACATCAAGCCGTAGAGATCGGTTTGACCATCCTCAGCTTTAACCACAAATTCTTCCGGATCACGCCACCCGGCTTCATAGAGATCGCTGGCATCCGCCTTTTCCACGGTCGCAATCAAGGATCCGTCATCTGTAGATCGCACAACTGTTTCAGTGGGTTGGTCGACACGTGAATAATTATAAACGACATACTTGCCACCCGGGGAAACCACCTCATACCCCGTTGCTCCGGTCAGGGAAAGGACATCATTCCAGGGGCTTGTTATGAGGTGGTCGGCTTTTTCAGGAGACAACAGGGTCAGGCTTGAGCCGTCGAAATTGACACGGTAGAGGTAGCGGTAGTAGGGATTTCCCTCCTCGTGGCCGCCGCCGACAAAGAAAATTCTCCGACCGGCTTCATCGACCTCCACAATATCCCACACCAACCATTCGCCCTGAGTGATCTGATTTTTGAGTTGACCGGTCCTTCCGTCATAGAGATAGAGATGTCCCCAGCCATCCCGCTGGGAGAACCAGATGACTTCCTCACAATCTCCGACCACCCGGACGTTGGGAGGGCTGTAGGACGTGGTGTTGAGATCGGTTCTCGGCAAAAGACTTTCCTCGATGACGGTTCGACAGGCTCCTGTGGCAAGATCGATATCGAAGAGAAAAGCTGATTCCATGTTGTCGCCGAAGGCCACAGCATAAAGGTTTTTTGTGTCCGAACTGAACCAGGCTTTACGCACGGCGAGAATATCCTGCTGCATCACCAGGAGCTTATCATAAGGGAGCTCAAGACGGCGGTGTTCATCCCGCTTGATATCAAAAACGAACCACTCCACAGTAGCCGGTTTTTCCCCTAGAAGCGGCAGCCGAACCATGTGCACTTTGGGCCGGAAACTGCCGTCATCAGGGGCGGTTTCAAGAATAGGATACTCGGCCACATGACGCTGGTCGACACGGGTGACAATAACTTTAGTGGAATCGGGCGACCAAGTGGATTCCATAGGAACCATGGGTTTGCCGGTGCGCTTGCTAGGAATATAGGAGGCTTGCCAGCCATCATAATAAATCCCATAGCCGAAGTGAGGCTCACCATTTTTGGTGAGAGGTTTCTCCGTTCCCTTGGCCATATCGTGCAGCCAGAGATTGCCGTCTTTGGTCAATATGCCCAACTTCCCATCGGGTGAAACCAAAACTCCGTCCGGGACAGAAATTCGACGTCCGGAACAACTGGAAGGAGAGAGTGTGCAGGTGTACGTCACTCCGTTGACGGTGAACGTGATAGCGCTGCGATCGCTGTTATACGCAAAACTCTGGAAAGGAAGATTGTCAGCATCGATGTCTTTATCCATAGCCTGAGATAGCGCATCGGCAACAGCTTTGTGATCAAAAGCCTGTTTCTTATCACCCGAGGTTGCATCGACGACGACATACTCCGTTCCTTTTTTGGTCTGCCGCCTGTACCAGAACTCATCCGATTTGCCAATCCAATGAGGTGTAACGAACAGGTTTTTCACCTTTGGAAAAATATTGGAAAGAAGCCACTGCTCGGCCCGGGCATAATCTTCAACGGTAACCTTTACGGTTTCAGCATCCCGATCACCTTTGCAATTGACATTCGGCAGAACAAAAGCTATGGCGATAGAGATGAACAGCACGGTCATAAAACGCGGAATAACACGATTTGGCATATGTCTGTCTCCTCTCCTTTTATTTTCAAGGGGCATTTTATGGCTTTTTTCTGTTTTGAATATATCAAATAACACTCAATGAGGTCTATCGGTTTTTGGGGCTTACAGCCGACAATTCTCCATGCGTTGCCAACACATGTCAATGGCCTTCATCCGGCTTCAATCCTCCAGTAATATCGGCCAATTCCTGTGCGATACAGGAGCGAAAGAGAGTCTATGTGCAACGACAGCTTAGGCGTTACACACGGGATGATAATACTTGACAAGAAAAAAGACGATGCTCTGTCTCAAATCAGAAACGGAGTCAGGCATGGAAAATGTGGCGATGTAAAGATTGCCTTCACTCTCAGCCTCCCGGATCCAGCTGTCATAGGAATGGTGAGATTTGATAAAACCTGAATCAGATAAGTTTTCTGATTCGCCGAAGTAAATAGCTCGATATGTTTGGGATTTGCTTTTGGAATCCCGGATTAAAATGACAAAAATCCCAGCTTTGTCTTCCGCTTGCCAATCGCGAATGGATTCTGGTTCAGTGAATTGATAATTGGCAAAATAGATCATATCCCTCTTCCACGCACACACATCCCGCTATTCATCTCAAGACAGTTCCTGTCATTCCCACTCATATCTTTACGAGATCTGATATGAGGACACACAGTGGCCCAAACTACTCGATGTATCCGAGAGCTTTCAATCTTTCCTTTTCCCTTTCTCCCAGCTTGGCTTTCTCATCGGCACGGAATCCTTTAGCGACGTCTTGAACAAAGCGACTTAGAAAAAATTCGAGCACCGATTTTTGAAACCCAGCGCTGGAAAGAGCTTGGGTGGCTCTAGGATCCTTACTGACATCAAAGACTTGAGTATTCCGCTGACCAAATTTCGGAAAAACAATAGCCCTGTAGGGAAGAGAATCGACGACATATCCTGAATAGCGGGACGAGATGATTGTTGAACGGCAGATCCGTGTTCTTTTCGCGGGAAGCGAGAAGAGATTCACACCTCTGCTCAGCTCAGGATAGGGATACGGGATATCCAAGAGATCACACAATGTCACAGCCAAGTCGGATGTGATGGCGGGATTGTCGACAACCTTCTGGTCTTCATTTATACCCGGGAGACGAAAAATCAGAGGCACATGAACCCCCTCTTCATGCAGAACAACATTGTGACCCAGCAGATCATGCTCTCCCAATCCTTCCCCATGATCCGAGATTATGATTGCAATTGTCTCATCATCCTGTCCGGTTTTTCTCAATACTTCTATCAATTTGCCGACGACATGATCGGCATAAGCCAGGTTTTCATCATAAACATCGGTCATGAATTGGATCTCTGCGGGGCTCCGGTGTTCAACGGCAAATATCCGATTAACCTCCTCGTTGAAGTCGTCTGAAGGATTTGCAAAACGCTTCTGATATTTCCCGAAGAAGGGCCGCGTCATGCGATAGGGAGTGTGGGGCTCCCTTAGATGGAGATACATAAAAAAGGGTTTATCCTCGACACCGGCAACCAACTCTTCAAAAGGAGCCACAAAATCAATGGCGTCAACAATTTTGTTTTCTTCGAACAGCTCGATAAAGTGATCGAATCCCTGGTGGTAGTTGAATGCTCTGCTGAAAAAAGGATTCGCAGTCAATGCAGCAGTCATATATCCGTTGTGCTGGAACAGTTCCGGCAATGTTTTTATTGTATCACTCAAGCTGCCGTGGAAAGCGGAGAGAACTCCATGCACATCCGGAGGCAATCCTGTCAGCAGAGTCCCTGTCGAAGCTAAGGTGTAGGCGGCCTCTGCAAATACATTGTCGAACCGGAAGCCGTCAACTGTCAGTCGATCTATATAAGGCGTTGTCTGGCGGTGATAACCGTAGCCGCTCATGTGATCTGCTCTGGCTGCATCGAGAAGAATGATAAGGACGTTTTTTCCCCTGGCAATTTTCCGGAGCCGGGATACGGATGAGGTCCTCTCGCTCGGCCAAATCAGTTGACTTTCTGCAAGACGAATGTAGGGAGATTCGACCTCCGGTATCTCTATCATCACATGGTGAAGGCTCTCGTCCAGCAGCGACACGCGTAGGGACTTTCGGCTTTGAATGGACTGAATGTGCTCTTTCTTATTCTCCTCAGACTCAACAGTTATTTTTCCTTTTATCGGCTTCTGTCCCTGGAAAACATAGCAAAGGCTTAAATGAGAATCCTTCGGGGGATTGCAGTAGTAGTGAAATTGAACCGGTGTCAGATAATCGCTCCCAGGAGTTATTCTTTTTTCGAGCTTTCGAAACCTCCTGGGATGTATTCTTAGCTGCTTGACACGGACTGCATCCGCTTCTGAAAACAGGAACGAGAGCCGGTTTTCTCCAATATGGACATTGTTCTTCGCAATCGTTTTTCGAAAGTGGTGTTCAGAAACGGGAAACTCTTCTGTGTTGACTTTGGCCATCAGCGTGGGAGAAATCTGGGAGAAGTCCACATCCACCTGAATAGACTCTTTTTTCAAGATAAAAAAATTGATTCCCGAAGACGACGTCAAGGGAGAGCGATAGAACTTCTTATCCCGGCCCAGCCGGGGTGCCGACCATTGTCCAAAGAGAAGGTCATCATGGGCAACGTGACTCATGTTCCAATCGAGGACACCATCCACAGCCTCCGGCGAAATATCAGAAATTTCCACTTGCGGTTTCTTGCATCCAACACCCAGAAGCAACACTATGAGAAGGCATTTTATGAGGTGAAGGCGCATATGCGCATTATAGCACTTGATCTCTATAATGCGAATTCTAGCTCTTTTCAGGTAAGGAAGGCGATTCAATACCCGTGTTCGACGAAGATCCCTCTGCAGCAAGAAGAGGTGTGACCCGTGGGAGTGATGTTGATATTTTTTTTGGTTGGCACACACGGAAACAACAACTTTATAAAATCAATAGAAAATTAGAAGAAAACACAAAGCCACTACCAAAGTATTTTTCGCATTAAAGTACCATCTCGGCAATCGTCAACTCAGCAAAAAAAAAGCCGGCTGTTTTGAGTTTGAGAAGGTTGTCAACAACCCTCAAACAAGCACCAACTCTCTCCAGCCGGCACAAGAGAGCTTATTAAAAAAAGGGAGGTTCTATTGAATTTGTATTCGGTTTATGAAGTTAAATGGTTTATCGCAATCAAACAGAACTTCACAAATTGGCCATAGAATAAATTCTTAGCAATTCTTTCTCCTATTTTCCTGTACAGTTCGCAATTTCAGTGACTGTTTTAGGGATGTGGGTCCCCAAAATACGGGAACTTTTTTCAGTAATCAACACATCATCTTCAATACGAATTCCGCCAAAATTTCTGTATTTCTCAACCCTATTGTAATTGATGAAATCAGAATACTTATTCTGCGCCTTCCATCTATCAAACAACGTTGGATTGAAATAGATCCCAGGCTCCGCAGTCAACACAAGACCTTCCTGGAGAGCCTTAGCATATCTCAACTGAGCAAGACCGAATTGATCACTTCTTTTGATATTTGTGTTGTATCCGACGAGATCTTCTCCCAGATCTTCCATATCATGGACATCCAGTCCTACCAAATGCCCCACTCCGTGAGGAAAAAACAAAGCGTATGCCCCTTTTTCCACGGCCTCATCAATATCGCCGGACATCAGTCCAAGATCTTTCAATCCACAGGTAATGGTTCTGGCTGCCTGCATGTGAATGTCCCTGAACTTGACACCCGGCTTCATATTCTGGATCGCCTGCAATTGAGCTTTCAGCACAATCTCGTAGATCTCCTTCTGCTTCCGGGTGAATTCGCCATCCACGGGCACGGTTCTGGTTATATCCGAAGCATAATGCATTGGAGATTCCGCGCCGCAATCGCAGAGAACCAAGCGTCCTTTTTCAAGCATATTTCCGTACTGAAAGTTGTTCAAATATCCTGCATTCATGGTGAGTGCCGTCGGGAATGCCATATGGCTGCCCGCCGCAATAGCAATCCCTTCCATTTTCCCAACAATTTCCCGTTCATAAATTCTTGATTTGCATATTTTCATACCGGCTAGGTACATGTCACGCGTGATATTCACGGCTCTTTCGATTTCATCAATTTCTTCCTTAATCTTGACCAGTCTCTGCCTAATTACAGCTTTTATTAAAGTCAGTGAAGTGAAATTTCCCACATGAGCTGCCGGTATTCCCAAAAGATTACCCAAACGAATTGAAATCTCTTGTCGATACGGAGGTAAATAGTGAATTTGACGCTTCTGTTGTTTAGCCTTTTTCAAATAGGCCTCCAGCTTATCCAGAGGCAATGTCTTTCCAACACCCGCAAGTAAAGCTCTATCTTTGAGCAAGGGTTGTGGCCCAGCCCAGACGACATCCTCAGCAGTGGCTTCTCTGCCAAAGAGAATCTCTTGGTCTTCGTCCGCATTCACAATTCCAGCTAAACCAGGACTATCCAGACCGAAAAAATACAGAAACGTGCTATCCTGTCTGAATTTGTAAGGATTAGCCGGAAAGTTCCTGGGGCTTTCTTCATTTCCCATGAAGAGAGCAAGACCGGAATGGATTTCCTCTTTCAGCTTTTTTCTTCTGCTAACATAGATATCAGAAGCAAACACAGAACACCTCTCTTCCCATTCTTTCCCGATTCACAAAAAGTTCTATTATCCCCTTAAAATGACTTTTGGAGTAACAACTCGATAGAATCATTCAATTCCTGTTTTAATAGACTGGAGTGAGCCATTTCTTGAATTTCTTGTTTTTTGCTCGAACGATTTCATGAAAGAGAGTTTGCAGTTGCTTGGTCACTCCTCCTATTTCGCCCCCATTTATGGTTTTGTTATCAATGGATCCAACGGAAAGAATTTCACGCATAGTACTGCAAAGAAACACTTCTTCGGCAAAATACAGCTCCGTCCTGCTGATAGGTCTCTCGATAGTATCTAAATCCAATTCTCTCCGTGACATCTCGATCACGGAATCCCGGGTTATGCCCGGAAGTATATTATGAGATGTGGCCGGAGTACAGAGCATTTTGTTTTTCAACATAAACAAATTCATTGTCGAAGCTTCACTCACATGTCCATCTTGATTCAACAACAATGCCTCATCAAATCCATTGTCTCGGGCCTCAGTCGCCGCCAGAGCTGAGTTGACATAGGCCCCTGTTATTTTAGCGCTTCCGGGTATCATATTGTCATCAGTTCTCCGCCATGAACTGACACACGATCTCACAGGCTTATCAGGAATATCTACAGACTCCGTCTCAATAATATAAATACAAAGCTCATGGTCTCTCGGAAAAGAGACTCCGAGTTTTCCTGCTGATTTATAGGCAATCGGTCTGATATATATATCACATTTAAAATTGTTTCTTTTGATAAGCTCCTTGGTGATCTCAATCAATTCTTCCGAAGATCTCTCTATATCGATATGGACAATCCTTGAGTTTTTTCGCATCCTTTCATAATGATCCTCAACCCTGAACAGAAACATTTGCTTCTGATTTTCACAATAATAACCTCTAATGCCCTCGAACACACCGGTCCCATAGTTGAATGCATGAGTTCGGATGTTTATATTGGCTTCCTTCAGAGAGACAAACGTTCCCTTAAAAAAAGCTATACTCATGAGTTCACTCCTTTATCTGAGTATGCCATCTTAGTTTTAACAGGTTTTATAATAACCTAAAAAAAAGTCAAAAGTATTTTAAAGAAGATTTTGGTTATATCGGATTACTATTCGGCTTTTATACTCATTTCTTCTTCACTTATGATATAGTATTATTTTAATAATTCACGGAGATTGCTTTCCAAAATAAGTAATTTCTTCCTTCTTTTGAGAATTGAATTTATCAATCAATTTCAAAGCATATTCTATTATTGTATCAGTCCCATTGATAAGATCATCTATTTGAGGCTCTACATAAAAATCCGGAATGATTCCTCTTTCTGCATCCATTCCTTCTACATCAACCTGGAACGTTTCCCTAGCTACCCTCAATTTCAGTCTAGTATTTTTCAAAACAACTTCCTTACTGAAATCATTACAGGTGTAAGTACTACCAGTTTCACTCCCAATAAATCTTCCTATCTTGTGGAATTTCAGGAGTGCACAGAGATGCCCAGTAGAGGAAAAACATCCACCGTTAATCAGAATAAATACTCTACCTCCGAAGCTGTTATCTGCCGTCTTAAAAGGCTTTGTCAACTTATCGTAACCAAATTTTGGATCTTTTTTTTTAAAATAAATAACTGGTTCCGGAGCTAAATACGAAAGCAAATGAGTTGTGCAGTAAGGATCTCCACCTCCATTGTCACGAAAGTCTAGAATAAGATTCTTTATTCCGGAATCCTCAATTTTCTTAAAAGAAGCCTCGATAAACGAGTAGAATTCTGCCCTTTCACTATAATAAGCAAAAGACCTGATGGAAAGAATAGCTGTATTCTTATCCACAATTAATTCGAGGTTTAAATTATCTTTAGAAGAACTCATGAGTGTGCTTTTTTTATTTTCCGAGGTATTCAGGACCTTCCCATCAATAGGCTCCAGGATAACCGTATTTGATTGAGATGACCCGGGGAGTTGATAGGTCACAGTGAACTCATTTTGAAAACCAAAATGGATTGCATACAAACAATTAAACCACTTGCGGCTTAACAGTTGCGTTTTAAACTTATCATTATATCCATCAGCAGAAATATAAGTTTTCAGGATTCTGAAAATTTCAGAAATTTTCATTCCATTTATGCCACTCACCTCAGCTCCCAATGGAATTTCTCCAGCTTCACCATAGTACTGGACCACGTATACTTTATTTCTGATAAAAATCAAACCTAGAGGAAAAATCTTTCTTGGAACAGTATCCCAATAGTGTTCGGGCATGGTCATACGAGTATGACCACAGCCTATCTTAGCGACAATTGGTAAAACTATTTTATAAAAAGCCGCAATATTCATGGGCGTACAAATTTTCTTGGATTTTTGCTCGAATAACCGGTCAATATCTTGTTTATTCGCAAATTTATAGAGAGCGGGGTGCAAATTCTCAATTGCATCTCTCATCTGTTGGAAATCTTCTTGTAACTCGCCAATTGAAAATATTTTGTCTTTCACATTTTTATATCTATTTTGACCATGCAAAACACATAAGAAGATAATAAAAATATTAGTAAGAACAATAAATAAAATGATTTTTTTAATATAAACCTCCTGATTCAATAACTAAGCCTCATCAAATCCATAGTCTCGGACCTCAGTTGCCGCCAGAGCTGAGTTGACGTATGATCCTGTTGTTTTAGTGCTTCTAGGTATCTTATTATCATCAGTTCTCCGCCATGCACTGATACAAGCTCTCAAAGTTTTATCAGGAAAAGCTATGCTCATGAGTCCTCTCCTTCATGGGAGACTGCCATTTTAGTTCCTGTTTTTTATGAAGCTTGCCTTAACCCAATAGACATCAAACTCCTCTCTTCTTCTGCTTATAAAGAAAAGGTACTTTTGATCGGGGGTCATGATAGGACACATATCATGCTTTGATGAGTTTATTCTATTTCCTAGATTAATTGGCTGTGTCCATGATCCATCTATTTTCCGATAACCGATGTAAAGATCCAATTCACCCAGACAGTCGGCAAGGTCCGAAGAAGCAAAAATTATAAAACTCTCATCCGGAGAGATAAAGGGTGTAGTCCCTCTATATCCAGAGTGTAAAACTTCGCTAACTTTTTTTGGCTTAAGGTACCGTCCTTCCACAAATCTTGATTGAAACATCCCTGTCTTGACAGTGCTAAAATAAAGATTTCCATTCTCTGCAACGGAAAACTGCCAGTGTATAAGTTTTGAGTTTACAACGGAACCCAGTGGCCTAGGTTTAGACCATCGATCTCCTTTTTTATCGACATACCAAATATTCTCTTTATATGAAGCTCCTTTTTCATCTAACCAATTTTGAGATATGAAATAAAGTCTATTTTTTGCGGGATGCATAAAGGGACTGCCCAGAATATCATGACCGGGGAATTCCAAAAATTCTGGCCTGTTCCACCTGTCATTGATCAACCGTGAAGTCTTTATCTTCGTATAAGAGGGCTCTTCCGAATACTCTTCCCAAAAAACGTTTTTCCCATCTGTGGAAAAAGTTGGCGAGGCGTGGTTCATCTGCTCTAAAGTAACTATCCCTGGGGCAAAAATAACGGGCTCTTCTCCAGGAGGTTTCTGACCCAAATATTGGCCGGTTAAAACGGGAAAATCCGGATGATTCTGTTGGGCATATAAGAACCAGGAAAAGATTAAAACTCCTAGTAAAAACACACGAAAACAGCAAGATCGCATAAAATCGCTCCTTTTCAATTTATTGTCATGATCAAGGCATTTCCAGGGTATTTCCTGTTCTCAATTCAAAGCGCTTCAATAACAATACACATATCAACGAAAACATTCCCAGTACTGCAAACATGGTCAGACTTGCCTTATATGAATCCGTCATATCGCGCAATAGGCCATTGAGAAAAGCAAACAATCCGATGCCGATGTTTTGAATCGCAAAGACTGTTCCCATGGCCGTTCCGATCCTTCCTTTCTTTGTAACCAATACTATCGATGGCCACAGGGCTGCGGGCAAAAGGACGAAAGCTAATCCCAAAATCAACATAGGGAAAGCGGGGTAAATGCCGGAATATCCCAAGAGCAAATGGCCCGGAATCAACAACATTGAACCGAGAAGCATAAAAGTAACCCGTTTTCCGATCTTATCAACAATCAGCCCAAAAAGCGGAGTCAATACAATTGAACACACAGTTATTATCGAAGTGATCCCCCCGGCTGTCGTGAAAATGTGGAGGATATTATTCAAGGTTTTCTGAAAGAACCCTCCAGCAAACTGCGAAAACCGGATAATCTCCCATTTGTCAACGAACAGGTCAGTAGAAAGAGCCGTAAACGGAAAAATCGCGGAATAAAAACACACACAAATAAATGAAATGCACCAGAATTGAAATGGAAAACTCTTAATGTCTCTCAAGGCGATCCGGTTTCCCTGAGATTCTGTTTCGATATTGAATTTCCGCCCGCCTTGCCTGTTAACTGCAATATAGAACAAAAAACACAAGAAGGCAAAACAACATATGATAAAAGCGGCAACAAGCGCGTACCGGAATCCTCCAAAGTGAGCGACGATCAACTCGCCCGTGTTAAAACTGAACAGAGTTCCCACTCTTCCTGCCGATATGTAGATGGCCATGGCCACGGCTGTCATCCTGGTTTTAAACCATAAGGAGATAATCGCCATATTCACGACCAGCATCGATTCAGCCCCGGTCCCAAAAATGAATCTTCCGATAAAAAGCGGAACAAGATTTTTTGAAACTGCAATGATGCCCGACCCTGCAAGCGCTATCCCTAGAAAAATCAATCCGGCTTTGACGCATCCAAGACGATCCGTCACAATTCCTGCTATGAAGACAGAAAATATGGCCGCAATCGCATACATGGTATAAAAGGCGCCAACTGTTCCCCGGGAAACGTCCAATTGCTCTATTAAGGATGGGGCAATGGCAAAAAAAATATCCACAACGAAACATATCCCGAATGAGATGGCGCTGATTAACACCAGGACCGCTATACAATAAATCTTTTTCGATAGATGGATGACTGGAAATCCCTTCTTAGCAGAAAACAATTTTCACTTTGATTCTCAATCAGCTAGGTGACATCTCTATGAAATTTTGTATAAAGGCTTATGACAGGATTGTGACCGGAGACACGATCTTTAACGATGAGCGTGGTAACCGGTGCCCTGGAATGCTTCGTGAAAAGCATATCATGGCCTAAACAAAGCCCTACTATAACATTGAAGCCGGTTTCCACTTGATTGAGCAATTCGGCTTGAAGTAGAGGATTGCATGCTGCCTGGAACTCATCCGATTCTTTCCCTAACTCTGAAGGCACGTTCAATTCCGCTCTTTCCACTGCTCCGCAGGTACAAATAACAGAGATGACCTCCAATCCATGTCTCTTTAAAATGCGACAAGCTCTATAGGCTTCGTCAGACAAAGCAACACAGAAAGCAATCCCGATCTTTTTTGCCTGAATTTTTTTGGCAAATTCCGCAATCTCTCTTATCCTTGATCGAATAGGAATTCTCTTGTTTTCCCTTTTTGCTGCATTCTCATCGTAGGCTTCTATTTCCACTTCTGCGGAATTCAAATAAAATGACCTTACATTTTCATCTTCATATTTCTTTTTAACTTCACGGGCAAGATTTCTGTTTTCCCTCAATGGACAAAATTGGGGAAGTAATGAATCATCGGAAATACCCTTGACACAAAATTTGGATTTGCATGATGCACAGTCGTATCCGTAAGTCATCCGTCCTCGATCTTTCTTATTTTGTTACCGTGAATCAATCTCATCGAGTCTTTTATCTATTTGCCCTTATATTCTTGAATGATTTTTGCACTCACCCAATACACATCATAATGACGGATGTTATTATTTCTGCTGCTTACAAAGAAAAAGTATTTGCCATCCGGGGAAACATAGGGCCATGCCGCATCAACGGCATTGATCGCATCCTTCATAATTACAGCATCGCTCCATGATCCATCATCACGACGGAAGCTCACAAACAATCTCGTGGTGCTCTCCGCAGGATAATAACGACTGAATATAATATAGCTCTCATCAGGAGCTACGAAGGGCTGCCAATCATCCCCTTCACTATTGATAGCAGAGCCCAACTTCTCCGGTTCCTTGTATTCTTTTCCGTTCCATTCACATTTGTATATATCGTGAGAACCAAATCCCTTTACCGCAAGTACGAAATATACATTACCGCTTTGTGAAATGGAAGCTTGCCAACCGAGGTGAAAAGAAGTGAGCATAGGACTTAATTCTTTCGGTATTCCCCACGTCTCCCTTTCCCTCTGGGCCACCCAAATTGCATTTTTGTTTTCACGATACGATTTGAACATGATTTTTTTCCCGTCATGCGTGAAAAAAGGATTGGAATCCGTGGTCTGGCTTAAAAACGGAGCGTCAACAGGCTCTGTCCAAATGCCATTCTCCATTTTCATTACTTTAATCCTTATAGGCTTATCATTATCCATCACTGACCAATAAACCTCTCTGCCATCTGGAGAGAAAATGGGAGAGCTGTGCACGCTCCATTTCAAAGAAATAATTCCAGGTGCAAAAATTTCAGGAATCAATCCGGGCGGTTTTTGACCGAGGTATGGCCCTTTTAAAACAGGAAAATCATCTGTTTTCTTTGATTCAGAATAAACGAAAACCAAAGTGATAAAAAAGAGAAAAATAAAACCGGATGAAATTATTCTGGTTAACCTGTTCATATATATTTCTCCTTACAACACATATTATGATTTCTAAAATAAAAAAGAATTTCTTAGTTTGTGGAGTACTTGCTGCCCTTAAGTAAAGACTCTTCTCTAATCTTTTTAAACGGAGGATCCTTAGGATAATAATCCGGAAATTCTTCATACCATTCAGGCCATTTGGCAGCATTTGTGATTCGATATGCAAACTGGAAACTCCATCTCACAATTTCAACCAAGTTGCCCATTTCCCAGTCCTCACTGTACTCGTCCATTGGAGTGTGACGAGTTCTTTCTCTCTCTTTAATATTTCTCTTGATTTCATCATCAAGCTCTAATTCAAGCTTTGTGGCATCAACGAGAATAACCCCTGGGATTCCCGCCTCGGCAAAGCCGCCTAAATCAGACATGAATAATGCAGCTTCTGAACCGGGACCATAAGAATCAATCAAAGTAATTCCATTATCCCGTGCAATTTCTTTGCCAAGCTCTCCAAGAGTCGAAACCTCTGCTACACATTGAAAAACTTCTCTTCTCCTTTTCATTGGGAGGCACTCATCAAGATTCACCACGGCAAGCGTTTTATGAGCGGGAAATATCGGATTTCGAGCGTATGCTTTTGCACCTAATAGCCATAGTTCTTCAGCTGTTGTCGCAATTAGAACAACTGATCTGTTGGGCTTATCTGGTAAAGATAAAAAGGCCCTGCCTATTTCAAGTAATCCCGCACTGCCTGAAGCATTATCGACTGCCCCATTATAGATGCTATCACCGTCAACGGCACCACGGATCCCAAGGCCATCCAGATGTGCCGAGACAATAACATATTCATCATCTTTCTTTCCCTGAATTAGCCCAATCGTATTCCGGCATTCGATGGTTTCAGATTGCATGACTATTTTGAAATCAACAAAGGCTTTGAGAGAAATGGGCGAAAAACTTTTTCTTTTGGCTTGCTGAAGGAGATCGGGAAAAGTAATTCCTTCAGTATTGAAAAGTTTTGAAAGAGTGTTTTTCCTAATGAACCCTCTGAGCATTCGAATACCTATGCTCGTATCGCTTGGCGCGACTAGAGGCCCAGGTTTGTGATATTTCTCTGAAAGCTTTATTGGAGAAGAGGCTGTCCATCTCCTAATATTTTCCCATGTATCATCTGGCTTCTCTTCAGAATGGAGCACACATATACCTAAAGCTCCTTTTTCTCTTGCTTGTTTCATTTTGTACTGAGGGGAACCGTACTTCCCTGCTAAGCCATTATCAAAGTTGGCGTCCTTCGGAACACCGGGTAAAGAGATGAGAAACATTCCATCAGCATCAAAATTATCATAGTCGTTCCATCCTGTTTCAGGGCAATCAATACCATATCCGACAAAAACCAAGGGCGCTTTTAAAATTCTTTGTCCAATATAATCCTGGATGAAAGCAACATCCGTTCCTAAATTCAGTTCCATAGAACCTGTTTTGCTTATAATGCTGAATTTAGATTCTCCGGAGATCTTTAATTTTGACAACACCACTCTTTGATAATATGTCCCGTTCTCTCCACCTGGTTTGATGCCCAGAAGTCTAAATTGAGTTGCCATATATTTGGATGCCAGCGACATCCCTCGAGTGCCTGTTCCACGGCCCTCAAACAGATCATCTGACAAGTATGCAATATGAGCACGCAATCGCTCTCCGATTATTGCGTTCATCCCCATATCTTCAATATCCTGAATTGAAAACGAAGACTTTTGTCGGATGCATGAAATCAGAATAAAAAAAACAAATACGCAAATACCAATTTTATGCAGGAAGGAAATAGCTTTCATCACAACACCCAAAAAATTTTTTCAAACTTCAAAAATTATTACCTCTAATTTGGACTTTGACTTAGTTCTCTATCGAGCCGCCATGCCAAAAACTTGAACGTAATGTCCGGAAGAATTTCCAAAAAGTCCTTTTTAATTTTTCAATGGCCACTATGAAGTCGCTCCCCGGGCTAAAGCCCAACGTTTCGGTCAAGAAAGATGATCGGCCTCCGCTTCGCTCCGGGTGCCATATACTCTTCTATCGTCCATGCTATCTAATTGAAGCTGTTTCCCTGCGAGTTGAAGGAACTACGCAACCTAGCAAAAAATAAGCTGTTTTTTTCTTCTCATTCTTGCTAGAACATAAACCTGAATGTTGCTCTGTATGTTCGTGGCATATTTACTTGTGTCGGCAATCCAAAATACATTGTTCCGATCCAAGAACTAACGTTAACTACTCTTCCTTGATTGAAGATATTGAATATATCCAGCATAAATCGAATTCTTGAGCTTTTAATGTTGAATGATTTTTCTACTCTAACATCTAAAGTACTCGCACTCGGAAGTCTTCGGCTTCCTGCCGGCTCCGTAAGAATGCCTCTTATGCCTTGGTTGACGGTTACCCCCATGGTTCTCGACCATGTGAAACCGGAGTGATAGACATAGTAAGCACTAAGAAATATATCGAGTGGAAGTATGTATGTGCCTTGAATTTTAAATAAGTGAGGAACATTAATCGAAGACCGGCCATCCATGTTGATTTGATAATTCGGATCTTTGAATACGTCGGAAAGCCCAGTGCCGAACCCGTGTCCGAAAGCAGAAGAATTGGGGTAAGTCCCTTTTTCACTGCTGTAGACATAAGAAGCATACAACTGCCAGTTATTGGACATCCTTTTTCGCATGCTGATTTCCAAGGCTCTATACTTTCTATCCGGGGTAAGGCTAACAATGCCTGGAAAGGCAGCTCCAATGTCCTTTCCCTTTTCGGGATTGGTTATGTAGTATATGTCATCTCCGGGGTTCGTCTGATTGTATACGGTATATGTTTGGCTCGTTTCAGGATCAGTTACGGATATTGGAATATACTCCCCCGTGATATTGACCGACTCGATCATATCATTCCAGTCTCTGTAAACAAAAGAAAGGCTCAGAGTAATATCATCCCCAACCACCCGTTCAATCCCTGCAGTCAACTGACTCATCCATGGCTGTTTAGTTTCAGGATCAATGACATATGCAGAAGTGCCTTCTTGTTTAATTCGGAATTTTTCAGTCATAGTTTCCCAGTTAGGTCCTACAGCATAATAAACATAATCATCTCTAGCAGGATTCAACCGGAATATATAATACGCTTTAGTGCCTTCGTTGTACCTTCCATAATGTGCTTTCAGTACTGTCTTGTGGTCATTAAAAATGTCCCACGCAAATCCGATACGAGGTTCCCAAGAAGTCGGATTGAATACGTTTTCTCCTGTATCCGGGAGTATTCCCTTATAAGCATTGAATCTAATCCCAGGATTTACTGTGAATGATTCTGTAATTTTCCAATTGTCTTGGGCATAGAACGTATACCTCCATATGATTGCTCCCTCAAAATAACTCATTGTAATGGCTTGATACGGATAACCCATGTAGTCTTGATAGGTGATTCCGCCACAAAGCTCCATATTGCTGTTGCCATAAGCCCTTTCTAACTCAAATCCCAGTTTAATGTCGTGAGAGCCACCAATAAAATCACCTATGTAGTGGGATAGGGATATCACGCCATTGTATCTGTTTGACTGAGAACTCAGCCAGGCATACGCTCCGCCCCACGACTCTCCTGTATAATAGTCATAATGTTGAGAGTTATCCTCACCCGTGGTTGGGTTCCTTTGGTATTCCATAAAATAGCCGGCAGCTTTCATTTCAAAAAGAGTTGAAGGAGAGAATGTGTGCAGATAGCTGACGTTCAACGAATTGACAGGATACTTTAAATCCGTTTTTGATTCTTCCATAACTAAGGGCGATGTTTCCAACCGCTTTTGGATACGATTATGATACTGGAAATACGCTTGGAATCGATCTCTCTGGGACGGCTGAAATGTCAGCTTACCAAATACCTTTGGAAAATCCACTGGACTTGTATGATCCATAATTACTATCTTCTCAGATACGTAATTGAACCCAGCAAAAAACCAGAGTTTATCTTTGACAATAGGCCCTCCCAGATGGAAGCTGGTATCTATATGTCTAATTTTTGGAGATTCGCCGATCAGCATCCAATAATCATCCTCGCTATCGATGTTTTCACTGTTCCAATTTTGGCCTTGATATGTAAAAAGAGCATCTCCACTGAAAGTGTTTCCTCCAGATTTTGTGATAATATTGACTATTGCTCCAGTAAAATTTCCATACTCGGCAGGTGCACCCAATCCAGTGATCTGCGTTTCTTCTATAATGAAATAATCAATAGGTGTCGTTAGGTCGCCTCCACCGTACCAGGCATCGCTCATCTCCACTCCATCAATCTGGAAGGAATTTGAAGTTGTGTTACCCCCCCCGTATGCACTCAAGCTTACGACACCTGGTGCTAGATTGATAATATCCGAGGCATTGTTTGATGTTGGGATATTTTCAAAAAAGTCCTTAGTAACGATAGTCTTACCCAATGTAGAGTTTGTGACATCTATTAAGGGAGCTTCACCAATCACTACTACTGTTTCTTCAATTTTCTTCGTGGTCAGGATGAAATCGACATCAACAGTCATACCGACATGTAGCTGGATGTCTTTTTTTTGTATTCTTGAAAAGCCTTGGAGATGAGCCTCGATTGTGTAGATTCCACTCTGCATTCCTATAAGCCGGTATTTGCCCTTTCCATCAGTGATTACAGATCTCCCTCCCATCAGGTTCGGAGAAGAAGCATCAATGGTAACTCCAGGTAAGGGAACGCCTTCTTCATCGAGTACACTTCCTTGGATTATACCTGTCTCTCTAGATTGCCCAAAAATACTTCCATTGATCAAAATAAGACATAGAAATAAAATCGTGCATCTCACAACAAAATTGCTCATTTCTTTTCCTCCTTCATAATAACACTTTTCAAATCTTGCTCCATGACATTGTCTTTGTTACATCAAAATATAAAAGCTTTGGTAAATAGACAATGTGAAAACAGTCACATTTGGGAAATTGTGACTTTCTTCATATTTCAAATAGTATGCCTAAAGGGGAACAAAATAAGAACTCAGTTTCTTTCCCATTCAGGTAGCCGTCCCGGGGTATAGGGCGCACCTATGATCCCTATCTTTTTCTCTAACTCCGGAATTTCAACTTCGACTATTTTTCTCAATTCTTTTAGTTTCGTAGAAAATTCATCCGAAACAAGGACATAGATTTTTTTATGTGTTTGCGTAGGTAAAGAGGTCGACCTGGAAAGTTCAGCCTCAATTCCATGTATTCTAGCTTTCAATGCCGGGATTGAATTTTTATCCATCCTGCGCAAAGTCGGGTCTCCAATCAGCGAATCTTGAATTTTCCTTATTTTCCTATCTAAAGTTTTGACTCCTGATACCAGTTCTCTTTTGTCGACAGTAACGTTTTTCAAAGCGATCTTATAATGCTTTAATCTTCTGGCAAGGTTAATGACCAATGTCGATGAACTATCGACTGCAGCCCTCAACTCATGCACTTTCTTTTGAAATTCAATCAAGCTCCGGAAATCATCAACGGCATGTGAAGAATTTTTCAGTAATTTCACTTTAAAGCTCACCGGATCTGTGAGTGTGGTGATTACACCATTTTCATTTTTCTGCATGAATATTTTATATACTCCGGGGACAACAAATGTGCTCGAAGGTCCACTTAAGGTAGGATCAGCATCTTTTAGACTCGTTAAATCGATTGCAGGGGATCTTAAATCCCAGGCAATTCGATGTATTCCTGGTAAAGCCACGCTTCTCAGTTCCCTAACCATATTATTATCTTCATCAACAATCAAAAATATGAGATGGGGCGGCTCCAGCGCTCTATCATTCTTAATTTGTTCATGCGAAGGAATCAAAACATCATCTGTTTTTTCAGGGCTTTTGTTATCTATCCTATCTCGATTTTCTTCCGGTGTGTCCTTTTCTTCCTTTAAGTAATAGGTGATAAAAGCCCCAAAAGGAGGATTGTCAGCTGAAAAATAGTCATCACCCTGATGTCCTTTCCTTTTCGAGCCATGAGGCCCTAGGGGGATATTCTCAACGTAGAGCAAAGAATCTCTTATGGGAAAAAGATAAGCTTCTTTTTGTGAAAAAATCGTCTTCAGCTTTCTGAGCGGTGAATAATCATCTAAAACATAAATTCCTCGCCCAAAACTGGCCAGTATAAGATCGTTTTCCCTTTTTTGTATGGCTATATCTCTAATCGGATTTATCGGCAATCCATTTTTCAACTGTATCCACTCATTCCCACCATCAACAGTAAAAAACAATCCAAATTCAGTACCGGCAAAGAGCAGATTCTCGTTCACGTGATCTTCAGCCAAAGAATAAACAGAACCTCTCTTTGGAAGATTGGACACAATCATACTCCAGGTCCGCCCTGTATCGGTGCTCTTCAGTATATAAGGATTAAAATCTCCATTTTTATGATTGTTAAAGGCAGCATAAACTGTTTCCTCATCATGTTGCGAAGCTAAAAGCTCGCTAACATAAGTTTTTTCCGGGATGCCTGGAAATTGGCTGTGTCTCCTCCAATTTATACCGCCATCTTCACTCATATGAATCAAGCCATCATCAGTGCCAGCAATAAGAAGGCCCTCTTTAAGTGGCGACTCATCTATGGTGGTTATATTTCCGTATCGTGATGTTGATTCATTTTTGGCCACAGCATCCATAGGCCATATCCTTCCCATAACTTTTAACTTATTGCGGTCTATCTGGCGCGATAAATCACCGCTGATGACCTCCCATGAATTTCCCCTGTCTTCACTTTTAAAAACTTTGTTCGCACCAAAATACAATCGTGTATGGGAATGCGGGCTGATCAGGAAGGGTGCATCCCAATTCCATCTGTATGCCGGATCCATTTTGCCCTCTCTTGGCTTGATGTATATATACTCGCCGTTTTTTCTATCAAAGCGAACTAGGTTTCCATACTGCGCTTGACAATAGATGGTATCGGAATCTTTTGGATCTACGCTTGGTCCGAATCCATCCCCGCCTAAAGTCACAAACCAATCTGCAGAAACGATTCCGTGTGTGGAAACCGTTCTTGAGGGCGCTCCCAAAGTGTCATTGTCTTGAGTCCCACCATAGACATTGTAAAAGGGAAAATCATTATCAACCGCGATTTTATAGAATTGAGTAACAGGTAAATTCGACATGAATTTCCATGTTTCTCCTCGATCGAAAGACTCATAAACACCCCCGTCAGTACCGAGAAGAAGATACTCAATGTCGCTAGGGTCTATCCACAGAGCATGATTATCAATATGTTTGCACCTTGATCCAAGAGGTTTGAATGTTCCGCCTCCGTCATCAGAGATCTGCAATCGTGTATCCATTGCATAGATTCGATCGACATCCTCAGGGTCGCAAAATATCTCCTGATAATACAGTCCTATGGCCGTGTAATTGCTCCGTCTTTCCCACGATGCTCCTCTGTCTCTGCTTCTGTAAAACCCACCCTTATCACCCTGTGCTTCCACAACAGAATAAATAACATCCGGATCAACAGGCGAAATGGCCAGGCCAATCCGGCCTAAATCTCCCTCCGGCAATCCATTGTTGACCTTGATCCAGGAGGCCCCCCCATCTTCAGATTTATAAATGGCGGATTCAGGTCCTCCTCCGACATATGTCCAGATATGTCTTCGCCTTTGATGAGCGACAGCATAAACAACATCAGGATTTCTCGGATCGAGATGGACCTCACTGATACCTGTATGTTCACTTATTGTTAAAATTGACTTCCAGCTCTTTCCGCCGTCCACGGTCTTGTACAGTCCTCTTTCGCCACCGGAGCTCCATAAAGGTCCATAAGCGGCCACATACACGATGTCCGAGTCTCTGGAGTCGATAGCTATCATACCGATATGTTCCGATGTTTTAAGTCCCATGTTCCTCCAGGAACTACCACCATCAATAGATTTATAGACTCCATCACCATAACCGACGCTGCGATGATTGTTATTCTCACCACAACCGACCCAGACGACGTGAGGGTTGTCTGGATCCAGAGAGATGCAGCCTATGGAGTAAGATCCTTGATTATCAAATATGGGTTTCATAGTGGTTCCGGCATTCGTGGTTTTCCATACTCCCCCTGAAGCTGTGGCCACATAGAACTCGCTTCTTTTGTGCGGATTAACAGCAAAATCAGATATTCTTCCAGATGTGAGCGCTGGTCCGATTGATCTTACTTTTAAACCTGATAATGGCAATCTTGATATCAGTTTTCTTTCATGTGACTCAGCTTTATCAATTCGAGTATATGAGTACAACAAAGCATGCAGGACGAAGAAAATAAAAAAATAATAAAATAATTTGTTGACTCCGGCTTTCACACTACCCTCCATTTTTTCCGTTCATCCTGAGATTTATTTTCTCATTCTCACCCAATTTATTGTTCAATATCAGAGGTGCCGTTGAGATCAGGTTTGTTCATCCAAATCTGATCTATCGATTTATGTAAATATGAATTCAATGAGCCTGATTTGTTGAATGGGCACAAAAATCGCAGCGCTCTACTGCGGGGGCTCTCCAAAAAGCTTCACATCGCCCCGGCGATCACCAAGTAGATGCTCGGCAAAGTAACTCCATAGAAGCCTCTGAACATAAGGATTCTTTGGAAGATTATGAGTCGCGTCAGGGACAATAAACATATTGAAGTGTTTGTTTGCTTTTACAAGGGCTTGAGACATCCGGAAAATGTGAGCGGGATGGACGTTGCCATCCTGGGAGCCGTGAATCAAGAGCAGATTTCCTTTTAAATTACCAGCAATCCCAATATTGGATTCGACATTGGTTTCCCACTGCACTGTATTGTCCGGTAATGTGATCTGTTTAACATCATGATAGCGTTCGGTCCAAACATTATAGTATATACTGGGATCATTGGGAGCGGCCATGGCCACACCAACCTTAAAAAAATCTGGATAGACCAACATAGCTGATGTTGTCATAAAACCTCCGGATGAAGAGCCAAAGATGCCGACCCGGTTGTCACAAATATAAGGATATCGGGAGGCGAGCTTCTCGATGACAGTTTTTTTATCATCCAGGCCGTAGTCTCGAAAATCATCCCTGCCGTATTGCCGGTACCAAAGACCTCGATCGATGCATCCACCTCTGTTACCGAAGCGCACAACAATGAATCCAAGCTGAGCTAGTGTGATATCTGAATTGACAGGTGAAAACTCAGTGGGCACCATTTCCGAATGTCGACCTGGATAAACTCCTGTTACTATGGGATACTTTTTGTTGGGATCAAAGTTGAAAGGTTTGTACATGACCCCCCACAAATCAGTAATTCCATCACTCGATTTGACACAAAAAATATCGGGAGATTTCCAGCCTGCTTCCAGGAGCAAACTGATATCCGCCTGCTCAAGCTCCAAGACAAGGTTTCCTGTATTATCTCGAAGGACAGAACGGGGGGAAAGATCGACCCGACTATGGTTGTCGATAAAATATTTTCGGGAGGGGGAAAACACACAATCGTGATCAGAATCTTCAGGAGTTAGAAGCCTAAGGCTGCTGTCATCGAGGCTTACGCCATACAAATGTTTATAATAAGGATTTTGCTTTTCATTGTGATTATTGACCATTACATACATCATCCCTGTTTCTTTGTCTATGTTGACAACACGCTTCACATTGATGTGGCCCCGCGTAATCTGCTTTTTTAGATTTCCAGTGTTTCCGTATAGATAAAGATGCCCCCAGCCATCACGCATAGACCACCAAATAAATTCATCCGTTCCAGGCAGTTTAATAACAGGTTTAACATGAATCATGCCCTTGAGTCTTTCTTCTATGAGGATCTGTGATTTCCCTGTATCAGGATTTGCCGAACAAACATCCACGCTGCAAAAATCCCGGCTTCGGCGGGCGAAAAAAAGCGACTTGGAATCATTACTCCACCACAGCGTATTGGTGAAGAAATCGCCAAGAGACTGACTTTTCCAGCGGTCAGTTTCGATTCGGATCATTTTATCAGTTTCGCAGTTGTAGACCCAAAGTTCCCATCGCTGTATATTTTCTCCTGGCATGGGATACTTGAAGGTTCTCAGAGCAGGACGAGGTTCACTCAAATGGTCAATAAGCCAGAGATCTTTGACTTCGCGCAGATCAACTCTATAAACACAAAATTTCTTCGAGTCCGGCGACCAATTAACCGAAACGAATCTTCTCTCTTGATTATCCTTCTCATCCAAAGTAGAATAATTTGCTCCCCAATTAAAGCCTTTTTCTCCTCCTGTAGTAATCTGACGCTCTTTTTGATTTGGATCATGCAAGTTCATCAGAAAAAGACTGCGCCCCTGCTTAAACACACATAATGATTTGTCCGGGCTTATGTTTTGCCACCATTCCCGCGCCAACGCAGGCTTGGGTTCAAAAGTTTTGAGGTTTCCTGTTTTTGGAGTGAATTCAAACCATTCCCCATCGATACCAAATCTAATGGACCCATCTCCTTTTTCAATGGAAAGGAGCTGGATATCCAAACCTCTCCCATTATAGGGTCTTCCGGTGTGCCGTGTTAGCTCAGACGCCAATTTGAAACGATCAAAAAGAGGCCTTTTGATTTTTTTGACAGGATCCACAAGCCAATAGTGAACACCTTCACTCGTTTTGTACTTGTACCAGAATCGGTCGCTCCCGGAAATCCAATGAGGTTTCACGCGTAAGCTCATAAGACGCTGTTCAACTTTCTCTGGATACCATTTCGCAGCAAGCTCCCAATTGGCCGCTTTGATGACTTCAGGTAATCCTATGGCAAAAACAGCACATGGGGAAGCAATAGGGAGGATTACCGGAATGCATAAAAAGGTTAAAAAGATTCTTTTAATCATATTTATGATCTCCTTTTCCAAATTTTATTCAACAGACTTCTGCTAACACCATAATAGACACAATTCATATCTGTTCTGAAAGGTGATAGTATGAGTCGATAGTAATTTCAAAAAAAAGGCTTTTTCCCGGGAATGCAGGTATTGTTAATATTGTTTTTTTATCAAATTGATTACTTGGAGCCGGCTTTTCACCCCGAATTTTTGGTATATATTGTAAATGTGATTTTTTACTGTGCCTTCTGAAATGTAGAGATCCTTAGCAATTTCATTGTTCTTTTTTCCCTGAAGAACCAAAAGAAGAATCTGTTTTTCTCTCTTAGTGATTTTATACTTCGCATAGATTGCGTTCAATTCTTCTTCCCTTTCGAGTTCAAAAGACAAACTTTTTTTTCTAAAAAACATGAACAGGAAAAATGCGAATATTACAAAAAAGGCCGAAATCAAAAGGAGACTCTTAATCTCCCACGGTTCTGATTTAACAGAGATATTTACGAAATCGCCTCTCTCATTCCACATGCCATCATTATTTGAACCCTTCACTCTAAATATGTATTCACCCGGCTTGAGACTAGAAAAAGTTATTGACCGTTGATTTCTAATATAGTTCCAACCATCGTCTAACCCCTCTATCATGTATGCATATTGATTTTTTTGTGGATTCACATAGTCTAAAGCTACGAATTCAATAGTTACAGGAAAATCTTTTTTTGATATTTCAAGCTTTTTATTCCTGCTTCTATGTCTTGTTGCAGGCAACTCAAAAGCAAACTCGGGTGAGAAATTGGCTTTTCTTATCTCTGTAATGATTACAGTTGGAATATGAGGATTACTAATAACCTTATCCGGGAAAAAGGAAGTCAATCCATTTATTCCTCCAAAGAACATTTCGCCCGTCCAAGACCTGTAATAAGCCCCTGTATTGAATTCATTGCTCTGTAAACCGTCACTTTTATAATAGTTTATAAATTTTTCATTTCTGGGATTGAATTTTGATAATCCATTATTCGTACTCAGCCAAAGATTCCCAAGATCATCTTCTAAAATGCCGTAAATGACATTGTTAGACAATCCATCATCCATCGTATAGCGACAAAAACTCTCGCTTTTTCTATCGAACTTGTTCAGACCTCCTCCCCAAGTCCCTATCCAGAGACTATTCGTACTGCTTTCATGAATTGTCACGACATTGTTGTAACTTAAGCTTCCAGCATCTGAAGGATCATTTTTATAATGACTGAACTCCATTTTCTCTGGATCGAATTTATTCAACCCTCCTTGATAAGTTCCAATCCAAAGGATACCTTGTTCGTCTTCACAAAGTGATCTTATATAATTATTATTTAGGCAATTCAAATCCTCAGCATTAGCTTTAAAGTGAATAAATTTCTTATTGACAGGATCAAACTTATTCAGACCTCCTCCCCAAGTTCCAATCCAAATATCACCTTTTTTGCTAGGTAGAATCACCGTAATGTTATCATTGCTAATGCTATTGATATTGTTAACATCATGGGTGTACTCAGTAATAATGCCATTCTCCTGGTTAAGCCTTAAGAGGCCATTTCCTACAGTCCCCACCCAGATGAACCCCGATTCGTCCTCACGTATAGAATTTATAGGACTTTGATCTACATAATCGGGAAAAAAGTAACGCTTCCAACGACTTATATATTTATCTTCTTCCCGATTGAGCTTCTTCAAGCCGTTCCCAGTGCCTACCCACAACACATTTTTGTCGCTTTCGTAGATAGAATAAACAAAATTACTGTATAAATTACTAATTTTGTTTGGATTGCACTTATGATGTCTGAATATTTCCTTAGACAAAACGAGCTTATTCAAACCTCCAGCATTTGTACCGATCCAGAGTACCCCAGAGAGGTCAACGTATATTTCAGTCACTAAATCATCGCTTAAGCTTTCCGGATTGCGGGGATCATGCCGATACTGTATGAACTGCCCGCTCTCTCTGTCGAATTTGTTCAACCCACCACCTCTCGTACCTATCCACAGGTTTCCATCATCATCCTCTATTATCGCCACTACCTCATCGTGACTCAAATTCCCCGGAATCCTCTCGTTATGCCTGTAATTCTCGAATTTTGGATCGGATTCCTTGTCATCATCAAAAACTTGCCTGGATAGCCCCCCGCTTGTACCAATCCACAAATCCCCTGAACGGCCCACGTAAATATCATTCACACTGTCGTTGCACAAGCTCCTTGGATTACGGGGATCATGCCGATACTGTATGAACTGCCCGCTCTCTCTGTCGAATTTGTTCAACCCACCACCTCGCGTTCCCAACCACAGGTTCCCATCACCATCTTCGACTATCACCCGCACAAAATTGTGGCTCAAGCTTTCAGGAATTCTCTCGTTATGCAGATAATTCGTGAAACCCAGTTCAGATGAAACGACCTCTTTGGAAACAAGCCTGGAGATACCTCTCACCGTGCCAACCCACAAATCCCCCTTACTACTCACGAAAGTCACAGTGATGAAATTGTTGATTAGGCTCTCTTTATTTTTGGGATCATTCAGATATCGGATGAATTTTCCGCTCTTCCTATCATACCTGTTTAATCCGTTATCCGTGCCAATCCACAGATCAAAATTTCTATCTTCACATATGGATGTCACGAGAGAGCTACTTAGGCTGCCTGGATCATTAGGGTCATGCTTAAAAACTCCGAAATTGAATCCATCGTAGAGATTAAGCCCATCTTCTGTTCCTATCCAAAGGAATCCGATCGAGTCTTGAAAAATACTCCTTACAGTGCTCTGGGAAAGATTGTGTTCAACAGAAATGGTTTTAAACCTCGAGTCATGAGAATCTGAGAACATGAAACTGGAATAGAACAGGAAGACTAAGGATATCAGGTAAAGTCGCCGCAAAATATTCAATTTAGTTTTGATGAAAATTCAAGCCTCTCAAGCCCTTCGTTCCTCATACTAAATTAGTATTATATACAAACCCGGCTGAAATTAGAATTCAGAAACCGCAGCTGAATTTGTTTTAGGAGTTTGGAACTTCAATCCTAAGGCCAGGATGACATATTGAGTTTGATGTAAGCCATTCCAATATAAAATGGTGAATGGATCTCTTCAAACCGTATTCATTTTTTAAATTAAACCTTCAAATTTTTTATAGGATTGATAAAATCCGGACTTTTAAATAATCAGAAAAAGAAAACCAGATCTGTGAAGATAGTTTTCTGTTTTTACTTCTTCCATAAGAAATAAGCCGGAATTCCTAAACCTGTCAAGGCAAGCCCTACGAGAGACTCCAACGGTTTTTCGATCAACGTGTTGATGAGAATTCCGAAGGAAGCTACTATGAAAATAGCCGGGACGACAGGGTATCCCCAAGTTTTATAGGGCCTTGGGAGTTGAGGATATTTTTTTCGAAGCGTGAAAACGGATAGAACTGCGGATATCCAGATAATGATCGCGACGAACATCACGAACGTGAAGAGCTGTTCATATTTGCCGCTCAATGTGAGGAAAAAAGCCCACGCTGCTTGTATGATAATTGCGAATCCCGGAGTATGGAAACGAGGGTGCACTACTGCCACTCTTCGAAAAAACAATCTATCTTTAGCCATGGCATAGTATATGCGGGGCCCTGCCAATATCGTGCCGTTTAGGGCACCGAATGCAGAAATCATTACCGCTGCGGCGACAAGAGCAGTGGCGTCACCGCCAAAAAGAGCCAAGGCTGCTTTCTCAGCGATCCTGACTTCGCCTTGGATTTCCCCGATCGGCAGTGCATACATATAAATGTAGTTCATCAACACATAGAGGACAGTCAATATGGAAATACCAGAAAAGAGCGATAGAGGAATGTTCCGCTTAGGGTTTTTGATTTCTCCGGCAACAAAACTGATGTAATTCCATCCGTCAAACGCCCAGGTCACAGCGACTATGGCTACACCAAATCCTAGAAGGATTTGGCTGAAATTCCAACCCATAGGATTCAAAGAGACAGGCACAGCTCTTCCTTTGCCGACGCTAAAGCCAAAAGCGATAATAGCCGTAATCGCTCCAATTTTCAGTAGAGTGAAAAAATTTTGGATCAGCTTTCCGTAATTGACGCCCAAATAGTTCATCGTAGATAACGCTGCAATTAATCCAACGGCTATGATCTGGCCCATGGATACGGAGTATTCTATGGTTTTGTTAAACAGATCGAAATCTGCAGAGAAAATCATATTATCAGTGGAAAATTGAGGAAAGAAACAACTCAAATACTCAGAGAAGGCAATGGCTAAAGCAGCGATCGAACCGGGTATATAGACGAGAAATGATATCCAGCCGAAAAGAAAACCGGGAAGAGGACCGTAAGCTTTTTTCAGATACACATACTGTCCGCCTGCTTCCGGCAACGAAGCTCCAAGCTCTGCATAAGTCACCGCCCCTGCAAAAGTCAGGAGACCGCCTGCAATCCATGCCAAGAGTATCAAGCCTGTCGAGGGAATGGATTTGGCCATGATACCTGTCGTGAGAAATATACCTGAACCGATGACAATCCCGACAATTATCATTGTGGAATCGAAAAGACCGAGTTGACGCACCAACCCCTGTTTCATTTCTATCTGAGGTTCATTGTCTGTCATGAAAATTCCGCTCACTATCTTCTGAGATCAGAAAATCCAACCGATTTGAAAATGAATAAAACGCAAATGATTAGCCTCATTCTCTCTCCGGTTTAAGCACTGTTCCTGGGAGGTTTTGGTTATAGATTCCATTTTCAATTGTTATCTTGCCATTGACAATGAGATACTTGATACCATCTGCGTATACATGCGGTTTAAAAAATGTAGCGTTATCCTGGATGGCTTCGAAATCAAATACCGTCACATCCGCCTTATATCCCTTCTTCAACAGACCTCGATTATTTATTTGAAGAACGCAGGCGGGAAGATGCGTTATTTTCCTGATAGCTTCCTCCAAGGATAACACAGTTTCCTCCCGTACGTATTTACGGATCACTCTGGGAAAACTGCCATAATTCCTGGGATGCACCACATGATCTGGATTAAGATCCAGTGCATTCCCATCGCTTGAAAACATCAACCAGTTTTGCCTCATAGCATATTTCATTTCTTTTTCAGACATGACTCCTTCCGAGAGAATAATATCTTTTCCTTCCTCAATGAATAAATCAGCGACTATATCAAAAGGAGTGCTGTTTTGTTCTACCGCGATATCGGAAATGATTTTATCTATAAGATGACTATTCTTTTCGGCATGGACAACAGCAAAGGAATCCCAACCCCATATCGCCGCAGGGCTAGGCGTATGACGCAAACCAAAATTCGTCATTTGTTCAATTCGTGCTCTTTGTGATACATCAAGAAGGGCATTTCTTAACATTTCTACATAAGTCTTCTCTAATTTATTTCTTACCGTTCTAGAAACACTCTCCGCCACAACTTTCTTTTTTGAAGCCAACAAGAGCTCCATATCTTCCGGGATCTCTATATAATGAAAAGCCGGATGCGACTCTGCTTTGTCATACGGATACATATCTGCTGTGAATCGGAGGCCTTTGTTCCGTGCATTTTCAATCAGGGCAACGATTTCATCCATTAATCCCCAATTGCTTTTCCCGCAAACTTTCAAATGAGAAGTATTGACTCTCACTTTGGCTTCTTCACAGATTCTAATCGTCTCTTGAACCGCTGACATGACATCCTCTGTTTCGCTGCGCTGATGGGAGCAGTATAGCCCGTTAAACTTGCCAACAATCTCTGCAAGTTCGATGAGCTCATCCGTATCCGCATATCTTCCTGGCACAAATTCCAATCCGGTGCTGATGCCCCAAGCTCCCTCCTGCATGGCCATTTCCACAATTGCCTTCATTTCTTTCAATTCCTCGGGTTTAGGAGCGACAGGTTTTGTTCCCATCACAGATTCTCTCAAAGTTCCATGCCCGATTAACATGACAACGTTGGTTCCCAGGCCCTGCTTTTCCCACTTGGCCTTTGTTTCAGCTATGTTGAAAGTTCCAGAACCACAGTTTCCAACAACGACTGTAGCAACGCCTTGGGTGAGAAAATTGAGGTTTTGATTAGTCTGGGATCGACCAAAACTCCAATCACTATGATTGTGAATATCAATAAACCCAGGCGTCACGGTCAATCCCTCAGCTTCAATAATAGTATTTGCATCTTTGACAGAAAGGTCTCCTATTTCAACAATGGTATCACCTCGGATGCCAATGTCGCCTTTAAACATAGGTCGGCCGCTTCCATCAACAATATTTCCACCTTTTATAACAATATCGAATGCATTCTTTTTACCCCCGGAACAGTCAATCAGCAAAAGACTGCCTGTCAACAACAGGAAAAATACAAACCGAAACATCAACATGATTTACCTCCTGTTAGATTCCAAATGATTCAAACAGAAACGATCTTTCTTCTCTTCACAAATGTAAGCAAAGCCTATCTGTAACCGATCATCACTGGATATGTTGAAGAGTATTGTTGCCCGATTGAGCGCTTCACGACTAAAGGCTGCTTGAGGAGCGAGATTAAGCTCGCACGAAGTATAAAAGACACCGCAGAGTTCCTCAGAATCACAGCCATCGCTACATTTCAGAGAAATTGCAATGGAAAAAGCTCAAAAAATCCCCTCAACTTTTGTGAACTCAAAGAACCGGGAATGTGTTCCGTTCAGCAACATCCCTGAAATATTCCCATCTTTATCAGCAAAGAATCGCATACTTCGGTAGTTAGTGTAAAAAACATAAGGGAGCACAGGCTTTAATGTTTTCCATTGTAGGGACAATACTCCCCGGCCAAGCTTCATCACAAGCTTCTGGTTCTTCACAATTATCTGAATCGGCTCAGAAATTTCATCACATTTGAAAGTGCCTGTAAATTTTTCGAGTTCTTTCTCGCTAAGCTTAATCTCATCGACAGGGGAAAAAAGTGTATCCCCTCCAAGTCCAATATTCAATAAAAGGTTCGGTCTTTCCTTCCCTTCAATAAAATCAAAACGCGCAACTTCAGAAGAGTATCCTGAGACGGATTCAAACTCAAAATCTTCTATTGCCCGCATTCTGATTCCGACTGCTCCACCCATATAGAGATCTGCATTTGCCCATTTTTCAGGAATGGAAACATCCACAACTAAACCTTTATCTGCATTTACGTACAGGCCTTTCAGCTTTTCATGCTTCTTCGAGTCAACACTGCTGTAATTCTTTTTTTCACCTTCCCGTTCTTGCAGATCAGCTGACAGGTAAACATTCACGACTTTCTGAACCATGGGGCGGATATGGACATCTGTCCGGTTGGCAAACACAATCACTGTCAGGTCTTGTTCAGGGAAACGATAGAACTGAAACTGATATCCATCCGCTCCTCCCCCATGATGAAGGGCACGTATCCCCCGGTAGTCAATTGTGTTAATCCCTAAACCGTAATGGCTAATGCGGCCGTCACCCAGCTTTGTTTTATCCACCAGCCGCGCAGGAAATTTATGAATTCCCAATCGGTTGCTTCTAAAATTATTAAACCATTTCAACATATCTGGGATTGTGCTGACAATTCCTCCATCACCTGATGTCCCCACTCTTAACCTGGCTTTTTTGAATCTTCCCTCTTCAGTCCAATCATAGCCGGAAGCCATGTTTTCTGCCACCTCATAATCATACTGAGCCACCAGTGTATTGTTCATTTCCAAGGGTTTAAAAATATTTTGCTCCATCCATTCAGGAAAAGATTTTCCGCTCACCCTTTCAATAATCATTGCTATCAAACGAAAGCCTGAATTCGAATAAAGGCAGGCAGAGCCAGGTGAGAAATTTAATTTTTTCATTCGTGTTATCACATTGTCATATATATATTCCAGCGAAATAGGATAGGTTGCATTAAAACCAAACATATTCAGGGTTCCTTCATCATCACGAATTCCACTGGTATTGCTTAAAAGATGCCGCAGTGTAATCTTTTGCGCATATTGTGGCATCTCTGGCAAATATTTCCGAATGTCATCCTCAAGCGTCAGTTTCCCCTGATCTTCCAGCAACAAGCAGGCTACACCTACAAAATGTTTCGAAGCGGAATAAAGCCTGCTTCGACTTTCCAGAGTCCATGGCAAATCATATTCTATGCTCATCCGGCCGTATCCTTTTGCATGCAAATACTTATCTCCCCGAACGACAGCGACATTGGCGCCTGGATTCTGAGGTTTATTGAATTCGGAAAATATCATGTCTACAGATTGTGACATATCGGATAGGCTTTGAAACTCCTTAAAATGCTCAGTACCCAAAGCTTCCGATGTTAAAAAATTTGGGATTAAGACAAGCGCAATAAAAAAGACTTTCAAGAGAATTTTTGTGAAGATCAATGTCATGCTCCTTAGTAATAATTCGTCATCTGTGAGAAAAAGACGTGACAATCGAAGAATCTATTTATTCGTTGATGGAAGTATAGCCATTGAAAATCATGATCAGAGTAGAGATCTTTTTTCTCTCAAAATCTCGGTTGCTCAGTATAGATTTAAAAATGAATTCGAGCCTTTTAAGACTCACATTTCGATTAAGCCTGCAATCCGAAGAATCTCAAGATAATTCATGATGTGCCCAAGATCTGACTTCGTTGGATACTGAGAATCAAGCATATCTTTAATATCGAGAGCGCTGTTTATGCCGTTTATGAGTAAGTGAAGTTCCCGTACATCGGCAATTTCATTGAAAGGATTTTTTATTTTATCTTTTGCGGGAACCTTTTGAATAAACTCATTATACCCGAGATAACCCTTCAGCATTACATTAGCAGTAGGTTTAGGAATGATTTGGCTGGCCGTTTTCTCCAAATCTGAGAGTTCTATTTTGACAGACGGGATATCCAGGCTCACAGCTTTTTCATGCATATGAGCTTTCAACATTGAAATTTGGGCTCTCACAATTTTGTCAATTGTGTACTGTGCTTTTTCTATATAACCCAGCACTCTATCTTTATCGGTTCCCAGTTCAAGTACTGTTTCTAAAGTTTGCCGCTCATTCTTTGCCGCGGTATCAACATACATTACCGCTGTTCTATAAGCTTCAGCAAGACTATCTTCACCGGCTCTGTTCAATTCCACCAACCCTCGAACATACTGGTGTCCCAAGCGCCGGGCCGCATTACTTGATATTTCACCGGCTATCTTAATCGCCATGTTATCATCGGCATTAGCGATCGTATACGCACTCGCCGCTCCAATAACCACGATTCGTTTCAGTGCGGTTGCATCGAGTTTATCGGGGCGATCCCCAGAAGTGTGATACCACTGATCCGGCCAGGCGTTGATAAACGCTCCAGGAACCCGTACTCCCCAATCATTGAACACTTCGGAGTCCGAGCCTTTGAACATCGGCTCTATGCTGTAATAAAAGGGATCATTCGACCCGCTTGGCGCCACAATTCGTTGGGAATAATTATAGACGTTTTGACTCCAAAGATTGTGAAGTTTATCCCTATTGCCCTCACCGACGAAACGGAAATAATTCTCTATAACGTCATTCACATAGTGGGGATTGCCATAGGATGTACGAAAAAGACATAAAAATGATTTATTCATTGTTTGCCGGGATCCGACCATATCCAAGTTGATATTGCATAAAACTTTCTCCAACAGATCTCTGTTAGCTCTGGCCCACATTCCTGTTCCCTTATATTCTTGCCCCCAGAGAAATCTGATGTTTCTTTTTGGCCTGGGAATCCGGCCTTCGTCTATAAGCTTTTTTAAGACACGGGCAATTTCCAAAAGAACGGCACATCCTGATTTATTATCATTAGCACCTTGTTTGGTGTACCATTCAAACAAATGTGCGCTGAAAATAACGGATTCTCGTTCGGGTTCGGTTCCAGGAATTTGACATACAATATCTTGCACTGTGTAGCCTCTCATTTTGCTTTCGACCTGAGCTCGTACTGTTATTTTTTCTCCTGTAAGAAGCCGCTTTTTCAAATACATGCCTTCTCGTGGCGGGATGTAAAAGGCGAATTTAGCGGGTGCACATTCATATCCTTCTATGTAACGCCGGGGGAAGGGAATTTGCAGCGGATCAAAATGAGGCTTCTGAGAATACATCGAAATCAAACCGGAAGCCCCCATCTCCATACATGCCAGTTTATGGACATCGAAAACATCTCCTTCCGTAACAACGATCTTTCCCGCCACGGACTTTCCCTCAAGATCCTCTCTGCCGCCGGCACCAATCCACACCAGCTCAGCCTGGACATTCGCTGAATTGCTCCCTTTGACCAGCATCGCTGTTACATCTTGATATGAGGCTAATTTCTGACGCAAAGGCTTTATCTCCCACAGTTCTCCTCTGATACCATCCCATAGCTTAGCCTCCCAGTGTTGGCCGCTTGTATAGTCCCATTCTTCCGAGCCTGGAAATTGAATAACCTTCGCTCCAGGAAGATTATATTCCTTTAGCTTTTTATAGAAATATTGTGTTTCATAAAAGAGTCCTGCATATTCCTCTTCATGTCTATCTCTATTATACCCTCCGGTTTCGACGACCATGTTCCAGGCGTTTTCACCCGATGCCTCCCCGATAATTTCCTGCATGTATTCTTCGGGAATAAAAGTCCATTGTAGCCATGGTGTTAATTGAGCCCTCCCAGGTACAATTGTGAAAAGTACAAAAACAAAAGCTAATTTCAGTATATTTGTATTTAATTTTCCATTATGCACGGATTCTTCTCCTACAAAGAATTTATTCATCGATTTGAGCATGTTGGTAATGAATCAAATTCATTTTTCCAAACAAAGTGCATACCCTCTAATTCAGGAAATCAAGAAGCGACATGGAAATATCGAGCTAAGCTACCGCCGTTAAATAAATTTTCTTATCCAAATAAGTTTTAAAAATAATTTCTCTGGCTTTTAGCAATTTTTTTGATAACCAGACCGATCATTACGTTTCTAAACAAAAAATAAAAAAAAGGATATGTGAAAATATTCATATTTAGAGCATTATGACTTTTTTCATATTTTAAATTTGCACATACGGAGCAATAATATCCGAGAATATTTTTTATTTATGGAAATGTTAGTCCTGAGCAAAACGGTGAAGAGAACTCTAATAAATCTAAATTCGAATCCCACATTAATATTTCTCAATCAAAGTAGGAATTGAAGGAAATTATCATGAAACGAAGAGCATTTATTAAACAAAGTGCCTTTGCAGGTCTGGGATTGATTGCAGACCCAGGCATATTACCAAGAAAAATCAATACAAATTCCTTCTCATTGGAAGAGAAGGCAGTGAGGGCGCCTCATCAAGCGGAAGATTTACATGTTTTAGAATTGGCAGGCCCTCCAAAACAAAGAGGTTATATTTATGGAGAAAGCCTGAGAGAGAAAATAAGAGCTCAAATCGACGTATGGAAGGATAAAATCGGGCAAAATCAAAAGACAAATCCAGAAATTTATATCAAAAGGTTTTTGGAGGAGACAAATTTTAAATCTGCGATAAAAAAATGGACGCCTGATCTCCTCGAAGAAGTAAAGGGGATTTCGGAAGGATCTGGACTCCCCTTTAAAGAGGTTTATGCCTTCCAATTATGGGATGAAGAATGGTGGTACAGCTGGTATAGGAATAGCGGTATCTCCATAAAAGAACGAAGACATTGCACGATCGGAGGAGCATTTGATCAAGTTGGAATTCCACCGATATTAGGAGCGAACATGGATCTTCCTGGTTGGACTGATGGATTTGGAGTACTTCTCCGCATAAAACACACTCACTCCTCTTTAGAATCCTATGTTTTTACTGTTGCTGGTTTTTTAGCTGTATGCGGTGTGAACAACAAAGCCATTGGTCTTAGTTGCAATACCGTTTTAGGATTGAATTGTCATTCCCATGGACTCCCTTTTGTCTATATCGCACGAAGTTTACTCGAGAAAACCAAATATACAGATGCCGTCCGTTTTCTCTCCAGCATAAATCATGCCTCCGGACAAAATTACTGTATTGGCGGATTACAAGAAGTGTCTGCCTATGAATGCTCAGCCAATAAAGTATGCCGTTATATCCCTTATCCGGGAGCAAAAGTCATTTACCATACAAATCATCCTTTGATCAATGATGACCAGAGCATTTATGAGGAAATCAAGAGGAGATCTAACGCCAGCGAAGACAAAGCGCCAGGAAGCTCTGAGATGAGACTGAGAGCAATGGAGAAGAGGCTTAAAAATTCAAAAATTCCCATCACTGTCGATACATTTAAAGAAGCTCTCAGTTCTCGAGATAACCCAAAATATCCTGTATGCTATACCAAACCAGAGAAGGGAAAGGGAAACGGCCAAAGATGTTTAATTTATGAACTCTCCGATTCGCCTACTTTGCACATAGCTCCAGGCCCTCCATGCACAACGGGATTCAAATCGTTCAGGTTTTGATATTTGATTTTTTTTAGTGAAAAGACAAATTTTCTATTTGCATATTAAATATGAGATTTAACAAAACAAAAAATCTTCATCTGACTAATCTAGGGAGCAAAGTTATCCCCCTTAAAAAAGAACAAATCAGCACCCCTGCTCTACTAATAGATCTTGATGACCTTGAGACAAATATTCAATTGATGGCCCACTTCTTTTTGGATAAGAAGACACAACTCCGGCCACACTTCAAATCTCATAAAAGCCCTATGATTGCACACAAGCAGATTAGCGCAGGGGCTAAGGGTATTACTTGTGCAAAACTTGGTGAGGCAGAAGTCTTAGCAAATGCAGGTATAAAAGACATTCTCATTGCCAATCAAATAGTCGAGCCAGAAAAAATTTATCGTGTTGCAAGCCTGGCTAAAAACGGCGTAAAGATTGCTGTTGCTGTGGATAGCATTGAGAACATAGACAATTTGTCGGAAGCAGCTTCATTTCTAAGCTCGACAATATATGTGCTCATTGAAGTTGATGTGGGGATGAAAAGGTGTGGAGTCAGTAGTGTGGAAGAAGCGCTGACTCTGGCAGAACAAATCATGAGATCTCGTGGGCTTGTTTTCGAAGGCATCCAGGCTTATGAAGGACATCTCGTCTACGACGCGAATAATCCCTCCAGGCTCAATACAGAAGTCAGACGCAAGGGAGTCCAGGAAATGGTGAACAAGATTGGCCGCATAAAGTCCATTCTCAAGAAAAACGGCATTGAAGTTAATGAAATCAGTGGCGGAGGAACCGGAACATACAATATCACCGGGGATAACACAATCTGGACGGAAATTCAGGCCGGATCCTATGTTCTCATGGACAGTGTTTACAGCGCAGGCAAGCTTCCTTTCAAGAATTCAATGCGTATTTTAAGCACAGTCATTCATAAGAGACCTGGCTTTGCAGTCACTGACGCCGGATTGAAAGCATGCAGCATCGAACAGGGACCGCCAAAAATCATGGACTATCCAGATATTTATGCGCTTGAAGACCTCTCTGAGGAGCACGGAATTTTCGCCGATGCACAGGACGAACTCGAGTATCGGCAGAAGATTGAGTATATACCCAGCCACTGCTGCACGACCGTCAATCTTTACGATGCCTATCACTGTGTACGCAACGGCATTCTTGAGGCTATTTGGCCCATATCCGGAAGAGGCAAGATTCAATAAGTTCCCTTTCAATCCAAAGAATAATGAACATGAAGATCAACAATGCTATTGATTCGCGTGTTGGAAAGCTTCTGAAAATGAAAGGTCAATATGAAAGGCATATTCGGAAAATATCTTGATATCAATTTATCTCGTCAAGAGATAAAAACCTACGAAATTCCACAAGAATGGTACACAAAATATCTGGGAGGAAGAGGCATCGGCATTCACATTCTCCTGAAGGAATTAAAAGGATACGAAGATCCTCTGGGTGAAGAGAACATACTCGTATTCGCTACCGGGCCTTTACAAGGAACAAAATTTCCTGGAGCCGGTCGCCATGCAATCCTATCGAAATCACCGAGAACAGGAAGTCTGAGTGATTCATATGCAGGGGGATTTTTTGGACATGAGCTTGGCTCATCTGGATATGACGGTATTTTCATCAGGGGAAAAGCATCTAGGCCCTGCTATATATCACTCATAGACGGAAAAGCCGAGATTCATGACGCCTCTCAATTGTGGGGAAAAGATGTTGGGCAGACCGATGAAATATTGAATCGGCAGTACACCGGGGCAAGGATTGCCTGTATCGGACAAGCCGGCGAGAACCTTGTCAAATTTTCATCTATTATAAATGAAATGAATCGGGCAGCCGGCCGGGCTGGATTTGGAGCAGTCATGGGCAGTAAGCGACTCAAGGCAATCGTCGTTAAGGGAAGTGTGAATAAACCCGTTTTTAACGACACCATGCTCAAGGAAGTGAGAAAGAGGCTTGCGGCAGAACTGATGGCCAATCCCAATATTAGAGAATTTGGAGAATACGGAACAACAGGCACCGTAGATTTTTTAAACGAGGAAGGAATACTACCCACAAAAAATTTCATGGAAGGAACATTCCTAGGAAGCTCGAAAATCGATGGAGCAAGCGATTTCTATAGAGCAATTCTTGTTGGCCGGGACACGTGTGCAGGATGCCCGATTAGATGCAAGCGCATTGTCAAATGTACATATAAAGAGAAATATATCGAAGAAAAATATGGAGGCCCCGAATATGAGACACTCGCAGCTTTTGGGTCCAATTGCCTGAACGACAATTTAAAAGTCATAAGCTTAGCCAATCAGATGTGTAATATGTTCGGATTGGATACCATAAGTACGGGGAGTGTTATAGCTAGCTCTATGGAGGCAAGTGAAAAAGGTTTGATTAAAGAACAAATAAAATGGGGGGATCCCGATGTGATTATAGACTTGATTGAAAAAATTACTTTCAGGGAAGGAATCGGGGATCTCCTGGCTGAGGGAACCGAGTGTTTTTCAAAAGAAATCAACGCAGACTTTACAATGCACATAAAAGGTCAAGAAATCCCCTTTCATGATCCCAGAGGCAAAAAATCGGTCGCTATCAGTTATGCTACAAGCCCGCGAGGGGCACAACATATGGATTCTGCACATGAAGATATAAATGACGGTTCGTGGAATAAGATCACAGCTGAACTGGGCCTCTACGGCGAAATTGACAGGCTTTCCTGGGAGAATAAAGCGGAATTCTGTAAGGCCACTACAGATTTGGCCTCCTTCAGCAATTCGGCAATCACTTGCGCTTTTATCGGGTATGATGCGGCCTTCGCATGCGGTTATAATCCTTATCCGCTTATTAGGGAAGCGGTGTATGCAACAACAGGTCTGGGGATAGGTGTGCGGGAGATGCTGGAAATCGGAGAACGCAATTTCAACATGCTCAAAATCGCTGCGGCTGGACACGGTTATTCAAAATGGGATGATGACCTTCCCCAGAGGCTGAAACAAGTTCTCTCTGATGGGAAAAGCGCGAACGAATGCATCGATGATGAAATCTTAAAGAAATCCATCAATCGATATTATGAGTTAAGAGGTTTTGATGACTTAGGACCGACAGATGAAACCTTGAGCTATTTAAAAATGGATGAATTCATCGGCTTTATAAAAAGAAAAGGAAAAACACATTTTCCTGAATAACGGATGATTTTTCGCCGAGCCCCCTTTATCATTTTCTTGCCGGCAGGATATTTACTCGAGAAAAAAAGATGCAAGGTAAAACCCAGTCTTTAAGCTTTATATTGTTGATTTTGTCCTTGGGATTTCATATCCAGAAAAAAGCCACAATAGATAATATGAAGGAATCAGAGATCATTTCCAGGGCCAAGGAAATCCATACGCGTGTGCTGACTCTAGATACACATATAGATATTGAAAGAACCTTCTTCACTTCTGAAAAGCCTGATGATTTCAGATATGAAAAGATGGCGTCATTGACAAAGATGAACGCAGGAGGTATGGATGGCGCCTTTTTTTCAGTCTATATAAAACAGGCAGAGCTAACCGGCAAAGCCTATTCCCGAGCGTATGAGCAAACCATAAAAAAAATGGAATCCATCCATCATATTGCAAAGAAATTCATCCCAGACAAGGTTGAGATCGCATATAGCCCCGAGGATGTTTATAAGATTCATCATAAAGGCAAAAAAGTCGCTGTTATTTGTCTCGAGAACGGCTATCCAATTGGAAAAGAAATTGGAAACATAAAGAAGTTTTTCAGTCTTGGCACTCGATATATTACGCTCTGCCACAACGGACACAATCAGATTTGCACCTCTCATAATAATCCTGAAGGCACATCAGTCCACTACGATGGTTTAAGTCTGTTCGGTAGAAAAGTCATCGAGGAGATGAACCGTCTGGGAATAATGATAGATGTTTCACATCTTTCAAAAAAATCAATGCTCGAAGCAGTTGAAGTATCAAAAACCCCGGTGATCGCATCACACACAGGTTGCCGGAGTCTGTGTGATATATCACGCAACATGGATGACGATCAGATTTTGGCTATTCAGAAATGCAATGGTGTAATCAGTATCTTCGCTATAAATGAATTTTTAAAAAAGAATTCAAAGAAAAGAATTGATGCTATTCACAAACTGCGGTTGTCTTTTGACTTTCCGACGGATTTGCCGGGTTTCCTAAGAGCATTTTCACATACAAGGAAGAACAAACAAGAGATGTATTTAAAGAGAGTCGAATCGGTAGACAAGAAATTCCCACCGGCAGGCACTAAGGATCTCGTTGATCATATTGACCATGTTGTAAAACTTGCGGGAATTGATCATGTGGGAATCGGGTCAGATTATTTTTCGAGCTTGTTGAGCTTAGACGGAATGATGGATGCCGGCGAGGCTTTCCATATAACTATAGAGCTTGTGAGACGAGGGTATACTGAAGAGGATATAAAAAAAATTTGGAGCGGTAATATCATCAGGGTTTGGGAAAAAGTCAGTAGTGCTGCATCAGAATTTCGAAAACGCAGTCAAATGTAAAATCTTGAATCCATGCTGGACTTACAGGTGTTCACCCATACAAAATTTGCTACTCCCTTATTTCTCTTGTTAACGGATGAGACGGACTTCTGTTGGCAAAGGCGACAAAAATTCGACTCCGATTTCAGTTGTAATCGCACTTTCATGAAACCATAAACGCAAATATCTCGTTCTGTTTTTATCTGCAACCCATTTGCGAATTCTCTTCAGCATCACAATCTCACTCGGGATCATCCTGGATATACATTTGATTTCCAGATATTCGATGAAACAACTCTTTTTGTACATTTCTCACCCAGCTTCTTTGCCAATTTACTTAGAAGCAGATTGTCAAGATTGTATTAAAGCTTAATAAGTTATTGAAAAAAACTGACTGTTATTGACAGGGCAAGGGGGTCTATGGTAAGTAGAGTCTTCCGCTAGGGAGGGAGGAAATCGGGGAGAGGAGGAGATTGTTCGAAGCTCGCACAAAGAGGGAAAGGAGGCAATCGGGCCTCTGTCCCCCATTGGATTTGAAAAAGATGGAAATGGAACACAAAGATAAAGCAGTAGATGCGTTCGACAGGTACAGGCTCGTCCGCAAGAGCGACAGACCGAGGTCCAGAGATCTCATCCCAAAAATTTTTGACAATTTTGTTCCCTACAACGAAGGCGCTCCTCAAGATCCGAACATCATCGGTGGATTTGCTGAGCTCGACGGGCAGCAACTTTTCGTCATCGGTCAGAATTGGCGCACTGTCGCCGGGGAAAACATCCTGACAACAGTCACGGCCAAGGGCTTTGCCCATGCCCTGGAGATCATGAAACTCGCTGAAAAATATCACAAGCCGGTTGTGACGCTCATAGACACCCCTGGAGGGGATCCTCTGTTGGAATCTGCAGAGCTCCTGCAATGCTGGAAAATCTCCGACTGTATTTTCACTTTGGCGGGGATAAAGGTCCCCACAGTAAGCATCATTATCGGTGAAGGGGGAAGCGGCGGAGCGCTATCCCTGCAAGTTGCGGACAGAACCTTTATGCTGGAAAACGCCGTGTTTTCTGTCATCAGCCCTGAGGGATGTGCCAGAATTCTGTTCAAGGGCCTGAGCAGAAAACCACGGGCTGAGAGGCAAGAGCGGCAGAGAGAAATGGCCAATCTTCTCAAACCCACTCCTAAGGACATGCTCGAGTGTGGCATCATCGATGGTATTATCAGCGAACCGGGTGAAGGAGCTCATATCAATCACAACGCCACAGCAAAAAACATACGTCATGTGCTCAAAGAAACACTCACAGAACTGAAAAAAGAGCCGATAACCATTCTACACGCCAAAAGATACCAAAGATTTCTGAGTCATGGGAGATGGCATGAGGAACACGTTGAAGCCGAAGCTCCGTTGATGAAAAACGTCGTCCGCCTGATCGCGAACCGCTTCAAGAAACTATTTAGAAGGAAAAAGATACTCCCGGAAGCGCCGAAAGAAGATATCATAGAAAAAGTAACAGAAAAAACTGAAAAACGATTTTATGTCTGCAAAAATAAGGAATGTGGTGTCAAAATCCCTTATAAGAAATACGCCAGAAATTACAAAGTGTGCCCGAACTGTGGAGTCATAGATCGTAAAAACAATCCGACGGCTTATGAATGGATAAAATATCTCGTGGATAGAGGGAGCTTCGACGAAAAGGATGCCCACATTGTGCCATCTGATCCCATAGGCTTTAAATACACCACAGACGAGGGCTCTGTTAAAACATACAGCGCCGATGTCGAAAAAGACACGCAGAGAACGGGAGTCAAAGAAGCACTTGTGGTCGGATTGGCCAAGATAAAAGGTAAAGAGGTCGTTATCGCTGCTTCGGAGTACGGATTCAGAGGAGGCAGTCTCAGTTCGGTCGTGGGAGAAAAATTTGTCCGGGCAGTCAATTATGCCAATGAATTGGGTTGCCCCTTGATTTCCGTATCCATGACCGGCGGAGCCAGAATGCAAGAGGGAATATATTCGCTCATGCAGATGGCCAAAACAAACATGGCCTTGACACGAAGGAGAACGCCCTATATTTCGATAATGGCTGATCCGACAATGGCCGGCTCGCTCTCAAGCTATGTAACCCAGGCAGACATTCACATCGCAGAGGCCAACGCAGAAATTGGATTCGCAGGGACAAGAGTTGTCGAGGGATATCTCAAAACACGAATAAGAGACAAGGATGGACGGCCCCCTGCTTGGTACCAGCCTGATTTCTATGTCCAGAGAGGCGGAATAAACGAGATCGCTTCAAGAGAAGATATGAGAGAGAGTGTGAATGAGTACCTCGAATTATTCAAAAAGCTCCGTGGCTAAAAGATCATCTCATGGACACTCTGAGGCATAACTCAGGTTAGCTCAGTGTCCTCCTTTTTCTCTTTTCTCTTTTTCTTTTTTCCCGCTTTCGTTCTCTTTTCTTCCGTTCCTTTCTCTCATACTTTTTCATTCACTAATCCTTTGAGTTTCTGACGGCTTCCCAAACTTTGGGCTGCATATCAGTCATGGTATAGTACTCTATTTTGTAGGGCTTTACGAGAACAACACAGTAAGTGGGATCATCGGGACCACTGAAATAGGCCTTCAAATGATCATTCCAGCAGAGATTTCTCTCTGTTTCATCAGTCGTCACCTCCGCCCTACCGGAAATCTGCAAATAGTGTTCGGTCTCCTCCAAGGAAAAGGCACCGCAGGCGATGTGAACTTCCGGATTGTCTCGAATATGGGCGACTTTTCGAGTTTGAAGAGAAGTCACAAACCGGATAGAAAAATCATCGGTCCCGAAACCCATGACATACCTGACCCAAGGTCTCCCGTCTTCAGTCACAGTGGCCAGGGCCATGAGTTGAGGGGCTTTCACAGCAGCGAGAATTGTTTCCTCGAGTTTGTCCATGTTATCTCCATCGTTTCTGGCGACAAAGCCAAACGAGATTTTTACTGAAAAAGGAAATCACCTGTGTCGTTGAATCATTGAACAATCCAAAGACACTTGAACCCATTCGACGTGCTAATCCAGCGACACAACGATTTTTTGGATGGAATGTACGGGATAAAAGATATGCGAGTTGTCATCCTTTTCTTCGTAACCAACTTCAAGCAACTCATCCCTTTTCATCGTGGCGTCTTCATCGTCATCACAGGTAAAACTCTTGGTATACCCATCATTGAAGTGAACCGTTAATGTCAATCCCATTTTGGACTCCTCTGCGTTTAGAGAACCTGACTTATTGTACTCATTGGTTGATTAAATGCAAACATTAACTATAATGGCAAAAGACTCGATTGGAAAGGATGGAAGTCAATGGCAATGAAAAGACGTGATTTTGTCAAAATGGCTGGATTGGCGGCTGTCGGAGCAGCGGCTTTGCCCGGCCGTTCCTCTCTACAAACACCGCAACACGAAGAGCACTACAATGAAAAAGGGATTCACCCTGTCCTCGATAAGGAGCATCCTTACATCTTCATAGACTCGTGCATGCAAATCTGGCCGGATGCAGAGTTTGAGAAGGCCCATCAGCACGGGGCCACGGTTTACGGTGTCACCGCCTGGGATCCAAACATTCCTGTGGATCAAGCGCTCGAAGGTTTGATGTACTGGCATTGGGTGGCGCGCACATACCCGAATCTCACCATTGTCACCAAAGTCGAAGATATCCTGAATGCCAAAAGGAACAAGAAAGCGGGCCTTTGGTTGGCCTCCCAGTGCGGCGATTTCATAGACTATAAACTCCACCGAATCGAGGCATTCTACAAGCTCGGACTAAGGATGCTGATAATGGCTTACAGCGCCACCAATAAACTCTGTGCCGGTTGTCTGGACCGCACCGACAATGGGCTGACTGAATTCGGCCGGCTGGTTGTTGACGAGTGTAATCGGATAGGGCTACTGCTGGACTGCTCCCATATCGGACGGCGCTCCAGCCTGGAAATTATCGAGCGCAGCCGTCAGCCGGTTGTCTTCAGTCATTCCTGCACCAAGGCTTTGGCTGACAATCCCCGCAATATCGATGATGAGCAAATAAAATCGTGTGCCGCAAAAGGGGGCATTATCGGGCTTTCACCGTGGGGCCCGATGGTGCTCAAGAATGGCCAGATAACTCGTCCTACTGTGGACGATTTTATCGATCATATCGACCATGTGTCTCAACTTCTTGGCACAACGGAAAACATTGGCATCGGAACCGACATGAGCCTGGGGACCTACCCTGATCATGAACACGATCTTTGGGGGGCTCCGACCTACAAAGATGTCACAAGCACTTACAACAAATGTATCACGCCAAACATCCGTTCACCCCACCGTATGGTGGAAGGATTCGCGTATTATCCGGAAGTGCTGAATTTTGTCGCCAAGCTGAAACACCGCGGTTATGACGACCCAGATGTCCGCAACATCCTCGGCGAAAACTACTTGCGCGTCTTCAAAAAGGTTTGGAAATAGTTCCATCGTCAACCTGATCGTCAAAAATTTGATATAATAGAGATGAAAATCAGGTGTTGATTTATCCATTAAACACGAAGGAGGGAGAGCATGGGCAATGGATCATATCTCTCTCCCCATGAAACCCGATGAGCGAAAAAATATACGAAAAAGCCGGCGACGTCAAAATCTTTGGCAAAGGCGACCTGGGGGGAAAGGGAGCCGGGTTGGTCAGAATCAACGAAAATCCCATTCCCCATGCCCATAGACTAAGAACCCAAATTCTCACCACAACCTTTTTTGACAGCTTTGTCGAAAATGGGAACAAGCTCGATAAAGAAAAATTCGGCATACTTCAATCGATATTGGAAGAATTGGGAAACATCCCTATCAGTGTCCGGTCCTCGGCAACCGACGAAGGAGTTGTCACTTCGAGCGGAGTAGGTCCGATACATGCCGGGGAGAACACATCGTTCATGCTGCCCAACAATCATTCTGACCTGACGATTCGACTGGAGCAGTTAAATCAAGCCATTGGCCACATCTACAGGGACTTCATGACTCGGCAATCTCAGGGAAGCAAGGAGAAAATGGCCGTTGTCATAAATCCGATTCCCGGAATTCTTGATGACACACTGGCGGGGCCCTTTTACTATCCATTCATTTCGGGTGTGGCCAATTCATTTTTTCCATATGCTTTGAAGACACAGAATCCTAATGAGGGATTCGCCCGCATTGCTTTCGGACATGGCTATGCTACGGTTCTGGACGATTTTCCGGTCATTTCCATGGTAACCATCAAAAATCCAATTCCGCTAAAATACTTGAGCGAAGACCAGGGACAACAATATTTCTATGCTCTGGATATGACGAAAAACAAAGAGCTTCGCGGCGAGGAATTGGAAACCATGAAGACGCTTCATATCCGACTTGCCAACTACGACAAGATCAAACTGCTGGGACTAAAAAAGAACTGGATTACCATTGAGGAATTGCTTCAAAAAAATCGTTTCGGTTTTCAAACCGGACTCCAAGAAATTATGGAGACGATTGCGGTCAATATTTCATCCCACTTCCAGATCGAATTCGTGTTTAACATCGATTTCACAAAAAAAGACAGGGAGGCCGGTCGCTTTCATGTCGTTCAACTGACTCAGCTGCCCACGTTGAGATTCGAGACTATTCACATTCCAGAGCTCATCGGCCACAAATATCTATCCATAAGCAGTCTTCAAGGACACGGTATAAAAAAGGGCATAAAGTATGCTATAGTCATCTCACCTTTCCTATACGAAAAAAGCATTCACGATGAGGTCAGGGAAAAAATCACCGATTTCAATAGGCAAATGCAGGATCAGAACGAACAGTACATCATGATCGTACCCGGACGTTTGGGGAGCACGAACCGGGATTGGGGAATTCAGGTGGATTACCGGGATGTGGACCGGGCTGCAGCCATTTTTGAATACGGCGTAGATGTCGCCGGTCGGTCCGAGCCTCTTCCTGAAGACAGCAGCTTGAGTGGGGGTCTCTACGGAAGCCATTTTCTTTATATGATTCAGGGCGGCTACGATGAAGAGCAAAAAAGACTGCAGACCAGAATGTACGGGACTCAAGGCACCCATTTTTTAACCAACCTTATCAGCAACAACATCATTTATGGATACATTGCGCCGACAACGGATGAAATCGACCCCTGGATATTCAGCGGCACAGGCTACGGCGAGGCATTGTCCGTCTTATCATTTCCGAAAAGTGTCACTATCTATGCCGATTCAAAAAATCAGCGATGCGTTGTCGCTGACTAAATGAGATAAAGTCGATGTCAGCGAAAGCAGCACGATCAAAGCCAAAACAAAAGGAATTCCCCTTCCATCCAAGAATTATCAATCCTGTTAAAATCAAGAATGCCATAATCTTTGCTGCCGATGAACACATCCGAAAAACACGACACATACTGGAAAGGGAGATGCCCTGGATCTCTGTCGAGATTCTGTCCGATCCAACGTCTTTGGGTACCTACACGTCCGAGGAAGCAACAATCTTCATAATGGATGATGTGGGCATGAATCTGATCAATCCCGAACCTCTCAAACAAAAAAACAAAGACACCGTCTTTGCCCTCCTTTCCGCCAGCGAATTCATCCACTGCTCTCCTCCTGCTGCGGCAAAGGAAAAGTATCCTTACACACAGAAAGCAGACCTTGTTTTCGCTTACAACAAAACCGACTGCTCTCCTGAGAGAATCATCCAATCGATTGTCAGGTCTGCCGAAGACCTCATAAACATCATCTCCTATGCCAAAGTCAGACGCTTCATCTTTCTCATCATGGATGATGAACCCAGATGGACATCACAGTTTCTTCCCCTTCTCTATGGAATCATCGGTCAGCGCGCCGCAGTCATGATCGCACGAACGTATGAGGAAGCTTTGGACTTCATGTTCGGAGTTGAACGGGAGTCCGATATCAACGCAAACAAATACAGTTCTCTCGGACTCGGCGATGACGTCGTCTGCTTGATCACCGACATCTTTTTTCCCATGGGCGATAACCTCAAAAGCAGTGCAGGGAAAAACCTTATAAAGCTAGTTCAGAAATATTACCCCAGAATTCGCATTATTGTTGCGTCCAAGACAAAGGAGGCCGAAGCCTACAGAAAAACCGCCTTTATTTTGCCCAAAGGTGACCCCGACAGTCTTAAAACCCTCCGAACGTATATATGCGATCACACGGGAATCGGCAATTTTCTCATCCGCAACAAAGAAGGCAGAGTGCTCTACCGCATCAAAAACATTCAAGAAATGATTGATATATTGGATCAGGCTGAAAAAAGAACGCCAGGAGCACTGAGGCTGAGGAAAATCCTAGAGATCTATGGCGAGAACGACTACTTTTCTACATGGCTATATATGCACGGTTACAGGGAATTGGGAGACACTTTGAGGCCCATGCGAGCAGAAGGGCAAGAGCTAGTTGCCGTCTTAAAAGAGCACATGAAAAAAGAAATCCAACGTATGGAGGCCACCCCACTCATCATCGACAATAAAAAGGCTTTCAAGTTGGAAGATCTCTTGAATCTTCTCAAAATTTCTGATCCCTCCAAAATACAGTCGCTCTCCGACAACGACATTTTCTCGTCCTGGCTGGACCGCAAGGGCTATTCCGAACTGGCCGAAGAACTGCGTCCGGTCCACGGCACCGGAAAGCGCCTCGCCGACACGCTCACGGCCATCATAGAAAAGTGGTCAAATATTTATGCGCAAAAATAGCTCATGCACCATGGACGGATAAAGCCGGGAATTCTTAAAAGAAATTCTTTTTTTTCACTCTCATTTTCTTGACATCCTGTCCGCGCATCTGCTATAAAGCATAGTCATAATATTTTATTACTATCTATATTCATTATAATATTTTGCAATTCAAAAGAAACAAGGAGCAATCATACTCGTTTGATCGGGGAATTCTCATCTCACAAGGGAAAAATTTTTGTACATGAGGAGATCCCGCCCATCATATTATTCCTAGTAATATCAAATCAAATTTGGAGATCAGCATGCTTCATGATCAATCAGAATTTCAAGGTATCATAAAAAAACATCCTCAGGAAAAACGGTCACTCATTCCCATCCTCCAAGATCTCCAGACTGAATACAATTACCTTCCGCCTGTGGCCCTGAACATGGTATCACAGGCTTTGGACGTTCCTCTCATTGATATCATATCCGTCGCAACATTCTACAATGCCTTCAGTCTGGAACCTAAGGGTGAGCATCAGGTTACGGTTTGCGTGGGTACGGCTTGTCACGTCCGTGGAGCCCCAAAAATTCTCCAGGAATTCGAACGAAAACTCAATATCGACGCAGGTCACACGCGGGAAGATGGCAAATACAGTCTGGATTCCGTTGCTTGTCTTGGGTGCTGTGCCATAGGCCCTGTGGTCGTCGTAGATGGTGAATACTACGCTCAGACCAACATCCGAAAAGCTGGAGATATCGTGAGGATGCTCGAGAAAAAAGAGAAGACCAATGACAAATGAAAAATTATCATCTATTGAAGACCTGAAGCAAAAAATTGAAGAGGCGTCCTCGAGAAAAGAAAAAGAGAACGTCCTTATCGTATCAGCCGGGACATGCGGACAAGCCCGAGGATCTTTGAAGGTCGTCGAGGCACTTGAAAATGCCATTCAGAAGAGAGAGCTGCAGGACACTGTACGTGTCAAAATCACCGGTTGTCATGGATTCTGCGAAGCTGAACCCAATATCATCTTGAAGCCGCAAAAATTGTTTTATCAGCATGTTCAGCCCGAAGACGCGGATAACATCATCCAGGAGACCATTATCAACAGCAAAGTTATTGATCGTCTTATCTATAAGGAGCATGATACCGGAGAGCCTAAAACATCCGGACCGGATATTGGATTCTACAAAAAACAAATGCGAAATGTGCTGGGTGACAATGAGAATATCGAACCTCTCAAAATTGACGACTACTTTGCGACGGGGGGTTACAGCGCTCTGGCAGAGGTTCTCGAAAAAATGAAGCCCGAGGAAGTGATTGATCACATCAGCCAATCCGGCCTCCGCGGCCGCGGAGGCGCAGGTTTTCCAACAGGAAAAAAATGGGCTTTTTCTAGGAAGGCCAAAGGTGATAAAAAGTATATCATCTGTAACGCTGATGAGGGAGATCCGGGTGCATACATGGACCGCAGCCTCATGGAGGGTAATCCTCATCGGGTTTTAGAGGGAATGATTATCGGTGCTTACGCTATTGGAGCCGATGAGGGTTACATCTACATCCGGGATGAGTACCCAGTCGCACTCAATCATATCAGGACCGCCATCAAAAATGCAGAAGACTTAGGCCTTCTGGGGGAAAACATTCTTGGATCCGGATTTAACTTTAAAGTCAATATTTATAGGGGTGCCGGAGCCTTTGTCTGTGGTGAAGAAACGGCTTTGATCGCCTCTATTGAGGGAGGCGTGGGGGAACCCAAACAGCGCCCACCTTTCCCTGCAGTACGGGGGTTATGGAAAAGACCTACCAACATCAACAATGTCGAAACTTGGGGAAATGTCCCTATTATCATCAATAAAGGTGCCGAGTGGTACTCAAAAATCGGGACCAACGGCAGTAAAGGGACAAAGATTTTTTCGCTTGTGGGAAAGATCATGAACACCGGACTCGTGGAAGTCCCAATGGGAATAACTCTAAGGGAAGTGATCTTTGATATCGGAGGAGGAATCCCAGACGGAAAAAAATTCAAGGCTGTCCAAACCGGTGGGCCGAGTGGAGGATGCCTGCCTAAAGAAAAGCTCGACCTCCCTATTGACTACGAGAGTCTCTCCAAAGCTGGCTCCATTATGGGATCAGGTGGCATGATCATCATGGACGAGAGAACATGCATGGTGGATGTTGCCAAGTACTTCTTGAATTTTCTTCGGGATGAAAGCTGCGGCAAATGTATCTCCTGCCGGGAAGGGACCCAGAGGATGTGGGAAATTGTGACTAACATTTCCAATGGCCGTGGAGAAATGAAAGATCTCGATCTCCTCGAGGAGCTTGCTGAAGCTGTGAAAGATGCCTCGATGTGCGGCTTGGGGCAGACGGCATCCAATCCAGTGCTGTCCACACTCAGGTACTTCCGGAAGGAATATGAAGAACACATCCGCAAAAAAAGATGTCCTGCCATGGTCTGTAAAGAGCTCGTTTCTGCTCCATGCCAATATATCTGCCCTGCAGACCAGGAAGCTTCGGTCTATATCGCACTCATCGCACAAGAGAGATTCGAAGAGGCTTATCGAGTGATCCGTGAAGATAATCCCCTCCCTTCAATCTGCGGCCGGGTTTGCGATCATGAGTGTGAATCTGTTTGTCGGTCCGGAGAGTTCGGGGAGCCGATTGCAATCAGAGCTCTGAAGCGATTTGTCATGGATTGGGCAGTTGAGAACGGTAAAGACACCCCCCCTATCTCCACTTCGAAAAGACATAACATCAAAGTGGCCGTCATCGGATCCGGACCTGCTGGATTAGCGGCGGCGTCCGAACTGAACATACGGGGATATGATGTGACCGTTTTCGAGTCCCAGGAAGTCGCGGGTGGAATGTTATCCTTGGGAATTCCAGAGCATAGACTTCCCAAAGCAGTCGTAAAGTCCGACATCGAATTCATCGTGAAATCAGGCGTACAATTGAAAACAAACACAGCTCTCGGAAAAGATTTTTCCATCGACGACCTCATGCAAAAGGGATTCAAAGTTGTGTTCATCGCCACCGGCACTCACATTTCGATGAAACTCGCCGTACCTGGTGAAAATGCCAAAGGTGTCATACCAGCGATGGAACTGCTGACCCAGACCAATTTAGGAAAAGAAACGCCGCTCGGAACAAGCGTGGGAGTCGTAGGTGGCGGAAACGCAGCTATTGACGCCGCGCGTGTTGCCATCCGAAACAAAAACACAGAAAAGGTCACCATTCTCTATAGACGGACAAGAAAGGAAATGCCCGCATACGAAGATGAAATCGAAGAGGCACTAGAGGAAGGAATAGAAATTCAGTATCTTGTCACACCCGTTAAAATTCTGACGAAGAATGGGAAAACAACTGGTGTCGAATGCATCAGGATGGAATTGGGAGAAATGGATGAGAGTGGGAGACGGAGTCCGATTCCCATAGAGGGCTCTGAATTTTCGTTGGATTTTGACACAATCATTCCTGCTATCGGGGAGAGACCTGACACCTCCTTTATTCGTGAAAATGACGAAATTGAGCTATCTAAATGGGATACAATTGTTGCCGACGAAGAAACCGGCGCGACAGCAAGGAAAAATATCTTTGCGGGTGGAGATGTTGTGACCGGCCCGAGCAGTGTCGTGAAAGCGATCGGAGCTGGAAAAAGAGCCGCAGAATCCATTGATAAGTACCTTCAGGGTAAAGACATAGCACGAGAATACAAGCTCTCCAGGCCATCCGCTTACATCCCTCCCGTTCAATTGACAGAGGAAGAAATCGAAGATGCGCACAGAACCGAGATACACCGGCTTCCTGCCAAAAAACGCAAAAACAACTTTAACGAAGTGACATTGACATTGACAAAAGAAATGGCGGTGCGAGAAGCCCGAAGATGCTTGCGGTGCGAACTTGAAACCGAAGACGGAATAAATTCATTAGGGAAAAAAAATGATTAACATGAAAATCAACAATTTGGATGTAAAGGCTGAGGAAGGGTGGACCATCCGAGATGCCTGTGAATTCTACGGCCTTGAAATCCCGACGCTCTGCTACAATCCCGGTTTGAGCAATTATGGCGGTTGCCGGCTGTGTCTGGTCGAAGTGGGCAATGCCCCCAACACCAAGCTCGTGAGTTCCTGTACCTATCCTTGTGAGGAGGGCCTCAATATCCACACGGATACCAAACGAGTTATTAAGACACGGAAAATGATGATTGAACTCATGCTCTCTGTCGCTCCTGGCTCCAAGGTCATTCAGGACTTGGCTTCAAAATTCGGCGTCACCCAGATGCGATTCGAGGTCCGCAATGAGGAATGTATTCTCTGCGGATTGTGTGTCCGGATGTGTGCCGAACAGATGGATGGAAAGGCCATTGGATTCCAGAATCGCGGCTACAAACGCAAGATCTCAACGCCTTTCGATGTCAAGTCCAAGGTGTGTCGCGAATGTGGCGGCTGCATGTACATCTGTCCGGCCTGTCAGGCCAGATGCCACGGTCCCGACGCCGAGGATCCCGTCTGCAATGCCTGCCTGCAAATGGAACCCACGTGTGTGGATGTCTATGATGAAGCGACCTGCTGGATGTATGATGCCGGCCGGTGCGGAACCTGCGTGCGTCCGGAGGAATCGGAATCCAAAGCGCGGGAAGCAGGCTCTAAATAAGCCAACGAAAGTAAGAGAATTCAATGATCTTACTTCTTTGCCATAAAATAACGAGTGAGTCCATAAGGAGGTTATCATAATGTCTTATACAAAAATCAACAGAAGTGCCGCAACTTTAACCAAGAACAGAACCGAGGGTTCGGTCAGCCCCTTCAGTGGAATGTGCGTGACATGCGTCGACGGCTGCATCGGGATGTGCGAAATCGGCAAATCCGCCTACCGTGGAACTGAAGTTCTCTACCCCCAACCCTTTGGAATCATCACCGCAGCATCGGAAAAAGAATATCCCGTTGATCTATCCGACTTCACGATTTTGGGAACGGCGGCAGGAGCCCATGGTGTTGCCGCAGACTCAGATGTGGCCACTTTCGAAAAAGTGGATGTGGAAACCGCCATAGGCGTCAACAAAGATCTCAAGTTGAAGCTGCCCTTCATTATCCCGGGAATGGGTTCGACAAATGTGGCCAAACAAAATTGGGAAGGCCTGGCAAAGGGCGCTGCAATTTCAGGTGTCATCCTCACCGTCGGAGAGAATGTCTGTGCCATGGACGACGAATCCGAAATCAAAGACGGACGGATCGTTCGATCTCCTGACATGGAGAATCGTGTCGGATATTTCAAGGAATGGTCAGATGGATACGGAACCGTGGCCATCCAGTCCAATGTGGAAGACACAAGGCTGGGTGTGCAGGAGTATGTTATCGAAAAACTCGGCGTCGAAGCCGTCGAGCTGAAGTGGGGACAGGGGGCCAAGGATATCGGCGGAGAAGTCAAGATCAAGAGTCTCAAAAAAGCCCAAGAGCTCTACAAACGCGGCTATATTGTTCTTCCCAATCCCGAGGATCCCGATGTCATCAAAGCTTTTGAAAAAGGGAGTTTCAAGGAATTCGAGAGACATTCACGGCTCGGAATGGTCGAAGAAGAAGCCTTCATGGCCAGAGTTGAGGAGCTCAGGAAAGCTGGTGCCAAATACGTCTTCCTGAAAACAGGAGCCTACAGACCCGTCGACCTCGCCCGCGCCGTCAAGTATGCCTCCAAAGCCAAGCTGGATCTTCTTACCGTTGACGGAGCCGGTGGAGGAACTGGCATGAGCCCCTGGCGAATGATGAACGAATGGGGAATCCCCAGTGTCGAGCTGTGGTCCATGCTCTACAATTATCTTCGCAAGCTGGATGAAAAGGGAGAATTTATTCCCGATGTCTGTGCGGCCGGAGGAATAACCTTCGAGGATCAGATTTACAAAGCTCTATCCTTGGGCGCGCCTTACTTCAAAGCGGTCGGTATGGCCCGGTCACCTCTTGCCGCTGCTATGGTTGGGAAAACGATCGGCAAGAGAATCAAAGAAAATCAAATCCCTGTCTATGTGGAGCGTTTCGGCGATAAAGTCGAAGAAATTTTCGTGACATCGCCCGAATTGAAGACGAGGTTCAAGGAACGCTTCGAAGATCTGCCGACAGGGGCCTTAGGTGTTTACACATATTTCAAGAGGCTGAATCAAGGATTGCGTCAGCTTATGGCAGGAAACAGGAAATTCAGACTGGAATACATCACCAGAAACGATATCGCCGCTCTGACTCAGGATGCCGCCTACATCAGCGGCATTCCCTATATCACCGAGGTCGATAAAGAAGAAGCCGAGCAAATTCTGAACAGTTGACCATTCCAAACCACTGAAAAAGGATAGATCTCAAGCCAGCTAAAGCTGGAAACACGGGTCAGATGGCCGTCATGGTGGCGGTTATCTGGCCCTCTTTTTTTACTCCCCTGCAAAGAATAAAGGCTAATCTTCGTTTATATAATCTATTTCTACATGATCTTTTCGAACGGATAGCTCGGAGATCTCTTCTGACACTGAAAATAAAAAATTCGCACCGATGCCATCTCGGGCATGGCAATATCTATATCAGACTTGATACAATATGTATTCGAGGGACGATGAAACGAAAACTGATGGGCGCACTCTTACTCTGCCTGTGTATTGGATTTGGAAACGCTCAGGAAGAAATGCCCAATCTCGATAACGTGGAGATCATAACCAGGCATATCTCCGGAAACGTTTACATGCTTGAAGCCACTGGAGATGTGGCCGGAAATATCGCCGTCTCTGCGGGTCCGGATGGACTGTTATTGGTAGACACCCAGTTTGCTCCGCTCGCGCCCAAGATACGCCAGGCACTAAAAAAGATCCAACCAGGACAAATCAAATACATTATCAACACCCATCACCATGATGACCACACCCACGGCAATTCAGCACTGGGAGCATCCGCAACCATCATTGCCCATGACAACACACGGAAACGTTTGAAAACGATGCAAAGAACTCTTTTACCGCATATCACTTTTAAGGATCGGCTATCCATCTATTTCAACGGTGAAGAGATCGACATCATCCACTATCCCAAAGGCCATTCGGACAGCGATGTTGTCGTCTATTTCAGAAAATCCAATGTCGTCCATACGGGAGATCTTTGGAATTCAGGGATTTGGAGTTTTCCCTTCGTCGATTTGGATGCAGGAGGAACGATCTATGGAATGCTGCGCAACGTCAAACGAATCATCGATTCTGTTCCCGAGGATGCCACAATAATACCGGGCCATTATGCCGCATCTGACCTATCGGATCTCAGACGAACGCACAACATGCTTATCGCAACGATAGGTATCGTGCGTTCGAAAAAGGCCAAGGGATTGAGCCTGGAACAGATAAAAAGAGAGGGATTTCCTCCCAAATACGATGCCTGGGGAACAGCTTACACCAACGCAGCAGCATGGATCGAAAATATCTATCTGGGGCTGTCCGTTCATAATGGCGGGAAGCATTTTCTAAACCTTGATGATAGGCATATCAAGGGATCAGATTGGTGAAGGCGCAAAAATTGTGCTCTTTGTGGAATAGAGTTATCATAAGGGTTGATCACAACGGATGGGGAAAAAATGCCTAGCTCATATTATAAAAAAAGGATTATAGGGAATATATCAACAGTCACCCTCTTCCTTATCGCGTTCGTGATTTCTATGGCCCATGCCATTCCATCACAAAAGAACACGAATCCTGCGAAGGATGATGATAACGCGTCCATGAGCGGATGGGCCAAAGAATGGCTCGAGGTGGTCGTTCCCTATATTATCACCGAAAAGGAAAGACAGTATTTCGAAAAACTCAAAACCGAAGAGGAGCGGGGGGAATTCATCGTCAGATTCTGGAAAATCAGAGATCCCGACCCCGAAACACCGGAAAATGAGTTCAAAATCGAGCATTACCGAAGAATTGCCTTTGCCAACAAGTACTTCTCCACCTCAGGAATTGCCGGCTGGCGGACTGAAAGAGGAAGAATGTACATCGTGCTGGGACCCCCAAATCAGGTTTTTAATAACCATACCCCTTATGAGGCTCAAAAGGGCGAGTTGACTAATAGAGAGCGGTTGCAGGGCCGTGACGAAAAGGCTTCTTTGGACTGGCACGCAGGCCAACAGACATGGATCTATTACAACCCCTCCAACCGGCGGCTGCCGCCCCTTGCAGAATTTGTCTTTGTCGATAAAACAGGAAATGGAGATTACTCTTTAGAGCAGAGAGTCAAACTCAGAGAAAAAGGCCTCGAGACTATGAATGTGGACAATATGACCGCCATCTACGACAGGATAGAGGCAATGGCCTATGCCAATCAGAATCCTTTCGAGTTGATGGATAAGATCAAAGGAAAAATCAAGGTGCAGGTTTCTTACGAGTATATCCCTCTGGACTTCAGTCTGTATCATCTGAAAAGCGAGGGAGGAAAAATGTATTGTCCTCTCTTTGTCAACGTACCCTATTCAGAAATCTCATTCAAGGAAATGGAAAATGCATTCGCCTATCAACTGACATTGCTGTTAACAGTTAGAAAATCAGAGCAGCAGATCGTCCTGGAGCACAGCCGGAATACGGATATCACGCTGAATGAAGATGACTATGCATCAGTGAAAGACAGTGCCTTTCAGATTCCCTCAGCCTTATCTCTGTTTCCCGGAGATTACACCCTGGAAGTCTCGATCATCGATAACAACAGCGACAGAGTTGGCATCATCAGGGAGGAGATTTCCATCCCTCCAGTCCATCCTGAAGAGATAACCGTGACCGATATCATTCTCTCCCAGGAAACTGGAAATGGGAGGCTTTTTGAAAATCTCACCGATCAAAAGAATTTGATGGTCACCAACAATTTTCACCGGGGCGACGAAATCAACATCTATTTTGAGGTCTACAATTTGCCGGTAAATGCGGAAACAGGTGAATGCAGGTACCAGGTGGAGTATACCTTTTTACAAGAGGGAAAAACCCTTGCCATCATTCCCACGTCCGTTCTCAAAGCCAAGGACACCAGAGATCAACAGGTCAGCATCTCCATCAAACTGAAAAAATTTCAGCCGGGAACCTATGCTTTGCAGGCCAAGGTCAAGGATTTAGTGATAGGCAAACAGGCCGTAACGAAAACGGAATTTTCCGTCTTTAACTGAACTCATACCTGTCACACAGCGCGACCGAAGAAACAATCAACCCCTACTGATACGCAGATTTAAGTTGGCGTGGGCAATATTCAAAAAGAGCGGAGATGGGCTCACCATAGGGGCAGCTGTTCTGACAACGGCCATCACAGTCCTTGCATAAGTCAATTGATTTGCACGTCAAGAATGCATTCCCAAAACCGTGACAACACGATCACTAAGCCTTCGTTATTGAAGATCAGACGGTGTGATGGAGAAAACCGTTTCAAGGCGCGAGGGGGACACGGATCTTTGACCGGGGGGAAAGGAGAGCCGAGTTGTCTTCTCCATTTTTTATTGGTATGCTGAGCTCGCATGCATCCAGGAAAACACACAGTGAAACAACACCTGAGAAAGGAGGCCTGATGAGATTTCACAAAAAAGGCATTTTGACATCATGGATATGCCTTCTGTTTCTTATTTTTATACCTCTAGCTGCTGCTGATGAGTTAGCTTCCCAGCCAGCTGAGCCCTCTTACCTGTACAAAGCTACCTTCGTGCGGGGTGCTCCTGGAAAGCTTCTCGATTTGATCGATTTGTACAAAAACCGGATGGCCGTCTACGATGCGGCTGGCGATGAGCGCCCGTTCTGGTGGCGTCACACACAGGGGGATCAGTGGGACCTGATGCTGCTTTTCCCCATGGAAAGTTATTCCGAATATTACTCGCCAGAACGAGTCAAAAAACGCCGACAAGCTGCCGGCAACTCCAGTCTTTCCGCAGAAGCGTTCGATAGGGAATTCAAAGCCTGTTCCTCCTGGCACGAAGATATATTCGTCCTTGGGCCGCCACTCGAAAAAGTGAAGACAGAATTTAAGGATTCAGCTTATTACCACATCGAAATCTTCATAGCTTTGCCAGGAAAGCATGAGGAGCTCCACAGAGAGCGTCAGATGGAAAACGCCTATCAAATGGCCCTCGGAAGACCTTGGAATATGATCTTCGTCCGCGATCAAGGCGCTGCCTGGGATATTTTTACACTGGGATGCTACCGCAACCTGAAGCACTGGGCTGAGAGTGAAGATATTCCAAGAGAAAAACGGGAGGCTGCGGCCCGGGCCGCTGGTTTCGAGAGTCCTGCTGCCATCGGGCCCTATATGCGAACGCTCATCCTCATGCACCGCGACACGATGGGCGTCGCCATAAAATAATCTTTTCAGGAATGGTTTACTTTTTCGATTGATTGGCCCAACGGACAGGGAATCGGATCTCAGACGTGAGGCAGTCGAGTCCGGCTCCATCTTTCATGCCGGTTAAGCCGTGGGTGACAAATCCATCGATAATGACGACATCATATCCAGCATCCTGATAGGCTTTGACAGCCGCTCTGTCCAGTTGAGGAAATCCAAATGCCGGAAGATAGATTTTCCGCACATTATCATAGACCTCGACCAGGATATTCGAATAGTTAAAGCTTATGCCCATGTTATACCCATACCAACCTTCGGATACAAGACCGTTGGGAAGATAAGGAATCCTGACGACATTAAATCCAAATTCTTCCATTTTTGTGGTAAATTGATCCAGTTTTACTGAGGCTTTCTCAGCCATCTTCAGGCATTTATCGAGCAACTTCTTTTCTTCCCACCTGAATCGCTGTCTGATCTGATCGACAGTCACCGGGATGCCGGAAGCCGTGAAGCCCTCTTTGACAAATACTTCGGGCAGACCCCGCTCAACAGCCCTTCGCTCCTCTGGGCTCATGGTTTTCACGACCCGGGCTCCCAGTTTGCTGTCTGCGATGAAGATAGTCCTTTTCCCCTGCTCATCTTTGTGCCCCAGACCTAAATAGACATCGGTATGGTAAGCCGCTTGAGCACCGGTATTGTGGACTCTCTTTCCCTTATAGGGGAATTCGCCTTTTTCCAGCCTATCAAAAAAATCATCTTTACCTGGAATGACCAATTTTTTATCCGGCGCCAGCACTCTGTGGATATGCCGGCAGTAGGCTTCGAATCTTTTCTTGAATGGGGGGACATCTTCCTGTTTAAGCCCTTTGGCCTCCAGAAATAAATTTTCCTCGGGTTGATTGAAAAATCCTCGCGGCGGTACGCTGATGCCGAGCATGGTGTCCATCCCGATGACAATCTCGTCTTCGGTCGTCCGGATGTTTCCTCCCCCACGGTGAATCACACCAGCCAAAGACCTGGCATTCATGAAGACATCGTCAAAATTGGTGATCGGGAAAGGCTTCTCGCCAAAACCGACATCCAAGAAAGTCAGGCTGTGCGTCTCATCGGCTAAAATCAGATAAGCATCCCGTGCCCAGGGATAGAAATTATAGGTCTCTACGTCGACAGTCAAAAATTTAACCCGAGGCGTTCCATCGGGGAGCTTGACTGCTGCATAGGGTTCGAAAATGGCCTTGGCCTCCTTGGCCTTTTCATCCTTACCCAGGATAACGACGAAGGCCACATCCTTATCCATTTTATTCATCAAATCTCTTTGGTACACGGTCATGTCATGCCAGAAATTCCCCCAGCTGCCATCCCCGATATGGAGGATAACAACTTGGATTTTACCCTCGACGTTGGACACGAGATTTTCATCCCCGGCCAGCACACTCATCGCAAAGCAAATAAGTGCCAGTCCAAGTCCTGTGATCAGATTACGACTCGATTTGCGTCTGCTGATCATCACCACTCTCCTTTCTCAAAACAATATTTCGGTTGATTCATCGGCCTAGAAAACCCGAACCGTATTTTGTATCAATGTATCCCATTCCCAAAGATACACAAATCCATTACTTCAGGCATCTCTCATTGAGTCAGATCGAGATTGCGTTCATTCCCCGGTAAACCGTGCAGCAGCAGGACCGTCGGGTGAGGGCCCTGCCCCTGGGCCAGATAGATGATGCCGTTGAGCCTCTTGCCGCTGCTCATCAATTCTTTAGGAGCTTCAAGAATCAGAGGCGGGAACTTTTTGTCGTATTCCGGGGGATCCATGGTCACAGGATCGTATTCTTGAGATTCCACAGAAAACGGGGATGAGACCACTAAGCTCACTGTGATCAGAATACAGAAAAAATACGACAAACTTGTTTTCATTTTTTCGCTCCTCGAAAGCTTTGTATGTGATTCAATGCAGATGATAGATCGCTCTAATTTTTCTTCAGCAGCGGTTTCAGGAGAATGTGAATCCCGATGATGATAAGCAGGATGGGAAAAACCGGCACATCCAGGCCGAAGACATCGCTCATCCCAAACCCCAGGGCAATAAGACCAACAACAAGCCAGAAGCCGTTCACCCTAATCCCGTTGACATAGCGGATAAGCATCAACCCCAATATGATGATTCCTGTCCCTATGAGCCATGTGCCCTCAGGCACCCATCCTTCAGGCGCTAGCCAGAGTCCCCCGATCATGATCAGGAACAATCCCCAGCCCAGAGCATCCAGTCTTTGGTCCAATGCCTTCTTTTTCGGATCTCGAATCTCTTGTGCTTGCTCGGTTTGTTTGTTCAAAGAGCTACTCCTTACTCCCCAATTTTGGACAACAATATCAACTCTCAAAAAATGAGTCAAATCAAAGGAAACGAATTATCTCGACAAGCTTTGAATTTTGAGATCCCTTTCAATAGGACCAAAGGAAAAGAGAGAGGGTTTCGGAATTTACTCGACTTCTGGATAGAGCAGCGCGTTCAGAAGAAATTTGTAAGTCCCATGCGACTGCGCTCTATGTTGGCAACGAAATCCAATAAGAATGATGTGACCTTTCTTATACTTCACATCGACAACAGCGGCCTTGCGGGCAATCACATCCTCTCCAAGAAGCCATCCACTCAACAGAACATTCTCACTTGAATAGCGGGCCACGACCTGTCTATCCCATTCCCCCATTGGAATCCTGGTTTGGAGGGCAAGACTGCGAGAGAACATGGCTGCAGCTTCCTTCGGAATGCCATAGCCAATCGGAGTCTCATTATCGACCTCTATTCTTAAGATAGAACCAGGACAGAGAAATTTACGCCTGTCAACTTTAGCCAGAGCATTTTCAGCCGGCACAGCAAATGCATTGAAAATCAAGCCGCAAGCCCTATTGAGCGTGACGAGAATGCCTCCATTCTCGACAAAAGACTTTAGAGCTTCGACGCCTTCCTTACCAATTCCACCCTGATACTCCTGAGGGCAGTCTGTGTGATATCCTCCATAGGCAGAATTCCAATGGGGTTTCCCAGATTTTATAACATCCGGATTTTCATCAGCAAAAACAAGTGCATCAAATTGAGAATTCAGATCAACTTTTCTTTTTTTGCTGCCTTTGAAATCCGCGTTGTGAAGGGAGGCAAAAGGAATTCCCATATCATCGAAAACATAACGGGTCCACCCCTCATCCATGTTGGCCCTCCAAGACTGATAAAGACCGACCCGGTGTTTCTTCAATCGTGTTTTTGGGATTTTATCTAAACTTTCGAGATCATAGGCATCCACGTTCCATTTTTCCAAAAGATCAGGAAGGATTTTTTGTGAAGGGGCAGTGTTTTTAATGATAAAACTTCCTGCAGCCGCAACGAGACCGTTTTTATGGACGGTGTCCTTTGACCGGAAGATTTCCACTCCTTCTTTGAGCAGAGGAAAGACCACAGAATAGGAACCGTTTAACCGCGAATCAAGAATGAGATAGGGTGCGGTTTTTTGAAGAGCGGTTGCGGATAGATCGGGAATATTTTCCAGCTTTGTGAGATCGGCATCAAAAGGCTTCTTGATCTCTTCGCATCGGACGCCCATTTGGAGAGGAAATGTCCATCCGGCCGTATCGTAGGGAGGAATGGCAGGCCCCCCTGGATAGAGCCTCATATCAGGATATTTTTGTATTTCGAGCAAATTTTGAACATAAGGTCTGTACGGCTGAGACAACAAGACAACAAATGACCCGGCCGGAAAGACCTTAGAGTCGGCGACAAAATCTTCTGTGGCCCTATGGATTTCAGCCCCGCCTGACATCAGAACTTCCAGCATCTTTAGAGTCGTCGGATAATCGTGCTGCGTCTTGGGAATGACAAAAGCAAAGGGCTCTCCTCCTCCATTTTTTTCTATGGAATCCCTGCACATTTTGTAGAAGTTATAGAGAAAGTCTTCCTTATGAAGAAAAGCGGTCTTAATCAGGCTCATGGAAAGAGCTAGATCATAATCCATAATGTCTCTCAGTCTCCACCAGCCTCCTGGCCACGGATCGGGCAGCTGCATCCGTTTTTCAATATTGACATTAGGCAGTTCTATAGGATCTATGTAAACGGGACTGGCTAAATTGGCGGAGGCCATCTCGCTGAGGAGGCAGATGGTATTGTGCAGCCATCCGGTGTTATCGCAGGCCCCATCCCACCAGCCGGTATACTCTCTTCCGTAGACGACTCCCTTAAAATCTTCTTTCTGAAGATCGTAGGCCATACTCAATCCACAGAGACCGATCCCCTGCCATAGGAGGGGATGCACATTGGGATTGGGAGGATCCGTAAACGGCGGCACGAACAGTCGGGCATCAGTCTCACCCATCTGGTGTTCGTCAATATGAATCTGAGGTATCCAGTCATGATAAAGAATTTTGGTGATCGCCTTTGTTTCAGCAAGATTCAGCATAAACCAATCGCGGTTGTTGTCATGGCCTGCATAATGATGATAGAGCCATGGCATCCGGCCACCTTCGTATTTTGTACTTACATATTTTCTGTACCATTCGGTCACCATCTGATGGCCATCAGGATTTGAGGTAGGGATCAGAAGGACAATGACGTCCTCGAGGATTCTGTCGATATCCATAGGGGCCTTTCCGGCTGTCAATCGATAAGCCAGTTCCAGGGCCATTTGCGAGGCTCCAATTTCGGTGGAATGGAGGCTGCAGGTAATCATGATTATAATCTTACCATCCTTTGCCAGCTTTCTGGCTTCATCCGCTGTCAAATCCCGGGCGTCCCGCAGCCTTCTAGCGATGCTGCGATAGGTTTCAAGTCCAGCCATATTTTCTTCAGATGTGATAACAGCCATGATCAAGGGCTTGCCCAGGGTCGTTTCGCCGATGGTCGACACCCTTATTTTTCCTGATTCACTGTCGAGTTTTTCAAAATAATCCCGGATTTGGTTGTAATCGGCGAGCCTTCTGTCCGCACCCACTTTGTGCCCCAGGAATTCTTCTGGAGAAGTCTGAGCGGGGAGAATCAACGGCCAAAAAAGCAAAACCGGAAAAATAAAAGATAAGATAAAGGGAAGGATTTTTTTTCTCATAGAATGCTCCTCGGCAAACCGGCGGATGGATGTTCAATGCTCCACCTACCAGCGTTGTATATATTCTTGTTCATTAATCTTCGATTTCTGTAAATTTTATATTCTTCACAATGTCCTCTCCAAGCTCGAATCCAACGATCCTGTTTTCATCATTTCTGATGAATTCCAGCTCAAATTCCGATTCGTAACTCTGCCAAACAAAATGATCAAGAGAATATGCGGTGAGATTGTATGGAACTTCTCTAAGGGTTAGAACCAGATTCTCGTTTTTCACAGTGAATGAGTAGCATATCTTTAGCTCGTCGCTGTAATATTTCCCTGCATACTCCTTCAACTGCGCTAGCGAGAGCGAAATGGGTTCGCGCTTCTTTGTGGGAGGGCGCCGAGTCTCTCTTCTTTCCGGAGGTTCCGTGAATTGATCCATCAGATACAAATCTGCAATTTTCCTTGTGATTCGGCTGGGATTGAAGGTGGCCAGATTAGACAGGATCACCACAGAAAACCTTTGGTCGGGAAATTGGAGATAGAAAGCCTGGTAGCCAACCGCAGACCCCCCATGACTTATCGTTCTCAATCCTCTATAGCTCTGTTTCCTCAATCCGAAGGCATAAGGGATTTCCTTTCCATTGTTGAGTTTTCCCCTGGTTAGCATGGTTTTTATTAAATTTTGTGTGCCCTCTCCCAATTTATTTTTATAAAAGTTTTGATCCCATTTAAGAAAATCTTCCACTGTCGTAAAAACACCTAGATCCCCTATCACCTCAAGCCGCAGAATGTTCAACCGGTATCCCCCATTTCTTTCGCGCGCATAACCATACGCTCTATTTTTGACAATCCTATTTGGATCGTCGTGAAAATGAGTGTGTGTCATTCCGAGTGGACCAAAAATATGTTTCTGAGCAAACGCACTTGTTTTCATTCCACTCAGCCGGCTGATAATCTCCGAAAGCAAAAAATACCCGGAATTGGAATAAGAATACATTTCACCCGGCCTGAAATTCAAATCCTTTTGGTTGCATAAAATATCAACCAGCTCACGCGGCGTATACACATACCCGCTTCCCTCTGGCTTCCCCAAAAGTTCCACCAGAGTCAGGTATTCTCTAATCCCGCTGGTATGATACAGGAGATGCTTGATCTTGACCGGATCTCCAAAATCAGGCCATTCGGGTACATATTTTTGGATGTTATCCTCAAACGAAAGCTTCCCTTGTTCGATGAGAATGGCAATACACATCGCTATAAACTGTTTTGAAATGGAGCCCGTTCGTGACACGGTCTGGGGCGTCCAAGGAACTGAATACTCCAGATTAGCCATCCCATAACCACGGGCATAGATAATCCTTCCATCCTTGAAAATTCCAAGAGCTGCCCCCGGAGAATCTTCCCTATCCCACTGTTCAAACAGGGCATCGGCTTTTTCCGTGAGATCCGTATGCGTATAGGCCTGATGAACGCCGGCTTGCTGTGTCAAAAAGCCCATGAGTCCAAAGAAAGATATCTGCAGTGCGAGCTTTACCGCCATTTCTTTTTTTTTATGCATAACTTAACCCTATTCAAAAAAATTTTAACACAAATTTTTTAAATTCACTCCACTCGTTCCCATGGTTCCCATTCCATGCCCCGGCTAAATTTTTGCATCCATCTGATCTCTTCTATATAGCGCCGCCGTTGATGCCGGGGCTCGCGAAATCCATGGGGTTCTCTGGGGAATTTGATGTAGCGAACTGGAGCACGGCCGATCTCTTTGAGTGCATGGAAGAACATCATGGCTTGATTGGGAGTGCTGACCATATCCCGGGCACCATGAAGCAAGAGTGTAGGAGTGGTGACATTTTTGACATACCAGAGTGAGGAAACCCTCCGCCAGTCATCCGGGTTTATCCAGTGGGCTCCACCAATATAATGATATCTGAGATCCCAGCTAAGTCCGGGTCCGGATTCGGCAGTCCAGCTGCCGACCATGGCGCCGAGGATCGCCGCCTTGAATCGATCGGTCTGGGTAATGACCCAGCTGCCGAGAATCCCCCCCCAGCTCCAGCCCCTGACACTCAACTGTGCTGGATCGGCAACGTCATGCGCGATGAGAAAATCCACACCAGTCATCACATCATCGAATTCGCCGCCGCCGACATCACCCTGGAGGGCACACAAGAGCTCGTCACCGTAGCTGTCGCTTCCGCGAATGTTCGGCCCTAAAGACGCATAGCCCAACCCCGCAAAAACATGGAACTCGGGTCTGAATCTATTCGCAAAATGTCCTGGAGGACCGCCATGAATAGTGACCATAAGCGGGAGCTTGATTCCCTCCTCATGGTCAGCCGGAATATAGAGCACCCCCTCGATGTCCATACCATCTTTGCTTTTCCAGGTTATAACCTGTCCTTTAGCTAACAGGATCTCCTTTGTTATCCAGGGATTTGCGTCAGTCAGGCGAACTGGCTTAAACTCACTCACCGGAGAAGCATAGAGATCCGGAGGAGTGTTGAAATCGCTATAGGAATATACCATCTTTGTCCTATCTTTCGAAAAATCCAGTGCTCGCAGAGTACCGTTGACTTGTGTCACCCTCGTGATTTTCCCCGTTTCGATGTTGAGTCGGTAAAGATTGAGATCTGTGCGGCAGGTTTCGTTGAAGAGGAGATGCTCTCCGTCTGGAGTCCATGTCAGGCCGGAAATTTCGCCATAGCTTGGTTCTGCCAGTTTCCTTTTTTTCCCTGTCTCAGGATTCATGAACCAAAGATAACCGTGCGTCAAGTCATTTTCCTTATCACTCGGGGCGTGAAACACAAAAATTTTCCCATTTGGAGCCCAAAGAATCTTTCCCTCAGGGGCATTATTGTAGGTCAGTTGTGTCAGACTTTTATTACTGGCATCGAGCAAATAAAGCTCGGATAAAAAGAAATGGTTTTCGGCATCCTGTTTTGTAGCAGCGAAGATGACACGTTCTCCGTCAGAGGAGATGTCGAATTCGTCGATGATCAGCTTTTCATGTGTGAGTTTCGTCTCTTTCTTTAGCGAAAGATCGAATACCCACAGATTTCGCCAACGGGCTTCCTCCCTTCCGTTCGGTCCTTCAAAGATGAATACGGCATCATCTCCCATATCATATTCCTTCTTCTCTTCCCCCTCCATAGGCTCGTCAGCCGTAAAAAATATTCGAGATGCATCCGGAGACCATTTGTAAGAGTCAATACTGTTTGTGTGATGCGTGAGCTGAACGGCCTCACCGCCTTTGAGGTTCATGAGGAATACCTGAGTTATCTTATCAACGGAACGCGTGAAAGCAAGGTATTCTCCATCAGGGGAAAACTGGAATGAGCTTCCGCCTTTCTCTCCAATATATTGCACTGCCCTGCCCCCGCTCGTCGAAATCATAAAGTATGTCTTTTTTCTGGTGTTTTTCTCCCAGTCCAATTCCGATTTTGAAAAGAAGACACGTTCTCCGTCAGGCGACATTCGGACATCACCCAGACGGATCATAGCCAACATATCGTCCACAGTCATAGGACGGAGATTCGGCTCCTGGGCGTTGATTGGATTGAGACAGAACAGCAGAAGAATTTCGCACAGAATAATTCTCTTCAAGGAGGCCTCCTTTAAGGTTTTCCACCTAAAATTTGGTAAATAGCATTATCCACCTTAGCTATTCACAAGCCGATAGAAACAACACGGCCCGGGTATAGCTCAAGTTTATAGGTTTTCAGTTAGTAGCAGCAGCTTGCCGTTAAGAATTCCGTTGTATTCGCCCTTTTCTATACTGATTTTTCCGTTGACAATAATGTATTCTGTTCCTGTGCTGTATTGACGCGCATCCGAATGCGTAGCCCTCTCCTTGACAGCCTCGGTATTAAATATGACAATATCTGCCTTATATCCTTTTTTGAGCAACCCTCGATTTTTTATTTGAAGGACAGAAGCAGGGAGGGAAGTCATTTTTCTGACGGCATCCTCCAGAGTCAGAACGTCCTCTTCTCTCACATACTTGCTGAGAACGCGGACTTGACTGCCAAAAGCACGGGGATGTCCAATCCTGGGCAAATCAGATTCTTTTATGACGGGAGAAGCATCCCCATCGCTGGAAAACATGAGCCAATCCTGTTTCATCGCATACTGCATGTCATCTTCAGACATGACTCCACAAGCGACATACAAATCAGGTTCATCAACAACCAAATCTGCGGCAACATCGAAGGGATCTGTGTTTTGTTCCTCAGCAATATCTGAGAGGATTTTTCCGATGAGATGAGTATTTTTTTTGGCCACTGTCACCAAATAGCTATCCCAACCGGCTAAGGCAACAGAACTGGGCTTATTGGGTTCTCCCTCGAGGACCGATTTCCGGATCTTTGCCCGCTTTGCTTCATCAGCCAGAGCTTTGGCCAGTTCTTTCACATACACCTCTCTCAGTTTTTGTCTCTCTGAATCCACGAGATTCCGATCTCTCATCTTTTTCCTGAGTTCGGCGAACGGTTCCATGTCATCCGGGAGATGAAAAGGAGCCCAGCCGGCATTTCTTTCGATCGGTAAAATGGGACCTCCGGAAGCGTAATGATAGGGGTACATATCGGCAGTAATAGCAAGACCCCTGGTGCGGGCATCGTTAATCAATTTTACGGCATCTTTCAAGCTCCCCCAGTAATTCTTTCGGCATGCTTTAAAATGGGATATATTGGCCCGCACTTTCGCCTCTTCTGCGATTTGCAGCGTTTCTCTCGTGGCTTCAGGAACCCGATCAAACTCATTGCGCTGATGACTGGAATAAACTCCTCCGTATTCGGCAACGACTTTCGCGACCTCGATGATTTCTTCAGTACTCGCATAGCGGTCTGGGATATATTCCAACCCTGTGCTCATTCCCCAGGCGCCCTCTTCCATAGCCTGTCGCACAATGGATTTGATTTGCTCGACTTCATCAGATGTGGCCTCCCGCGGTTCAGTACCCAACACTTCCTCCCGGACATCCCCGAACCCGATAAAATGAATGGCATTGGTGCCGATGCCTTGATTCTCCCAACTGGCCTTCATTTCCGCAACATTAAAGGAGCCGCTACCGCAGTTTCCTGTCACAACTGTGGTGGTTCCCTGGATGAGGTAATTCAGGTTCACATTTGAGTCAATTTGACCTAAACCTTCATCACAGTGAGTGTGCATGTCGATGAAGCCAGGGCTCACAACCAATCCCTCAGCATCAATTGTCTTCGTCGCCGTTTTTCCGGACAGGTCCCCAACAGCCACAATGGAATCTCCCATAATACCGACATCTCCGTAAAAACCGGGATTTCCAGAGCCATCGACGATTTGGCCGTTAACAATGAGAATATCATAGCTCTCCACTGCATGTTTGCAGTCCGGGAGAGTGCACAGAATTGGAGCTATCAAGGATAGCGAAATTAAATATATGATGCTTTTCATCGTAATTTCACCCCATTTGGATAAATGCAGACATTGCAGGCCTTTGTTCCTTTGCGATGACACGACTAATGTGTCTCGTCTTGAATATCACTTCACTCTTGAGAATTCCCGCTCTTTTGCCGCCGCTTCCAATACAGATAAGCCGGTATTCCCAGGGCAGTCAACAGAATCCCTGCCAGAGCTTCCACTGGTTTTTCCAGCAACGTGTTAAGAAGAATCCCGCTGGAGGCAATAATAAAGACAGCGGGGACAACGGGGTAGCCCCAGGTTTTATAAGGGCGGGGAAGATCAGGCTTCTTCTTTCTGAGCGTGAATACCGAAGCCGCTGCAGCAATCCAAAAAACTATAGCCATAAACATAGCAAAAGTGAAAATCTGTTCAAAGCTGCCAAGCAGAGTGAGCAGGGAAGCCCAGATTGCCTGGATGAGAATGGAAAAGCCGGGAGTACGGAAACGGGGATGGACATGAGCCACTTTGCGAAAAAACAAGCCATCCTTGGCCATGGCATAGTAAACTCTCGGACCGACCAATATGGTGCCGTTGAGCGATCCAAACACAGATACAATGACAGCCGCAGAGATGAGGGCACCTGTGGAGGAACCAAAAAGAGCACCCGTGGCCTTTTCCGCTATACGGACGACTCCCACGGTCTCCTGAATGGGCAGAGCATAAAGGTAGACATAATTGACCAAAACATAAAGTGCTGTGATGCCGAAAGTTCCCAGGATCAGAGCAAGGGGAAGGTTACGCTTGGGATTCTTGATTTCTCCGGCCACAAAATTGACATTATTCCATCCATCAAAAGCCCAGGCCACGGCTACGAGCGACACACCGAAACCAATAATAACACCCCCGAAACCCAGGTTGGACGGATTAAAAGTCAGCGCCGGGGCGGCTCCCTTCCCGATGGCGAAGCCAAGAACAATTATGACAGTGATAGTTCCGATTTTAATGACGGTGAACACATTCTGTATAGACTTTCCGAGACCGACACCAATGAAATTGACGACGGACAGCAGGATAATGATAGCCACCCCCATCAGCTGGCCCGCGGAAAGGGTGTATTGCAGGGGATTTCTTAAGAGTGTGATGTCGAAAGACAGGAGGAGATTGCCCGTCCCCAAAGAAGGGAAAAAATAACCTGTGTACTCAGCAAAGGCCAAAGCAAGGGCCGCAATGCCTCCGGTCAAATAGACCAGGTAGAGAATCCATCCGAACAAGAATCCGGACATCGGCCCGTAGGCCTCTCTGAGATAGACATACTGTCCTCCGGCCTCTGGCATGGCTGCGCCGAGTTCGGCATAAGTCAGGGCCCCGGCCAGGGTCAAAAGGCCTCCCACTATCCAGGCAAGCAGGATGAGCCCTGTAGAGGGAATGCTATTGGCCATGATACCGGTAGTCAGAAATATGCCAGACCCTATGACAATTCCCATCATGACCATGGTCGAATCGAAAAGCCCCAACTGCCGGACCAGGCCTAATTTAGACGACGTATTCTTGCTGTTTTGAGTATGTGCTGACAATTTGCAAATCCTTTTATGCTTTATTGTATCTCTCAAGCAATCCTGTCTTTTCGTTAAATTCCCGGATAAGCCTATCCCATTTCTCCCAGGAATGATATTTCTCCACCCAGTATTTCTCATCATGCCATTGACGATCCAGTTCTTCGACATCCTTTCCGATTTGCTCGACCCAGGTGAAGTACTTGAGGTTGTGCATCCTCTTTTTATCCCAGTAGCTGAGTTCGAGCATTTGGTCTGTAGCCAGGCTCAGGAGACAGGTGTCAAAATCGGCACCCGCCTGATAATCTGTATAATCGCCTCTTTCCTCCAGTAGTTCGCGCTTTCTGGATTGGTAGAGCTCCATGGAATCCGTAGCTATAGTGAACACGATATCATTTTCGTTCATTTCATAGTATTTGGCCATTTTTATGGAGCCAAGGAGGTTGGCGATGGATGAGATTCCTAGAAGCTCCAATTTATCGATAAGTTCCTCTGAAATGCCTTTTAATTTGAGATAGTTCTGTCCTTTAGGTTCATTGAACAATCGCAGCAGCCGTATGCAGAACTCGTCGTCGATATCAGCAACCATGTCCATGTTTTTGACGTTGTGGATCCACGGAACATGCTTGTCGCCGATGCCTTCGATTCGATGGGCTCCATATCCGTTGTACAAAAGCGTAGGGCATTGCCAGGCTTCGCCCGCGCAGACCTTTATTCTCGGGAATTTTTCCCGAAGATAATCCGCACACCCCAGAGTCCCTGTGGATCCCTGAGTCAAAAAGATTGCGGAAAGCCTCTGATCCTCCCTTTTTTCTTTTCCGTAAACCTCCTCGATAGCCTGTCCTGTGCACACATAGTGCCAGATGGAATTTCCTATCTCATCAAACTGGTTTAGAATGACAACTTCATCCGGACGCTCTCTTTTTAATTCAAAGCTCTTATCATAGACTTCCTTGACATTGCTCTCAGAACCCGGGGTGGCATGTATTTCTGCTCCAATTTTTTCCAGCCATTCGAACCTTTCTTTCGACATGCCTTCCGGCAGGACGGCAATGCAGGGACAGGCAAGGAGATATGAGTCATAGGCTCCTCCCCGACAGTAATTTCCAGTGGAGGGCCACAACGCCTTTTGTCTCGTAGGATCGAAGGCCCCTCTTACCAGTTTTTCCACCAGCGGACCGAATGTGGCGCCAACTTTGTGCGAGCCAGTTGGAAAATATTTGCCAATAAGGACTATGATTCTGGCCTTTACGCCTGTTAATTCCTTTGGCATTTCCATGTAGTTGAGTTCACCAAACTCGCCTCCATACCTGACAGGCTCGTTTTTCCAGGTGATTCTAAACAGGTTTCTTGAATTGAGATCCCACAAACCAATGTTTTTCAGTTCTTCCTTTATTCCCCCAGGAATATTTTCGGGATGTGCCATTTCTTCATATGTGGGGATAATGATGTCTCTTTCTCTACATCGCTTGATAGTATTTGCCAAAACTTTGTTTGTGTTTGTCATCCTTGAACTCCTACTATAGATATGACCAAGAAATGAAATTCAAATGTTAATCCAACACCGAAAAAAAAGAAAGGAGTTTAGCTTTAGAACCCATCAATCTGTTTCGGGAAGTAATCTTCACAGGTCCCTTCGCGGTAAACATCTGCTGTACAGCAGTGAAGTCCTCCTCCAAACGGCGAAACTTTATAAAAAGGAACAGGAACAACTTCGAAACCATATTTATCGAACATCTCCATGGTGGGTGTCTCACTGGCCTCAACACAAATGGTCTTCGGATCTATAACAAGAGTATTCATGCTCAGCCACCAGCTGCAGAAATCATAGGGGGCCTTCTTCTTCAAAAGGGCTTTCGGAGCCTGCACAATTTCCCAGTCATTCAGTGCGAATAGCTCTAATTCTCTGTCATCAAGAGGAATTCTCTCCGGATTCATAATGGCCAAACCGGGGCGCACAGGGACAAGTGTTGTGTCCATATGCCAGGGCAGCAATTCCCTCCGTCCCACTTTGTGAATTCGATGGTTAGGAAAATGGCGCCGTAGCCAATCTATACCGGCATTATTGGTGACCATGGACTTCTGAACGAAGAGATCTTTTCCATAGCGGACAACATCGGCCGCATCGAATAGAGGTTCCTTTTCAGAGATGATCCAATCGCCCCTTTCGGCGATTGCCCACTTTTCCTCCTCACTCAAAGAATTCCATTCTTTCCACCAATCCTTACTCTTATAGCTCTCCTCCGTTAATCGAGGTTTCGGCGCCGATTCGAAACAAAAATTGGGATCTTCCCTGAAGTACTGTTCAAACAGAGGGCGGAAACAAAGATACTCAAACCAGCGGCTGCGGTAAGACATGGTCGCTTCCAGAATTTCATTGCCGACCGTAAGAAGCAAATCCCGACAGGGAGCGCAGCCGAACATTGATTCCTGTTGCCAGTCTGGAGTTTGAACTACCTGACTGAAGTCAATCGGAATGGGGCGGTCGACACGGATGCCGCGCTTCTCGAGGATTTTAGCACAATTGTCCAATTCTTCGTTGGCCATATCGATCAGTTCCTGTGGATAGGGCCCATATTTGCCCAGCGGATATCCATCTCCCGGCCAGTCACGTTGAACAGCAATCTCAGGAGCTTGGACCATGGTCCCATCTGCTCGACCAAGAATGATATGCTTCAGCGGATCCCACTCATTCCAAGATTTAACGATTGTTTTTCGAGGCTCTTGATTCACTCTTATCTCCTTATCAAAATCTAAATTTTTCGTCCGGAAAAAATCAAGCCCGGCAGCTACGAAAACAGCATGAATAAACCGATTAAAACCCGCAAAAAAAACGCTTTTCTTCTAGACGAGGCCGTTGGATACTATTTTCTCCAATTCCTTGATATCCGGACTCGTCGTGAGCGGATCTTTCACCGATTTCATAGCCGAGTCGATGTCTTTCAATCCGTTTCCGCTCATCAATATGACAATTTTCTCATCATCCTTTATCTTATTGGTACGAATAGCCCTGAGCAGTGCCGCAAAGGGCGCTACACCCGAGGGTTCACCAAAAACACTCGTCTCCCTCGCCAATTCCGGGATGGCATGAACAATTTCCTCATCGCTCACGGATATGGCAAAACCTCCAGATTCTTTAATCGCCTTCAGGGCGGCATCACCGTCGTGAGGGCAACTTATGGAAATACTATCCGCAATAGTCTCTCCTTTAACAGGACGGATGACACCATCTGATTTAAAAGCACGGTTGATAGCATCCATGTTTTCAGCTTGACAGGAAATAAGCTGGGGCAAATGATCAATGAAGCCAATTTCATAGAGATCGACAAAACCTTTCCACATTCCACTGATGAGGTTTCCATCACCGACAGGAACAAATACCTTATCCGGACATTCCCATCCTAATTGTTCGCAAATTTCGTAGGAACAGGTTTTCTTTCCCTCTCGGGTGTAAGAATTGAATCCAGAATTGCGGCTGTACCAGCCATATTTTTCAGTCGCTTTGATAGACAGGTCAAAAGCATCATCATAGGAATCCTTGACAGTGATAACAAGGGCACCAAACACCAACAACTGAGCAATTTTAGCCACAGGCGCGGATGCAGGGACAAAAATAATTGTTTTTAAACCGAGTGCAGCCGTGAGGCAGGCAAGCGAGGAAGCGGCATTCCCCGTGGAAGCACATGTTATAGCCTCTTCACCTCTTTCCAGGGCTTTGACGACAGCGATAGCACCCGGCCTGTCTTTAAGTGAGCCGCTCGGATTTCTTCCATCGTCTTTGATGTAGAGATTCTTCAAACCCAGATGGTCACCTAGTTTATCGGCTTTGTACAGTGGTGTCCAACCTATGTGCACAACCGGTTTTAAGGATAGGTCTTCGACAGGCAGAAGGTCTTTATACCGCCAGATGCTGTAGTCTGAGCTCTCGGCAAAATTTGATTTTTTTAAATTCTTCTTAATGAATTGGTAATCATATGTGATCTGGAGGTTACCACTACATTTTTTACAGACATATTCGATATCATCGAGATTGAACTCGGATCCACACTGAATACATTTATAACCTGTGACGTTTTCCATATTTCTATACTTTCAAACTCAGCGAGCGTACACCGCTTTCGCTTTGATGAGACCTCGCAATTTATAAAAAGGTCATTATATTCACAGTTCATATTGACATCAAATTGATGACCAATCAGCTGAATCCTTACACAAAACCTGATTCATATAACTTTAGAAGAGGCTTTTCAAGAAATATTCACTCAAAGGGAGCTCATTTGAATTTTAAAATAACATCTTTACCCTACGTCGCATTGATGTCTACATCTCTCCCATGTCTTATTGGTTTCAGAGTAAAGATACAAATTTTTTAATCCAGATCGCTTAGAACTCCAATCTTAATCCAAGCTGCAAACTTATCGGCTCTGGGAGACCCCATTGCCGATTAAAATTGGGATTCCACATATCGTTTGATCTCCAACCTCGAAAGGTCGCATCATTGGTGGCGTTGAAGAGATCGAGCATAACTTTGATCTTCCATGAATCCCGAAGTGTGAACGTTTTCTGCGCTCTTAGATTCAAGGTGTAGAATGAGGGATATCTTGTTTCTCCTCTGGGATCCGCGAGTATTTCCCTTCGTCCCTGTTCCAGATCAAAAACTCTAACCATAGCCGGACGGGGGCGACCTGTCTGATAGGTGAAGTAGAGGCTAAAGAACACATCCCAGGGCAGGTTATAGCCGCCGGAAAATTTAATCACCCATCTCTTGTCATGCTGCAGGTCCCCCTCTGTGTTAATCAGATCATTGGGGTCTACTCCAAAGCTTCCGGCATAGCTCGTCAAACTGTGTTGACTCGTTGAATGCCCCATCAAAGTTAGGCCCGTCGAATGACTCCAGGTAAGAGAGGCACTCATCATCCATCGTCGTGAATACTTCTTGTCCAACGAGAAAATGAAAGCATTGTATTTTTGGCCGTAGCCAGCAGGATTCGTCTGCCAGGTTTCCGGATAATCACCTGTTCTGTTGTAGACAGTATATGTTTGGCCATTATCAGGGGAAACTCTCTGCACCTCCTCATACTCCGTATTCCTTCCTTCCCAACCAATACTGTTGCCTTCACTTTTGTGTATGTACAATCCGCCGATGGAAAAGTCAGAAACAACTTCTCTTTCCAAACCGACGAAAATGTGCTCGGAATATGGATTTTTGATATTGGGATCCATAGTGTACGCTATTTCTGCGGGGGCAAAATCCACAAGCTCCCAGTCGCCGATATCCGGATCCCACCAATACATGTACCAATCCGTATATCCGGGTCCGGGCCAGGCGAAGTTCGAAATATGCATGGCATCATGAAAGCGGCCATAATGCGCTTTGAACAGGGTTTTTCCGTCCGGAGTTAATTGGTAGGCTATTCCGATTCGCGGTGAAAAAGTATTCCAGGTTATCAAATCATCTATTCCCGGGGTTGTCTCACTGGTTTTCTCCCAACCATCCAACTTGGGAAGCTCAGGATAAGTGGCATTCTGACGGTCGAACCTCAAGCCAAAATTGACAGTCAGCCTGTCGCCGATACTGAAACTATCATCCAAGAAAACTCCGATGCGATCGACTATACCTCCATACATATATTGTTGTTGGACATAGAGATAGTAAGGTTCATCATAATAATCGATATAATACCCCCCTCCAGGATAGCCGCCCATGGCTTCAAGACTTCCCCTGTTGTATTGAATCCCAAACTTAAAATCGTGGTCTGTGCCTAGAAAATCCTCGGCAAAATGCGAGAGTGAGGCATTGACTTGATGTGTGTTAATATCCCATTTCCCTGCCCAATCAGGGGCGGTGGATAAAACTCCGGTCCCTTCATCAAAGTGAGGCCGTTTGTTGAGGTCAGCCCCAGCCACGGGAATAAAGTACTCATCCGGGCTCCACCACCCGGCGTATTTGAAATCAAAATAGGAATTGCTGCTGGCCAGCCAGGTGTATCTTATATTCCAGATATATGTTTGCAGTACTTCTTTAATCACTGTCTCAGGCCGGGTCCAGGGGTCAATGACCTCACCAAAATCCTCATTTTCGTAAGCGAAACTGGCCACGAACTTATGCCTGTTTTTTATGGTGGAGCTCAATTTGAAAAAACCTTCGTCTTGTATGTCTTTAGGGACATAGTCAGGATCTCCCTGCCATGGCGATTCTTTTGCCCTTCGTATGTTGAAATTGCCAAAAAACCAAAGCTTATCCTTCACGATGGGGCCCCCTAAAGAGAGAGACAGGTCATATCTGTAGAACCTTTTAAAGGACTCAGCATCAGGTTCCGGGTTATTGTCTCCGGTAGTGATATCATACCTCCCGTAATGAGAAAGGGATCCTGAAAATTTATTCCCTCCGGATTTTGTGACGATGTTGATCACGGCCCCCGTAATCAATCCATATTCGGCAGCGGGACCTATCCCCGTGACTTCCACTTCTTCAAAGATATCTTGGTTGGGATTGGTCCAGGGAATTCCCAGTTCCGGGCTGCTTTGATCCACTCCATCAAAATAAATAGCATTTCCTTCAACTCCCGAGCCGGCAAAGGACCACCTTAAAGCTCCGGACTCACCTTGCGCCAGCATCCCGGGAACCTGTTTCACAATATCGGCAAAGGAATGCCGTCCAGCAGGAATATTTTCAATTTCTTCCTGGGCAAAATTCGTTGACATCCCGGATTTTTTCACATCGATGACTGGAGATTCTGCGATGACCTCAACTGTTTCTTCCAATGTTATCAATTTCATAGGAACTTTGAGGGTAGCAGTCGCATTGATTGTCACTTTAATGTTTTCTCTTTCAACTGTCTGAAAGCCATCCAGAGCAAAAACAAGTTTGTATATTCCTGGTGGCAAATTGGTAAACCGAAACGACCCCTTATCACTTGTGATTGCAGTCAGTGTTCCCATAGCAGCCGGGCTTGTTGCTGTGATTGTCACACCTGGAAGTTGGAGGCCGTCATCATCTGTCACCACTCCGTCTATCTTCCCGGTAATGGTCTGCCCGAATGAAAGGCCGACGAATGAGATGATAAGCATAAAAGTGAAAATCATTTTCCTTGCACCACGATTATTCATTTTCATTTTATTCTCCTTTAACTTATTTTAAAGCACCTTACAAAGATAATCTTCTTATACGGGATAAAAAGATTGCATAATTCACAAATACGGATCCTCTCTTCCTTTCACTTCATTCACAAACATAACTTAAAAAAGGAAATTCATCAAGTCAAGAAAAACGTATAATATTTATTCATTATCCAATTTAATTGAATCAATTTGTTCATATGATCAGATATTATACTATTTATTGTTCCATCGTTTTTTTCAGAATTCATCTGCTCTGATTGGTTGGCTCAGTGTAAATGTCAATGCTCTCACAATATTTGATCAAAAGGGCCTCTTTCTGCAAAGTGAAAAAATGTTCAAAATACCCGTCCAATTAATCTCAAAAAAAGTTTACACTTAGATAATATTTTGGTAGTTTATTGTCGATGTGAGGTCAATGATGATTGATGAATTGGATAAAGATATATTGAACGCACTGAACAGAAATGCGCGTATGAGTTTCCGCCAACTAGCCAAAAACCTCAGAATCTCGCCCACGACACTCCACCATAAAGTGAAGAGGCTTGAAAATTCAGGAGTATTGAAAGGCTATATACCCCTGATCAATACGGAATCCGTCGGCTACAATCTTATGGCTATCATTGGGCTTCGCGTCAATCAAGAAAAGGATAGCGAAGTTCAGGAAGTAATTTCCAAATTTCCTCAAGTCGGGGCGATTTATGAAGTCACGGGCGATTGGGATCTAATCTTAATCTGTTATTTCAAAGGTCGAAAAGACCTCACTAATTTTTTAAAAAAAGAACTGCCCTTACCAAATATAGAACGGGCGATCACACACCTTGTCCTCAAAGTCGTCAAGGAAGAGAAGCGTATTCCTGTTTGATAATTCAGGATACTTACCGGATCGATTCTCGGTCTTATCTCTCATTGGATAATGAAACCTGTGAAAAGCGGAATGTTTCCATGTCCAAGAATATTCCAATATCTTTAGTTTCCCCAGTTTTGATTGTATAACGTATTATGAGCGAATAAATATCTGGGAGAGTGCAGACATGGCTCAAAACAAAGCAAGACGCAACGAAGAACATCTTGACCCCGCGGATTCAGAGCATTGAAAGCCGGGATGTCATTCACATTGCCAACACCAATCACCGCACCTGCCGGGAAGACTTTGATGTCCTCATCAGGGAAGTCGTTAGACTGGGCCAGATATTGAGCCAGTCCGTTCCTGCCGAATAAAGAGATGGGTGTGTGCATGGCCAGAATGAATAACCGGGTGTATAGGAAAAAATTGAAAGAGGGATATCAGTGAAGAGCTTCGACCGCATCGATACCGCACGTCAATTCACGGGAGTGGCTTCTCACATATCTGACCGGCACATCAGGTATGATGAGAGGTCTAAAGATGATTCTTATTTTTTTTGTGGCGGGCACGTTGCCCAGATCAAATTTGTCTGAGACGGTTCTTCCCCTGCCACGGCCTAAATCCTGCCATTCCCCCCTGTTATCCAAGACCGAAACGCCATACCACAGACCTTCGTGCAGATCTAATCCCAATGTCTCCGGTATTCCTCCCTGGTCTTCCTCTCCGGACAATGTCTCTTGGGAACCTGACATTCGAGAAAAGACGGCAATATCAGCTCCTGGCCCGTTTTTGACGTTGACCTCGAGTTCAAGCACTCCCTGGAGGGAAAGTTCCGCATATTTTCTATCCGGCTTCTTGAGCGCGAACTCAGGGTTTTTGACCAACTCTGATGTCGACAGGACCTTTGATGCAAAGCTGCGGTCCTGGTAGATATCCGAGCTTTGATCCAACTGCTGTTCTTCTTGTAAAGCGGACCTCTCGGGCAAAGAGCTTGGACGCGGAGCCGGCTGGGATCGCACCTTTCTCTGCGAAGACTTGCTGTCAGCTTGGACGGTGGCTTTGCGCGGTGTAAAGCCTTTTTTCAGGTCAGCATTTGTTACCAGAATGCTCGTTTTGCCCTGGGCTCTGAGTGCAGCCCTCCTTGCCTTCTCCTTCTTAGCCAATTCAACCAAGCTCTGGCTTGAAACGAGCAGGACACTCACAAAAAAAACGGCAATGCCAAACGTCAGTTTTTTTATTTTATTCTCTCCCACACACAATATCAGTATAGACCAACCGCAAGCAAAGTCAAACCCGGGCTGTTGCTCATAGGATAACTGAAGAGTCTATCTCGATACAGCATCCACATCCATCGACTGCAGATCTTCGTTGTGCATTCGGTAGACGGCCAATCGCTCCTCGGGAATCGATCGGGTGAACAGGGATTCTCCTTCCCAGTCGATATAAATCGGCACTGGACGCATCCGGCGTGGATTAGCGCCAAGATCCTTAAGGATCAACCGCGTGATGTGCGCGGCTTTTGTGTAGCGGCTTGTCCAGATAGAAAATCCGATGTTGCGGCCATGCAGGATCCGGTCCATAATGCTCTCGTCCAGGGTTGTCACAATAGTCATGAGCGTGGCGTACTCGTTTCTCTCTCCTTCGACCGATTCATCCAAAGAGATAATCGAATAGCCTGCCTGATAATTGGTGTAGTTGACGACTCTGACGCGGCCTGTCATTACCCGATCTTCTTGATCTCTCAGATCGTCGAGTGAGGCATAGAGCGCGGGTTCTGGAAATTGTGTTCCCTCACGAATTTCGAGGGCATCGAAGGTTTTGGCATACCTGCCGCTCGGGCTCCACACAGCCCAGCTCTGGATACCACTGTCCATCACTCCTTTAAGTTGGGCGTTTATCTCCTCCGGCGTGTACCAGAATCCCTGTATCCAGGGCCGGATTGACTTGTTTGTCCGTTTTCGCATCTCATCCAGGCTTAATTTCATGATCTTGTAAGGGTATTTTCCGGGATTTTTCAGGCGCAAAAAATTCTTTGGAAAGTGGGAGGGATAAAGCATCGGACAGAGCACATCCACATGAGGGGCAATCTGATCAAGAACCTGTCCTACTCCGAAATCACCGCTCTTCCAGGCAGTCAAGCCGAAAACATCCACAGAAATGACCACACCCGCGGGTTTCAGCCTGGAACGGGCAAAGGCAAGAAATTCACCGATACATTCTGCCCGTCTCATACCTTTGAGGATGACTGGATATTGGATCGATGATATGTTCCCATCACTCGGGAAACGGACATAATCGAACTGAATCTCATCGATACCCATCATTATGAGTTCCTGACAGAGAAAAATGATATACTCCCATACTCTCCGGTCATAGGGATTGGCCCAGTGAAGTCCCTTCTTGTCGGCCCAGAGCTGCCCTGTCTTGCAGTTGGCTACGCCGAATTCGGGATGATGGGTAACCAGGAGACTGTCCTGAAAGACATCCACCTTGGCAGCCGTCCAAATATTCTTTTGTTTAAGGGCGCGAAGAGCAGTTTCTAGGGATCCCTTATCGACCGGGGCTCCCATATTGACCGCTATCGAATTTTTTGATTTCCAGTACAGACGTCCCATAGGGTCTTTGACATGCAACACGGCCAAGTTCAAGCCTGCAGCCTCCATGTAATGAACAATTCCCTCAAAACTTCGGCCGTAGAGTGTGTTCGAAGGAAAGTAGACACCTCTCACACTATCCAGCTTATCCGAAGAATGAAGAAGCAGGGATAGACTTAAGAAGAGCAGGGCTGCGGCAATCATCAAAGAACGGCATCGGTGATATCCGTTTTTTGTCGATTTGGATGGACCGGTCATTCTCTTTCCTCTGAACTCGGGCAATAATTTTGTCGTTTGACATGGGGATTTTACAGAATTAATTCTCACCTTCTATTATAGTGGTATTGACGGAAAAGACTGGGATCAGACTTTAGAAAGACATCAATGGGGATCCTCCACGATTTTGGAATTGCATGCCGATGAGTTTCATGTCTTGCAATGCAGGGCGAGCTAGTATTACTATGGATTGCGGAGATTCCATCATGCCAAGAAGTATTGAAAAATTCCATTTCATGTTTTTCATATGTGTCGCTGTTTTATTTTTTGCCTGCAGCACAAAAAAAGATCTGGGTACAAGCAGCTTTCCCGTACTGGAGACGACAATTAAAGATATCCACGCGGCATACAAGGCCGGGACACTCACATGTCGTGAACTTGTCGAGATATACTTGGCACGAATCGAGAAATACGACAAGCCGACCAGGCTCAACGCCATCGTGGTTGTCAATCCTGCAGCATTGAAAATTGCGGATAAGCTCGACCAAGAGTTCCAAAGCACCGGGAAGTTGCGCCCCCTGCACGGGATCCCGGTCGTTGTCAAGGACAACTATGAAACACACGACATGCAGACCACCGGAGGTTCCGTGGCCCTCAAAGGATTCATTCCACCGGATGATGCCTATCAGGTCCGTAAGCTCCGAGAAGCAGGGGCGGTCATCCTGGCTAAATCCAACATGGACGAATGGGCATTCAGTCCTTATCACACACTGAGCTCTACAGCTGGAACCACAGCCAATCCCTATGATCTCAACAGAGTTCCTGCAGGATCGAGCGGAGGAACAGCCGCAGCCGTAGCCGCCAACTTTGGCACCCTAGGCCTGGGAACGGACACGGGCAACTCTATACGCGGCCCGTCATCCCACTGCTGCCTGGTAGGGATACGCTCGACCATGGGATTGACCAGCCGTGACGGCATCATCCCCCTCTTCCTCAGAAACGACATCGGAGGCCCCATGTGCCGGACTGTCGAGGATGCTGTCCGTGTTCTGGAAGTCATCGCTGGATATGATCCCAACGATCCCATAACGGAAAGAAGCGCAAACAAGATTTCTGAAAACTACACGCAGTATCTCGATAAAGATGGATTAGAGGGCGCGCGCATCGGTGTGTTTCGTCTGTATACGGACAGGCCCAGCACTGATCCGGAAGTTCTTGCACTCTTCGAGAACGCAATCGAGGATATGAAAACAGGCGGAGCCGAAATCGTCGACCCTTTCGTCATTCCCGATTTCGGCATGCTGACCAAAGGCATCTGGTGCGACATGTTCCGGCATGACCTCAACAACTATCTGGCCTCTCTGGGGGATAAGGCCCCCATCAAGAATCTTCTCGAGGTCTATAACAAAGGCCTGTTCGCCACATCCAACAAGATGCACATCTTTGAAGCCCTGGAAGTTCCTCTTCAAAAGGAGCCGGAATGTAAGGATCTCTATACAGAACCGAAAAACATAGCCTTTCGAAACGCTGTGCTCAAAGCCATGGACGAGCAGGGCGTGCATTTCATCATCTATCCCACCTGGAGCAACCCCCCCCGGAAAATCGGAGATGAGCGGACTCCGGCCGGAGACAACAGCCAGCTCATCCCTCCGCACACGGGAATGCCGGCTATGAGCATCCCTATGGGTTTCACCCATAAAAAGCTCCCGGCAGGCCTCCAGATCGTTGGCAAAATTTTCGCGGAGCCCGATCTCATCCGAGTGGCCTATGCCTATGAGCAAGCCACCCGGCACCGTCGCCCTCCAAAAAAGTTCAACTGAACACTACAATCAGGCTGCCGAAGCGAAGGAATAGCGAAGTGAAATTTTGAAAACTGTTATTCGATCCAACAATTGTTCTTCTTGTCCAGCTCGAATTCAATGATATTCTTTGGATCGATTTTCACATACTCGATTTCAGCATGATTTGTGAAATCATACATGACATGACCACGGATAGCATCCCAATCGCGAGATTCTTCAGTGCCATCCTTGAAGTGGACCAATACTGTAACAGGAAACCTCAGTGCGCCTTTGCGTTTTATCCACACTTTGTTGTCTTCAACCTTATCCACTTCAAAATCCAGGGTGTGGGTGGTCGTCATAAACTCATCAAAAAAACGCTGGAGGTTCTTGCCCGTGATTTCGTGAACCACATCATAAAAATCCTGGGTCCGGGGATGCTTGAATTTCCATCTCTGAAAGAATGTCTTCATGACCTTTCCCCAAACCTCATCACCAAAATAATTGTGAAGAGTCAGAAGCATCATCTCAGGCTTGGTATAGGTGAATGTGTAGAATTCCCATCCAGGCCTGTACAGCCAGGCGGGCTGAAGGACAGTTGCAGCCTTCGGAAATGTTAAATAGAAATTCCGTTCACTATCCCGGATAGTCCGGTACTCTCCCTCGTGATCCTCAAGTATGTATTGTCCATATCCATACTCAAAGGCGACAGTCGTGGCATAGCTGTTGATGCCTTCATCCACCCAGACATGATCGGTCTCATTGTTGGCGATCATGCCCATCCACCAGTTATGGCCGAATTCATGGATGGTGAGGCTCTCGATGTGTTTGTCGCTATCGGGCAGGGGCTCTGCCTGGTATTTCGCAATCTTGTAATCTGTATCAAAATTGCCGGTTTGGAATAGCGTCGGATACTCCATCTCACCGGTAGCCCGGTGCTTTGAATCGACAACTGTGATCTGAGGATAGGGATACTCCCCATAGCGGGTACCGAAATAGTCGAGGGTGACTTTGACCGCTTTTATAAACCTGTGAGCAATTGCCGTATGATCTTTCTGGCACAGAAATCGAATCTTTGTTCCTTTGTGATTTTCCTCAAATTCCACAAAGTCCGTGTCCGCACACCAGCCAAAATCATGCACGTCCTCACAGTAAAAATGCAGTTTTTTCAGGCCGCCGTTGATCTTTTCTTCACTGACAAGAATACCGGTTGCTCCGACAGTGTAGTCTTCAGGAATCGTGATTTTGACATCATATACTCCGAAATCAGAGTAGAATTCTCCGTTCGAATGGTACTGGCGACAGTTCCACCCGCCCTCCTCATACACGCCGATCTTCGGGAACCATTGAGTCACGCTGAAAAAGTTCTTCTCATAGCCGGATCGAGATACGCAAGGCGGGAGCTTGGTTTCAAAGTCGATATTCAGGGTGAACTCCCCACCCGGAACAACCGGACGGGGCAATTTCACAGCGCAGACAGTCTTGTCGTGAGGGTTTCCGTCATCCGGTTGGATGAAAACCAGTCCGGAGACAAGATCAGTGCCATCGGGAAGCTTTAAAGCCAAAATCTTACAGTATCCCCAGTGGCCGATCAGATTTTCAGGAACTTCGGGCTCCTCTGTGAGAAGTGAGCTTTTTTCGCTGCTGAACGCATTCTGGTAGAGGTGGAATTGCAGTTCAGCGAGTGCGTGATCTGACGTATTCCGGCATACGAGCACCTCTTTCCCCGTCACTATCTTTGTCTCCGGGTCGAGCCGGCACTCAATCGTGTAGTTTGCGATACGCTCGCTCAGCGGCGGATCGAACATTTTTTGTTGCCCGAAAACCAATGTGGACATAAGACAAATTACGAGGACCAGTCTTTTCATTGTGTTCTCCTCCTGAATTCCAATGGAAATTAGCCGAATAGTAATCTTCCCACTGAATACCTGCGAGAAGAAAAGAAGATTATCAAGGAACACCACCGGAGTCAAATGCAACGAGTTCTTTGCAAGTTCTTTGTTACGATCGTGCTATAATCAAAAGTGACATCCAAGGTATCCACAATCAATTCCTCCCAAAATCACCCCCTTATTCATCGAAAGGGGTGCTTGCGATCAAGGAGCGTTGGGATAGCGAGTCCTATCCTCAACTAACCGAGAAATTCATTGGGGACATCCAGGATTCGCGCAATGTCCAATACCCGGGATTTCACATCAAAGCCCAGGGTGCATTGCACATCACATATTTCACAGCTTGCGCAAGTTATATCGTTTAGAGTCCAGGTTCGTAACACCTCTCTGGCCTTTTTCGGCTCTTGATAGCCGAAGGCATACATATAGCTCCTCATCAATGTGGGTATATCCAATCTTTTCGAGCACTGCCGCACACAACTGCCGCACTGCTGACAGTACAGCCCTGAAAGCCCGATCTCTTCGCCAAGCTTCAGATCCTTTTGTTCTTCAGGGGTCAACGCCAAATCTTCCATGACAGAGATATCCTCCATCATCTCCTCATAATTGGCAAAGGCTGGAACCGCTGTATTCACGTTTTCGTCCTGAAGCACCCACTTGAGAGCTGCCTTTTGATTGATCATCTGAGTGCGCTCTTTGTCCCAGTAGACACCCGCTTGGGTCTTCATGGCAATGACCCCCAGCCCAGCGTTGGCTGCCTCCCGGACAGCAGCTTGAATGTCCTTGTAATAGGTTTTTCGAAAATTGTATGCAGTGAGCACCACATCCCAGACTTTGCTTTCCACCGCTGCTCTTATGGCCTCGGGTTCGTTCCTGTGCATGGTTATGCCGATAAACCGGGTTTTGCCTTCCTTTTTAAATTTTTCACACGCCTCGAGGTAAGGCTCATAGAGAGCGAATTCCCTGGAGTAGACATCACCTATATAGTAGATATCCATGTAGTCTAGACCAAGACGGTTCAAGCTGCCTTCAAACTCGTTGGCCAAGATTTTTGGTGTGAATTTGCGTCTGACATCGTCAAAGCCATCCACCTTCCCTGTATGCCTGTACCAACCCACAGAAGTGGCAATAACAAAGGAATCTCGCGGCAGACTTTTAAAGGCCCTGCCCAACATACGTTCATGATTTCCTTCCTCATAGACGCTTGAGGTATCGATGTGCACGATTCCATTTTCAAGCGCGGACTGCACCAGGTCTATGGCCTTGGCTGCTCCCATACTCACGACAGGAAGTTTTAGGCCGGTTTGACCGAGGGTGCGATAGATGAATTTTCTCTCTGTTTCCATCTCTTCCTTTTTGGGTTGTTTGCAGGAATTATCCGAGAGAAGAGCCGCTCCCGCCAATCCGGCTGCACTCCTTTTCAGAAACTCCCTCCGAGAGGTCATCCTGTCTTTATTCATTGGTTGCCCCATTTCTGCATTGCTCCATAAATTGTGAGAAAAGGATAGCAGCCCAGGTCAATAGAGTCAATTCATCTCTTTACCGCAAGGAGAGATTAAAAATAAATATTGGAGAAAGGAATCAAAAAAAACTATAATTTATGAAATCAAAGCAGAAGAGAAAAAGCTATCGCTTTTTTTCATATATCTCACATATAAAAGAGGTGCACCAATGCACAAACGGCAAGCGACATCTCCGCTATTGAAAATCGTCTGGTTATTCCTCGTCATCCTTGCCTTTCAGCTTTCTAACCTGCCTGCTAAGGACAAGGACGGCCAGTACGATGCGAACTGGAGTCCCTACAAAGCAAACCCACCCTTGGAGGTTCAGAGTATTAACGTGAAGGCTTTTTACTTAACTATGCGGGATGGAATCAAAATCGCAGTCAATCTCTATCTTCCCGAGGAACTTGATCCTGAAGCAAAGCTTCCGACAATCCTTTTTGCGACCCGCTACTGGAGAGCCTCGGATGTGCGGCTGCCTTCGGGAGAAAAACTGCCCAATGTCGGATTGAGAATACGGAGGTTTTTAGCCAACGGCTATGCCTATGTCAGCATGGATTCCCGGGGGACAGGTGCATCGGAAGGCACCTGGCCCTGCCCTTGGGCGCCGGATGAGGTTAAGGATTATGGCGAAGTGGCCGACTGGATAATCCGCCATCCCTGGTCAAACGGACGCATAGGAACAGCAGGCGTATCCTACAACGGCACAACAGCGGAGATGTCGGGTGTCAACAAGCATCCGGCCATCAAAGCCATCGTTCCTGAATTCTCGCTCTATGACGCCTACCCGGATATCGGCTTGCCGGGAGGTATCCACATGTCCGAATTTACGAGAAAGTGGTCGGAAGGGAACGACATGCTGGATCAAAACACATCCCGGGAGATTACGCGTGACGGAAAGGTGCAAGCTATCATTAAAGGCGTCATGCCGGTCGATGAGGATCCCGACGGCGCAATGCTGCAAAAGATTGTCGATGCCCGCCTCTACAACTGCAACGTGTACGAAGCCGCGCTCCACTCCCAATTCATCGATGATGTCTGGATCTGTGATCCTTCGATCACCATGCTCACCTACAGCCCCTGCGGTCATCAAGAAGCTTTCAGGGAAACTGGAGTTCCTATCTACGGCTACAGCGGCTGGTTCGATGGGGCCTATGCCCATTCGGCCATCAAGCGTTACCTGACAATTCGGAATCCTGGATCCAAACTTATCCTCGGCCCCTGGAATCACGGCGGCAGTTTCAACTCAAGTCCTGTGTTCAAGGAAAAAACCCGGTTTGACCACATAGCTGAGCTCATGCGTTTTTTTGACCATCACCTCAAAGACAAGGATACCGGCATTTATGACGAAGCCCCAATTCATTATTACACTATGGTCGAAGAAAAGTGGAAACCAGCAGAGACCTGGCCACCAGAAGCCCATGGCAGCAAATATTATTTTGCAAGCGGGCACGTGCTCACTCCAGTTCAACCATCGAAGGATGAGGCCTATGACCAGTACAGAGCCGACTACAACACAGCCACAGGCCTCACTGCCCGTTGGGATACGCTGCTGGGCGGTACACCGGTCATCTATCCGGATAGAGTCGAAGAAGACAAAAAATTGCTCACCTACACCTCTGCTCCTCTTGAATCGGAAATGGAAGTCACCGGTCATCCGATCATCACTCTCTACATCGCATCGACCGCATCCGACGGACAATTTTTCGTCTACCTTGAGGATGTGGATGAAAAGGGAAAGGTCACCTATGTCACCGAGGGCGAACTGCGGGCTCTTCACCGCAAGATTAGCACGGATCCCCAACCTTACAGAAACGTTGTCCCCTACCATTCATTTCTGCGCAAGGATGGGGAGCCTCTCATTCCAGGGGAAGTTACCAAACTGGTCTTCGACCTTCTGCCGACATCCTACCTGTTTGAAAAAGGCCATTCAATCCGTATCGCCCTGGCCTCGGCAGACAGGGATCATTTTGCCCCATCGGCGTTTGCCCCGCCCGTTATAACGTACTACCGGGATCAATCACGTTCATCCCATGTGATCCTGCCGGTAATTCAACGCTAACCTCATCTTCAGGGGCAGCAGACAATTGTCTGAGAGCAAATCGAATCAAATGTCCCTGAACAGCGGGAACTCAACGCAAGAGATGGAATTCAATTCTTAAGAGGGTATGATACTTGCTTCCTAGTTTCTTCCTTAGCTTTTGTGGAGGTGAAGATGAGCGTTTATCTGAATAGGGTAAAGATACTTTTCATTATGTTCGCATTGAGTTTGCCGTGTTGTCGACCGAGTCCGGATTTCGAAACAATGAAAGCAGAACTCTTTGAAATTCATGAAAAATTTATCGACGCCCACCTCGAAAAGAATGTCGATTACTTCGTCCAAGATCTAGCTGAGGATTATGTATTCGTGGCCAGAGGAGAGATAAGCCACCCTTCACCAGAAGATATCCGAACCAACATGAGTGATTATCTCAACAACACGGAATTCTCCGAGTACAGAAACACCCGAGAACCCATAATCGGCTTCTCAAAAGACGGTTCTCTAGGATGGTCCATCGTGAGAGTGAAGGTCGCCGGCAAGCGCACTATGGAGGATGGAACTGAGAGGGTCACTGATTTCAACTGCGCCTGGATCACTTTGTTCGAACGCCAGGGGGACAAATGGTTGCGTTTGTGCGAGGTATCGTCTTTCAAATAGCAGCCAAGAATACGAACAGACATCCTTCCGTTCAAGATCCCATCGGGCTGGACTCAACATCAAATGTTTCATGTCTGACAGGATTTTTTTATTTTCTTGACAATATCAAAGCAACTCAATAAGAATAGGGTCAAAAGATACAAGAGGATAGTGATATTTAAGGGCCTAATCTGAAACAATCATCATAAACGCAATATCTTTTATCCACAAGGAGGGTAAGATGGATACAATACTCCGAATCGATATGGGCGCCGAAGGTGGTCCTTCGATCATGAAAGAAGCTCTCGGTGAGTATTCAGGCCTTGCGGGGCGGGGCCTCACATCCGCCATCGTGTCCAAAGAAGTTGATCCTCTGTGTCATCCCCTGGGGGCTGAGAACAAACTCGTCATCGCACCGGGAATGCTCAGCGGAACAACAGCGGCCATGTCCGGGAGAATTTCCGTAGGATGCAAGAGTCCCCTTACAGGAGGCATAAAGGAAGCCAATGCCGGCGGGCAACCATCCCAGGTGCTCGCCCGGCTGGGATATGCGGCCATTATTCTGGAAGGGAAAGTAGACAGCGACGATCTCTACAAGATCGTCATCACCAAAGATGGCATCAAGATAGACACGGATAACAGTTTGAGAATGCTGCCCAATTACGACCTGGTTGATGCTCTCAAAAATCAGTATGGAGAGAATATTGCCGTTCTATCCATAGGACCAGCTGGCGAGATGAAGATGTGTGCCTCTTCCATAGCCTGTACGGATATGGAACTGCGCCCCACAAGGCATGCGGCCCGGGGCGGAGTCGGAGCCGTCATGGGAGCCAAGCATGTGAAAGCCATTGTGCTGGATGATACGGGTATGTCCTTCCGCAAAGCCAAAGATCCTGAAAAATTCAAAGCGGCAAACAAGACATTTGTCGAAGGATTGAAGACACACGCTGTAACCGGTGAGGCACTGCCTGCCTATGGAACAAATGTTCTGGCTAACATCATCAATGAAGCTGGTGCCTATCCCACAAAAAATTTCAGTTCAGGTCAGTTTGAAGGCGTTTCCAAAATCAGCGGTGAAACCCTGGCTGAATTAGAGGTGAAGCGCGGCGGTCTCGCTACGCACGGGTGTCACCGGGGTTGTATAATCAGATGTTCAGGAATATATCATGATGAAAAGGGCGAGTACCTCACTAAACAGCCCGAGTACGAAACAGTCTGGGCCCATGGGGCCAACTGCGGTATCGATGACCTGGATGTCATAGCCCGCCTGGACTATATGGACGACAATTACGGGCTCGATACCATTGAAATGGGCGCCACCCTGGCCGTGGCCATGGAAGCCGGACTGGCGGAATTTGGAGACGGGCAGGGTGCGATCGGCCTGTTGGAGGAGGTGGGCAAAGGCTCACCGTTGGGAAGAATTCTGGGCGGCGGGGCGGCCATAACCGCAAGGACCTTTGGTGTTGAGCGTGCACCGGTCGTCAAAGGGCAGGCCATGCCGGCCTACGATCCCCGGGCGGTTAACGGTATCGGGGTGACATACGCCACCACACCGATGGGAGCGGACCACACAGCCGGATACGCCATTGCCACCAATATCATGCAGGTGGGAGGGTTTGTCGATCCCCTGAAGCCCGAGGGGCAAATCGACCTATCCAGGAACCTGCAGATCGCCACCGCTGCGATCGATTCCACGGGCATGTGTCTTTTTATCGCATTTGCGATTATGGATCAACCCGAAACATTTCAAGCTTTGATCGACTTGATCAATGCCTTTTACGGGTTGTCGTTGACGGCAGACGATGTGACGGCACTGGGCAAAAATATCCTGACCATGGAGAGAGATTTCAACAAAAGAGCCGGCTTTACCAAGGAGCATGACCGGCTGCCTCGCTATTTCTACACAGAAAGCTTTGCCCCCCATAATGCCACTTTTCTGGTGAAAGACAAAGACCTCGACCAGGTTTTCAACTGGTAGACAGGCAGGCAAAACCACGAAAATCACGGAATTTCTGAATCCGTAAGATCGAGTCCTGTCGTCTCAGCCACGCGAAAGCCACACTATTTCCATGACAGTGCAGGATTCAGCGAACCGTATGAGATATAAAAATATGATGAAAGAAAATGGCGCTGTGATTTTTTGTTGGACATCCAAGTCAGGCTGAAGCCCGCCTTGTCACAATTTGATGATCAGGGAAACGTGCAATGATGACAGATGTTGCCTATGATATTCTCATCATCCAAGGGGACAGCCGGATGATTTCTGAGATGACGACGCTGCTTCAGAACGGCTTTTATCTGAAAGCCACTACAGGAAAGAACCTGAGAGAGATTCTCATCGAGATCGGCTTCAGCAATGAGTTTATCGACACATCCATAAAAACCGTATTCCTCAACTCGCAACCAGTGGATGATATAGACCGCACACACGTATCAGAGTGGGATGTGGTGGGACTCTCGGGTTCGATGCCCGGCTTGGTGGGGGCCTCCCTTCGGTCCGGGAGTTATCTAGCATCTTTCAGGCAAACCATAACCCAGGTGCCCGAAGAACCGACAGAGGATCTCACAAAAGGCATGATCCGGTTCAAGACGTTCAACGTCGTTCTCAAAGAAACTGGTGAACATTTCTTGAAGGGGGGTCTATTCCTGAAGGCCACTCGCTTGTCCGGATTTCTTCAAGAGAGAAACCGCAGCTTTTTCGAACACTGCCACAGGATACTATTCAATGACAAAGCTGTGGATTTCAGATCCGGTAACCTGAATAAGATTAAATTTTCGAGCGATTTAGTGTTTTTTCAAGCGAGTCGAACATGAAAGTGAAGGTCAAGCTCTTCGCCACACTGCGAAAGGGACGGTTCAACACCAGTATCGAGGAATACGACGAGGGAATCACGGTCGCTGAGGTCTGCCGGAAATTGGGAATCCCAAGGAATAAAGTTGCGATTATTTTCGTCAACAACACGCACGCGGGTCGTGATCGGATCCTTCAGGAGAATGATGAGCTGGCCCTTTTTCCACCTATCGGGGGAGGCTGAAAACTATGATCAAGCGACAAAAAAGCTGGTTCAATCACTTGGATTTGAATTTTTTACTTGAATGTCCTTTCATCTTAGTATATTTATAAGGACTAAGGACGTGAAACAAGTGTGTGATTTACATTTAAGGAGACCTTAAATGGGAAATAAAAAAAACTGGATTTGGATTCTGCTTTTCGGATCCATCTGGGGAATGAGTGAGGTTTTTGCCGGCGGAATTCTTTACGCCAGCGATGTCCCCCGTTCCTCAATATTTCTAACAGTCTGGGCATTGTTCATCCTGGCCATGGCCAGAGGTATCGTGAATAAGGCGGGTTCATCGACAGCAATCGGTGTTATCGCGACCCTGTTCAAACTGGTCAACGCTTCGCCGTTCATCTGCCATCTTCTGGGAATTTTTGCCTTAGGTGTAGCCTTTGATGCAGCCGCGTCGCTGCTGCTGAAAAAGGAACGGCGGTCAATTTTTTGGAAAACCCTGACCGGAGTGGTGAGCGCCTACGGCGGATATGCCCTCTTCGCGCTCGTCATCACCTACGTAATCCGCTATGATTTCTGGGCTGCGGCGGGATGGCCCAAGGTGGCCAACCACATTTTCGTCAGCGGCAGCATGACAGCTCTTGGTGGAGCTTTGTTCGTACCTTTGGGTTATCTGGTTGGAGTCAACAGCGGTCTGCTGGCTGAACGCCAGTCCCGTTTTGCCTACACAGCCTCAATAGCCGGCGTTGTTGTCCTCTGGGTTTTGGGACGTTTTGTCGGCTAGTTTTTCTGCATACTGAATAAAGAGTGGGGACAATCCTGAACCCATTCTGTCATTGTTCTTTCTGAACTTTAAAATTTTTTTTGGGGAGTTCCAAGGAAAAGAATCGAAGACGGGAGCATCATGTGAACCCCGCAGCTCACCTGTCATTCAGATCTATAACCCCATGCCAATTCTTGTGTGCGATTTTGGTGCTGTATTTCTCCGAGAGTTTTTGAAGCAGCCCGATTATTTCTCTGCCGCGTTTGTCGTCGGCCAATCTCGGCGATCCCATCCTCTCGCCCCGGACATGAAGAGTGACGGGAATGAGCTCCACCCTTGTCACCGCCTTCTTCCTGATCGTTAACCGGGCAAGGTATGTTTCCGCCTCCTCCTTCGGATCCTGTCCTCGCAGGCTGGGATCGATGCCCTCATATCCGGATAGGCTTTCTTGATCCCGCGAGTACACGATAGGTGGAATCTTATGGGGAGTTTTCCATTGATAGATAAAATTGCCTTGGCTGTATAAAATAGGCTTTCCCTTGTAAATTTCTATTCCCCTCAACACATGCGGTCCATTTCCCAGTACGATATCCGCACCGGCATCGATGGCGCGGTGAAAGACAGGCGTCTGATGTGGCGGCACCGTGTCCGGAATGCCGTAAGCCCGCGCATGCTCGACCCAGTGGACATGGAAGTGAACCATGACAATGTCGGCATGCCTTTTGGCCAGGACGATGCTGTCTTCCATAGCCTTCACCTCATCTTCGACAGGCGCATGGATGGCCTTGGTGCTCCCATCCTTCTGTTCGAGCAATACCTTCGGAGCGTAGACTGTTGAAATGACCGGCCCTTCCTTTGGCGGGCATATTTGCCAACCAGCCGAATAATTCGATAGCAGCGCCAGCTTGGTCATATAAATTTGCTGTATAAAGGGAGTACGGGCCTGCTGAAGGTTCAGACCGGCCCCGGCATATCCTATGCCGCTTCGCTTGAGAAAAGTCATACAGTCCTTGAATCCCTCCGGGCCATAATCCAGTTGGTGGTTATTCCCCAAACTGACCATATTGATGCCGATCTTGGCGATTTCCCAGGCGAATTCCCTCTCCCGGCGAAAGTCATAGGTTCCTTTCTGCTTATCAGGCTGTTCATTGATTGACATCTCCAGGTTTCCGTAGGCAATATGAGCGTCCTGCATTATCCTGTAAAGATTCTGATACGCCGGCTCTTGATACCCGCTGATTTCCCGGTTGAAAATCATATCCCCGACTGCGGTCACGATGATATCTCCCTTTTCGGCTTTCACCAAAAGCTTTCCAACACGCTCATTCCAGTCAACCTGATCGAAACTCCCCCTGTTCCCGGGATAACCTGAAGCAACCACAAAACCCCAAAACAGGACAGTGAAAACCAGCGTGTCCCTCCCCAGGCATGTCAAAAAGCGCCTTTTCGAATGACTCATCGGAATACCTCCAGCATCTTGTATGGCAGATCTTCAACTCCTTGGAATGACACTACAATAATAGGAATTGGCTTGGGAGTCAAACGGACACAATCTATGGTCATCATCTCCAAATCCGTGATCATATTCGCGGGAAAGATTCAGCAGCCTGGAGACGAGTCTCGATCCGTTTTCGTCGAAGACCCCTCCACCCAACCCATGCGACTCAAACGGATCGAGACCCGCTCTAGCTGATCCCTACACCCATTCCCACCTCTCACAAACCCACCACTCGCCAAGCATCGCTCGGTCATTGTCTCGCGACACGGTATTAAACACGCCTTCCAACCTAACCACTGTCTCCACTTTACTTCAAAGCAATCTTCCGATACCATAGGTGCCTCTTCCGGCTACGTGCTGGCTCGTGAAAAGTGAGGGCGTTTTCCATTAATTCTCCCGGTTGAAGACTAAACTTAAGTGCACAAGATTTTCATCGCCGCTTCAGCCGCCACCATTATGGTGGTTTTCTTCTATGTCAGTTATATCCTGCGCATTGGCCTTCGCAGAGATTACAGCCGTCTGTTGACAGCATTTCTGCTGACCATACCACTAAGCCCCGCAACCAACTACACGTTAAAGGCCCTGCTCGACGGGTTGGTCAAATTGATCGTCAGCAACCACTCCGGAATCTATAAATTCATAACCATAATGTATGCTCCCCTCATATCAGAACCGATCAAGCTGCTGCCTTTGCTCTTACCTTTCCTCTATCTCCGCATCAACAGGGAAAACTTTGTCTCATTCGGAATGGCCCTTGGCGTGGGTTTTGGCATAGGTGAGATCTGGCTGAACGCATTCCGGTCAAGCCACATTCCAAGCGAATCCTACCTTCCCATCGGTTATGTGCTGCTGGGTTATATCTCCGAATGGCTTATGGTCTGCCTGCTTCACGGTGCATTCACATCTCTCGCACTCTGGAGGTTACGCCGGAGACTGGGATGGAGTTTGGCTGCAGCCATGGGACTTCATCTGCTGGCTCAATTGCCCCGGAATCTCTTCAATTTGAATATTGGAGGCGTAAACCGCCAAATATTGCGCTTCTATATGCCTTTTCATCTGATCCTCTTTTTTGTGCTCATGGTGCTGCTGCTCACTTACTTGCGAGCAGGAAAACAGGGCCTGCGCCAGATTTTCTCGGGTGCCAAGATTGAATGCCCCGAATGCAAAACCTCCTACAAAAGATCTTACTGGATGACGCATCTATCCACTCGAGCCACCGAAGAATGCCCGCATTGCGGGGCTCAAAACACAATCGACTTCAAAAAAAAGCCTTAATCCCTGAATATGGAAGTTTGAAATAAATCTGACTGGAGTGTATAGTCTCACTGTGGAAGGAATCACCCGGGGAGTTCACCCATGAAGTGCTGTAAAATCCTATTCCTTTTTTTGTGTTCTCTGCTCTTGATATCATCAAAACACGCGCCCGCCAGTATCGATGACGGGACTGAAACATCCACTGGTATTCAACGCATCGGCGTATTTCCGCTCTGGCTGTCCCTTGATGCGGATAACCCCTTGGCTTCGGAAGACCTTGTCACCAGTTGGACCTCAGCCATTCTTTCCGATCTTCAAGCTTCCGGAGCCTGTGAATGGATCCCCCTCCATCTGCCTGAATCCGTCGATGAAGAAAGTCAAACCAATTTTGACACCCTCATCGGCAAGGGAATGGAGGCCAACTGTTCCGGACTTCTCATCCTCCAGGTGCACCGGCTCAATTTTCAGACAAAAGAGGTCGAAATAGGGCGCCTGTCCTTCATCAAGGCCAGCACGGATATCATTGTCACCGGATCGCTCATCGATGTCCAAAACAGATCGGCTGTCGCCGAATTCACAGCAGAGAGTCATCTGAAAGACAGCAATTATAAGGGTTCCGAACGCGGTGATGTGGAATACGAATCCATAGATTCCGAGTATGTGAAGAACTCGCTGTTCGGGAGATCCATCGAAGAAATCCAAAGGGATCTCCAAAAAAAAATCGCTCAAAACACGGATAAGATAGAAACATGCGTACAAACGGTTATGCGCCGGATAAATGCGCCTGAAGGAGTCCAGTTCTTACAGGAAGCTCTGGATTTGACCCTCTCTGCCGCCAACGACCAACGATTCACCGTTCAGGTCATGAATGCCGGAGAGGAGACGGAATCATTCATCGTGAAACCCCTGAACCAAATCAACGGCGTGGTGATAGGGCTGAAGGGCACAGGATCAACGGATGAGCCCTGTCAGCTCAATCCGGGGGAATGGAAATTTATCCGTTTGATCGCCAATGCCCGGCCGAATGCCGAACCAGGCGCTGTTGTCTTGGGCCTCGTCAAAATGCCGGGCCTCGACGAAGAGGAACATGGTGATGATAATCACGATGATGGAACAGCTGAAGACAAACTAAGGGAAGCGGAGACGGATGTTCACGATAAGATGACCTTGAATATATCGATGGAGACGGATGAGGTCGATATTGAAATGAAAATTTTAAAGCAGGATCCAGCGACCCTCCGTTACGTGTGTCAGCTTTACAACCGCAGCCAGGAAGAGGGCAGCGTCTCGCTTCACCCCAGTGACATAACCGGAGGATCCATCGTTATCACACCAAATATGGAAGACATTTTGCTTGGGGCCGGACAATCCACTCTATTTTGCGTCGAGCCTGTCTTCGGACAATACTCGCAACGGATTGAAGCCAGCGTGCAGGGTGACCTTGGCGGCCGTTCGATCAGCTCGCCCTTTGTATTCGAGATTCCGCCGGGAAAAGGGATGTTCTGGGGCACCTGCGGGACCAGCCAATCGAGTTCCAGCGGATCGGGAGCCTGCCTGAATGAGGGGGAGATAACCATCACCGTTATTCCTCTCTCCCAAATGAGTGCCGGTCAGCGCGTAAAACTTCAGTTGGCCAAGTTCTGGGCCTGGTTGGAAAGAGTGTTTGGCAGTGATGACCACTTCAATCCTCCTGATCATGGCAATGTTCCTTCAGGAATTCGGGGTGCAAGAGTGCGCACGCATGTCAACTCTTGCCTACCCATGGATGTGCACAAAGACTCCACAACCTGCCCTACAAGTGCCTACGGAAGTGATTTTCTGGCTCTGGCCAGCCATCAGCCATCGGAAACCTCGACCGAGGTTGTCTATTATAAGTTAGATTTGTCCAACCCAGCTGCATCGACAAGCCGGGCACTCAGTGAACCAGGGCACGCAGCCATCTGGCCGGAGATTGCGGTTGTCAAAGAAACAGGGCAGGTTTTGGCTGTATGGGAAGATGCCATGGATTCGCCGGGGGCAGCCATAGCTCTGAGGAACAAGCTGACCGAGAGACAGGAATGGAGTGATGTCCAGTACCTCTCAGACCATTCCCGCCCAAGGATTGATCCGGTGGTTAGCGCCTCTGGATCGGGAGCGGTAGCCGTGGCTTGGGAAGAGAAAAGAGATGGCCGGAGCCGCATTGTTATCCGGCTCAGCACAGACAACGGACAGACCTTTCTGCCCAAGATAGTGCTGCCGGTCCGGCCGGACGAATCCCAGACCTGGCCGCGCCTTGCCTTCCACCCCTCAGGTCAGTGGATGGCTGTCTACAGCTCCTCAGCCAACAATCAAAACGAGATTTCCTGTATCCCCATCAACCGAGAGGGTCAAATTGTGGGTGAAGCCACAGCAATTTTCAGAAAAAATACTCCCTGTGGAGAACCTCGCTTGGCTATAAACAAGAACGGTGACATGTTCGCTGTCTGGAGGGCTGGCGATGGGAAGGAAAGCGAAATCTGGTTCAGTGCCAGCGACAGCGCCGGCAACTCTTGGACCGATCCCATTGCGATAACGGCTGATTCCGATTATTCGGAATACCCTAAGGTAAAGGCTTTCAAGGATACAGTACTGGTTAGTTATCACTCGCCGGTCCTGGATGGCCGGGACCTCACCTTCCAAATGGCGAGTCTGGATCGAGGCAAGAGCTGGCAGCAGCCCAAAGCCCTCATCTCCTCCAGCCCCTGGGTTGAAAAGGCCAGCCTTGAGCTCCATTTCTCCTTGAGCTGGCCGCGAAGTGACTACAATCCCTTTGATACCTTCATCTTTCTGAACGACCAAAAAGTCGGTGAGATTCTCGACACGATCCCTGAAGGGATTTATCGCTTCGATATCCCCGGAGACCTTATTTATGCCAATTCGACCGAAATTCTGAACAACGAGATCAAAATTTCGGCACCTATGATAAACTCTGCCGATAATATTATCCTGAAGTCTCACCGCCTTGTCGTCAAACGACACCTGACCCAGATTCCGGTTTTTGCGGCTAATCAACACGAAGCCGACATGCTAGCCCGCAATATTTCTGCCAATGTCAACCACAACCAACCTGATCTCTCCGTGTCAGCCAACCGGATCAACATCTCCAATGAAGCCTTAAGAAAGGGCGAAAAAATAAAATTGGATTTCGACGTGCACAACATGGGTGAGACAGCCGCAGAACATGTCCGGCTTCTTTTATTCCGTTCCGATCCCTCAGCCATCAATTTTAGCGAACAGGCAGCAAAGCTGGCTGAAGCTAAGCTCAAAAAAATCTTGGCCGGACACACACACAAAGTGAGCCAGATAATCAAATTTGATCCGGAGACGACATCGAGCGTATTCGCCGTGGTGCGAAGCAAATCTGTGGATTATTTCCTGAAAAACAATGGCTTCCGGTTGAGTTTGATCGATGGCGATTCAGACTTGCCCAGCCCGCTGCTGGGCACTGATATTCCCAGTCTTTTTCAATCCCCCTCGCTGCTCCGTATTTTAAAGATCCGGGATCTGGACGGGCTGAAAGACTTTATCGTGTCCAGCGCTTTCGACAAATTCTGGAATTCGGACCTGAGCTGGAGCTTTGACCCGGATGAGATCAAGGAGGATTTCAGGGAACGTTTCCGGGCCAACTTAAGAGAGCGCTTTTTAGACCGCCTCGACAAGTACAAAGACTTCCTTGAAAAGATCCGTGAACACAAGTAAAGATTGAGAATGTCCAATTTCTATCAGATGAAGCGGGGCGATTTCTGGTACCTGATCGGGATTATTATCTTCGCCTGCATTTCTTTTCTTCCCTGGTCCCGGCGCCTTATCATCTCCGGAATGGCCCTGTTCGGATGGATGATGGCTGCACTCATGGTCCTCTCACCCCTGTTTGTGCTTGTGCGTCTATTGATTGAGCGGCACAACAGAGCGAAGGAAAACAAAAATTGACAATTGAACATATACTTGTGGTTGCCTATCTCGCAGGCTGCATAGGTATCGGCATTCTCGCTTCACGTAAAGTCCTTAAATCACGAGATGAATACTGGGTAGCCGGACGCCGCATCGGCTCGATCGTCAACGCCATGGCCATCATGGCCGCTCTGGCCAGCGGCGGATCAATCATCGGGGTTATGGGCCTGGGGTACGGCCGTGGGATTCCCTACACTCTGGCCCTATTCGCCGGAGCCGTGGTGGGATTTCCTCTGGCTTCGATTCTTATAGCCAAACCCTTGCGCAATTTCGGAAAATTCACGATCACGGATTTCTTGTCCTTCCGGTATCCCAATGCCATTGTGCGTTACACGGTGCCTTCACTCATTGTGATTAGTTTCACCGTGTACATCGTGGCGCAAATGAAGGCGGCCGGTATTACGGCCCACCTTCTTCTCGGCATACCCTACAACACCGCTGTCACATTAGCCACCATCGTTTTCATTATTTATGTATCCATCGGGGGCATGGTCGCCATAACGTGGACTGATGTTATCCAGGGCATTCTCATGCTTGCTATTGTGCTGGGAACCGCCTTTGTCCTGGTTTCACGGTTGGGTTCGCCATCTGCTCTCCTGCGTCAAGCAACCATGAATGCCCCAGAGATGGGGGAGATCATGAGCCAGCCCTTGGGAAGCTATCTGGGATCATTCTTGATATGGATGACCGCCATTTCCGTCATCCCCCACATCGTCATGCGTGTCTACACGGCCAAAAACGCCCAAGAAGCCCGCTTATCTTTGAACCTGGCCATGATTTTTTACAGCGCTCTGATTTTGTTCGCCGTTTTTGTCATCGTGCCAGTCGGCAAAATTCAATTTCCCCATCTACAGGATGCCGACACAATCTTTCTGCGAGTGATGGCCTCGGAATTCGCCCCATTCATCCGGGGACTTGCTGTCGCTGCAGTCATCGCAGCCGTGATGTCGACGACCGATGCCCTGCTTCTGGCCTGCTGTTCCGCCATATCCCATGATCTTCTCGGAAGCATAATCGAGAAAAAGCTGAAACAAAAATCCGAAAAATGGATCACGGTGGGTGTTACCTGGGTGGTCGGACTCCTGGCTATGTCCATGGCCTATTCACCCCCCAAATTGATCAGTGAATTCTACTCGGCCGCCATCGGCATATTGAGTGCCGGACTTTTTATTCCCACAATTGCCGGCCTCTGGTGGAAAAAAGCCACGAAGTCCGGAGGCACAGCGTCTTTGCTACTGGGGACGGGCGTCTACGCGGCAGTCCAGTTCACACCGGGAACACCTCCGATGTCAGCCATCCTGTTCGCACTGCCGGCCAGTGCTCTGGGCATGTGGATCTTCAGCCGGGTCACCCAGCCCAATCCACAGGAAACAATAGATAACATCCAGAAGCTTCACCAATCCTGAAGCAACCATCCGGATCAGACTTACTCCTCATTTCCAAAATCGGGATTTCCATAAAATCATTATGAGCTTCAGTGTCATAACCCAATACGCCAATTTCGACCTGTCAAAGAAACAGGAACCCGAAGAAGCCGCCCGGCTTGGGATTCAGTAAGAGAAGTACAAAAGACTTCTTGAGAAAAAGCACACTGGCCGTGAAGGAACGCACCGAACATCCTGAAGTAAAAGCGGCGGACGAGAAATACACTGAGGTTAACTCAGGACTGGTTTAGATAAACTTGACAAATTCAAGATAAACCCCTCCAATTGATGTGCATCAGCAAATAAATTTTATCTACTTTTTATTCATTTTTCGTGGAAAATCATGAATGCCCAAAAGACCTGCGATTTTCTTTGGAATATCCGTGTTATCGTACCAGCCCATGAATCTTTCGGCGTGAGGACCGTAGGCAAAAACAGGCACGACATTTCCGTTGTGCTCATCCGTCCCCCATCGGATATTAATTTTTCCATCCGGTCGATTCGGGGGATCACTGGAGATAAACATCCCGCCTGCCTCGTGGTCGGATGTCACAACGACCAGCGTTTCTCCATCATCCATAGCGAAACGTATGGCACTGCGAATGGCAAGATCGAAAAGGAGTTGCTCCTGAATCGCGGTGTTGATGTCATTGTCTTCGGAACCCCAATCGATTTGGCTCCCCTCGACCATGAGAAAAAATCCCTTTTCATTTTGACTCAGTATGTCTAAGGCCTTCTCCGTCATTTCGGCCAGTGTCGGTGCGGGATAGCGGGTCGGCATTTCTCCTTCACTGAACAGTCCGAGCAGGCGGCCATTCTCTGCGTTGGCAGCCAATAGCTCATCTCTTGTTTCAACATAGGCATAGCCCGCTTGCCTGGCTTCTTCAATCAGGTCACGGCCATCATCGCGTCTAAATCTATAGCCGGATAGTCCCGCCTTGAAAAGTGCTCTACCGCCTCCCAAAAGAACATTGATTTTGTTTTCAAGCAATTGCACAGCGATGGCCGCCTCGCTGTATCTGTTTTGGGTATGGGCGGCAAAAGCGGCAGGTGTGGCATGCGTGATCGTGGATGTTGCCACCAGCCCCGTTGACATTCCCTCATCACGCGCGGCTTCGCAAATGGTCGTGGCGAGTGAGCCGTCGGGCAGGATACTGACCCTCTTTGTCGTGGTTTTATACCCTGTAGCCAGAGATGTGGCCGTTGCCGCTGATCCGCTGACAAATTCATCCAAGGAATAGTTGTCAATAACCCCGGTCACAGGCAGCCGCTCAATGGTGAGACGCCCCTCTGCACCAAGAACGACGGTCCTTGCGGCCACAATATGAATGTAGCCCATGCCGTCGCCGATCATTAGAATAACATTTTTTACAGGTCCTGGAGCGACAAGAGGCAACGGCGCCTTTGTTTCAGGCGGCGTATAGAAACTGAAATCATCAGAAACATCAGATGTTTGTTTGCACGCTGTGAGCGAGACAAAAAGGACGAAAAGAAACAGGACAATTTTCACATTTCTCATCAGTATTCCTTTACATCAGGTCAATACAAGCACGACTTCTCATTTCCTTAGGCTTATAAGATATTGATTTGGAGATATTGTGTCAATTGGGCGGTTCATAAAAAAAATGCAATGCGCATTTGACTAAGTTTTTTCGCCGTCGGTGCAGAAAATCACTGGACTTTTTTTATGCCAATACGTTTACTTGAGAGAGATAAGAATTAAAACCGAGAGAGGAGAAAGTCAATGAGGAAACAATCAGCCCTTTTTTGGGGAACGCTCATAGGTGTGCTTGTGTTTGTTCAATCGCAAAGTTTCTCGCAGGAGGAACCCTACGAAGTGCCGGCGCCGGTGAGACACACTATCGTGTCCGAATTCGTGGATCAGACTTTCGAGATTCATATCCAGTTGCCGGTGAGGTTGAAAGACGGATCAGAACGCTTTCCGGTACTCTATTTGACAGATTGTGTCAGCGCAATGCTTTTTGATGACATCACTGCGCTCATGCAGACGGGAGGAGATGTGCCGCGATTTATCATGGTCGGGATCGGTTATCCTGCCGTAAATTGGATGGGGGGAATGCAACTCAGAGCCAGAGACCTGACACCGACCGAGTTTGAAACACCTCAACTGTCCGTACCGTGGCCCGTCCCTGGCGTTGAGAAGGTCAAACAAGGGAAGAAAACCGGCGGCGCCGCCGAGTTTCTCCAGTTCATCAGGGAGGAGCTCATGCCCTTCATCGATGACAATTATCCGACGATTCCCGAAGACAAGGGTTATTTTGGAGATTCACTCGGTGGACTATTCGGCCTTTATGTGATGTTCAATCAACCGGACACCTTTAACCGCTATATCATCGGCAGTCCCTCCGCATGGTGGGATAAAGAGGTGATCTTGAAGCAGGCCAAGAAATTTGCTGCCTCTGGCAAACCTCTGAACGCGCGCGTGTTCATCGCTGTGGGAGCTCTAGAGGAGCAAGGCGCGATGGGAGCTCAGTATCGCATGGTCACCAATGTCTACCGCCTCGAAACACTGTTGCGCACAGCCAACATTGAAGGACTGCGGTTGTCGACATACACTTTTCCCGGTGAGACACACACTTCAGTCGTGGCCATGAATTACATCCGTGGCCTACAGGCCGTCTACGACAAACCAGCCATGCCGTTTCTCCAAGAAGCGTTGATGAAGAAAGCAAAGAAGCCCGGGGCGAAGAACAAAGAAAAATAAGGTGGCAAACATGTTTGGCACAAAACGCAAATCATTGATTCCGGCGGGAGCTGCCATTGCCCTATTGCTCTCTCTGATTTTGGCAGGCTGTTCTGAATCAAAAACCAGCCTTTCCCCGACAACGTGGGGCAAAGGTGTGCTTGAGCGCTATTTAGGACAGGACGAAGCGCGCCGATATGGTGAGGCCATGCGCACGCGGCATCCGTTGGCAGTGGGAGAGAAGGGCCTCATCGCTGGGACCACAGGGGGTGCGGCTGTTCATGCCGGAATGATCGCCTTGGAGCGTGGAGGAAGCGCTATCGATGCGGCGCTAACCACGGCCCTCACCCAAATCTGTCTGGCAGGTGGGGCATGGGTTAGCTACGCGGGTTTCATGCAAATCGTCCACTACGACGCTGCGACCGGCGAGATTCACAACATGAATGCTGCCTTCAATACAGTCCAGAACGAAACAGAACCCAAAACCATACCTACAGGTCCATCCGGCAACAAACCGCATCCGGAAGGCCGGACAGCATTGATTCCCGGTTTTCTGGCCGGTGTCGAAGCTGCCCACAAAAAGTGGGGCAAATTACCCTTCAAAGTCATTTTCGAGCCGGCAATCTATCTGGCAGAAAACGGCTTCCCGGTGGGGGACCTCCTGGATAGGATGATTCAAAGCAAGAAAGAGGTATTGAGCAGACTGCCGGAAACGAAAGACATCTTTATCAAAGAAAACGGTGAGTTCTACACAAAGGAGGATATTTTTGTGCAGCCAAAACTGGCTCAAACGCTGCATCGTTGTGTTCAAGAAGGAATTCAGCCCTATATTTATGAGGGAGAATGGGCGGAAAAATTCGTGGCCGCCGTCCAGCGTGACGGAGGAAAAATCACAATGGACGATATGCGGAACTACAAGGTTATGTGGCCAGAGCCGATAAAAACGACCTACGGTGACTACGAGGCTCACACAGTCGGCCTGCCAGCCTATGGAGGGGTGGGCGTCCTCCAAAGCTTGAACCTCATGGATCTCACCGGAGTTCGTGATTATGGCCATTACACCAAATCCCCTCAGGCCCTGTTCTGGCTAATCCAAGCGGCCACAGCCTTCCGCACCCGGTTGTTCTGGGTCATTGAATCAAGGGAGGTTCCGGGCGTAGACTTGAGCCTTGAATCGCGCCACAAGCGCAACACAGCTGAAGCCCTTTGGAAAGCCGCACAGCAAGGTAAAATCCCTTGGGCGCTTATGCCTGAAGGCTCGCCTTCCGCGCACTCAGACGGCATAGCCGTCGTCGATCAATGGGGCAATGTGGTGGCCATGACGCACACCATCAACACGAGCACCTGGGGCAATGCAGGCATCAATGTTGACGGAATCTCGATACCGGATTCGGCTAAGTTCCAGCAGGTGCAGATCGCCAACGCCGGCCCCGGAAAACGCCTGCCTGACCCTACCAGTCCCCTCATTGTCACAAAGGACGGCACCCCTGTCCTATCCATCGGATCGATCGGTTCCGGACTTCACTACAAAACACTCTGCGTCTTGACCAGCATGCTGGATTTTTGCATGAATCCGAAAGAAGCCATTGATATCGGGTGTTTGATGGATAGCTTTGCACCTCTCGGCAACATTCAGGCCATCGGGGATGGTGAATTCGATCCTTCACTCATTGAAAAAGTCGAGGCCATGGGACAGAAGTTTCGGGTCGATGGCGAGAAGCGGATGGGTACCGGACGCGGGTATGTTGTCGTGATCAGGATTGACCCCAAGACCGGCCAACTCGAGGGCGCCTGTCCAGGAGAATTCTACGGCGGAGCTGAAGGATACTAACCTGAACAATCCAGGCTAATTATCATCAGAATTCTTTTTCACGAATTCACGGCTGAATTCTTCCGCATCGATATTGAGCAATTCAAATATCCGGTTCACCAGACGATCCGGATCTATGGGTTTAATAATGAAAGAGTCCGCGCCATGGCTCAACGCTTCCCTCTGACCGATTGAACCGGGATAAACGCCGGTTATCATGATGACTTTGATGTGTTGGAGCTCCGGAGATTCCTTGACCTTTGTGCAGAGGTCCAGCCCGTGAAGTTTGGGCATCAACATATCGCTGATAACAAGGTCGGGCATTTCTTCACCTATGACTTTGAATGCCTCTTCCCCATCTCTGGTTCCGTAAACCCAAAATCCACGCAATATCAAAGTTTTTTCGAGGAAAGCCAATGTAGACCGATCATCCTCGGCCACAACAATTTTTACGCCCATGTTGACCTATTCCTCTAGCCCTTGATACCTGGCTTTATTGGTTTATACCACAGTAATCACGGATATTCAATCTCTTCAAAGCGACTAAAAGCTTAGAATATAAATTTGGGACAAGCCGTGTCAATGGGGTTGAAATGCGGATCGAATGAAATTATCATCTAAACAAATGAAGGAGAAAGGATGATTTCCATGAATACTCTGTTTAAATCTGGGATACTATCCGGGCTTATCCTCATATTCTCGGTTGCGATGGGTTTCGGTGACTCTGAGAACCACATCAAAGCCGTCAAGCAATACAGAAGTGCTCATGAGCATGAAATCATAAAAGAATTCGTGCAATTGCTTTCCATCCCCAACGTATCCAGCGATCAAACCAATGTTCGAAAGAATGGGGAGTTCATCAAGGAAATGATGAGCAAACGGGGAATTGACACCCGGATTATGGAAACAGCTGGCAATCCCGTCGTTTTTGGAGAACTGAAAGTGCCTGGCGCAGAACAGACTCTCATGTTTTATGTCCATTACGACGGGCAGCCGGTCGATCCTGCCAAATGGACAGGCACACATCCCTTCAAACCAGCCTTACGGCCGGGCAAGCTGAAAGCAGGCACAACAGAACCCAAGCCGATTCCCTTCCCCGGTCGCCGACATAAATTCGATGAAAATTGGCGGATTTACGCCCGCAGTTCCAGTGACGATAAAGCACCGATCATCGCCATTCTGACAGCTCTCGACGCGCTCAAACATGCCGGAATAGCTGTGAAGCATAACCTCAAATTTATCTTCGAGGGAGAGGAAGAAATGGGGTCACCCAATCTCCGCCCCTTTTTGGCCAAACACAAAGATATTTTCAAAAGCGACGTCCTGTTCATGTGTGATGGGCCGGCCTATTATTCCGGAGATCCCACGCTGTTTTTTGGGGTTCGGGGTATTACCACTCTGGAGATCACTGTCTACGGACCCAACACCAGTGTCCACAGCGGCCACTACGGAAACTGGGCACCGAATCCTGCCGTACGATTGGCCCACCTCCTTGCCTCAATGCGGGACACCACAGGCCGGGTAAGCATCAAAGGATTCTATGACACTGTCGTACCACTGACAGAGACCGAGATCAGAGCTCTCAAGGCTGTTCCCTCTTTCGAAGAGGAAATCAAGAAAAACTACGGTTTTTCCAGACAGGAAACGAATTGGCCAAGCCTGCTCCAATCCATCCAGTTTCCGGCTTTGAACATCAACGGAATGCGCAGCGGATGGGTGGGCAAACAGCAGCGGACCATCGTTCCCTCGACAGCCACAGCGGCTGTGGACATCCGCCTGGTCAAAGGCAATGAACCCCGGGATATGGTCCAAAAGGTCATGGCGCATATCAGAGAACAGGGCTACCATGTGGTCGACCATGATCCCGAACATGAAATAAGGATGTCATATCCGCTCATTGCCAAAGTCATCCCCGCAGAAGACGGTTACTACGCCCATCGCACACCGATGGATCTTCCCATTTGCCGGCAAGTTATAAGCTCATTGCAGAGTGTAAAGGACAGAACGTTTGTTTTCTTGCCCTCTCTGGGCGGCTCGCTGCCCATTCACATGTTCTACGCCACCCTCGACCTTCCTGTTATCGGAGTCTCAATCGTCAATCACGACAATAACCAGCACCAGCAGGATGAAAATGTCCGTATCGGCCATCTGTGGAATGGGATAGATACCTATGCCGCCATTCTCATGATGAACACAAATTAACAGCACAGATTATTGGTGGATTATCGGACTATGGGCGAGGCCTCTTTGTCAAATGGATTTATTCTCATGGCCAGAGAAAAGAGATATGGGAAATTGTCTTTCAAATGTCTCATATAGTCCAGCCATTGATGGACAAGATGAATGTAGACCCTTTTGATGTCATTTGAGAGATGGGCAAAATCTGTCTCCGGAAGCTCTTTCAAGTCCTCTCTCTCTTCCAATTCCTCAGTGATATGAAACACCGAGCGAAGAAGTTCTGTGAATTCCTCATGCTCCAGCAGGTTGGGATTTTCAAGGAGCCTGAGCAAGAAATCCCTTTTGTTTTTGAGAAAAACATGCAGATCCTCCAGATTCAATTTCTGGATGCTGATATCATAATCATATCTTTTGAGACGCTTGCTGGTCCTTTTGAACTCTTGATCTGTCCATTCTGAGGTCACAACAAGTTCTTTTCTGACTTCGTCCAATTTTGGATCAGAATCCGAGAAGTGAGTCAACAATTCCGTCCCGACCTCGCTGAAAAATGCTCCTATGACCATATTTAGCTTTTCCAATCGGTTTCGTTTTTCTCTCTCGCCCAGCATCCGATGGATAATGAGGGTTACGAGCAAAACTTCAAAAAAAACAAACGCGATGTCCCCGATCAGGTAAATGAATATGTGGTGTGTATCTCTAAAAATCAAATAGTGGAAGGAGTAGACGAGAACAGATAGCACAACCAGTATCATTCCTAAACGAATCTGCCAATCCCATTTCTTCATTTTTTTCTCCATGCGTGTAACATCTATGTATTGTAGCTGTTTTTCAAGAAAAATGGGAAGCCAAAACTGGAATTCATGTCAGTGCTATACCAGACATTTATGTTGACAGGACTGACAGTGTAAGATTTAATGATTATCAGTTAAAAGGGTTTCTCATCGAGAATAAGGGAGGACGAAATGAGAATCAACTCGAGAAAACACAACGATGCCGTCATTTTTGACATTGAAGGCGAATTCAGAATATCAGAGGTCAGCGACGTGACCTTGCATCAGCTTGTCAAAGATCAACTGGATTTAGGAAACCTGAACATCCTTCTCAACTTAGAGAAGACGGGATCGATAGATAGCACTTGCGTGGGAGAAATATTGTCCAGCTACATCTCGATCACTAACAGGGGAGGCAAGCTTCTCAGAGCCAAAACACCCGAAAAAATTCAAATAATCTTTAAGGTTACGGGACTCGACAGAATAATTCCCGATAATGAGAGTATTGAAAAGGCACTCGCAAGCTTATGAGTCGTGGGGAAATGACTGGATACGCCGCTGAGATCAAGATGGTGACCCGTTGATGTCCTATTTATAGGATAAAGATTCAAATTTCGCTTTGTTCTTGCTATCCCAATCCAATTCCGTGAGGACAATCACAATTCTTGACACCCCCTCTATGGGCTCGTTGAAACTCAATTCAAAATGGGAGTATGTCTCGATATCACTCGTCGTGATGGGCAGAGGAACTGAAGTATTGATGGATCCTCGTGCTTTAAAGATAGGTGAAGAGGGGGAGCGGAGGATATCTATCGAACAGTTCACATCACTGTCGATAACGACTTTGTCTTTGTAAAGTTTGCACGTGAGGTCCTTCATTCTAATCAACAGACTTGTCTGGTTTTTCATGATGTGTCCTTGATTTCTATGGAATGCTCAACTACCCAACTCACCTTAAGCCATTCAGGTGTCCTAATCTCATCAAACTCTGCACCTCGTGTCAAGAATCTTTTTCATAAATTTTCAGGGAATGCTCTGTCCTGGCCCGTGAAGCGTTTTTCCTGGCAGTGCTCCCGTGTGCTGGCCCAGGCCTCTCTGCTGCGCTTTTATGCTGGAGTGATTGACAGGCTGAGTCCCATATTTTACTATTTTAAATGAAGCAAAGAATCATTCTCTGAATTTCTGATTGTAAGTTCTGTCGTATCTATGAGACCAACCGATTCTATAAGGGGAAAAGCATGAGAAACGGAAAAGTCGCGATCGGAATTATCATATTGCTGCTGTTCCATATCCCTTCAATTAGCTGTGCGGTACGGATGGGGCGGCAGGATGAACCGCCTCAGAAACAAAGTCAAATTTCTACTAGATCCCAAAGAATCAGGGCCCAGTGGAAAAAATTTGATGACCTTCTGGTCCAAGGAAAAATGGAAGAAGCCATCCAGGAAGCCAACAGGCTAATTTCTTTATATCCTGAATACGCCACCGGATATAACAATCGTGCCACGGCTCACTGGATCCTGGAAAGACACGATGCGGCTATCCAGGACTTCAACACAGCGATTACTCTCAATCCCCGGGACACCAGTTTTTATCATAACCGGGGATGGCTTTACTTGAATACGGACAGAATAGACACGGCTATAGCCGATTTCGAGACGATCATCCGAATCGAGCCAACTAAGCCTGGTGGTTATGAAAGCTTGGGCTGGGCCTATAAAAAGAAAGGCTTGCTCGAGCAGGCGCTTTCTTATTTCGATAAAGCGATCGCTCTGGCGCCAGATTCACATAAATACAGAAACGGAAGGGCACAAACCTACGCATCCCAGGGCAATTTCGAGCTTGCGCTGACAGATATCAATAAATACATCGAGGGTAATCAGAAAGTCTCCTCCGCCTACAGCCGCCGGGCCTATTATCACTGGATGATGGGGAACTACGACCTGTCCATCCAGGACGCTAACATAGAGATCACAAGCTTCCCCAGGGATTCGGAAGCGCATTCTGTCCGGAGCCTTTCCCGTTGGGTTTTGGGAAATAAGGAGCAGGCTGTCCTGGACATGAAGAAAGCTGTCGAGCTCAAATCCGAAAGCCCCATCGAGTATCTTTATCTGGGATATTTTTCGCACGAACAGGGGCAAAGAGATGAGGCCCACAAGCATTATTCAAGAGCCATGGAATTGGATCTTCAAGCTATCGAACATTGCGAAAGGTTGCAAAATCTTGCTAAAGCCTCGAAAACACGAGAATTCTATGGGAAAATAACAGCTGCCGCACAGATTTATAAACAGCAGAATCTGCCATCCCATGACTATCAGATTCGGGAAGAGGAAGCCATGGAAAAAGACTTTGTTCCCGTGGAAACAGTTCTCTTGATCGAATCGTTAGAGATCCGACCTAACCCAATTCCTCCTGGCGGCGATTTCGAGATCCGAGTGAAATGCCTGATCACAGACCCGATGGCGAAAGACAAAAAAGCCGATATCCGTTTCGATTACAAAATATTGAAGCAGGACAAAACCATCAAGGAAAAGACCCAGCAGCTGTCTATCCCGGTGGGTAAATCGGCGGTCTTGAAAAGCAACCTAGTTGCCGGAAAAACTCCGGGTGTCTACAAAATCCAGGTGATGCTTTTTTATAAGGATAAGATCACCGGTGAATCGGCCGTTCTTGCGATCGAATGATTGCAGAGGGATATTAGAAATGATGAACAAAGCGTATCTCTTCAAAATCCTTTTTATTATTGTCTGTATAGCCCTGTTCGGGCTGTTCATGCGCGAAATCCTTTTCGGTTGGAGCTCAGCCACGCTGATTGGGAGCACATTCGCCACCCATCAATTCCTCGGCAAGGTCGCCCTATTGAAGCTTCAGGAACATCCGGCCTTACGACTATTCGGCTTCCGGTTCCCTTCCGAGCAAGAGATAGCCAAATACTCCGGTGTTTATGCGGATAAAGATTTGAAAGTTCTTGGCGAAGGTCCGGACAATCTGGATAACTCTTTCGACTCCTGGCATTTCTACAATCCGAGAACGAAAGAGGGAAAGGCACCCGAATGCATCGCCTCATTCTTAGAGGAACTCAAAAAGAAACTCCTGAAAAACAGGAATCCGGATGAAGCGGCCAGAGAGGCTGCATATCTGGCCCATTTCATCCAGGACATGAGCTGCCCGTTTCACACGGTGGGGATGCCCAAAAGCGAATTGTCTGCAGACAAGCCTCAAGGTTTTGATGTGGTGGGCCCTTACAGGGATTTCGATGCAGCCGAATGGCGGAAAATAGCCGAGGTGGGTAAAAACCACAAACATAAAGTCAAGGATAAAGACAGATGCGATTGGTTTGACCCCAACTACCATGACGGCCCACCTGGTTTACAAATACAGGGCAGTACGCATTTCGCTTACGAAGGTATTATCGAATGGCGATTCAAATCTATCTTCAACTATACGTGGGAAGAGCGGATGAAAAACAGCATGGAAGGCACATTCCTCAGCAAGGAATACACCGGCGCTATGAAAGCGGATGAATTTGCTAAGGCTGTAGCCTTAAAAACCCGGGACAGATTGGATAACAAAATGGGGAATCTGTACTTCGACAGCAAAGATTTCCAAAAAAGGTTTTTAACAAAATTTGCATCTAAGAATCCGCAAGAGATGTTCAACGCTATATTTTGGGATATGGTATGGGATCACTATGAAAACTACACAGATTTTTCCAGACTTCTGCATCTAGATTTTTTCCCCGATGTTATAGAAATTGATGCCCTGTTTCCTACATACATCAAGGTTCCTTATGAGGATTGGCAAAGAGGGATAAGGGCGACCTACACGATGTGGCGGGCTTCCTTCAGTGCACTGAGGGTGGTCGAGGACGAGCTCTTGCTTGTCAAGGTCCCGGACCAGGATAACACCTACAAGCTTCAGGTGACCGTCGTTAACGCCGAACCGTTTGATGAAGTTTACGAATTGAAGGGTCGTTTTTCCATCGAGGGCGGTGTAAGGGCAGCGGGTGATCTTCAGTTCGAAAAGAGCACCATTACTGCCTTTGAAGAAACGGATGTATCCGAATGCAGCGTAAAGGCATCCGGCCGCCAGGGTTTCCGGGTGAGCGAATCCTTTATCACATCGCCCGGGAACAGGAAGGAAAAGGTGACCATTACCCTGGAGGGAAAATATTACAATGTTCCTGATTCCGGCCTAACCGTGCAGGTAATCAATCTGGCTGATGTCGACCTGAACACGAAGCCCATGCCGGAAGTCAGGGAGCTGAGGTTTGATAATGCCTCCAACAGAGTCGGGATACTTTTCCCCGGCGCTGAGACACCAAGGGTAAAAATAATCGAGGGGAAAATTCCCGATGACCCTGTCAAAAACCACTTCGTTTACAAACAGGAGCCGGAACCCGGAGTGTTGATAGGACCTGAAGATACAGTAACCTTAACGACCTACGGAGAATACAAAATGGTCCGGGTTCCGGAAGTGAGGGGACGCAGCGTAAGGGCGGCTCGGAAGAAAATCCAATTTAAAGTCAATCCCCTGGATGAGGAATGGGCGCTGAAAGCCATCATCCCTGCTGGCACGGAAGAGGACGATGTCGTTTTGAACACCGATCCCGAACCCGGCACTTCGGTCCCATTCGGATCAGACGTAAACCTCATCATCAAACCAAAGGAAAAACCGCCCGGAGAATTTGAACAGCAAGGCGGCACGGAAGTCGAGGTGGGCCCGGAAGAACGGGATGAACTGCCTCCGCCTGAGGAAGAAGATGATACTTACCTCCAGCTGCGTTCTCTGACCATCGTACCGAAATCCGTTGAGTTATCGCTTGATAAGAGAAAGTCGGCGCCGCTGACTGTGGCCGCTTTAGACCTTATGGGAAACAAGGTGACTGCAGAGGAATTATCGAAAATGAACTTCCGCTGGAGTGTGAGCGATCCTTCGATCGCTGGCATCGTGGGCAGCGGTTTGAAGGTATCAGTTTATGCCATAAAAGAGGGAGTGACCGCAGCCATTTGCAGCACGAAAACTCAGGTGGATTCTGCGGCCGTTTCGGTGGTGGAAAAGGGCGGCGCCGGAGAATGGGAGGAGACTTCGGATTGGGAGGTCGATGCGGGTGGAGGAGGAGAAAGTGAGACCGAAAGTGGCGGCCGCAGCGAAGGCGAAAGCGGAAGGGAAAGCGGCGGTTCAGAAAGTGGGACCGAAGCGGGGGATGAAACTGAAGAAGGGACAGGACAAAGAACGGGAGAAACCGGCAGGGAATCCGGAGATGAGTCTGGGGGAAAGACAGGGGGCCGGACCGGGGATGAATCCGGTTCCAAAGATCAAAAGGATATCGGACTGCTGGATGTTCCCGTTGAAGAAGGCGGCGATATCACTGGGCTTTGGTCCAGCCTGGAGGAAAAGGACATCGTTCACCCCAAGAGATTTTTCAAACATGCCCTTGCCCTGCGCATCACAAAGCAGGGTAGCAGGTATACCGGGACAGTCCTGGCGGCAGGACCTGAAGCCGAACCATGGTATCCCATCGGATCGAAACTACTGGATCTCAGGCGGATTAACAAGCATTATTACGAAGGCACAGTGCATTATAAACTCCGGTACTCTCCCTATGGTCCTAAGACAAAGAAAATAATGCTGTACTGCAACACCCACAAAAACAAATATGGTCCGAAAATGGGTTATCTGCAGCAGCGCCCCGATGTCTATGGATATGTGATGCTTCCCGTCATCATAAGCTTGAATAAATTCCCTGAAAGATACAGGTACAAAGATGGGCGTATTTTCGATTTCTTCCGGGCGATCCAAACATGGCCAAGGAAAAAGAGAAGGTAGCTGATGAAAGCAGGAAGGATTTCCTGCCGGTGCTGATTCACCGCATGCCTGTCAATTTCATGCGGGTTCGTCTATTTGAACGTGAAGACGTACTCTTGAACGCCGTGACGCAGCAGGAAGGAACACGATACAGTGAACCGTGCCATGAGTCTGGCTATATCCCTCGGCTGATGGCGCGGGCAGGATTTTGTTTCCTGGGTTGGTATTTCGTGGGATATCTTTTCGCGGTCAATAATCCTGTAGACCGTGGGTGTCAGGGGGATATCCGGCAGAGATGAGATCAGTACGAGAAGCCTGGTCTTCGGACGACACCAGCGACCCAGTCTCTGAACGAGCACCTCGAGTTCACGCAGTTCGAAGTAATTAAAAAGGTCCCAGACAAGGATAATGTCGAAGGCTGCTTCATCACTGAATGGAAGCAGCGCCCCGAACGCTGTTTCCACGGAGTTCTCCTCCGGCACAACCGAAGCTTTTCGCTTCCGGTAGCTGCGATAGAAGTCCTGGATATACAGCCGGCAGGAAAATTGCGACCAGAAGCGCACATTGTCTTCGAGGGCAGGCCCCAGGTCCAGGATTGAAAGACTTTGATTGCCCCCCACCGTGTCAAGCAAGTGGTTCAGTCCCAGCGATTTGCACACTGTGGATAAAACCACGTTGTCTTCTGGAGTACTCAGAGTCATGGGATGTTGCTTTGGTGCTTCTTTACGAGGTTCGTTTTGCGGCGTTGGAATCAGACCTTGTTCACAGCCTTATCCTGAACAGGACTCTGTGGTGAGGGAGACTTCGCTGCTGCAATCTCTTTGTGTAAGGGCTTTGCTTCCACAGGAGGCTTGGAAGTCATGTCGATGCTGCCTTTGAAGTCAGCGCCATCCTCCAGGCTCACGCGCGGAGCAATCAGGTTACCCCGCACCTTGCTGGACTGCCGCAGGGTAATCTGTTCTGATCCGTAGAGATCGCCCTCCACTTCACCCATAATGACAATTCTCCGTCCATGGATATCAGCCTTGATGCGCCCGTCATTGCCGATGGTGACGCTATGCTGATTCAGATCGATTTTTCCCTCGACTCGGCCCTCAACAAACAGATCCTCACCGCCCGAGAGGTTCCCTTCGATCTTGATCGATGACCCGATCAAAGCCCGGTCCTTGACAGACGATGGTTGGCTCCGAGGGGCCGATGGCTTTGGCGGCGATTGGAGGGGGGTCGGTGTTGAAGGGTTGTCTGCATCCGATTTTTTCCAGATCATTGGCGACTCCTTAGCTTTAAATTCAGAGTGAAAAAACACCCTGTTCTTCACTCCCAAAATAAAACCTCCTGCCCCAATGGTGCCCTAGCCTGTGTTGATAATATGATAGATCGAAGCACCGGTGAATGTCAAGCCGAGCAAGAAATCAGCTGCTATTTCTCATCACTTTTATCAAAAAGACCTGAATAAAAACGCCGCACATAATTTTCCGGGATTTTATCGACCGGATAGGAGCCGTGCATCAGTGTATGAACCCACCGGCCGTCCCGTTTTTCCAGAACTCCGGTCTGGAATACATCTTTCAGACAGAACTCTTTGCCCTTATAGGCACCGCAGTCATCGAGAAAGCAGGAATACCAGGCGACATCGCCGGATTGAGAAAAAACGATACGCAGATCTCTGAATTCGAAGCGGGTGCCGCGGAAATCAGGATCCTTCCACCGTTCGGAATACTTTTTGAAGCTATCCAGACCCACCACGATGGAGTCGGAAAACAGCCAGAAATGGAACATGTTGTCCGCCCACAGGCGGTACATGGCCTCGAAATCTTTCTCGATGGCCCAGCCTATCGACTGCTCGATGCTTTTTTTCACGGCTTCATAATCGGATGGTGTGTCCTCCGCTGAGGCAACCGAATTACCAACCAGAAAGAAAATGAAAAAGGCAAGAAAACAAAATCCAGACAAACATCTTTTCATATTAAAACTCCTTTTTTTCCTCTTGCTCTTTGAGCAGACGTTCAAGCAGTTGCGAAACGTCACCGACATCCGGCCTGATCTCCAAGGCCTTCTTACAGTTAGCGATGGCTTTATCAAAGTCTCCGAGTCTGCTGTAGACACGGGCAAGGCTGTAATAGGCCCAAGGATCTTGCGGAAATTTTTCTACAGTGAACGGCAGAACCGTCAGCGCATCTTCTGTCTTGTCAGGGTAAAGGGTGAAGAGATATCCGAGACCGGATAAGGAATCGCTGAGATCAAAGCCAGGCTCTTCCGAATCCAACTCCTCGAGTATTTTCAAACCTTTGGGAACATGTCCGTTCATGGCGCAGATGCGGGCATATCCTTCCTTGATTAAGAGATCCTTGGGCAAAGCGTCAGCAAGAGCTAAAAAGAATAAATCCGCATCTTCGGTGTTATTGTTAACTAGCATACTCCCGCAAATGGACAGAAGCTCAAACGGCGGGAAATACACGGACTCCTTTTGATCCCTATAGAGTTTATTCAACATATTTACGGCAGACTCGATACCATTTTGTCGATAATCCTGGTTGAGAATTTCAGCAGCGTTCCGCCGGGTGAACACAATATTTTTCAGGTCATTGATAAAAGAAAAATCAACCCAGTACAGATCGGAATCCTGCGCCGGTTCTGCACCGGATATCTTCCCGATATGGCCTTTGTCAACATCGGTTTTTCTTCCGCTGGTGAAGAAGAAATATTTTCCGTCAGGAGTCCCGTTGGCACACAGATCCCAATTGGAAGAATTCAACGGGCGGCCCAAATTGACAGGAGACATCCAACCTCCATCTTCATTGCGAAAACAGATATAGTTATCGCTGTTTCCATACCCACCAGGCCGGGTCGAGCCGAAAATCAAAAAGCTCTCATCGGGTGAAACGTATGGATCGTATTCGATGAAATCCGTGTTGATTGGCCAAGGAAGACGTTTGGCCTCCTGGTATTGCCCATTGATACAGCGGCTGAGCCAGATGTCATCCCCCCGCGTTCCCTCTCGTCTCCAGGTGAAGAAATACACGGTGCCATCAGCCGCTGCCGACGGATAGGCTTCTCCGAATTCCGAATTCGCCGGAGCAGGCAGCGCTTCCGGTTCCGCCCAACCGGAGCCGGTCCACTCGATTGTCCAGATATTGTCATCCTCTCTGGTATCATCAGGATGCGTCGGCCGCCCGGAATGGAAATAAACCTTTCGACCGAGAGGACCGGTTGTGTAGTTCGGATGTCCCTGCAATTCTTCAAAGGGTGCCCTCTGCGGCTTTGTCCAATGCCCGTTTTTTTCATAGGTGTAATACGTCTCATGCCCCCTTTTGGTACCCGCAGAAAACACACAAACCCTAGCCTCATTCAAAAAAGCGATATAGCTCTGTGACTGATAAGTGGTAATGAGTCCAGGAGCGAAGATTTCTGGCACTTTGCCGGGTGCCGTCTGACCAAGATAGGGTCCTTCTAAAACAGAAAATTCATCCTGTTGGGCACAACTCATAAACACAAACATAATGGACAACACAATCCCAGTGAAGCCTGATTTTGGCATCATGGCATAACTCCTTCACACCAAGTTTTCGATATCAAACTTTCAAATATCTTTACATCTGCCCTCTGACCGATCATCGATTTTTTCATGTGGGCACCTGTCTTAAGGGCTATCTTTTAGCCCAACCAGCATTCCCTATTCTAGTCAGCAATTAATGTGCCAATATGGCTCTCAGGCGTTTTCTATGATTTTCATCTTCATCGCCTCTTTTATCGAAGAGTTCATCAACCGGGGGTTGATGGTCAACGGACTCAAAATAATCCTGAAAAGGAACTGGCCCATCATCCTTATTGTTGCGGTTCTTTTTGGTCTTGGCCATACGGTCAATCCCATTTATTCTTTGACCGTGTCTTTCTGAGTGTGATAAGCTCATTTTCCCAACTGGTCATTATGGCAACAAAGTTCAAGAACGACTCCTTTTGGATTGAACAATGAATAGAATTTTTTCTAAATTAAAAACGTATTGTTATTGAGGAGATAACAATGGAAAACATGATCAGGCCGAACAAGAAACTCTATACAAAGCAGTGGCTCATGCTTGCCACAATAACTCTGGTTGTCGTATTGGCCGCTTTGATCCTTTATGCACTCATTCCACTGGATGATGACGTTACACCCGAGGAGCTTGGAAGGTATCTTTGGCCGATAACAGCCGGGGCGCTGGTTTTGATGTGGATCGTGGCCGTGCCCATACTTATTCTCTGGATCAAGAATTTGGCTTATGAGATAGGAGAGGAACGGATCACAATCCACAAAGGTATTCTCACCAAAGTCAAAAAAAACATACCTTACCGGGCGATCACGGATTTCATTCTCCATCGGTCCCTGTATGACAGGTTCCTCGGGATTGCTTCAATCCGGATTCAGACCGCCGGACAGACACAAACACCCACGGGATATGAAGGCAATATGGCTGGATTGATTGATTGGGATAAACTGCATCAGGAGTTGCGGCAAAGGGTCAAATCGCTCCATCCCGTTTCAGGTGCCCTTGCCAGCACCGAGAGCCTACCTGCCGCCATTCCCGCAGACTCTAACCTCTTACAGCAAATTCTCGAAGAGCTCAAAGCCATCCGTCAGGCCCTCGAAAGGAAACGCGACTGAGAACAGTATTCATAAGGATTCAAAAAAAACAGCCGCCTTGTGCTTCAGCTCTTCAAAGCGCTTGCTGATGTTTTCGACCAGATCATTCATCACTTCTTCGGCAGGCTTTACCTCGGAAATCAAACCGGCAATCTGACCGCAGCAAAGTTCGGCCTCATCCGCCTGACCCAAATGCTGCGCATGGAATTGAGAATGGGCATCATGATAGGCGTTGAGCTCTTCGAAGCTGGCCCCATCCGTTTTCATACCCAAATACTTTGACGTAAAATTGTTCTTCAGATCCCTGGCAAGCATGAACTCTTTCGGCAGAGAGACTGTGCACGGGCCCTCTCCTTTAACGACGGCTTCTTTGACATTGTCGTGGCTTTCCGATTCAGGGGTGACCATAAACCGGGTTCCCATATAGACTCCATCAGCGCCCAATGCCAGGGCTGCTATGACACCACGGGCATCACCTATCCCGCCGCCGGTAACAACGGGAATACTGACCGCATCCGCAACCATAGGGGTCAGCACCATGGTGGTCAGTTCTGTGAATCCTTTGTGCCCGCCGGCTTCAAATCCTTCACAGATCACACCATCCACCCCAGCGTCCTGTGCTTTTTGCCCATGCCTCGGGGTGGAAATGGCGTGCAGAACCTTAATTCCGGCATCTTTCAGAACCCCGGTGTAGGTCTCTGGCCGGCCGACAGAGACGATGGCGACCGGAACCTTTTCTTCGATCAGAACCTCCACGACTTTTTTGGAATAGACCAAGTCCTCTCCAAAACCGGCAACGACATTGACGGCAAAAGGAGCATCGGTGAGGCTCTTTATCTTTGTTATCTGGGTTCGCACTCTTTCACCGGTGAGTTCCACGTCCGAAGTAATGCCCTCGGAGCCGGCATTCGGACCCAGGGTTCCCAACCCCCCGGCCTTGGAGACAGTCGCCACAAGATCAGCACCGCTCACCCAGTTCATCGGAGCCTGTATTATCGGATACCGAATGCCCAACAGCTCACAAATGCGGTTTTTTACCATCTTGTTCTCCTTTTTAACGTGTTTCAAGTAACGATAAGAAAATTTGTTCCTCGAGATTCTGAACGCCTTGACTTTAGACCCAGTATCTCTATACTCAATACTATTATAATTTATTACGCTAGGGAATTTAACAATGCTTGAAGTCAGACTTCACGGCAGAGGCGGGCAGGGTACGGTAACCGCCTCACGAATCATCGCGAACGCCTTTGTGAGAGGAGGAAAATACAGCAGTAGTTTTCCCATGTTTGGCTTCGAAAGGCGAGGTGCCCCGGTAACCGCTTTTTTGCGGTTCGATAACCATCCCATCAAATTAAAAACACAAATCTACAACCCAGATTGTATCATTGTCTTGGATGCTTCTCTAAGAAATTCCGGATTTATCTATGAAGGATTAAAATCGAATTGCACCCTGATTGTCAACGGGATTAAAGCATTCGTGGACAAACCTCACGAAAACATCTCACTGCTCGGGATGGTTGATGCCGAAGTCATAGCACAGGAGGAAATCGGTGTCGCTGCCCCGAACACATGCATGGTCGGCGCCTTTGCCGCTGCCACGGGATGGATTTCTTTGGAATCCATCGTTATTTCCTTGGAAGACTACTTCAATGGGGATCTCCTGAAGAAAAATATCCGCAGTGCTGAGAGAGGCTTTGACGAGGTGAAAGTAATCCAATGGCCAAAATAAAGATTCACGTCGAGTATGAAGGAGGTTGGTCCGACGCCACTCTGCCCCTGCTCTGTTTGGATACAGGATGCTGGCGCTCGGAAAGACCGGTAGTGAACAAAGACACATGCACCTACTGCGGATTGTGTGCGCTCTTCTGTCCTACCCAATGCATGATCGATAAGGAGGAATATTTCCTGCCCAACCTCGACTATTGCAAGGGGTGCGGAATATGCAGCCGGGAATGTCCCCGGGAGGCGATCGCCATGGTGCCCGAAGCGGAGTTCTGTGATGATAACGAGGCATAAGGAAAAGATTCGCACTTTAACCGGCAATGCCGCAGCAGCCTACGGCGCGATGTTGTGCCGTCCGGATGTGATCGCTCTCTATCCCATCACACCCCAGTCTGAAGTGATCGAGCAACTGGCGAGCTTCTCTGCCGACGGTTTGCTCGATGCCGAAATGGTGGAGGTCGAGGGAGAAAACTCGGCGATAAACATCGTCACATCTGCGTCCATAGCCGGGGGCCGGGTGTTCACGGCCACGTCCTCCTGGGGCTTGGCCTTCATGTACGACGGTATGCTCCAGGCATCGGGATTCAGGGCGCCTGTGGTCATGGTCAATGTGAACAGGGAGATGCCCGGAATTCTGGCTGTCTCCTCCGGCCAACAGGACATGACGAGCACCCGGGATTCGGGTTGGATACAGGTTGTGGCCGAGAATTGCCAGGAGATTCTCGACCTGGTTGTCATGGCCTACAGATTGGCGGAAGATCATGATGTCCAGCTTCCGGTCATGGTCAACTATGACGGCTTTTATCTGTCCTATCTGGCTGAGGGAGTGAATCTTCCCAGCCAAGAAGAGGTGCACGCCTTTTTGGCTCCGCTGAAAGATCAGCCTCCGCGTCCGGTACTCGTTCCCGGCGAACCTCTGGGCTCCGGCACGCACGGTATTCTCGAGGGATTTGTCGAGCTGCGCTTCAAACACAGCACAGCTCTGGAGAGGTCAAAAGCCAAATTCGACGAGATCGATGCCCTCTTCCGCGAATCTTTTGGCCGGAGCTACGGCGGTCAAATTGAGGAGTACCGCACAAACGATGCCGAAGTCGTTCTGATGGTTTCGGGAAGCGCGGCCGGAACAGCCAAAGCGGTCGTTGACTCCCTAAGGAATAAAGGCGCCAAAGTTGGAGTGGTCAAGTTGAGGATGTTCCGTCCCTTTCCCCGGGAGAGGATTGTCCGAGCCCTCACGGGGAAAAAGGCCATCGGTATCGTCGACAGGAGTGTCTCTTTCGGCTGGAATTGTGGGCCTCTGTTCATGGAACTGAAGGCGATTTCGGAAGAGATCGGAACGGTCCCCATAATGGACTTTATCGACGGCCTGGCCAACACGGATATCACCGAAGATCATATAGCCGACATGATTAAGAGTGTCCAAAATGCAGCAAAAGGTGAGCCCTTCAAGGACGTCACCTGGGTTTCCCTGGAGGAATGAAGGCAGATGACGGTCAAAGCAAAGAAACGTAATAAAGTTTTTGATTATTTCAAAGCCGAAGATCCGTTTTCCGGTGGCTTAACCCTCTGTCCCGGCTGCCCTCTTGAGTTGCTTTTGAGGTTTACGGCTAAAGTGCTCGGCAAAGAAATTGTCTTTGTCGGTACTCCTTCGTGTTCCGCCACAGTTCTTTACGGTCAAAACAGGCAATCCTGGCACAAGCTGGCTTACTACAGTTGTCTTATGACAGGAGTGGCCTCCAGCGCCACCGGAATCACACGGTACTACCGGAAGATAGGGAAAGACATCACAGTCGTCGCTTTCACCGGCGATGGCTGCTCTGCCGACATCGGTTTTCAGCCCCTCTCCGGAGCAGCGGAGAGAAACGAGAATTTTATATACATAACTTATGACAACGAAGGCTACATGAACACGGGCATCCAGAAGAGCAGCACAACGCCCATCGGTGCACGAACCTCAACGACGCCTGTCGGGGAAGCCCGGAGGGGAAATCCCAATCCAGGAAAAAACGTGCCCTTTCTCATGGCCATGCACAAGATTCCCTACGCGGCCACAGCCACCTTGAGTCATCTGGATGACCTGGCTAAAAAACTCATTAAAGCCAAAGAGAAAAAGAAAGAAGGGCTAGCGTATCTTCATGTTTTCTCCCCTTGTCCAACTGGATGGGGTTTCGAGTCAGATATGTCGATCGCTGTCTGCCGGATGGCTGTACAGACACATTACTTTCCGCTGTGGGAAGCTGAACGAGGCCGTTTCCGATTCACTCATAAAACAACCCGCCCAAAACCCTTGACAGATTTTTTAGAAATGGTTCGAAAGTTCAACCACCTCAGCACGGAAGAGATCGCACTTCTGGTCAAAGAAGCGGAGGAACGCTACAGCCTCGTCGAAGGGATGACACAGCTGTGGCCTATGGCTTGACTCCCGAGTTTCTCGATGAAGCCGATCAGGCGAAATCGAGATGTGTTTTTCTAACGCTCTGTGCCTTTCCAAGAATTTCTCCCTCCGCAGGATAGAGGCGCACCTTCCTGGCCTTCCCGCTTCATTCAAAGATTGAAGTTGGAGATCTTGGAGCCAGTATCAGATTCCCGTTCAAATGTGATTGTGTTTGTTTTGAGTTAAAGAAAAATCCCCTCGTTTAAGCTGACAAAGAAGCCAAATTTGCCCCGAATTGCTAAAAATTGCCCCATAATTTTGTGATATGTCCTAATAGCTTCCAAGCATCAGTTGACGAACCTCGGGACAAGAGGATTGATTCTCGTCACTATTTCATAGTTGATGGTCCCACAGAGAGCAGCCAAATATTCAGCGGAGATTCTTTCTTTGCCCTGTTGGCCAATCAGAACGACCTCATCCTCTAATCGAACACCTTGGATAGTGACATCTGCCATCATGAAATTCATGGCTACACGGCCGCGCAGAGGCGCTCTTTGATCATGTTTATAATCTCACACTATCCCCTATTTCGAACCTATTCAAAACGGGAGCAAATTTCCTCTTAAGCGGGATGAAACAATCCATTCTTCGAACAACTTAAAATAGCAGAGAGTGATTTCCGTGTCAAAAAAAAGTACCGACCTGGGTCATCTCCCCTTTCTTGAAGTCAATCCCTCCCTAAACAGTTCCCTGGAGAATCACTGTCCATTTAAGTATTATCGGGACGGCTGGAGAAGCTCCGAGAGGAACTCGGCCCTGCAATCAACGAACACCATATCAGATCAAGAATTCTTCCAGAACCTGGCCCTGCGTGCAAAAAAAGATGGCGATCAACTCGCCGCCATGATCAAACTCTTTGGAAACCTGAGAGAGAGAGAAGAAAATCGAGCCTCATTTACCGGTTGACAATTCTTTTTTTTTGGTTAAAATAGGCGCCATGCTTAACGAAAGGATGAGAACTAAAACCTCGAGCACGGACCACACCCCAGCGCTAGGCTGGTGGTGGTGCAAGAGGGTGGTTCTCTAAAGATTCTGAACCTTTCGTGAATCCCAATTAGAACTTTTCAAAGACCCACCTGTTCAATCAAAAACAGAGTGGGTCTTTTTTTTGGAGAGAAAAAAAAGTGAAGATAGCAAATCTTACTCCAATCAGCAAAGAGATTCCGGTGGACCTGGAAACTCCCGTCTCCACATTCTTGAAGCTTCAGAGAGAGGGCGCCGTGTTTCTCCTGGAAAGCGTTGAGAAGGAAGAACAAGTGGGGCGCTATTCATTCATAGGATTGAATCCATGCTCTGTCCTGAAAATTATGGATCAAAAGATGATTTTGGACGGTCATGAAATTTCTTTCCAGAATTTAGATTTTTTGGAAAAGCTTCGAAAAATTTTATTTGCATATCAAGTCAATTCCGGGAATGAAACCTCCCCCTTTTTCGGCGGCTGGATAGGCTTTCTTGGATATGACGTCATCCGATTCTTTGAATCTGTGCCTACCCATCCGATAGCTGACTATCTGATACCCGAAGGAATTCTATGTCTTGTCAAAGATATCGTAGTCTTCGATCATTACAAACACCGTGCAAAAGTGATAACCTCGATAAGCTCTCAAAAGGAGCGTGCAGGGGCTCTAAAAAGGATGGATCAAATTGTAGAGGTTATAAACACTCCCTTAACACAAAATAATGCTAAAGTAATAAGTCAGTCGAAAGGGAAAATACCTCAACCAAATTTCACAAAGCGGGAATTCGAGAGAGCTGTCGAAAAAGCGCTGGAATACATTCTGGCCGGAGATATTTTCCAGGTTGTCCTCTCCCAGAGATATTCCGGGAAAACAACCGAGTCTCCCCTCGACATTTATCGGATGTTAAGAATGATCAATCCCTCGCCCTACATGTTCTATCTGGATTTTGGCGACTTCCATCTCATCGGCTCATCACCAGAAGCCTTAGTCAGGTTAAACAAACGAACGGCCACACTCCGTCCTATTGCCGGAACAAGACCGCGAGGCAGAACGCACGAAGAAGACAGCCAATTAGCTGAGGAACTTCAACACGATGAAAAAGAAAGGGCTGAACATGTGATGTTGGTGGACCTGGCAAGGAATGATCTGGGGAAAGTGTGCACACCGCATTCTATAAAAATCAATGAACGTATGAATGTGGAAAAATATTCTCATGTGATGCATCTGGTATCAGAAGTCAGGGGCGAATTGGAGCGTGATTTTGATGCGTTGGACCTGTTTAAGGCGGCTTTTCCCGCTGGGACGGTTACGGGTGCTCCAAAGATCAGAGCTATGGAAATCATTGAGGAACTCGAGAAAGTCAAGAGAGGCCCCTACTCAGGAGCTGTCGGATATTTCGGACTAAACGGAGACATGGACATGTGCATTGCCATCCGCACCATTTTTTACAGGAATGGAGAGTATTTTCTTCAAGCCGGGGCCGGAATCGTGGCTGATTCCAGGCCCTGGTTCGAACACAAGGAAACATTGAACAAGATGGCCGGAATGCATCAGGCCATAAAAATGTCAGAGGAGAAAGGTGATGATATTGCTCATAGATAACTATGATTCTTTTGTCTACAACCTGGCTCAGGCATTCAGAGAACTGGGTGAAGAAGTAATAGTCAGAAGGAATGACCAGATATCATTGAAAGAAGCAATAACTGTTTCGCCAGATTTCCTGGTCATCTCCCCTGGGCCTAAAACGCCGAGGGAGGCAGGTGTCTGCAACAAGTTAATACAATTTTTCTCCCAATGGATTCCCGTGCTGGGGGTTTGCCTGGGTCATCAATGTATCGGTTATGCTTTTGGCGGTCAAATAAAACGGGCTGAAAGGGTCATGCATGGAAAAGTATCTTCCATCCATCATGATGACAAAACGATTTACAAGGGCGTAAGGAATCCTTTTTCAGCCACTCGTTACCATTCCCTCTTGGTTGAAGAGGAAACCCTGCCTTCTTGTGTGGAGATCTCATCGTACACGGATGAGGGAGAGATTATGGGCATCAGGCTTAAGAGAGAGAGGGTCGAGGGCGTCCAGTTCCATCCTGAGTCGTTTCTCACAGGGGAGGGAAAGAAAATGCTGAGTAATTTTCTGATTCTTGGAGGAAAAAATGATTTTTGAGGCTATCGAGACTCTCACACAGAGAAATACTTTGAATACGCATCAAGCAGAAGAAGCAATGGCGGAGATCGTCTCAAAAAAAACGACTTCTGCCCAAATAGCTGCTTTTTTAACGGCCTTGAAAATGAAAGGCGAAAGTGCTGAGGAGATAATCGGAGGAATGAGAGGCATTATGAGAAAAGCCATTGCCGTCGAAACCTGCAGAGACAATTTGATGGATTTGTGCGGCACTGGAGGTGACGGACAATCTACGTTTAATATTTCAACAATCTCTTCTTTTGTTGCCTCGGGAGCGGGAGTCAATGTGGCCAAACACGGGAACCGTTCCGTTTCCAGTCGTTGCGGCAGTGCAGATCTCCTAGAAGCATTGGGGATCGATTTGACCCTTTCTCCTTCCAAAGTAGCGAGAGGAATCGATGAGTTCGGCTATGGCTTCCTTTTTGCGCCCAATTTTCATCCGGCCATGCAATTCGCGCTCAAGCCACGACAGGAGATTGGAGTGAGGACCATCTTTAATATCCTCGGTCCTCTGGTAAATCCAATGCGGGTGAAGAAACAATTGGTGGGAGTCTACAGTGCTGACTTGTTGATCCCGGTTGCCAAGGCATTGCATCTGAACGGCACGGAAAAAGCACTGATCATCCATTCCAAGGATGGTCTGGACGAAATATCAATCAGTGCGGCGACACAGGGGATTCTCATATCTCAAGATAAGATGGAAGAAATTGAGATCGCACCTGAAGACTTTTGTATAAAGCGTCGAAAACTGGATGAAATCAAGACGTACTCACTGGATGACAACGTCGAAGTGTTTTATAAAGTGCTCAACGCAGAAAGAGGGCCGGAAAGGGACATTGTTGTGTTGAATTCAGGAGCCGCGATCCATGTCTCAGGGCTAGCCGATGACATTCGAGAAGGGATAGAGATGGCTAGGGAATCCATCGATTCTGGAAAAACACTTGAATTGTTTTCCCGGTATCTGTCCTTCTCGAAAAGGAATTAAAATGGCTGATTTTTTAGAGGATATATTCGCTTTAAAGACAAGAGAAATTGAGGAAAAGAGGAAATTCTTATCCTTTGCTGAATTCTTCAATATTGCCAAAAATTCGCCCCCTCCTCTACCCCTCTCTTCATTCCTTCTCAAAAGGAGATCCATTATTGCTGAAATAAAAAGAGCTTCCCCGTCAAAGGGGACTCTATTCCGGAGCAGCCATGTGGAAAAACTGGCCCGGATTTACGAAAAGAACGGAGCAGCAGCCGTCTCTGTTGTGACGGAAGAGAGATATTTCAACGGATGTTTGCATGACCTCCATAGATTGAAGGGGCAATTGAGAATTCCTGCTCTCAGAAAAGATTTTATCGTTGATGAGTACCAGATCCTGGAATCCAAATACTCTGGAGCAGCGGCAGTTCTTTTGATAACCGCTCTTCTCTCGCGCACGAAATTGATGACATTGCTGGACATGGTCACAGATCTGGGAATGGAAGCTCTGGTCGAAGTGCACAACAGGGAAGAACTGCAAACGGCTCTGTATGCTGATGCAAAAATCATCGGAATAAACAACAGAAACCTGAAAACCTTCATTGTAGACATCAACACTTCGAAGGAATTGCTGCCTTTGATCCCCGATTCAAAAATAAAAATTGTCGAAAGCGGCATAAAAGACGAAAGAGATTTGATGGCCTTTGACGGTCATAACATTCACGCTTTCCTGATAGGAGAAGCTCTGGTCACTGCCTCTAACCCGGGAGAGACATTGAAGAAATTTTGTTCGGTATTGAGAAATGATGACAAAGATTAAAATCTGCGGGATCACAAATACAGCCGATGCCCGGTTGATCGCCGAGTGTGGCGCAGATGCAGCAGGGTTTATTTTCGCTGCCAGTCCGCGCCGCATATCTCCGGAAAAAGCCCGGGCCATTATTACTGGCTTGCCCCCCTTTATGACCAGAGTCGGAGTGTTCAAAAACGAGAGCTTACTAAGAGTTAAAGAGATTATGAACTACTGCAACCTTGACAGGCTCCAATTCCACGGAGACGAAGACTCATCCTATCTGGATGAATTGAGCCATAGTGCCATAAAAGTATTCAATATCAAGGCTGGGAATGTCCTGGAGGAAATAAAAAAGTCATCGCTTCCCTTCTTCCTGCTGGACCTCCCTAAAGAGGGAGCAATACAGGAAGACAGGAATTGGAGGACAGCCCGGAAAGCCGGGGAATGGGGCTCCGTTATCCTTGCAGGCGGACTGAATCCTGGGAATATTGAAAAAGCCCTCGAAATCGCTTCACCCTATGGCGTCGATGTCTGCCGGGGGGTGGAAATGAAAGACGGGGAAAAATGCCCTGAGAAAGTGCGAGAATTCATTCGAAAGGTGAGAAAATGGGATTACCGGAAAATTTAGGCAGATTCGGGAATTTCGGTGGCCAATTTGTTCCAGAGACATTGATGGAGAATCTCATTGAGCTTGAAAGAGAGTATTTTCAATTCAAAGATGATGTGGCCTTTCAACAGGAATTCCGCCACTATCTCGCGCACTATGTTGGCCGTCCCACTCCCCTCACCTTTGCCCAAAATCTGAGTCAAAAATACAACTGCAAAATCTACCTTAAAAGAGAAGACCTCTGTCACACCGGAGCCCACAAGATCAACAACTGTCTCGGCCAAGTCCTTCTAGCGAAAAAAACCGGCAAGAAAAGAATTGTGGCCGAGACGGGAGCGGGCCAGCATGGGGTTGCCACAGCAACTGTTTGTACCCTCTTTGGGATGGAGTGTGTCATCTACATGGGGGAAGAAGATTTCATGAGGCAGGCTCCCAACCAAACAAGAATGGAGATTTTGGGCGCAGAAGTCATAAAGGTAGCCTCCGGCTCTAAAACCCTGAAAGAAGCGATCAATGAAGCCATCAGAGATTGGGTAACGAATGTCAAAACAACCCATTATCTGCTCGGCTCTGTTGTCGGCCCTCATCCATATCCTACTATGGTGAGGTACTTCCAGTCTGTGATTGGGAAAGAAGTCAAGAAGCAAATTTCACTCCAAGAGGGGAAATTGCCGGATTTTCTCATCGCATGCGTTGGAGGAGGCTCCAACTCTTTGGGATTCTTTTACCCTTTTCTCAAAGAACGGGGAGTGGTATTGATCGGAGTGGAAGGCGGAGGAAAAGGATTGAATCCCGGTGAGCATTCAGCCACTTTAAACAGGGGGAGGCCTGGTATTCTCCACGGTTCCCATTCCTATCTTTTGCAGGACCAGGAAGGTCAGGTTTTACCCACACACTCCATATCGGCCGGCCTGGATTATCCGGGGGTTGGCCCCGAGCTGAGTTTTCTAAGAGACACGGGGCGAGTGAAAGCAGAATGGGTAGGAGACGAGGAGGCATTGGAAGCATTCTATGAATTATCAAGCCTTGAGGGAATCATCCCAGCCTTAGAATCCGCCCATGCCTTGGCATACATAAAGAAGTTGGCTTCCGAAACAACCAGAGACAGCGTTGTCATCGTCAATGTCTCCGGAAGAGGAGATAAAGACCTGGAATTCATACAAAAGCGAGGAAAAAACCTTGGGTAAAATTGATGACACATTCAAAGTGATCTTATCTCGAAAAAAGAAAGCATTTATCCCTTTTTTTACGGCCTTCTACCCTACAAAGGAATTATTTCGCGAATTTTTGATGAGAGCCGACGATGCCGAGGCTGATTTTATCGAGATCGGGATCCCGTTTTCCGATCCTCTTGCGGACGGGGAACTTATTCAATACTCCAGCCAGTGGGCTTTAGAAAGAAGATTCTCCTTGACGGACTTTTTCGAAGAAGCGGCCCGGATGAAAAACAGGTTGCGTTCTTCGCTCATACTCATGTCCTATTTGAATCCCCTCCTCCAAAGGGGAATTTCAAACCTTGGCAGGGAAATGGAGGAAGCAGGGATCGAAGGAGTGATTGTCCCGGACCTCCCGTTTGAGGAAAGCTCTCCGTTAAAAGAAATCCTCTCATCCCATGAGGTAGATCTGATTTATCTTGTTGCTCCTCCCACCGGAAACCGAAGAATGCTAAAGATCTGCCAGCATTCTCAAGGTTTCATCTACCTAGTTTCATTGAGCGGAGTAACCGGGATGAGACAAAAACTCCCTGAAAATTTAGCGGATTATATCAAAAAGGTGAGAGAGATCACGGCAAAGCCCCTCTGCGTGGGTTTTGGGATCTCCAATACCCGTCAAGCCAGTAAAATCGCTGAATATTCAGACGGCATTATCGTCGGCAGCATGCTGATCAATCTTATCAAGGGAAGGGAGAGGGAAAGGACACTTCCCAAAGAAATCGGAATACGTCTAAAAGATCTGCGAGAAGTAATTTAAAAGAGCAAACATTATATTCCTCATTCTCCTGAGAAATCACGATAATTTCCCTTCTCATATCCTACTATTTTGAACCGGATGCACCAATGCACTTCCTCAAATTCTTGCATTTCATATTCAGTCTTCTTCTAGCAACCGAGTCCCGATTGGGTCGACCTCCGTGATGAGGCTTGTGGATTTGATTCCAAATTGCTTGAACGTCCTCACCATCGCATCTTCGATCAGCCTGGCCTTGCCCAAATTATCCGTTATCGCAAAAACAGTAGGTCCGGATCCAGAAATGGTCATTCCGTCTGCTCCGGCATCAATGGCATTTTGTTTCACCGCATCAAAGCCGGGTATTAATCTAGCCCGCCTTGGCTCTATGACAACATCATTCAAGCTCCTGGCAAACAACTTGTAATCCCCCTTGGCAAAAGCAGCAGTAATGAGGCAGGAATTTCCCATGTTGAACACAAAATCTCTCATGGGAACTTTTTGTGGCAACATCGTTCGCGCTTGCCTTGTCAACACAACTATCTCAGGTGTAACAAGAATGACCTTCAGTTGCTCTATAGAGCCAACTTTTGTCACATCCAGAGGCAGGCAGCTCCTTGTCAGCGTAGCTCCACCCAGTAGGGCAGGTGCCACGTTATCAGCAAAAAACCCTCCCGAAACATACTCCTCCGCCTTTGTCGCGGGAAGCTCGATAACATCACCTATGCCTTTGACCGCCAGTCCCAGCACATCAAAACCTGGACCGATGTTCCCTATTGTGCCCGGTGAAAAAACTTTTATCCATTCCATCGTTCATGCCTTTCCTATCAAGTATTCTTTAAGAGTTCCGTAATCATTGGGCAGATACACCACTGCTGTGGTAGTCCCCTCCAGCTTCCTGAGAGATTCCGGGGGTTCAGGAGATATGTTCAATTCTTTCTGGACAATCTCCGGGAATTTCCCCGGGTGCGCGGTTTCCAAGCAGATGGACAGCATCTTTTCGTTTTTTTCGAAATATTTGCACAACGCTGCAATACCACCCGCTCCATGCGGCTCGACCACAGTCCCGAATTTCTCATAGACAGACTTGATGGTACGAATCGTTTCCCGGTCGCTTACGGCTGTTGAATACAGGCGCCTGTTCATCTCTCCGAGATCGGCTTTTTTACAGACAAGTCCCTCTTTATTCAATACCCCTCCGTAGAGATCAAAATATCTGGCAAGATTGCTGGGATTACCGACATTCATGGCATTGGACAGACATTTTCTCGAAGGCTCTATCTTCCTGTATACGCCGCATTTCAAATACTTTGGGAACTCATCGTTCTCGTTTGTGGCGATAATGATTTTATTTACGGGGAGTCCCATTCTTCGCGCCATTTCACACCCCAATGAATTGCCAAAATTGCCAGAGGGGACAGAAAAAATCACGGATTGCCAATCATCAACCACATTGATGTAAGAATAGAAGTAGTAGACTATCTGTGGCAGAATTCGCCCTATATTGATCGAGTTGGCTGATGTCAAGTTCAACGTCTCAAGATCTGGATCTGAAAAAGCCCTTTTCACTATTTTCTGACAATCGTCGAATTTCCCATCAATCGCAATGGTTTTCACATTCCCTCCGATGGAATCCATCTGTTTCTTTTGAACGGGGGTGACTTCTGAATCCGGATAAAGAACATAGACTTTGATGCCGTCCATCCCTCTGTATGCTGCACCTACCGCACTTCCCGTATCTCCTGATGTGGCCACCAAAATCCTGATCTCCTTATCCTCGGGTTTCAGCCTCTCCATCAATCTTGCCATCATCCCGGCCGCGAAATCCTTAAACGAAGCTGTGGGTCCCCTATCCAGTCTGAGAATGTGAACATAGTGGGAAAGCTTCTCTATGGGCAGAATAAAATCATACACATCCCCCGTGATAGCTTTCAGTTCTCCTGCTTTGATTTCGCAGGAAAGGAATTTATTCAGAATTTCATAGGCCACGTCATGATAGGGTCTTCCCCTCAGCCCGGCTATCTCAGGTTCAGATAACCTTGGAAGCTCTGTCGGCATAAACAAGCCCTCATCCGGGGCCTGCCCCATGAACAGAGCTTCCTTGAATGTGACTTTCTCCGAAAAAACCGCTGTATTCCCCAGTTTCAAGCTTCTGTTTGTGCTGTGGTATAAAATTCTCTTTTTTTCAGTCTGGCGATGATTGCCGTTTGCCACTCTATTTTCTCTCTTTTTTTGAACCTTAATCTTTGGCATCGTTCAAATCTCCTCAAAATTGTGAAAAGCAGATAAATTTTGGAAAAGGTTTTAAGTTGGGATGAGCCCGAATACGGGTTCAGCAAGCAGCGCAACCCGTATCCGGGCTACACGTTCTAGTGGCAGGATCAGAGGTCAAGTTTTTTTCTCTCATCTTCGTAACTAACATTTTTTCTCTTAAACGATTTTACTTTTGATGTCAAGATTTTTACAAGTTTTTAGCATTTTTTTAAAAAAACACTTGACACTGGAAAAATGTCTGCTATAATTTCAAGAATTTTATTGAATAAAGAGCAAGATCAATAGAGCGATGGAAGATTTGAAAAGTCGATACACCCACAAGACATCTTCTACCGCCACTTCTTTATCTTTTCTCAACAATTCCCAAATAATTGTTTTGATTCTTATTTAGGAAAGCCTCGTTCCAGGCTTTCAATGCTTCGGAACGGGGCTTTTTTATACAGAAGAGGTACGTTTGTGCAATTTTTCATGCAAAGGAGGACAAAGCAATGAAAACAAAGAGACGAAAGAGGACAGACGAAAGCGAATCGACTGCGATCTTTGCGAAGATCCCTATGGAAAAGCTGTCTGATGTGGACGAGGTGCTTTGGCTGGAGCAAGTTTCATCAAAAAGAACAGATAAAGCTAAAAAACTCAAAAAATTACCTCAGGAGGAATCACAAAATGGCTAATATTTACTATGAAAAAGACTGTGATCTTGGATTACTAAAAGGAAAGACCTTAGCCGTGCTTGGCTACGGAAGCCAGGGACATGCCCAGGCACAGAATCTCAGGGATAGCGGATTTGATGTTATCGTGGCGGAGGTCCCGGACTCAGACAATTACAAGCTTGCCCAGAAGCACGGTTTTGAACCCATGGGAGTCAGTGAGGCAAGTCAAAAGGCGGACATTGTGCATATTCTTGTCCCCGATGATGTCCAGAAATCCCTTTATCACGACGACATTAAAAAAAATTTGACTGAAGGAAAAGCGTTGGTCTTCTCCCATGGATTCAACATTCTCTACGGACAAATTACGCCACCTGCTGATGTGGACGTTTACATGGTAGCCCCTAAAGCGCCCGGCCATCTCCTGCGGAGAACCTATGAAGAAGGAAAAGGGGTTCCATCACTTATAGCGGTTGAACAGAACGCCACCGGGCAGGCCAAAGAGCTCGCAAAAGCACACGCCTGCGGCATCGGATCCGGAAGAGCCGCCATCCTTGAAACCACGTTCAAAGAGGAAACCGAGACAGACTTGTTTGGAGAACAGGCCGTGTTGTGCGGCGGTATTACCGAATTGATCAAGGCCGGATTCGAAACACTGGTGGAGGCAGGATACCAGCCAGAGGTTGCTTACTTTGAATGCTTGCATGAGATGAAACTGATCGTCGACCTGATCTATCAGGGCGGATTCAGCTATATGCGATACTCTGTCAGCGATACAGCCGAATTCGGTGATTACACAACAAGCACCCGAATTATCTCAGAAGAAACGAGAAAGGAAATGAAGAAGGTACTCAATGAGGTCCAAAACGGAGCCTTTGCCCGGGGCTGGATCCTGGAAAACCAGGCCAACCGCCCCTTGTTCAACACAAGGAGAAAAATGGAACAACACCATCAGATTGAAAGAGTAGGAGCAGAGTTGAGAAAAATGATGACCTGGATAAAAAAAAGCTAACCTGATCCATTCTTCAAAAAGGGAGACACATCCATGGCGAGAGAAATAAAAATTTTTGATACGACTCTCAGAGACGGAGAACAAGCCCCGGGATGCAGTATGAACCTCCATGAAAAATTAGAAGTAGCGAAGTGGCTGGACCGTCTCAAAGTGGATGTGATCGAAGCGGGCTTTGCTATCGCATCCGAGGGTGATTTTGAGGCCACCAAAGCTGTCGCCGGAATTGTCCGGGAATCGCGAGTGGCAGCACTTGCGCGGGCATTGCCCAAAGACATCGACACAGCCTGGGAAGCGGTGAAGAAAGCCAAACATCCGCGAATTCATGTCTTCATCGCCACATCCGGCATCCATATGAAGCACAAACTCAGAATGACTCCTGAACAGGTTTTAGATACGACAGAGAAAATGGTCAAGTATGCCAAAAAATACTGCCATGATGTGGAATTCTCAGCTGAAGATGCCACACGCAGTACTCCGAAATTCTTGTACAGGGTTTTTGAAAAAGCCGTCGGAGCCGGAGCAACTGTAATCAATGTTCCGGATACGGTGGGATACACGACTCCCGTTGAATTCACCACGCTCCTCAAAGGCATCCAGGAAAATGTTCCCAGCATCAACAAAGCGGAACTATCCGTGCACTGCCACAATGACTTAGGGATGGCCGTGGCGAACACTTTAGCTGCGGCCAAAGCAGGAGCTGCGCAACTGGAGTGCACGATAAACGGAATCGGAGAAAGAGCGGGAAACGCGGCCCTGGAAGAAATCGTGATGGCCATCAACACAAGGGAAGATTTGTTCGGTTTGACATGCCGGATTAACACCACCCAGATCTATCGGAGCAGCAAATTGGTGAGTTCCCTGACCGGAGTTCCTATTCCCCCCAATAAAGCGATCGTGGGATCGAATGCCTTCGCCCATGAATCCGGCATTCACCAGCACGGAGTTCTATCAGAACAGAGCACGTACGAAATCATGAAGCCGGAGTCTGTCGGTCTTTCCAGAAATAGACTGGTGCTGGGAAAACACTCGGGCCGGCATGCTTTTGACGATAAGCTCAAAGAGTTGGGATACAGTCTTAAAAAAGAAGAATTAACCGAAACTTTTTCTCAGTTCAAGGAGCTCGCGGATAAAAAGAAGGTCGTGTACGACTGGGATATCGAGGCGCTGCTCCAGAACAAATCCACACATACTCATGAAATTTATCATCTGGAGCGATTTATCATCAACAGTGGAAACACCATTACCTCGACTGCGAGTATCAAAATGCTCGTGGACGGCCAAACCAAGGAGGATGTGGCAACCGGAGACGGCCCCATGGATGCGGCCTTCAGAGCCATAGAAAAAATTGTGGGGATGTCATTCGAACTGGAGGATTATCTGGTTCAGTCTGTGACAAGTGGAAAAGACGCCCAGGGAGAAGTGGCGGTTAAATTGCGCAGAGGAAGGCGCATCGTGACAGGGAGAGGCCTGAGCACGGATGTCATCGAAGCTGGGATAAAAGCCTATGTGAATGCGGTGAACAAGCTCCTCAACGGAGTGGCCATATAGTCAGAGGAGAATAATATTGAGCATGACAATGACTCAAAAAATACTGGCGGCCCATGCGGGAAAAGATTCTGTCAAAGCAGGGCAATTGATCCAAGCCGATCTCGACCTGGTGTTGGGGAATGACATCACGGCACCGATGGCCATCAATGAATTCGCCAGGACCGGTGTGGACAGGGTGTTTGACCGGAGAAAAATCGTTTTGGTTTCTGATCATTTCGCGCCGAACAGAGATATTGAAGCGGCCGAACAATGCAAAATGACCCGTGAATTTGCTAGAAATAATGGGATCGAAAATTACTTTGATGTGGGGGAAATGGGCATAGAACATGTGTTAATCCCGGAGAAAGGATTTGTCGCTCCGGGTGATGCGGTGATCGGGGCCGATTCACACACATGCACATATGGCGCATTGGGAGCTTTTTCCACGGGCATCGGAAGCACAGATTTGGCAGCCGCTATGGCAACAGGAAAATGCTGGTTCAAAGTGCCAGCCGCCTTGAAATTCGTAGTGAAGGGGAAACCGACCAGGTTTGTTTGCGGTAAAGATATTATCCTCCATATCATCGGCACTATAGGCACCGATGGGGCACGATACAAATCCATGGAGTTTAAGGGAAATGGCCTCAATCATCTTTCCATGGATAGCCGCTTCACGATGGCCAACATGGCCATTGAGGCAGGTGGAAAAAACGGAATTTTTGCCGTGGATGAAAAAACCCGAGAATACATAAAAGCCCGTTTGAATAGACCATACACATTTTTCGAAGCCGATGAGAATGCTGTCTATGAAAACGTCTATGAAATCGATTTGAGCACTATCCGGCCCACTGTTTCCTTACCTCATTCACCGGATAATATTCGGACAATCGATGAAGTGGACGGTATCCCCATCGATCAGGTGGTGATCGGGTCCTGCACGAATGGTCGGCTGGAAGATTTGCGCATGGCTGCACAACTGTTAAATGGAAAAAAGGTTGCCAAAAATGTGCGCGTGATCATTATTCCGGGAACTCAGAGTATTTACCTGCACGCGTTGGAAGAAGGTCTGATAAAAATTTTCATAGAGGCCGGAACTGCGGTCAGCACACCAACCTGCGGGCCCTGTCTGGGAGGACACATGGGTGTTCTGGCCAGAGGAGAAAAAGCAGTCGCCACGACAAATCGTAATTTTGTAGGACGGATGGGGCACCCAGAATCAGAAGTTTATCTTGCAAGTCCAGCCGTTGCCGCGGCGTCAGCACTGGCCGGAAAAATTGCCAATCCGGAAGAGATGGGAGTATGAAGGCTGGGAAAAATGAAAGGGGTCACGAAATGAAATACAAAGGCACTGTCTTTCGATTTGGAGATAATATCGACACTGACGTGATTATTCCGGCAAGATATTTGAATACATCCGACCCGGAAGAGCTGGCCAAACACTGCATGGAAGGGATTGATCCCGGTTTTGCGGATGAAATCAAACAAGGAGACATCATTGTCGCCGGTACGAATTTTGGATGCGGTTCTTCCAGGGAACATGCACCGGTTGCCATCAGGGAATGCGGCATCTCCTGCGTCATAGCCAGCTCATTCGCACGCATTTTTTACCGCAACGCGATCAACATCGGTCTTCCAATCTTTGAATGCGAAGAAGCGGCCAGAAACATAAAACACGGTGATGACGTGGAAGTGAATTTCTCTTCCGGGGCTATCCATGATCTAACAACAAACCAAACATTCAGGGCCCAGCCTTTCCCTGAGTTTATACAAGAGATTATGAACGCTGGCGGGCTTACGAATTTTATCAGGAATACTGTGGCCAAAAATGCGGCTGAAAGAGGACAAGAACATGCATTTTAACATTGCGCTGATTCCCGGAGACGGAATCGGTCCTGAGGTGATCGAGCAGACAATATTAATTCTTAAAAAAATCAGCAAGAAGTTTGGAATTGTTTTTACCTTCAAGGAAGTGCAGGCAGGAGGCTGTGCCATAAAGGCCCAAGGAACTCCTCTTCCTGAAGAATCACTAGAAACCTGTAAGAACAGCGATTCGGTTCTACTCGGGGCTGTAGGTGGCCCAGAATGGGATCAACTTCGAGGGGATATGCGTCCAGAAAGGGCATTATTGGGATTACGGAAAGAACTAGGGCTCTATGCTAATATTCGCCCTGCCATTCTGCATGATGTGCTGGAAGATGCCTCCCCTTTAAGGCCGGATATTGTAGCTGGAGGAATAGATATCTGCATTGTCCGTGAATTGACAGGAGGGATTTACTTCGGAGCACAAGGAAGAAGCAAAGGAGAGCGAGGAGAAGAAGCCTACGACACGGAGAGCTATAGTGAGGGAGAAGTGGAACGTATTGCACGGACTGCTTTTGAGATCGCAATGAAGCGCGACAAAAAAGTCACGAGCGTCGATAAGGCAAATGTATTGGAAAGCTCCCGGTTATGGCGCTCGGTCGTGACCGAAGTTGCAAAGGAGCATCCAGAGATCGCTCTCGAACACATGCTCGTCGACAATGCCGCCATGCAGTTGATCCGCGATCCCAAGCAGTTTGATGTCCTGCTTACAACGAATATGTTCGGCGACATTCTCTCGGATGAGGCGAGCATGATAACAGGTTCGATCGGCATACTTCCATCAGCAAGTCTCGGAAGTAGAGATTTTGGTATGTATGAACCGATTCACGGGTCGGCCCCAGAGATTGCCGGACAGGACAAAGCCAATCCCATTGCAGCCATCCTTTCTGCGGCAATGATGTTGCACTATTCTTTTCATTGCGATGAAGAAGCAAATACAATCGAACAAGCAGTTGCCTCTGTACTCAAGCAAAGCTACCGCACTCCAGATATCATGAGCCATGGGATGAATTCTGTCGGGACAAAGGAGATGGGGAGACGTATTACAGAGGCAATTGATAGTTCATTCAAAGGAGGATGAGGACATGAGAAGTGACAGAGCCAAAAAAGGACTGGAGCGCGCGCCTCATCGTTCGCTGTTGAAGGCTATGGGCTACACAGACCAGGAAATTCAACGGCCATGGGTGGGTGTAGTGAACACCCAGAATGAGATTATTCCGGGACATATTCATTTAGATCGTATCGCTGAAGCTGCTAAAAGCGGAGTCCGTATGGCCGGCGGAACGCCGATCGAATTTCCCACTATCGGGATCTGTGACGGTATCACCATGGGTCATATTGGGATGCACTATTCCCTTGCAAGCCGGGAACTGATCGCCGACTCGATAGAGGCCATGGCCATGGCCCACCAATTCGACGCACTGTTGATGGTCACAAACTGCGATAAGATTGTGCCGGGAATGTTGATGGCGGCGGCACGGCTCAATATTCCCACCGTTGTCGTCAGCGGTGGGCCGATGCTGGCAGGGCATTTGAACGGTACAGCAATCAGTGTATCGAATGTCTTTGAAGCTGTCGGTGCGGCCAAAACGGGCAAGATATCCGAATTCACTTTATCCGAATTTGAAGAACTGGCCTGCCCCGGATGCGGCTCTTGTGCCGGAATGTTTACGGCGAACAGCATGAACTGTTTGACGGAAGCTCTGGGAATGGGATTACCCGGAAACGGGACCATACCCGCAGTCTATGCGGAACGCATTCGGCTTGCCAAAGAGGCGGGAGCGGCTGTCATGGATATGCTGCGAAGAGAAATCAAGCCAAGGGACATCATGACTCGAGAAGCTTTTGACAATGCCCTTTCTGTGGATATGGCCCTCGGGTGCAGCACGAACAGCATGCTCCATCTGCCGGCCATTGCTCATGAAGCAGGAATTTCACTCAGTCTTGAGACCGCCAATAAAATCAGTGCGAGAACCCCCAATTTGTGCCAGTTGAGTCCGGCTGGTCCCCACCATATTGAAGATTTATACGCCGCCGGCGGTGTCCAGGCAGTCATGAAGGAATTAGCCAAAAAGGAATTGCTCTGGTTGGAATCGATGACCGTATCCGGAAAAACCTTAGTAGAGAATATCTCAGGCGCAGCCAATCGAAATCCAGAGGTCATTCGTCCTATCGACAATCCTCATAGTAAAACAGGAGGCATTGCCGTGCTCAAAGGAAACCTGGCTCCTGATGGCTGCGTTGTCAAACGCTCGGCAGTTGCAAGAGAGATGCTCACATATCAGGGCCGGGCCAGAGTCTTTGATTCGGAAGATGACGCAATAAAAGCCATCTTAGGTAACGAAATCCACAAAACAGAGGTGGTGATCATACGCTATGAGGGCCCAAAAGGGGGGCCGGGAATGCGGGAAATGCTCTCCCCCACCTCTGCCCTGGCTGGTCTGGGGTTGGAAAAGGATGTGGCCCTTATCACAGACGGCCGGTTCAGCGGAGCAACGCGAGGAGCCTCAATCGGGCACGTATCCCCAGAAGCTGCCGATGGTGGTCCGATCGCGTTGGTGCAAGAGGGAGATACAATCACTATCGACATCGAAGGTGGAGCCATCACGCTGGAAATAGCCGATGAAGAATTATCCGAGAGAAAGTCCACCTGGAAGCCGCCGGAACCCAAGATTAAAACCGGTTATTTGGCAAGGTATGCGAAACTCGTTTCATCAGCCAATACAGGTGCCGTGTTAAGGACATAAGTATTATAACTTTTGATTTTTTTTTAGAAATGTGTAAGGAGGACTCCCGATGAACGGCGCAGAGATTTTGATCGATGCATTAAAAAAAGAGGGTGTTGATATCATGTTCGGTTACCCCGGTGGCGTGGTCATTCCCATTTTCGATGTTCTGTACAGAAAGAACAGCATAAATCTCATTCTGACCCGTCATGAGCAGGCTGCAACCCATGCCGCAGACGGATATGCAAGGGCTACAGGAAAGGTCGGAGTCTGTCTGGTGACTTCGGGCCCCGGGGCCACGAACACAATCACCGGTATCGCCACAGCCAAACTCGATTCCATTCCCATCATCGTCATCAGCGGACAGGTGAAGACTCACGTCATCGGATCAGATGCCTTCCAGGAGACGGACATGTCGGGACTTACAAGATCGATTAGTAAGCACAACTATCTTGTTCAGGATATAAAAGAGCTTCCCCGGATTATCAAAGAAGCCTTTCATATTGCCCGGAGCGGCCGGCCAGGGCCGGTGTGTATCGATCTGCCCGTGAATATCATAAATTCCGCCCTCCCTAACTACAGTTATCCGAAAGGAATTGAGCTGCCCGGCTATAAGCCCACAGTCAAGGGAAATCCTCGCCAGATAGAAATGCTTGCTCAAGCCATCAGAAAAGCGGAAAAGCCTCTGATCTACGCCGGGGGCGGTATCATAAGCTCTGGTGCAACCGATGTACTCTCAAAACTTCTCAAGAAAACCAATATTCCCGTAGTGGCCACCTTGATGGGGCTTGGTTGTGTCAAAAATAACCAAAAACTCTTTCTCGGGATGCCGGGTATGCATGGAAGAATTGCTGCGAATTACGCCTTGTTGGAGTGCGATCTTTTGGTTGCCATCGGCACACGCTTCGATGATAGAGTAACCGGAGATCCAGCGGAATTCGCAAAGAACGCAACAATTGCCCATATCGATATCGATCCTTCGGAAATCGGAAAAAACATAAAAGCCGATATTCCCGTTGTCGGCGATGCAAAGGCTGTAATCGCCGATCTTCTGGAAAAAATTCCAGCAAGAGAGCCTGACAAGTGGAATAATAGGACAGAAAAATGGAAACACAAGCACAAGCTAACATACAATCAGCATGAGAATGGGGAAATACTGCCTCAGTATGTTGTGGATCGCATCAGTAATCTGATTGATCCCGATGCCGCAGTCGTTACGGATGTGGGTCAGCATCAGATGTGGGCCGCTCTTTTTCGCGACCATAAACAACCGCGCTCGTTTATAAGCTCTGGAGGGTTGGGCACTATGGGATTCGGCCTTCCTGCGGCTATGGGCGTTTCATTGGCATATCCGGAACGGACGGTCGTCCTCATTTCAGGTGATGGAAGTATCCAGATGAACATTCAGGAATTGGCGACATGCGCCATCAATAAAATCCCGGTTAAAATTGCGGTTTTGAATAATTCATTCCTGTGAATGGTGAGGCAGTGGCAAGAATTGTTCTGGAATGGAAATTACTCGAAGACCTGCTTGAAGCAGGGCCCCGATTGTCCGGATAATTGCAAAGGCCCCAGGAAGGACTGTCCCCATATCTATCGGCCTGACCTGCTGAAAATCGCAGAGGCCAACGGAATAAGGGGGTTGAGGGCCGTCAA
>Ga0180431_10000042_pt1 | contig 157608 bp, 112 predicted proteins | sample SS_ome_11_FD_132459 | JGI IMG/M metagenome (GOLD analysis project Ga0180431, IMG submission 132459) | Hypersaline lake sediment archaeal communities from the Salton Sea, California, USA - SS_1_MS_1 metaG | ecosystem: Environmental > Aquatic > Non-marine Saline and Alkaline > Hypersaline >...
AGACTTGGGCTTGGCCATCGTATCGCTCCTAAATCAGCTCAATCTAGCCTCCAGTCTAGCACATTTTGACCAATCTGAGGAGTCCCTAATTTCACTAGCCGCCAAAAAGCAGCAGCGTCATCCTTGCCTGTCGCGACTTGTGGCAACGGCATGGACAGGCGGGGTACCCGCGAAGCGGGTCACCTGTCCTCCAGGTTTCTTGGGCAGCTGGGGGGCAAGAGCGGTCGGCTTGCAGCAAGTGCACTGCTGCGTCGGCCGTTGCTTGAGCGTCCCAAATGCAACTCCTTCCCAACAATTCAAGAAATGTCTAATCACGCCCCTACGCCGGCCACAGGCTACCTTTCCCAGCCCAGCGACAATTCCTACACGGCCCGGACGTCAGCAACCCGCTCAGACCGCAAGCCTTAGGCCTTGGCGGCGTTCAGTACGTCCCCAGCTCCGCCACCAGGGCCATCACGTGCTGGTACTGCTGGAAGCTGACATTATCAGGCACCGAGTGGTCCGAGTAATAGATGTAGCCGCCGTTTTCCATCGCCACCGGGATCTTTGTGCGCATCTCCTCTTCTATCACACGCGGGTCGGGGTCCGCCATCGCCCGCACGTCAATCCCGCCCATGAAGGCCAGGTCCTGGCCGTACTCGCGCTTCAGTTCGACGACATCCATACCCGCCTTGACCTCCAGCGGCTGCAGGCAGTCAACCCCGGCCTCGATGATATCGGGTACGAGCTCCTTCACGCAGCCGCAACTGTGCAGGATCACCTTGAGGCCGTGGTCGTGGAAGAACTCGCAGGCCAGGGCATGAGCCGGCTTGAGCAGCCGCCGGTACATATCCGGGGAGAACAGCGAGGCGTTGCGGTAGCCCATATCGTCATAGAAGAAGCCGCCGTCGAACTCAAAGCCGCCCGCCATCATGATCCCGGCCGCCTGGCAGATCATCTCGGCGGTAGTCATGAACATCTCATGCACCCAGTCGGGGTCGGTGACCATCGCCATCAGCAGGTTCTCCGAGCCGACGATGCCCTGGGTCTTGTCATAGCCCATTGCCGCGCCGAAATGGCACCAGTAGCCGGCTTCTCTGCTGTGGTTGAAGCCTTCGAGGGCCTCCCAGTTGATCCGGTCCTCGGTCACTTCCAGGCGGTGCTTATGCTTGTCCCACGCGGCCCGGTCTTTGATTGTGAAGTCGAGGCACTCCGGTGTGGAGGTGGCGTGTTTCCAGTTTTTCCGCAGCGCGCCATTGGCATTGCGGTCTATGGTGTATGCGTCGGTTTCCTCGAGCACCTCTCTGGGGAAGCGGTGGGTGAGGTCGGCGCCGGCCCCGCGCAGTTCATAGCCGAAGTATTCGCTCGGCGAAGTGCCCTCCGGCAATCCCTCCCGGTGCCAGCGCTCAATGGTGGTAGCCCACGGCGCGTCCGAGATGGGGATGCGGTCGGCTTCCTGATGATTGAGCGCCAGATTTACTCTTTGTCTCGAATTCATGGGTGTCACTCCACTGGGTCAATCTTACTTACGGCCGACCAGGATGCGGTAGCCGCCCTTGATGGTGGCAGTGTCGGCTTGCTCGAAAAGCTGCTGCAGGTATGTCAGATAGCGCTTAGCGCCTTTTCTCGTGTGGATTACCAGCCACAGCCGCCCGCCGGGACTGAGCCGGGCGTGGGAGTCGGCTATTATTTCTTCAACCACCTGGCGGCCCCTGCTGACCGGCGGATTGGAGATTACGGTATCGAACTGCGCCTCGCCCAGGACTTCCGGGGCTGACCCGGCGATGACCTGGGCATTCGCGACGTTATTCTCGGCCAGATTGCGCCGTGCCAGCTCAGCGGCTCGCTGGTTGACCTCGACCATCGTAACGCTGCAGGTCGGCTCCAGTTTCGCAGCCACGATCCCCAGCACCCCGTAGCCCGCGCCCCAGTCCAGCACTCGGTCGTGGGCGCCGATTTCGAGGTTGGCCGCCAGCAGCTTGGTGCCGGTATCCAGCTTACCGTGTGAGAAGACGCCGCGATCAGTCCACAACTGCAGCCGCATCCCGCACACCGTGACCGCAATCAGCAGGGGCTGGGAGGCCACCTGCGGCTCGCGGGTAAAGTAGTGTTGAGTGTCTCCGGAGTCTTGATTCATGATCGCCAAAGCACCGCCACTGCAAGCGCGGATCGGGTACTCCGACAGGCTAGGAAGCCTGTCGTCCTGGGAGGTGTTGTCTTGTATGGGTGCATCGGGTGCCGCGCCGTTAGCCGTTGTAGGGCGCGGGCCTGTACCGCGCCGGTCGTTGTCGTATGATGTTAGCGGCGGGGCACAGGTCCCCGCCCTACAGAATGCGTTGCTGCTGTTCTCTCTCCCCTTGTGAGAGGGCTAGGGTGAGGGCCGCCGCTGTCGTTGCCTGGCAGTTCACCGCCCCAAGGTGTAGCCGGTGACGGTGACGCGCCCCGGCTCGATGGTGAGGCTCTCGACATACACCCCCAGTTTGGCCGGTGTCGCCTGGCGGGCGAATTCGCGGCTGAACTCGTCTGCCAGGCGGGCCTTGGCGCTAGCGGGAGCCTGCATCTTGCCGATCCACAGCTCCTCCAGGCTTGCGTTGAGCCGGCCGCCGGAGGCGCTCAGCTTGATGGCCGCCTGCACGTTCCAGGTGCGTCCCTGCTGGGTGAGCTTGCCTCTGCCGATGACCCGGCCGCGGCCCAGATAGACCTGCATCTCGCGCAGCTCCGCACTGCTGCCGCCCGCCTGCCGGATTAGCTGGTTAATGTCGGCATTAGTCAGCTCCAGGTTGACCCGGAGGCGGCGGCCTTGGCGAATCGCCTCCTGCACCGCCTGGACCTGCCGGCTGGCGGAGCTGGTGGCCGCGCCCTCTTCACGGCCCAGCCGAGCGTCTCGCGGCAGCGGCGGCTCGCCGGTGGCCCGCAGGTACAGAACCAGCGCAATGACGATGGCGAGTACCACCAGTCCGCCCCCGATGCCGATTAGCCGGCGGATCAGGCGCTGACGACGCTGCTCGGGGGTAAGGTGCGGCTTCACTTTCCTGGCCATGGCAGTCTGTCCGACTAGAAGCGGTTTCGGAACCTAGTTTTTCAGGACTCGCGAACCGGTAACAGGCTGCTGCTAGTACCCAGGGGACAGTCCCTAAAGGGACAGTCTCCGATTCCGGGGTTTTGAGATAGCTTGTATCCGTTTGCGCGCTATTTCAGCTCGCGCTTGAGCACCTTGCCGGCGGCGTTTTTGGGAAGCTCCTCGCAGAAGGCGACCACCTGGGGCACCTTGTAGCTGGGCAGATGCTGCGAGCAATGCCGCTTGATGTCCAGCTCACCTAGCTCGGCCCCGGGCTGGGGGACCACCACCGCCTTCACCAGCTCGCCCAGAGCCGCGCGCGCGCCGGTCGCCTCGACCCCGATTACCGCGACCTCCCGCACCTCCGGGCAGCGCAGGATCACCTTCTCGACTTCCAGAGCATAGACGTTCTGGCCGGCGACTATGATCATATCCTTCTTGCGCCCATGCAGGTAGAAGTACCCGGCCGCATCGCAGGAGGCGAAGTCTCCGGTATAAAACCAGCCGTCCCGGATCGCTGCCTCCAGCTCGCCCTCCTGTCGCCAGTAGCCGGGGATGACATTATCGCGCCGGAAGCACAGCTCGCCGATTGCACCGATTGCTACGGGTTGGCCGGCCTCGTCCACGATCTTCGTATATATCTCAGGAAGTGCCTTGCCGATCGATTCGGCTCTGGTCACGGCCTCGGCGCTGGGCAGCACGTGGGTAATCGAGATGGTCTCGGTCAGGCCGAAGAAATTGTGCAGAGCCACTTGGGGGAAGCGTTCCCGCAGCCTGGTGATGGTGCGGGCCGGCATCGGCGAGCCGGAATAGGCGATCAGCCGCAGGGACGCCAGGTCCGCCTGCTGCAGGCGCGGGTCCTGGGTCACCAGATGGAAAAGTGTCGGCACGCCGATGAAGGTAGTGCAGCGCCGGCTGTCTATCAGCTCGAAAAGCTCGCCCGGATGGGCTTGCGGGGCGATTACTACCGGGCTGCCCAGGTAGGCGCAGCTCGGCAGCAGGCTGTAGCTGGCGGTGGGCGCAAAGAACGGAATCGCCAGCAGATGGACGTCCTCGTGACGGAAGGAATGGGCCAGGATGGCGTTGCGCACATTGAAGAGCAGGTCCCGGTGGCGCATGATCGCGCCCTTGGGCAAGCCCGTGGTCCCCGAGGTGTACAGGATTATAGCGATGTCCTCGCCGTGCAGGTCTCTGCAAATACCGGCTCGGCTCTCCGTGTCGCCCATGAAGGCCACACCGTCATCGGCGGCCGGGACCCGGATCAGGTGCGGCGCGACTGCAGCGCCGGCCAGGGCCCTCGCAACGGCAGCCGCTGTCTGCTCGTGCACGAACACCACTTTCGGCTCAGTGTTGGCAATCACGTGCCTAAGCTCTTCATCGCGCAGTCTGATATTGATCGGGACGACCACCGCTCCGAGGCGCATGGCCGCCCAGTAAGCCGAGAAGTAAGCGCCGCAGTTAGGCATGGCGATGGCGACACGATCACCTTTCTGCACCCCGGCTTGCCGGCGCAGATACTCGGCCAGCGCGCCGCTAGCTCCGTCGGCTTCGGCGAAGCTGTGCATATCGCCCCGGTAGCTACAAGCCGGCAGACTGGGCAGCTTCCGGCAGGTATTCTCCCAGAATTGGGCAATATTAGATAGGGTGCTGCTAATCGTGGTTGCCTCCCTGAAAGTCCAAGCGCCACCGTCGCCGACTATGACTGCAGATTCGCGTCAGCGCCGGTCAACACCTGCCTGGCGTATTCTTGATTCGTGATGAGGCGGAACAAAGTAGGGCCGCGAAGTGTCTAAGCACAGAGTTGTAGAGCCTCAGCTACCGACCGCTGCATCTGACGGGAGCCTGCAGTTGTGAGCGAGCTGGATATGCCGGTAGGTGCCGCACTGCACGTGCGGACCAAACCTTACTGCAATCATCTCACCATCGCCTTGTTCGTTGTGGCCTCCTTGCTGTGCATGAAGTTTGTTGACATCCCCTTCGAGCGCATCGACGAGCCGATCGAGCAAGTGCCGCTGGTGGTTGTGCTGTCACAATTTGGCAGGACGGCCGGTGGCCGTGTCGGAGGGGCGATTCTGGCCTTGGGGGTCATTGTTCTGGCCCGCAAACGTTGGTGGCAGCTTGGGCTGACCCTCATATGCGGCCTGGGGGTACAGACCAGCGCCACCGACGCCATCAAGTACCTGGCCGGCCGCCCGCGCCCTCAGCAACTGGATGAGATGCTGATGTTCTACGGCCCCGGTTCTGGCTTCCATTCCTTCCCCTCGAGCCACGCCTCTTTTGCCTTCATGCTGGCCACCATTGCCGCCGCCTACTTCCCACGCTACCGCTGGCTGGCCTATGGCGGCGCTGCCTTCATCGCTATCGGCCGTGTGATGCTGGATGCGCATTTCCTATCCGATGTCATGATCGGCGGCCTCATCGGCTACCTGGCGGCCCGTCTGTTTCTATGCCTATGGCCTTTTCACCATTCCGTTGTTCCGACTGCCACTGCCTCATCTGCTCCCTGCGCCTAACGCCGGAGAGCAGCACTGGCGCAATCCAGGGCTATCGTCGCCATCCCCGGTCCGGAATCGGGCTCGCGTTAGCGCGAGGGCCCTTGCCATCCAATGTCAACGGTGTGCTATAATACCGCAGTCACAGGCAGTGTCGGGGTACACTACGCGCACAGGATTCTCACGCAAATGAACTCGAGTATCATCGGCGAACTCCATGATCTTATCGAGCGGCTGCCCGGCAAGAAGATCGCCGTGCTGGGCGACTACATGCTCGACAAATACATCTGGGGTGCGGTGTCGCGGATCTCGCCGGAAGCACCCGTACCGGTGGTGGAGGTGTACGAGGAGAACACGGTGCCGGGCGGCGCCGGCAATGTGGTGCGCAACCTCGCGGATTTGGGCCTGGTGCCGATTGTATGCGGGATCATTGGGGAAGATGACAACGGCATGGCCCTGGCCGCGCATCTGCAGGGCTTGGGCGCCGACCTAACGCCCCTGCTTCAGACCTCCACGCGCAAGACTACCACCAAGATTCGCGTGATCGCCAATCGCCAGCAGGTCGTCCGGGTGGATTACGACCATGCCGCCGCCCCTACCGGCGAGCTCTATGATGAGCTCATCGGTCGCAGCACCGAGGCCTTGGAGCAGGCCGATGCCATGGTTCTTTCCGATTATGCAAAGGGTACCCTCACCGAGCAGGTCAGCCAGCAGGTGCTGGCCCGCGCGCGTGACATGCAACTGACGGTGTGCGTTGACCCCAAGCCCGACCACATCGCCCACTATGCCGGCGCCACCCTGGTTTCACCCAATGAGGCGGAGGCGGCCCAGGCCACCGGCATCAGAATAACCGACGACGCCAGCGTGATCGCCGCAGCGCGCAAGCTGCAGCAGACCCTAGAACTGACGGCGGTAGTGATCACCCGAGGCGGTAAGGGCATCTGCCTCTATCAAGCCGGCGGCGTAGCGCATCTAATCCCGGCTGTGCCGACTGAGGTATTCGATGTCACCGGGGCCGGAGATACGGCGATCAGCGCCCTGTGTGCCGCGCTGGCCTGTGGCGCTCCGCTTCTGCAGGCCGGCATCATCGCCAATGCCGCCGGCGGCGAAGTGGTCCGCCACATCGGCTGTGCAACGGTGACGCCGTCGCAACTGCACGAGGCGATTGACGAGAAGGCCGCTGTCCTTGAGGAGATCCAGACAATCGAGGTGGCGCAGTCCTGAGACCGTGGAACTGCTCAGTTGCGGAGGCGTGAGCGGCCTGCCTCACGGCTCGATGTGGACGAGTTCGCCCCCATCTTCCTCATCATCGTCGCCGGCCTGCAGCCAGCGCTCGAAAAGCTGCATGGCTTCCTCCGCCGGCATGGTGCGCCCGGACAAAAGCTCGCGGAGTTGCCCGAAATCGCGACTCCTCAGCCGCTTGCCGCTGAGCATTCTGTTGAGATGCGCGATTACCTCGTCGTTGAAGAGCGTCAGGATCAGTCGCGCATTGGCCTCCGCATCCAGGTGTAGCACCCGGTCCAGTCGCCCGGCCAGCTCCCCACGGTTCGGCAGCCCTGCGGTGTATTGCGCCAGCAGCCGACTGAACTCGGCCCCCTTCATCGCCTCAAGGTAAGCTCTGATACCGGCTTGCGCCAGTTCCAGTATCGCCTCGGGGGGCACCAGGTCCGGCTCCACATCCAGCCGCAAATGGCAATTCGGACACACCGGATGGCTGTCGAGAGCCGCGCCCAGCGCCTCGTATTCGCAGCGCCGCTGCAATTCGGCCTCGAGCACCTCGAAAGCCCGGCCGGCGTCGCCTTCGACCTTCAGGTCCAGCCTCTGCAACTGCGCCAGCGCCCGCAGTTCGGGCGAAGCCCGCAGCGTGCGGTAGCGTTCGAAGATTGACGGGCGGTTACAGCGGCCGTGCCAGTTCAGATAGCGCCGCTTGTAGGTCGCCATGAAGATCTGGGCCAGCCGTCCGAAGGTGCCGCTCTCGGTGATGATCTGCTCCCCCGTGCCGATCAGGCTCAGCAGTCGCTGCTGGCGGGTGCGCAGGTCCGCGTCCTGATCCAGGCACAGGCTCTCCGACACCAGGTAGTCGCGCATCGCTACGACGCGCCCGGCGGTGCTGTCGAAGAACTCCCAGACCGCGTTCACCTCGCGCAGCAGGTGGGCCAGGCGGCTCGGACCTGCCTCCTGCTCCACGAAGCTGCGGGCTTGGCTCACCAGCTTCTTCAGGCCTTCCGCAGGCATCAGCGCCGGGTCAATCATCTCGAAGAACTTTGCAAGCTCGTCAAGCACCGCGTGCGCCTGCTGCCATTGCGAAGGCGCCTGCCCCAGCATTTCCTGCAGTTGCGCCAGGTGCGCTTTCATCGCCGCGATCCGCTTGAGGCTGAGCTCGCTGGCGCTCAGCAACCCCGCGTAGATGCTGGTCTGGGTCGAATGGTCGGGCCGGGGCACCGAAGTATTCAGCACCATCTTGCTGAGCCGGGTGACACTGCGCCATTCCGCCATGCTCAATAGCGGTGCGCGCGCCACCTGCTGCACACAGTTGCGCACCGGCCCGGCCAGGTTCGTGACCGGCACCGAGTTGGCGTCCGCACCAATCGCGACCAGCCAGCCGGTCTCGAGCAGACATGCGACCGTCAGCTCGAATATCTCCGGCGTCAGACCGGCCGCCGATTTGGCCAGATGGGCGCCCAAGTCCGCGTACGAGACCGGCCGCCCCCGCTCGGTCTGCGGCGTCGTGTCACGCTGCCGAACTCGGTTCATCACCTCGCCGGCGACCGCGCTCTTGCTGACCTCGACCACCAGCCGGTCCCCGTCGCGCTCGATCAGTCCCAAAGGCCCCAGCACGTCCTCGGCCATCGCTGCCAGGTCCGAGTCGGCTTCGGCGCTCACGGCGCCGGGTCTGATCAGCCCCTCCACCAGGCGGTCGACTAGCCGCGTTCCCGATACCAGCCGCCGGGGCGCAATTCCGGCGAAGTCGGGGAATATCTGCGACAGGGAGTTGGCAACCACCGCCGCGAGCAACTCCGACCAGGTTGCCGCTGCCTGCGCCGCCGCGCCTACCGCCGCCTCGTGTCCTCCGGCTGTGATAGTGTATCCGTCGCGGTAGGCTTTGGCCACGATCCGGGCCACCTCCGGCTCCAGGGTGGCCGCCTCCTCGGCGATGCGGTCCGACACTTCCGGTTGCTCCTGCGCGGTCGAGGGCTCGCGCAGAATCTGCTGACACGCAGCCAACTGGCGCAACTTGTCCAGCTCCGTCTCGCTTAGTACCCGGGGCACCCAGGCGATCACGCCATCGGCAAAGGCATGGTCCGCGGCTGCTTCTGCCGCCTGGCGAAAAGCCTCCAGTTGCGCCTCCGGGGCCAGCAGTTCGGCGATGAATATGCGGCAATCAGATTCACTCTCGACACTTGCCAATTCCGCGGCTTGGTCTTTAAGCTGCTGGGCGGTGATGGTGGTGAGGTCGGCGGTCTCGACGCTCACAAAGCGAGCCGTATTCTGCCAGATTACCTCCAGCATCTTGGCCTGGTCGAAGTGTGCCAGCGGGAAATCGGGTCCGGAGGCAGCCGATCTGCCGGCCCGCCATAGACGCGGGTCCGACTCCAGCAGCCCGCTCCGCGCCGTCATCAGCCGGTGATGAGCCAGCTCGCTGAGGTTGGTGTGCACGTCAATGATATAGATGTCCTCGGCCACACCGCCGCGCAAGTCAACGTAGTTGCCGCGCAGACGCATCTGCTCCAGCAGCTCCCCGGCGACCGTTGCACTCACCAGCGGATTGCCCTGCTCATCAAGCCCGATTAGCTCCACGATGCTGCCCGCCGCTGCCGGCATATTGGCCAGGCTCAGCAGGATCAGCGTCTTGGTCAGGTGCAGGACTGCATCGGCGTGCTCGGGCGCGATGCGGGCGGCGTTTTTCTCGTAGTAGTCCAGCACCTCCCGCACGTAATCCGCAGCCCTAGGGTGCGCCGCCAGCCGCGAACTCAGCAGGTCGAAAATCTCCGGCAGCGATACCAACAGACGGTAATCGCGGTCCAGGCTGATAGTCTCCTCGGCCCGCCGCAGAATCTGCAAGAAATCAACCAGGGCATCGCCCTCGGCGAAGTATTTCTGATACACCCTCTCCAGCATCGGTTCCGCCGTAGGGTGCAGCGGATAGGAGGCCGCCAACTCGGCCGTGGTGAAGCTGGGCTCGCCGAAGGCCTGGCGGTAGGCCTGACTGACGCGCCCGACCGCCTCCTCGAAGCCGCTCTCATCAACCACCTTGATCGCGCGCGTGTGGGCCACTCGCCGCATCGGCAAGGCGTCCAGGCGGTAGCTGGCCTCGTAGCTGTCGCGGATGCCGGCCAGGATGTAAGGCTCGATGCCGCTCAGTTCCTCCAGGCCCGCCCGCATCGTCAGCAGCAGGTAGAGCCGGTCGAGCTTCGTCCGCTGGCCCAGAAACTCCAGGAAGGCGATGTCATTGCGCACCGCTTTGTGCCCGGCCCCGGCCAGGAACTGCCAGAGGTCGTCAATCAGCCATACAATGCCGGAGACATCGCGACTCTGAATCACCTCCGAGAGCCGCGCCATCCGTTCCACGCGGCTCTGGCGGAAATCGAGCGGATAGCCGATGGTCTGGGCGAAGCTCTGAGCCGCCCCGACCGCCGCCGCCCGATCGCGCTTCACCAGCTTCTCCCAAGTTGCGCACCTGGGGTGGCGTTCGCTGACATGCGCGTCGAGCTGGCGTTGATAGCGGGGCAAGATATGCCGGTTAATCAGGTCCAAGGCGTAGGACTGCTCGGATAGCGGCACCTGGAGTTGATAGCGGGGTCGGCCCAGCTCCCGCTCGACGCAGTCGAAGATGATGTCCTCCAGGTGCTCGTCTTCGGCGCGGTGTTCCTGCAGCGACACCGGCACCACCAGCGGCGCCGGCTTGCGGTCCAGCCGGTGCAAGACCTCCGCGAAATCCGCATGGCTCTGCCCGAACAGATGCCGCAGTGGCCGGTACTCCAGAAGCAGCGCCGCGACGCACAGCAGATGGGTCTTGCCCGACCCGGCAGGCCCCTGCACGATGAACCCGGCTCCGGTAGGCAGGTCTGAGACCAGAGCCTCCAACAGATTATGTAGCGGGTCATGGTCCGGCCCGGCCAGCGGCAGGTATTCAGCCAGAATCTCGTTAAGGTCGCTGGCCGTCAGCACGCTGGGAGCGCCGCCCTCGGCGTCCAGGCTATCGCGTATCTGCCGCAGGTTCGCCAGGTCCAGAGCCCTGGCGATTTCGCGGATTTCTACTAGGTCTGCAATCCTCATCTGATCCGTCCGGCTGCCGCCCTCAGTGTCCACTCATACAAGCCTCAATCTCATCCCGATACCCGCCGCCGCGATTATTATGCAGCAAAACCATTGACTTTGCAAAGTAACTTGACAGCCCCCGCCGCAATCCCTAAACTGTTACCATAGCCACACAACCATCGCTCTGCGGGCCTGGTCCGCCAATTCATAAGACGCGTAGCTCGGCCTGACCTGCGCTTGGCGCAGGTCAGGTCAGAATGCGTAAGCATTCTGAGCTTCCAGCCCGAGGTCTCTGCTGTCTATTGGTTCGCCATTCAAGCTGTGGTGGCCTGCACCATATCACTCAGCCCGTCAGAGGCAGGTATCTGTTTAGCGCATTTAGCCAACCAATCTCTGACGCGTAGCTCGGGCTTCCACTGTAGTTGTGCAGATTCCTGATGGATGCTCGGCGCCTCTGTGATGGTAGGCGATGGTGCCGTGACAAGTCTTGGGCCGGATGGTCTGACTTTGCTTCCGCAAAGTTCAGCCCATGCGGCCCCTCCGAACGACAAAAGAACCGTCAAGTCTTCAGGCATTGCCTTTCGGAGGGGCCGCATAGGAGGCCTGAGCTTGGCGAAGGCCGAGAATCCGGCCCAGCCGTTAGCAGAATTCGCACAACTACTGTTCCAGCGGGTCATTATCGGTAAGCTGTACCCTGGACAAGGACAGGCTCACAGGAAGCATACTCACGCATCGTGTCAGGCCCCCGGTCAATGGAGGCAATCCGATGACCTATACAGTGGTGGTACTCAAGGAGAAGGATGGGCGCTATTCGCTGATTGTGCCTGCACTCAGTGGCTGCGCCACCTGGGGAGAGAGCTCGCCGGATGCCTTGCGGATTGCGGAGGAAGCAATCTTAGCTTATCTTGACGGCCTGCAGGAACTCGATAAACCCATTCCTGCAGACGTGGAGAGCGTCACATTTGAGCTCGGTCAAGCAACCGAAGCCGCCGTTTACAAGGTCACTGTTGAGGAGGCGGCCATAGTTGCCTAAGCTGCCGGCAGTGTCCGGTCGGGAGTTGATCCGGCCGCTTGCCCTGTAGCAGCCGTACCAGAACTGCCATTAGTGTGGGGACGGTGAATCCGCTATCAACATCGCGATACCGATGCAGAAAGTGGTTGTTGCTATCTGGGCCTGGCGACCGCGCTGCTAGGTGTCGGTCCGGCTTGCCTGATGACGTATCGCTGTTGACCAAAGCCGTGGGCTGGCACCTTCAGCGCCACGGTTGAGTTTTTCCCGCCGTCCAGCCGTATGCCGGATTCCTGCGATAGCCAACCAGCACTGGAGAGATAGATTATGCGAGCCTTATCGGGAGTACAGCCTTCGGGCAAGCTGCATATCGGCAACTATTTCGGGGCGATCCGCCAGTACGTCCAGCTCCAGCAGGAGCATGAGGGCTTTTTCTTCATTGCCAATTACCATGCCCTGACGACCATTCGCAACGCTGAGGAGATGCGGCAGCAGACCCTCGACCTGGCCGCCGACTATCTGGCTCTCGGTCTCGACCCGGACCGCGCCACGATCTTCCTGCAGTCCGACGTGCCCCAGGTCACCGAGCTGACCTGGATCCTCTCAACCGTCACTCCGATGGGCCTGCTGGAGCGGTGTCACGCCTACAAGGACAAGGTTGCCCAGGGCTTGCCGGCTGATCACGGCCTCTTCGCTTATCCGACCCTGATGGCTGCCGACATTCTCATCTACGATTCCAACCTGGTGCCGGTGGGGCAGGACCAGAAGCAGCACGTCGAGGTCACCCGCGACATCGGAGAGCGCTTCAACAACACCTACGGCGACACCCTCGTCATCCCCGAGGCCTACATCCTCAAAGACACCGCCACGGTCGTCGGGGTTGACGGGCGCAAGATGTCGAAAAGCTACGACAACACCATCTGCATCTTCGACCCCGAAAAGCAGGTGCGCAAGCAGATCATGAGCATCGTCACCGACTCCACGCCGCTGGAGGCCCCCAAGGCCCCGGACGAGTGCTCGGTGTATGCCATCTATGCGCTCTTTGCTGATGAAGCGCACCAGCAGCAGATGGCGGACCGCTATCGGGCCGGCGGCCTCGGCTACGGTGAGGCCAAGCAGGAGCTGTTCCGCCAATTCATGGAGTACTTCGGGGAGGCCCGCAAGCGCCGCGAACAGCTCGCCCAGGACCCGGGCTACGTGGTGGAGGTGCTCAAGCAGGGAGCGGCCAAGGCCGGGGATATAGCGCAACAGACCATCGCGCGAGTGCGGGAAGCCTGCGGGGTGAATATCGGCTGAGGAAGTCGCCGAGGGCGCCGCATTACTCCTCGGTCTCTTTCTCCTCGCGGTGGAAGGTGATTCCGCTTACCTTTTCGGCGCGGATCCAGTCATCCGCAATCGAGATGACCGCCTTGGGTGTGTGGAACTCGTCGCCCTCGTCGGTTTTCAGCCGCACGTTGCCTGTCAGGGTAATCTCATCGGGAATGCGTTCGTAGATGGCCTGATCCGCCCAGGCCGTCTTGTCCTCCTGCACCGCCTTGACATTGCCGGTGGCGATGCCTCTTTTCACATCCTCGTCGTAGTAGTAGTCCACCTTGTCGCAGGTGATCGTAGTCAGCTTCTTGGCGTAATCCTCGAGCCGCTCAGGCTCCTTATCCTCGACCTTACCGCCTTTCTCCTCCACCGGCTGCTGCTGGGCCGGCGCTGTCTCGCTGGCGGCCTCTTCTTCCTCGTCTTTCTTCTGGGCGACGATGCGGACATTGCCGGTGATGACGGCCAGCTTGGCATCGAAATCGGCGGTGATCAGGTCGCCGGTGATGGTGGCTTCGGGGTCAACTACCTTGAGGTTGCCGACACATTTGGCGGTGTCGGGCTTGTCGGGATGATCTTCATCGTAGTACTCGGCCTTATCGCAGTACAAGACCACGTCCTCGTGGCTGAATCTGACGTTGCCCTTGAGGTAGTAGGTGTGGGCGGACTTGGCGCGGAACATCTCATCGGCCCATTCCAGCCGCACCCGCTCCTCTTGCTTGTCACCCTCATCGCTGGATTGGGCCTTAGCGGGCTGCTTTTCGTCCGCCGGCTTCTCTGCGGCGGTCTTCTCAGCCTGTTTGTCGCCCTGCTGATCCGGCTGGTTCTCAATCTGCTGCGACCAGGCCAGGGCGACGATGGCTAGTATCCCGACCACCAGCAAAACCGACAGCAGTTGGTTATTCCAGCGCATCTGACTTCATCTCCCCAGCCGATCAAACACCCGTCAAGGCTGCTGCTGCCACCTACCTGCCCAGCGTCTCGCCTACGGTTTCGGGATTGAATATCGCTTGCACCTGCTGCATCCGGAAGTCCTCGGACTTGACGTTGTAGGTTAGACCCTTACCGATCAGGGTATTGTTCCCGACGCTCATCTGCACCTTCGCGGCCGATTTCACCAGGTCCTGAGCCACGTAGAAATCGCAGGAATTGGCCCGCACCACGGTGTCCTGATTGCGCATCGTCACCTGCGTGGGGCAGACCAGCTTTTGGTCCTTCTGCACCCACTTGACGGTACCGGTATCGAACACCGCCCCTTCCGGCGATACGGCGCGGACGTTGCCGCTGACCTCGAGGTCGCGGCTGCTGGTGTTGCCCGTGACGCGGTCGGCGGTCAGGCGCACCATCGGCTTGCCGGTCTTGTCGTAAATCAGGGCCTCGCTGACGCCCTGGGCGGCGACACTGCCGCCGCCGCTTTGCATCTGGATCTGGTCCAGCTTGACCTGCCAGGCGGTTCGCCCGCCGGGACTGTGCCTGACGGTGGTCTCGCTGATGACCGCGGCCCCGGGCGCGCCGGCGGCGGCCGCCTCTTCGCTCGCCTTCTGGGGGCTCTCACCGACGTATCGCACCGTCAGCCAATAGCCCACAACTGCCGCTAGCAGCGCCAGCCCTACTGCCACACTCAGGCGGAGGTGTTTGCTCACGAGCCCCCTAACCGACTTTCTTGCAGTGAAATGCGAAACCGGACCGACTGCGGCTCCCGCCACGGGCAGATCAGTCCGGCTGATGCGCGAGCTTGACGCGGCCCCAGTATCGCCGCTTTTTTAGTTGGACAGCGGCCCCGGCGGCGGACCGAGCGTCACAGCTATGTTTGCCGTCACTTGGCGCAGTGAAATGACTAGAACCGAGGCCGTGCCGGACTTGTCGCCGATTGCGGCGGTGACCGTGCGCTGGCCGACTGGCACATTGTAGAGGGTGTAGGCGCCATTGGCATCGGTGACGGCGGTCTTGCCTCCTACCCATACGTTTGCGCCCTCGACCGGCGCACCGGCGTCGGCGACAATCCCGACGACCTTGCCACAGCCGGAGACGATCACCGGCTTCATGTACATCGGCTCCGCGAGCGGCTTCTCCCCGTTCGCTCCCGCACCGGCCGGCACCGCCCGCGCTTCGACCTCATAGCCGTTGAGCACCGCATAGATGGTGGTGTCACGACTGTTTCCCAACCGCAGCGCGAATTCTCCGTCTGCGTTAGTTGTGGTGACAGCACTATTGTCGGTGACCTGCACGCCCGCCAGGGGGCTATGGTCGCCGTCATGGAGCACAACCCCCGTGACCGTTACCGGAACTCCGTCGCTGCCGCTACACCCTGCCACTGCGATAATGGCCGTGATTACTGTGATGGCAAACCCGATGTCAGCGCTCTTTCCCAAGTACTTGCGCACTTCGCTGGCCTCCCTGGCTACGGTTAAGGTGTGCGACCAGTTTACCACAAAGCCAACCTCTATCTCAATAGCCTGCCCGCAAACACCGGCGTGTACGGTCTGCAGCTATCTTCAACTCCGGTTGGCAAGGCCTGCCGTTCTCCAGAGGGACCTGTACGCCGCCGTCGCAGCTTATGAGACCGTCAGCGTGAAGTCAATTCCGGAAAGCTTCTGCCCTCCGCCCGGCAATACCACCGTGCGGCTGATCGAGCGGCCCTCATAGCGGACGGTAATCTCATAGCTCCCCGGCGGCACAAATACCGAATAATCGCCCTGGTCATCCGTGGTGGTCTCGGCGGCGACATAGCCGTTGATTGTATCGAACACCTCGACTTCCGCGCCGCTGTTGTTAGGGGCCCCGACCAGTGTCACCGTCCCGCGGATGGTGTACGGCCCGGCGGGCGGCTCTGACGCGGATTCATTCATCTGCACCAGCACCGGAGCCATCCCCGGGACGACCTGCAGGTTTTCCCGGTAATCGTCATAGCCGTCGGCCTTGACGACCAAGGTCTGCTCGCCCACGAGCACCTCCGGAACCGAGAAGCGGCCATTGGCACCGGTGGCCACCGCCGGCAGCTCATCAATCGTCACTTCCGCTCCTACCAGCGGCTGCTGGGTGAACACATCGAGCACCTGGCCGGTAACGGTAATGCGCGTCTCGCCGCCGATCAGTTGAAAGTCCAGCCGCTGCGGCTCCTCGTTACCGGCGGCTTGAACGATATTGGTCACTTCCGATGAGGTCAGGTAGTCGCTGGCGGCCACCGTCACCTCAACTCTGCCAATCGGTATCCCGCCCACTAGGTAGTAGCCGTCGCTGTCGGTGTAGCTGGTTACGGTAATTGTCTCGCCGCCGATCTGTTCAAACTCAAATGACAACGCGGCCGAGGTAATCGGCGCGCCGGTGGTCTCATCCGTGACATAGCCGGCGACGAAGCCGGTGGTTTCCAGGTTGGCCGGCGCCATCTCGACGGTGACGAAGGTGGCGGTGGTCACCGAGATCTGGATCGGGTAGGCCTCGGTGACATAGCCTCGCGCGGTCACTGCCAGCGGCTGAGTCGGCGGGGTACCGGTGCCGAAGGGCACGTTGCGTAGCACCACACTACCCTCCGCGACGGTGACGGTGCCACGCACTCCGCCGACCACGGCGGTGGCCTCGACCTCCAGGAACTCTTGTGTTTCTTTGTCAATAACGCCCACCACCACGATCGCTGCGGTCGGCTCCGGGGGCACATCCTCGCCTACGCCCCCACAGCCGCAGATCAGGACCGGGCAGCACAGCGCCACCCCGGCGAGCGCACGAGCTATCCATCGCGTTGGCCTGATCATCATTTCGGTTCCGTTTCTAGCGCTGCAGTTGCATGGTTCGGAGCGTGTTGATCTGCTGGCCGTCCTCGGCGCGGGCAGAGAGCTGGATCAGATAGGTCCCGGTCGGCACCAGGCTGCCGCCGGCGTTGCGCATATTCCATACCGCATTGCAGGTGCCGGCGGAACGCACCTCGTCATAGCTTACGGTTGCCACGGTGCGCCCGGCGATATTGAGCACCCGCAGACTCACCGCTGCCGGCTTGCTCAGAGTGTAGGTTACCACCACACCCGCGCCGGTCTGAACCGCATCAACACAGCTCATCGCCAGCAGGTCCGCGGTCTGCTCGTCAATCTCGATTGCCAGATTGCGCGCGCCGCCGCTGCTGCCGGTCCGGAAGCAGAACTGGCTGGTAGTGCGCATGTACTGTCTGCGACCGGTATCGCGGTCAATCAACACCGGACGGACCTCGTTGGGCAGGCCGCTGAGGTCGGGCCAGCTCAGTCTGATTTCGGTATCCGGCAGCGAGCTTGAGGCCTGCAGCTCCCAGCGCTGCGGCCGCACGTCGCCGCGCACATCGGTCATGTACACAGGGCCGGCTGTTGCGCTTTGCGGCTGGACGAAGCGCACTTTGACGCATGGGCCGAAATCCGGCGGCGCGGCAATATCCAGCCCCGTATCCACCCTATCTGTCGCCTGGCCGGCCACTCCCAGGTAAGCCGCCGTGCTGTGCAGGGACCCCGCTTTGACCACCAGGGGCAGCTTCCATGTCAGCCCGGCCTCTGCCGCGGCGCTGCTCCCGACCGCCGCCGTGCCGGCAACCGGGAACTCCACATACAGCCCCGGAGAGCGCAGCACCCGCAGCCAGTAGCCGGCGAAAGTCTCAAGCTCCTCGACCGTGTCGTAGCCGGCCTGCTGGTCGTAGCCGAACACGCCTTGCTGCACCCAGCCGTTGTCAACCGCCTGGGCAAAGGTCGCCGGCTCCTGCTCCCCGAACTGCACCGTCAGGTCCTCGACCTTGACCGGTTCCAGGCGCGGGCTGCCGATGATATTCCAGCCGATCGGCAGATACACGCGGGTGGCGTCATCCCCGGCCGGCAGCACCCCGAAAGTCTGCATATTGGTGTTCTCAAAGACTTTCAGCCAGAAGCCGCGTCCGGGCACGAAGGGTCGCACATCCGGCCAGATCGTGTACTTGTCCTCGCCTTCCAGCGTCGGGTCCCATTCCGCCAGCAGCAGCCGCTGGGCCGCTATCCCCAGGATGTCCGGCGCGCTGTTGCTTACCGGCCACACCGGCAGAGACATCATGTGCAGGCCGGTTGTGCCCTTCAGGAAGGTATGGCTGACCCGAGTCTGCTCAGCCCCCCGCAGAAAGACCGCGTAGGAGTCCCAGCCCACGTTGTACTTGCGGGTCATGGTCTGCCCCAGTTGGTTCTGGAACCGGACCTCTAGCTGCATCGGGCTGAGGTCAGCGGCGGTAATCCGGTCTCCCCATACGCCGCGTTTGACCTCCAGGCCGTTGATTCCATCACCGCCGGTTACACTTATGGTTCCTTCGGCGGCGCCGATGATGCCGCCGTAGAGGTTATTCTCTCCCGCCTCGAAGCCGCGCTGCTGGTAGGGGTACGGATACCGCTGGCAGAGATTCCCCGCCTCCACATCAACGCTGATTAGCTGGGCACCGCCGATGTTGTAGAAGGTCGGCAGCAGGAAGCCCTCGCCCGCCGATTGACCGCCTGAGGGAATATCAATGATGTTACCTTCCTCGGCGTACAGCTTCACCGCGAAATCGTAGCTCCAGTAGGTAGTGCGGCCCTGGTCACCCATCGGCTCCTCATCGCCGCCGGGCAGGGTCGTATAGAGCTCGGCGATCAGCGCCACTGAAATCTCCAGGGGGATATTCCACACATACAGCTTCGGCCCCAGATGTACGCTGGTATCCAGCACATACTGGCCCTTGAACCAGGCGAAGAAGCTCTGGCCCTCGACCTGCGGCAGCACTCCGGCGGCCAGCACCTTCAGAGCCGGCACATCGCCCGGCAGGTTCGCGTCGAAGCTCTCCTGACCCAGCCCCACTCCCGCCGCATCACCCATCGCGTAGCTCGGGCTTCCAGCCTGAGTCTCAACCGTCAGCGCCGCGTAATAGGCGCGATTGAAATTGGCGAAGAAATACTCATCCTCGATATAGCATTTCAACCATGCCGCTCGCGCCATCGCGATCCGCCACACCAGCATATTGGTGGTCCCCGACGCCGGGTAGTAAGTCGGATTGGCCAGCTCCGGCGAGTTCTCCGGCTCATACACAGACAGGCAGTAGAACGGTCCGGGGTCAATCGGGTCATAGCCGGGCGACACGCCCGGGGTGGTCTGCACCGCGTAGGCGGCTGCGCCGATGAAGCCCTGTTCCCAGGCATCGTAGAACAGGATCGCGTCATCGTGGAAGGCGTTCAGCACCAGCATAATCAGCACGTAGGTATCTTCGGGGAAGTTGCCCGAAAGCGGCGGGATGCGCAGTTCGTTGGTGGTTACATCATAGGTGCCGCCCTGGAGGTTGTGGAGCGTATCGTCCTGGATCACCTTCACGGTAATGTCGAAGGCGGGTGCTCCGTAGATCATGCGGGCTTTGGGCATCGCGCCCTCCAGGTAGCTGCGCAGGGCCGCCTCATTGTGACTGGAGAAGCCCTCAAACACGAACTCGATGTCATTGGTTGGCGCGCCGATGCCCTGCCCGCGCACTATTGCTGCTTCGAGGTCCGGTAGCACCATGCGGTTGTTCTGCAGATGCACCACTGTACGCGGGAAGCGCACCTCTGCCCTAGGGCTGACCAGACCGTGTCGCTGCATCCGGTCCAGTGTTACCTGAGCCTTTTGCAGGGCTAGCGGCGAGTGCTGAGAGGCCACCGCCGACCGCACCGCCATACTCCTCACGTGATTCCCCTCTCCCTGTGGGAGAGGGGTTAGGGGTGAGGGAATAGCTTCCGGGACCACGATCACGCCTTGGGGGCCGGTGGCGATGCTGGCGAACGGCTCATCCACCACATTGCCGAAGGGGTTGGCTCCGGCGACGGCACCGGCGGCTGCGACCACAACCGCGCCCAGGCTGATCGCCAATACCAGCATTGTCCTTATTCTACGGTAGCCCCAGCTCATCTTACCGCTCCGCTGCTTATCCAGGCTTTCTAGAAATCGGTATCCAGCATATACTCCGACGAGAACTCCCCTAGCTCCTCTGCTGACAGCCACGCTGGCAGACCGATATCGGACTCCCGGTGGCCGGCTGGCGGCTTGCCAGGAGCTGGGCCGGGCGGCTCTTCGCCTGGGCGCTCCAGCCTCTGGCGGGTCTTATCGGCCTGGAACTCGCCTATTCCTGCCTCCAGGCCCTCGCGCCTCTGGTAGGACCCGCTGCCCTCGAAAATCCCGTAGCCGGGCAGTCGCTGGATCGCACTGCTGTCCGAACCACTCCGCAGGCTCTCAAAGGCCTCGTAGCTCATCCCGTAGGTTCCGCCGACACCACCGGTTCCGTAGCTGCCATAGCTGCCATAGCCGCTGTATCCGCCATATCCTCCATATCCGCCACCGGCGCGGTATCCGCCGAAGCTGCCCAGGCCGTAGCCTGTCGAGCCGGCATAGCCGGTATAGAGCTGCGAGCGGCTGCCGCCGACGCCGCTGTAGAAGTTGGTCGTGACGGTCAGCATGAAGCTGTTGGCGACGTAATTCTGGCTCGGTGGCGTCAGGCTGGTATAGCCCAGGCGCGGGTCTTGGGGCAGCCGCGAGGTGTTGCGGATATAACGGTAGCCGAACGCCAGGGTCGCGATGTCGCTCAAGCGACGCTGGTATTCCAGCTCCAGGTTCTGCTTCTCGAAATCGGCATAGCCGCCGACGAAGTCAGACAGGCCGGCCCGCAGCGCCAGACTCGACTTCTCGTCCAGCCGATAGCTAACGTAGGACTGGATATCGAACAGATCGTTGTCCACCATGAACATCTTCTGGGCCTCGCCGAACCCGAGGTAGGTCGGGCTGGACCCGCTTTGCAGGTTGAGGCTCAGCCCGGCCGTGTAGGGCTTTTCTCTGGGCTGGTAGTTGACGCTCAGTGACGTCATCCGGTTACTTACGGAGCCGCGCCCCTCCTGCAGGAAGTCCATGGTGTCGGTGCCGTACATCAGGTTCAGGCCCCACTCGTCGCTGGCCCGATAGTTGAGCGACAGGTTCCTGGTGTTCTGATCGCTGTCGGCCAGGTAGCCGACACTGCCCCCGCTGGTGTATTTGCGCCGCCCCAGTAGCAGGTCCAGCGTCAGCTTGTCGGCAGGACGGTAGGAGACGCGGAGCTGCGAGTTGGTGTCCTGATACTTATCAGTCTTGGCTTCCTCATCGTCCCCATCGTAATCCGGTGGAATATACCCGCCGCCGCCGCCGCCGATACCTCCGTAGCCGGGGCTGTATGAGCCGTAGCTGCTGTAGTAGCTGACGCGCCCGACTGACTCAGCGATGTTATGGTCGAGGTTGATATCCAGATTATCGCGGGGCGACCACCGCAGCCCGAACTGGGTCGTGTCCGAGCTGGACTTGCCCTCATCATAGGCCGAAGTGGACTTGTTGCTGCCCAGACTCGCCGTCAGCGAAAGCGAGGAGCCCACCTCATAGCGGCCCGACAGGTTGAGTTGCTCGGTGCTGCTGCCTCGCCGCTCGTCATCTTCAGTGCTACCCAGGTAGTCCTGATCGGTTTTCTGGAGGCTGGACGAAAGCGAGTAGGGCTTGCCCGCGGGCGAATAATCCATCCGCAGCTCGTCCGCCGTCATTTCGCTGTCGCCGGCAGTGCCGCCGGTATTACTCATCTGCTGGCGGGACAGTTGCGTCCGCGGCCACCCCGGAAAGTCCAGGTTCAGGTCATATTCCCGCCGCTTGGTGGACACATTCAGCGCCGTGGACGATTCGGTAGTGTCCGCCGTATCCACCCCATACGTGTACCCATAGCTGTCGTAACCATAGGAGCTATAGCCGTAGGAGCTGTAGCCATAGGAGTAGCCCGAGGAGCTGTCCAGATCCGAAAAGCGACTATACAGCCGGATGTGCTCGTGCGGCTGCCATGTGATCCCGACATCCGCCCCCTTTTCCTGACGGTAGAACCCCACCGAGTTCAGGTAGCTGAAGCTCGGCTCGATATCGCGCCATGACACCAGCGCATCCAGCCGTGGCCGCGAGTACTTGACATTCACCTGCGTGGCATTGCCGGCCCCGTCGCTTCCGCCTCCGTCACTGCGGCCGTAGTCCGCGCGCAGCGACAGCTCATCGTTGATCCGGTAGCTCAGGTCAATACCTGTCACCGATTGACTGCCAGTCGGGTAGTCGCTGGTCAAGTCGTAGTAGTAGCGGATCAGCACCAGTGAGGTGGGGGGGACGGCCCGACGGAAGATCACCCGACCGATTTGCCGGTACGAGTCGTAATCCACACCCTCCGCCTGCTCGACGTTATCTACCAGCACCACCAGCGCTTGCTCGATGACCTTCTGTTGCCCCTTGTAGGTGACCTCGGTACCGTTGGTGATAATCGGGCGGTAGATGGTGTCAAAGGGGCCGGTCGAGCCGGAGCCCTGATAGACATCTTCCTGGTAGCCGACGGTATCGGCCCTCGGCGTATCCCGGTCCTGGCGCACGTGGGCGATACCCAACAGCAGCTTGTCACCCAGAAGCGGCATCTCCGCGCGGAATCCCGACAGCGTGCCGGCGCTGGAGCCGTAGCCGTAGGATTGGTAGCTTACCGAGATAATCGAGGTATCGGGGATGATGCGGGGCGGCTTATCCACCGGCTCGAAGCGCAACTGGCCGCTCTGGTAATCGAGGATGTAGTCCTCTCCGAACTTCTGCACCTCTTCGTTGACCTTCACCGCCTCCGAGCCGTCTATCACCGGCGTATAGGTCAGGAAGTAAGGCCCGGAGGTGTTATTGCCGGAGAAGGTCTGATTGCGGGTGAGGCCTTGTTCTGCGGAGTAAAAGGCGCGCACCAGGCCGCCTTTGGGCAGCGCATGGTCGAGCTGGTAGCCCTTCAGCGCTTTGCTGAATGACACGAACTCGTTGCCGGGGAGGTTGATGTTGAGGTCGCCGAAGAAGAGCTGGGTATCGTGGCCGGCATAGCCCACGATCCAGCGCGAGTAGCTGGTCCCATAGCCGCTGGAGGACAGGTCCGCCTGGAACGCAAACTCCTTCCAGATCGGCCCGCTGAGGTGCAGGCTGGTCTGTCGCACCGTGTCACCGGTATCCCAGCGCCCGTTCTCGTAGGCCGTCAGTGACCCGTCAATCGCCTGCTTCTGGAAGGTCAGGCGGTTCTGGCCGGTGACTTCTACGTCCTGGAAGAGCTCCCAGCGTTTGAAGGCCTCGCGGATACTGTCTATCAGACCGGCGCGCGCGATGCCGCCTTGGCTGACCACCAGGGCGGCGGCCAAAGCGGCAATCACTGCAGCTTTCAGACATAAGCACGGTTGCCGATTGGGGGATTGCTTCATCTGGTCGCGATTACTCCCCAGCGAACACGTCTCCATACGCCCACAGCCGATACGCTGTGGCCGAGGCCGCGCGCGGAACTCAGGCAGCATATTGCTTTGACGGCCCCCGTCGCCAAATGGTTCCTGCCCTACCCGAATCCATCTCAGCCGTTGCGGTTTTGCTCTTGTCCCATCTCCTGTGGGAGAGGGGTCGGGGTGAGGGCTGCCGTTGTCGTTGTTCCCTCTCCCCTTGGGAGAGGGCTAGGGTGAGGGCCGAGGTTGCCTCAGTTCCCTGACGAAGGCAAAAACCCCCTCACAATGAGCCAGGCACTCAGCCCCAGCGGGAAGAACATTGCGGTCAGCAGGAACCATGGGAACCCCGGTTGCCGCTTCGCCGCAGCGTCGAACCCTACCCAGATCGCCACTATGAGCCACACCAACCCCAGCACTATCACACCCAGGATGTACACGATTATCCCTACACCGCCGAGCGCCGCAGCAAGCTGGTCGCCTCCTGCTTCCATGTGCCATGCTCCTTTCGTGCCGCTGTTTTTTGCCCGTGTTGCTGCATCTATTCTCCGCGCCGCATCTTTGTCCCTCTGCCTGACGTCGGCAGGTAAACCGCCTGTCCGCGGTGAAATAACTCCAGTCTAGCTGCCTCGCGAATTCTAGGGAATGTGACGAACATGCCGATGCTCAGGACGCTTACCGCCGTCTTGGCCGCAATCCTTTTGCTGGCGCTTCTGATCGGGTGTCCCAAGTCGCCCGAGCCTACGATACCTGTGGCGCAGCCGGCGGTGGAGCGAGTCAATCTCAGCCTCTGGACGATCTGGAACGCCGAGCCGCGTAAGTCCGCCCTTGAGGCCATCGTCGCCGCCTTCGAGCAGCAGAATCCCGGCATTGACATCGCGGTCACCAATCTCGAGCCGGACGCCTACAAAACGCGCATCCGGGTGGCGCTGGGTGGTAACGCCCCGCCGGACATCTATTTTGTCTGGTCGGGCGAGAAGATGCTGCACAACTTCGTCCGCGGCGGCAATGTCGCCGATATTACCGACTACCTCGAGGCCGACGAGGGCCAGTGGCGCCAAGCCATCATGCCGGCTTCGCTGCAGCCGTATGTATTTGAGGGCCGAGTTCACGGCGTGCCGTACCTGCTCCAGTGTACCTTCTTCTTCTACAATACTGCGCTTTTCGAGAAGAATAGCTGGCAGGTCCCGGAGACCTACGAGCAACTCCTCGCCCTCTGCAAGCGGATCAAGGCCGCCGGTTTGATTCCTATTGCTCTGGGCAATGTGCAGAAGTGGCCGGCGCATCATTTCCCCTTCGTAATGACGCAGCGCTTGCTCGGCAAGGCCGCCTCTGAGGCGCAGTTTGACCCGCTGGGCCCGGGCGACTATGCCGCACCGGAGTTTGTCACCGCTCTGGAGATGTTCGCCGATTTCGCCGGCCAGGGCTGCTTCAACGCCAGCCCTAACGGTACGACGCGGGAGAACGCCCGGGCGCTTTTCTATGCCGGCAAGGCGGCCATGTTCTACACCGGCACCTGGGACTTCGCCCGCTTCTCCGAAGGCGGCGAGGCCCCCGAGGAGTTCTGGGAGCAGTGGGACTTTTTCAACTTCCCGTCCATCGCCGGCGGCAAGGGCGACCAGCAGGCTTTGGCCGGCTCACCTGACGGCTATGTCATCAGTTCCGCCAGTCCGCACGTTGCCGCGGCGGCGCAATTCCTCAAGTTCATGACCTCTCAGCAGCAGGCCCGTGGCTTCGTGGAGGCCTGTCAGGAGCTGGTCCAGGTCCGCGGCGCGGTCACCGACCAAAACGCCGGCCCGATACTCCGCAAGTACGCCCAAACCGTGGAGCAGGCCGACACCATCGCTCCCTGGATGGACACGATGATGGAGCGCAGCGTCGCCGAGGAGTACATGAACGGCGTGCAGGCCCTGCTCGACGGCAGCATCACACCGCAGGACATCATGGCCAAGGTGCGCCGCCGCCAGGCCCAGGTCAAGCAGGAAATCCTGGCAACGGGTGCGGGGCAGTAGAAGCTGCAGGCCACTATTCCGAAGTTCTGGCCGATGATGGCGCGGCGAGAGCCGACTTGATTACTCACAGTCCGCGCCGATTGAAGATAGGAGAACACGCCGATGTGCCTGGCTGTAGCAGGACGCATAACTGAGATAGACGGCAAGCAGGCCAAAGTCGAGGTGCTCCAGACCTCCGTTCCCGCCCGGCTGGATCTGCTCGGCGGCGATGTCGAGGTCGGCGACTATGTGCTGATTCACGCCGGCTTCGCCATCAACAAAATAGATGAGCAGGAGGCCAAGGAGCTGGAGGAGCTGTGGGAGGAACTCGGGGGGGCTTCCTGGTGAGCGTTACGGCCCGCTGTCAGGAGCTGGCTCAGCTCATCGCCGAGGCCGCCCCGCCGCCGCTGACCATCATGGAGGTGTGCGGGACCCATTCGCACGAGATTGCCCGCTACGGCCTCAAGCAGCTTCTCCCCGACCAGGTGCGGCTGATCTCCGGCCCCGGCTGCCCAGTGTGCGTCACTGCCGACTCCGACCTCGACGCCATCGTCCAGATCGCCCGGCAGGGGGCTATCATCGCCACTTTCGGCGACATGGTACGGGTGCCGGGACCGCGTGGCAGCCTCGCCGAGGCCCGCGCCGCCGGAGCCGACATCCGGGTCTTGTATTCGCCGATGCAATCACTGGAGCTGGCCCGTCACGAGCCCGGCCGCGAGGTGGTTCTGCTCGGCATCGGCTTTGAGACCACCGCCCCCAGCATCGCCGTGACCATCTCCGACGCCGCCGCCGAGGGCCGCGACAATCTCAGCGTCTATTGCGCCCATAAGCTGATCCCGCCGGCGATGGCGGCATTGGTACGGGACCCCGAATCTCGCATTGATGCCTTCCTCGGCCCCGGTCATGTCAGCACTATCATCGGCGCTGATGCGTACAGCTTCCTGGCCGAGGATTACGGTATCGCCTGTGCGGTAGCCGGCTTCGGTCCCACCGACATCATGGAGGCCGTTTACGCGCTGGTCGGTCAGGTCAAGGCAGGCCAGGCCAAAGTCGAAAACTGCTACACCCGCGCCGTCCAGGCCGAGGGCAATACCGTCGCGCAGGTCCAGATGGCGGAGGTTTTTGAGGTTACCGAGGCCGACTGGCGCGGGCTGGGCACAATCCCCGCCAGCGGCCTGCGGATACGTGAGCAGTTTGCCGGCCTCGATGTCCGCAATCGCTATCAGCTTGAGCCGCCTAGCGAGTACGATCCCGGGCCGTGCATCTGCGGCGAGGTCCTGCAGGGCAAGGCCCCGCCCACCGCTTGCCCGGCCTTTGGCAGCGCCTGCACGCCGCAGTCGCCGATCGGACCGTGCATGGTCTCCTCCGAGGGCTCCTGCGCGGCAGTGTTCAAGTACCAACGGCAAGGGGCATGAAAGGCAAAAGGCTTGGGGGGGAACTTTTTTGCAAAAAAGTTCCCCCCAGACCCCCTTCAAAAAACTCAAGAACAGCGAAGGCCAATACAATCATGGACGCAGCAAAGCCCTCTGAGACTATCAGCCTCGGCCACGGCAGCGGCGGGGCAATGATGCACCAACTTATTACCCAGGAGTTGCTGCCGGCGCTTCCCGGCCAGTCGCCTCAGGCCCTCGAAGACGCAGCTACCATTTGCATCGCCGCCGACCGGCTCGCCTTCACCACCGACTCTTTCACCGTCCAGCCGCTGGTCTTCCCCGGCGGCGACATCGGCTCTCTGGCGGTCCACGGCACCATCAACGATCTGGCGATGCGGGGGGCGGTCCCACGCTTCCTCAGTCTCGGCCTGATTATCGAAGAGGGGCTTGCATTGGAGTTGCTGCGCCGGATAATCAAGTCTATCGGTGCGGCGGCGCGTGAGGCCGATGTCAGTATCGTCACCGGCGACACCAAGGTGGTAGATCGTGGCGGCGCCGACGGTATCTTCATCAATACGGCCGGAATCGGGGAATGTGGCCCGCACATGCCTGCGGTCACCGCCGCCCGGTCCGGCGACAAAATCCTGGTCAACGGGCCGCTCGGCGACCACGGTATTGCCGTCATGATGGCTAGGGAGGCGCTGGAGGTCTCCGCCGACGTGCGCAGTGACACCGCCGCGCTGCACACTCTGGTGGCGGCGATGCTGGCGGCCGGTGGTGAGGCCGTCCATACTCTCCGCGATCTTACTCGTGGTGGCCTGGCAGCCGGCCTCAACGAGATTGCGGCCGCCTCCGGTGTTGGAATACTAGCCGAGGCCACCGCGATTCCGGTGCGCGCCGAGGTCGGCAGCGCCTGCGAAATCCTCGGCCTCTCGCCCTACGCGGTTGCCAATGAGGGTAAGCTGGTGGCGATGGTGGATGCCGGGGCCGCCGACGAGGTGCTGCAGGCCATGCGCGCCCATCCTCTGGGTCGCGATGCCTGTAGCATCGGCCAGGTCATCTCGGCATCGCCGGGCCTAGTGCAACTGCAGACACCCATCGGCACCAAGCGGGTCCTGGAGCTGCCTGCCGGGGAGTTACTGCCCCGCATCTGCTGAACTGGCCTGCGGATGTAATATGCTGAGCATGCGGTGCATCATACGGCACTGCGCAAGATGTCGTCAGAAGGCCGATATTTCAGAACAGCTACTCCGAGCGCATAGGTCGAGGCCCGCCGGAAGGAGACGAACTAGAATGAGCGGATGGCTACGGCAGTCCGAATGCCTGGCTGTAGGTGTGTTGCTGGTGGCCACTTGTTGGACTGGGATAGCCGCGGACCGGGATGGCACTGCGCAGCAAGCTGGACAACAGCAGTTTTCGGAGCAAGCGCTCCGCATCGCCCAGGCAGAGACGAAGGTTGACGCGGCTGACCGGGAAGTGAGAATACGGATCGCGCGCGAAAACCTCCAGGAAGCCCACGAGGCACTCCGCGAGAAGCAGCTTACCGAGGCAAGGGCTGGAGCGGAGAAAGCCCTCGAGGCGCTTGGCAACGCCGCAGAGGATCAAGAAGAACAGCGCACTTTGCGTCTGGAAGCCCTAGGTATCGTGCGCAGCGCTACCTTCTTCGCCGACAGGGAGCGCTGGCGAGAAGCGACCCACGAGGCACTGCAGGTCAATGAACAGCTCGGGGACCAAGAGCAGACTGCAGAGCTGGTTTACCAACTTGCACTTCATGACGGCCAACTCAGCCAGGACGAGCGCGATAGGCTGGAGTGGCGGGCGATGCAACTCTTCAGGGAGCTTGGCCGCTACCGCCGGCTAGCTGAAGCGCTGTTTTTCCGGGGCTGGCATCAAATCGCTCGGGGGCACTTTGATGCAGGTTTCCAGACCCTCGACGAGGCCCGCGAGGCCATCAACGGTGAGCCATATACCGCGATGCACGCGTGCCTGGACGCCTCAAGTGAGTTCCAGGGCATCGCAGGTGGGGAGCTTGATACTGACAGGAAGGTACAGTGGGGTGCCGGCTGCCATATCGTCAAAGCGCAAGACCAGCGCCTGGTCTACCTCTCGCAGCCCGGGTTTTCAACGAGTAACGCAACGCGGGAGGAAAAAGCCAAGTTCAGAGACGCCTTTGGGATGCTGTTCCAGACGCGCTGGTTGCCTTACACCGGGCCAGAGCCGGGGTACGAAGAGCAGATAAGCACCTTCTCCTACACCGGCAATCCTACGCAGACGCGTGTCTGGATCGAGACTGACGACGCCTCGGTGACTACGCCGGCCGGAGTCTTTGAGGGCTGTCTGCTGGTACGTGCCGAAACCACGGAGTCGTCGCTTGATGCCGAGGACGAATCACACCAACGGACGCTTAACCAGATCTGGTGCGGTCAGCACTACTGCTGGCTGGCCCGCGGTGTCGGGCCGGTCGCATACCGCCACGAGCGCGCCGACGGGATAGTCGTCCATGCGCTGCTGTCAGGATTCGAGTGTCCTGAGAAGCGAGAAGAGTGGGTCCCTCTCATCGTCGGAACGCGGTGGGAGTATGTGCCTGCCGAGGCCGGTGCCGACTTTGACGCGCTCGTGCTCTGCCGGTTGACTCACATTGACCAGGATGGTAACGCCTATATTGCTTACACCTGCGTTGGCAACCGGACCCGGTAGAAAATGTTCTGAAGCCACAAAGGAAAGGCGGCCTCCGCTCGTCGGACGGGGGCCGCCTGCTCTACCTCACGCATGCCCAGGTGCGACTCTTGTTATAGCAAGGGTGCGAAGCCTGCTGCGGCCGTCTGCAGCTTAACTGGGCGCGGCGCTAGCTGGTCTTGGTGACGATGTCGCTTACGGACACGATCCCCTGAACCTCCCCGTCAAAGATCACCGGGGCGCGCGACAGGCCCAGGTTGGCCATGAGCCGCGATACGTACTTGACATCCAGGTCCGGATTCACGACCACCAGCGGCTTGGACTGGATCTCGTGCACCAGCACATCCGCCGGGTCCGCCTCCACCGCCAGCACCAGGTAGGCGATGTCGCGCATCGTGACGATGCCGTAGGCGTCGCCCGGATTCCGCCGGTCCACGATCAGCGCCCTGACCCCCTCGCTCTTCATCGTCTCGATAGCATCGGCAACCGTCGCCATTCCGTCAATCATAACCACCGGGCTGGACATAATCTCTCTGGCCGTAGCCATGTTTCGCACCTCCCTGCAAGATTTTGTGCTATCTTTATTCTTCTACAACACCCCACGCTCTTCCTGCAAAGAATCTCTCAAACACCCAAGAAACCGTTGCACCAGGCCCCAGCGCCAGCGCCTGGCGTCCGCTCAGAAATACATATTATCCGCTACCATATAGACGAACTCCGGCTCCAATTCGTTAGGCTTGGTGTGCCGCGCCTTGGCCGCCCAAACCTCAGCCTCCTCGCGCCGCCGCCTCGATAGAAGCATTTCCGCCGCCCCGGCCAGCGCCGCATTCCCCAGCTTCACCACTTTGCCTCGCACCTCCGGCAGCAGGCCGATAGTGATGGCGTTATCCGCGTCAATGTAGTTGCCGAACCCGCCGGCCAGGTAGAGCTTATCCACCTCCGCAAGCTCGATGCCGTAGTAGCTGATCAAGAGGTCCTGGTCGGTGCGCAGGCCGGCCTTGGCGGTGATGAGCTGATAAACGTCCTCCTGGGTCAGCTTGATCGTTTCGGTGAGATGGAAATCGCCGGCCAGCTTGGCCTTGGGGCTCATGATGCCGGCTTTCAGCAATTCCGCCAGCAGGTCAATCAGCCCCGACCCGCAGATCCCCACCGCCGACTTACCGTTGATCGTCTGGTAGGAGACCCGGCCGTTGCGGACCTGGACGTTGCAGATGGCACCATCCAGCGCGCCCACTCCGCTGGTGACGGTAGCGCCCTCGTAGGCTCCACCGGCGGCCACCGAGGCGGTCATGATGCCGGCCGCGGTCCCGATCGCCAGCTCGCCGTTGGTGCCGATGTCAATCAGGATCGCGGGCTTTGCGGCTTCATGGAGCCGAGCCGCAATGATGTCGGCGATGCAGTCGGCCCCGGCGTGGCCACCGATTAAAGCCGCGCCGTAAACGTTGGCCTCGGCATTGATTTTCAGGCCCAAGCTCGAGGCCTTCACATTCACGGCCTGCTTATCGGGCGGCTCGAAGGGGATCACCCCCAGCGTCTCCACCTCCAGGCCGAAGAACAGGTTCCGCATCGTCGGATTGCCGACTACCACCGCCTCATATATCTGCTCGGGGCGGATCCCCTGCTGCGCGACGAGGCCCTCGACAATCTGGTTGACCGCGCGGATGATGACTCCCTGAAGCTCCTCCAGGCCGCCCTCATTGCGCATGGTGTGGTCAATTCTCGAGATCACATCATCCCCATAGGCGGTCTGCGGGTTCTTGATAGCGAAGGTGGCGATCTGCGCTCCCGTTTCCAGGTCGCGAAGCTGCACCACCAAGGTGGTAGTCCCCACATCTATTGCCAGCCCGTACATCCGCCCGCGGTGGGGGCCCAGTTCCCGCTCCCCCTGCGGCCCGCTCCACACCACCTGCCCGTTGACACTCCGCACCAGCGGGTCCACCTCGACCCCATACTCAACGGTTTCGCTGAGGATCGAGTACTGGCCGGCGTCCTTGATGAACACATAGATGTCGGCGGGCCGGGCGATGGTCGCCTGGCAGGCCAGCCGCTCGGAGCTACCTAGCTCGAACTCCTGTTCCGCCGCCGTCGGGGCATTGAGCGCTTCCTGGCCGCGCTCGATTCGCACCACGCAACTGCCACAGGTGCCCTGGCCGTTGCACTCGGCATTGATCTCGATCCCCAGCTTGCGGGCGTGGTCGAGGATCGTGCCCTCAAACAGCTCCAGGCCGACTTTGCCCTTGCGGTACTGCGGGAAGTAGATCTTATGGCTGCCGGACTGCTTACTCATTCAATTCACCCTCCGGGCCTCTCAGCCCACGGACTTCAGAGTGCGTAATCTTCCACCAGCTCGGATATCAGTCTTACCTTCTCAATCTCGGCCGGCGGGGGTAGTTCATCAGATATGCCGAGGATCAGGTTCGGCGCAAACAGCTCCAGCACCCGCGTGGCGAAGTCGAGCAGCTCCCGATCCGAGTACTGCGGCAGGAACAGAATCGCCGGGATGCCGTCCAGGAGTATTGTGTTCCCCATCGCCTCTTTGAGTTCCTCCAAGGTGACATCACCTTGCGGCAGCGGAGTAGCGGCCTCAATGCCGTCGAAGCCCGGCTCGTTGAGCAGCGGCAGCAGCGGCTTGAGCGCCCCGTCCATGTGAATGTGGCAGAACTTGCCGGCTGCGTGGAGTTGGCCCACCCGTTTGCGGTAATACGGGATGAAGTACTTCTCGTAGAGACCGGGCGAATCGATATGCGCGTCAATATTCTCTCCGAGGTTCAAGATCTCCACCGACGAGTTGAGGATCACCTCATACATCCCGTCATCCCATTGCGCAATCGCCTCCATGAAGGCCTCGGTTGCGGCGGGATAGTCGTTCATAGCGTAGATGGTATTCTCCCAGCCCATGTAATTGATCAGCAGGCGCTGGTACGGCGAGCGCGGGTAGTAGGTCTGCGCCACGCCGCGCGGCCCGAAGATCGCCTCTGCCTTCGCGAAGGCCTCGCGGTCGAAGCTGAAGCTGGTATGCTGGAGGATATACTTCATCACCTGCATATCTTCGGGGGTTTTGACCGGGTACTCGGTGTGGTAGCCGCCGGAGCCTCTTTGGCCTTTGCGAACTACCTCGCGCAGGCCGCCGACCGGCGTCTCGCGCACGGTGACGAGGTTCTGCCCTTGCTCGCGGCTACGCACCTGCACCGTGTCATCCACTTCCATGTTGAAGACCGAGATCCCGAGCACCTCGGGGCAGTATCTCGGCGAGGCGCCTAGGTCGTCATAGATCTCCAGCATGGACTTGCCGCGATACTTCTGCGGCATGGTGCCATCGGCGGTGCGGCCGTTGTACCAGTAGTAGATGCGCGGCTGCCACACGATTCTGTCGAGCGGTTTGCGCTGGAACGTTCTGAGGGTTCTTTCGCGGAAGGTCATCGCCATAGCCGTAGTCTCGTCAGTACGCGCCGTACTGCTTGACGAGCTCCAGAACCCGCTGATACTGCTCCAGGCTGATATTGTTTGGCAGCGAGTGATCGGAGTGATAGATATATCCGCCGCCCTGTTTGGCCACGGGGATCTTGCTGCGGATTTCCTCCTCGATGGCCGCCGGGTCGGGATCGGCCATCGCTCGCACATCAATCCCGCCCATCAAGGCCAGCTTATCGCCGAAGTTCTGCTTCAGCTCGACCAGGTCCATGCCGGCCTTGACCTCCAGCGGCTGCAGGCAGGTCAGCCCGTCCTCGATGAAGTAGGGGATCAGCTCCTCGACATTGCCGCAGCTATGCAGGATGATCGGCAGGCCTTCGCCCCGGAAGTAGTCGAACACTCGCTGGAAGGTGGGCCGCAGCGTCTCTTCGTAGTGCTGGGGCGAAAACAGCAGTCCGTTGCGGTAGCCCAGATCACAGAAGGCCCAGGCGGCATCGAACTCAAAGCCTCCGTCCTTCATGATCTCGTACATCTGCAGGGCCAAGGTGGCGTCGGTCTCGTACATATCCCGCACCCAGTCCTGCTCGGTGGCGATAGCGATCAGCAAGCGTTCCGAGGCCACATAGCTCTGCATCTTGTCATAGCCGATGGCGCACCCATAGCAGGTGAACTTGTTCTGGGCGCGGGCTTTCTGATTGCCCGGCAGGCCGCGGCGGTGCTCGGTCCGGCCCGTCTCGAGCAGCGACTCATCACTCCGGTCGTCCTCCGCCGAACCCGAAAGCCACTGCCCATCCCAGTCAACCCGGCTGGAATCGGGGGTCAGGCGGTCTTTGAGCTGCTCCCAATCGTCGCGGCTCTTGCACGGGTAGTCAATGATCTCGGGTGTGCTGGCGTAGTCCTTGCGATCCCGCCGCACTCCCCCGTAGGCGGTGGTATTGACGATGTAATCGTCGGTCTCCTCGAGTACCTCGATGGGCAGGCGCGGCGAGGTATCCGCCCCGAAGGTCACAATCTCGAAGTCGAAGTACTCAGCGGGCGGAGGCTCGTGAGGCAGGCCCTCCCGGTACCAGCGGTCAATTGTGGCAGTCCACGGGGAGTCGTGAATCGGCACCCGGTCCGCCTCCTCATGATTAAGCGCCATCAGCACTCGTTCTCGCGAAGTCATCTGGCCGGCCTCCTTGTTTGGGATGACGGTTCCGCCGCTTGAGCCCGGCGCCGCCCTCTGCTTGAAGCTCTTCGCTACGGTTCGCCACTCTAGCTTCTTACACCTACGTAGAATCTCCTGCGCCCTGTGCGAAAAGAGCTGCCGGCTCGCCGCTGCCGCCCGCACCTCGGGGACTGTCCCCTGACCCGGTCTCCTATCCCCCCGCAGTCGCCGGATTGACCCCCGCTTGCCGGCAGACTATAATGGCGGCGAGAAGGTTACCCCATGAGCTTATCCGATATTCGCCAGCGGCTCCGCGCCGTTAATCCCCATGTTCTCCTATTCCTCCTGGCGTTGAGCTTCACCGGCGCGCAGGCCGGCGTATTTCACACGACCTTCAACAACTTCCTCGACGACACCTATCACATCTCCGCCGGCACCCGCGGTTTCTTGGAGTTCCCTCGCGAGATGCCCGGCCTGCTGGTCACGGCTTTCGCCGGCGCTCTGGCGTTTCTGCCGGAGACGCGGGTCGGCGGCATTGCCCTGCTCTGCACTTGCCTGGGCCTGTTCGGCCTGAGCGGTGTCGGCTATATTGACGACCACTCCGTGAGTTGGCCGCTGATGGTCATGGTCATGTTCATCTGGAGCGTCGGCAACCATCTGATCATGCCGGTGCGCGAATCGATCGGCATGAGCCTGGCTCCGGAGAGCGGCCGCGGACGCAAGCTCGGCCAGGTCCGCACCTTCGGGGCCTTCGGCGCGATTCTCGGCGCCGGCGTGGTATGGATCACCACCGTCGGCTTCCCGGTGCCGCCTTACTGGCTTACCTTCGGCTGTGGCGCGGTGCTCGGTCTGGTGGCTACGCTGCTATTTGTCCGCATCCGCAATGTCGGGCTGCAGACCAAGCGCCCGCGCCTGATCATGCGCCGCCGCTACTGGCTCTACTATGTCCTTTCGCTGCTCTTCGGCGCGCGCAAGCAGATCTTCCTCACCTTCGCCCCCTGGGTGCTGGTGCGTATCTTCTACCAGCCGCCGGCCACCTTCGCCAAGCTCTGGATCGTCTCATCGCTTTGCAGCCTCTGGTTCATCCCTACTGTCGGGAAGCTGATTGATCGCTTCGGCGAGCGCGCCGTGCTGATGGCTGATTCGATGGTGATACTGGTCATCTGCGCGGTCTATGGCTTTGCTTACCATTGGGGGATTGTCGGCATCGGCTTATGGATCACCTTCGCCTGCTACATTCTCGACCACTTGCTGTTCTCGGTTGGCATGGCCCGCTCGACCTATATGTCAAAGATCGCGAATGATCCGGATCACATCCCGGCGTCCATCGGCATGGGTGTCAGCCTGGATCATCTGATGGGCATGTCGGTGCCGACGCTCGGCGGCTTGGTCTGGATGGCGTACGGTCACGAGTGGGTATTTGTGGGCGCGGCGGGCATTGCGCTGATGATGTGTGTGTTGGCCTCTTTCATCCGTATTCCCAAGCCCCAGTTCGGATAGTTCACAGGACGCGTGGCTCGGCCTGAGCGTGGTGCCTCTTCTACGGCGCTCAGGTGACAGCTTAGTCCCGGGTACGCACTGCGAGTATCTGTTTAGCGTATTCAGCCACCTCACCTCCGACGCGTGGCTCGGGCTTCCAGCCCGAGGCCGTTGCCGTTGTAGGGGCGCAATTCATTGCACCCAGTCAGGTAGGCGTGGCCGCTTAGTGCAGTGTCGTTAACAACTTACGGGCGCATGCCATGCGCCCCTACAATTACTACCGCATAGCTCGGGCTTCCAGCCCGAGGTCGTTCGGATCGGGGGACAGTCCCTGAAGGGACAGTCCCCCTTTCGGGGTTTTGAACCAGCTTCCAGCCCACCCTCGCCAAGGTGTCCTCCCCACTTGCGGCGAATACTCTCACCTGTGCTCATACCGGTACAGGACTTCGCGGCGTCCTACTGACCGGACGCTGCCTACTCTAAGCGGAGGCTAGCAAGATGGATTTTGATATTCTCATCAAGAATGGTACGGTCGTGGACGGAACCGGCGAGCCCGGCTACCCGGCCAATGTCGGCATCAAGTATGGCAAGATCGAGGCCATCGGCGAGCTGCCCAACGCCACTGCTGCCCAGGAAATTGATGCGGCAAATCTGGCGGTGGCTCCCGGCTTCATTGACGCCCATACGCACTGCCATGTCAACGTGGACAAGGACATCATGCACGAGGACAATCTGGTGCGCCAGGGCATTACGACGGTGGTGGCGGGCAATTGCGGCAGGTCCGGCTGGCCCTTCGCCGCGCATCTGGACAAGGTTGACCGCCTCGGCATGAAGCAGAACTACGCCATGCTGATCGGCCACAACACCATCCGCCGCGAGCTCCTGGGCGATGACCAAGCCCAGTTTCTGGACCCCTGGCAGCTCAAAGACCTGCAGAAGCTGGTAATCCAGGGCATGGAGGAGGGCGCTTTCGGCGTCACTGCCGGCTACATGAGCAATTACGCGATCAATGAGGAGCTTTTCGCCTTCGCCCGGCCGGCCGGCGAGCGCGGCGGCCTCTATGCCTCGCACATTCGCTCCGAGGGTACCCATCTGCTCCAGGCAATCGCCGAGATCATCGAGCTGGCCCAGCATACCGACACCCGCATCGAGATCTCGCACCTAAAGACTATGGACCCGCCCAACTGGAACAAGCTCGACGCCGTCTTCGGCCTCATGGAGGGGGCGCTGGACCGGGGCGTGACGGTCCGCGCCGACCGCTACACGTATTGTGCCTGGGCCGGCGGCTCCACCAATGCCCTGCCCCGCGTCGCCTATCAGATAAAGCAGGAGCGCGGAAGCTGGGACAACCTCCACGACCCCGATGTCGAGGCGGTCATCTACGATGAGCTGGACAGGATGTGGGAGGAGCGCGGCGGGCCGGAGACGCTGCTGTTCTGCTCGATGGGCGAGCCGCGCCCCGAAGTCGAGAACAAGACGCCGGCTCAGCTCGGCGAGCAGTGGGACTGCAATCTGCTGGAGGTCGGCATCCGCCTCGAGGAGATGGGCCAGATCTCCGCCATCGGTTTGGCCATGTCCGAGGACAATATCAAGCGTATCCTGGCTCATCCGCTGGTTTGTGTCGGCTCGGACAGCCACCAGGAGGCCGACAAGACCGTCTTCACCCACCCGCGCAGCTACGGCACCTTCCCGCGCATGTTGGCCAAGTACTGCCGCGAGGAGCGGGCGGTCACGCTGCCCGAGGCCGTCCACAAGCTGAGCGGCCTGACCGCCGAGCATTTCGGCTTCACCGACCGGGGCCTGCTGCAGGAGGGCCTGGTCGCCGATGTGGTGGTCTTCGACCCGGCGACCGTCCAGGACACCGCCACCTTCAGTGCCCCGCATCAGTATCCCGAGGGCATCCCGCACGTCATCGTTAACGGCAAGTTCGCGGTGAAGGCCGGCGAGACGACGCCGGAGAACCACGGCCGCGCCCTGCGCAAGTAAATTGTAAATTGGGGGCAGTCACCTATTTCTGCAGAGGCGTAGCAGTGCAACTTACAGAAACCGCAAGAAATAGGTGACTGTCCCCAATTTAAGAGGAGGACGTGCTATGGCCAAATCGAAGCGACCTGACGAGCAGGAGTTCGAGCTGGTGCCGCATACCAGGATCCGCCAGGCCATCGGCGACCGCACCCGCCAGAGCGTCAACGAAGCGCCCCAGTTCCGCGTCCAGAAGATGGTGATTGCCGACGCGCTGGTGGCCTTCCGCAACCGGCTGAAGCAAGCCGGCGCCGACCCGCTCCCCACCTACAATGACATGCTCATCAAGCTGGTGGCGGCAACGCTGCCGGACTTCCCGCGCCTGAATGCCTGGTATGCGCCGGAGGCCCTCAAGCTGCTGCGGGACGTCAACATCGGCTTCGCGGTGGACACGGAGGAGGGTGTGCTGCTGCCGACGGTGCTCAATGCCGACGAAAAATCGCTGGCGGAGATAGCGGCCGAGACGGCTGAGCTGGTGGACTTGGCGCGGCGCGGGCGTTTGCGTGCTACGCTGCAGATGGGAGCCGGTTTCACCATATCTAACATTGGCCCTATCGGCATGGACATTTTCGATGCGATCATTTCGCCGCCGCAGACGGGCATTCTGGCGATTGGCTCGCTGATTCCACGACCAGTAGTTGTGGAGGGTGAAGTGGTGGTATCTAGCACGGTGTGGCTCTCGCTGACGATAGATCACCGCTCGGTTGACGGTGCTGACGGGGCGCGCTTTGTGGCGGCCGTGGCCGAGGCTATCGCCGACCCGGCGGAGATTCTGGCTTCCCCACAATGAAGGCATTGAGATGCCCCGCTGGTTTCCTTCATTCGTTCGGCTTAGATTCCACAAATCACTGCATGTGCAGTTCCGCCGCCCCGATTCGGGGGAATTGTGGGTGGTGAGAGGGGAAAGGAAGGCGCTTGGTTGGGTGGCTTGTCGTAACAAAAAAATCGCAGAAACGTACGTAAAATATCATAATTCGGCGGAAGGTGTCCGCCCGACCGGCACGAAAGTAACGTCACGTGGGATCAGGCAGTCGAACAATTTAGGTCTTTATTCGCAAAAAAACAAGGAAATACCGCAAAATTTCCTTTGCATGCCGTACGGGGCGTGTGATATACTCCAAACTACGACTGGAGGCACTGGGCGCAGTAACACTTCTGAAATAGTTCACAGCATCTCGCCACAGCCACGAAACACAATAACTATATACAACCACATGTACTAATTTTCGCAGCATTATCCACGCATTATCCCAATCCTTGCTTACTTGACAGTAGCGGTTCCTGTCATGCACTGAGGGCGCTCCTGGAGTAGTGGTCAGTGGTGGAGCGTACCGCCGAAGCCAAAGCGGCTCAGGGCTCAGGGTAGCTTGACATGGCCGGTGATAGACAGAAGGCCAAGCGGCGGGGCGGTCTGCCGCAAGTAGCAGGGCTATCGCCGGAGCTATATTGACCCTCGCGGAAGGGATACGGGCAGACCAGTTGGAGAAGTCTGCGCCGGCGCTGGGAGAAGCGAAGTCTCTTCTGACAGGGGCAGAGGGAAGGGTGTTGGCAAGTGGCCGAGGATCAAAGCATGGCGAGTCAGAGCCTTTGGGACCAAGCGTTGCCACTGCTGAGGGAGCGGATGGGACGGGCCACCTTCGACGGCGTCCTGAGGCAGTCGGTCCCGCTATCCTACGATGGCCAGACCTTCGTTTTGGGGGTCCCCAACCAATTTGCCGCCAACCTGCTGTCGAACCAACACCGCCCGCTGATCCAGGCTTCCCTCGAGGAGCTTGCCCATCAGCCCGTGGCGCTGGTCACCGAAGTATCGGCGCGTGTGGCCCCGACCAGCCGCCCGGCGACAGCGGTGGAGTCACAAGGGGCTGCGGTCGCCGCACCCACCCCACCGCCGCGCCGACGCGATGGCGGCAACGGCATGTTTAATCCTCGCTATACCTTTGAGAACTTCGTGGTTGCGGACTGCAACCGCTTCGCCCACGCCGCCGCGGTGCAGGTGGCGCGCTCGCCCGGGACGGCCTACAACCCGCTGTTCATCCACTCCAAGGTCGGTCTCGGCAAGACCCATCTGATGCAGGCGGTGGGGCACCGGGTGCTGCAGCGTAACCCCGATGCGCGGGTGATTTACCTGTCAGCCGAGCAATTCGTCAATGACCTGATCTCGGCGATCCGCGACAACCGCACCGCCAGCTTCCGCGCCAAGTACCGCCATGTGGATGTGCTGCTGATGGACGATATCCAGTTCATTGCGGCTATAGATGGGCCGGCCTCCGAAGAGGAATTTTTCCACACCTTCAATGCCATCTATGAGAGCGATAAGCAGCTTGTGATCGCCTGCGATGCACCACCCCGGCAGTTGCAGACGCTTTCGCCGCGCGTGCGCAGCCGGCTGGAGGCAGGCATCGTCGCGGACCTGCGGGCCCCGGATGTCGAGACCCGCATCGCGATTCTGGAGAAAAAAGCGCAGGCCGAGGGCATCGAGCTGGACCGCGAAGTGCTGGAATACGTGGCCAAGAAGATCGAGTCCAACATCCGCGTGCTGGAGGGGGCACTGCTGAGGATCTGCGCCGGCGTCTCCCTCAACGGCCTGGAACCGACCCTGAGCGTGGTGGAGGAGATTATCGCCGACTATTCCACCGACGGCCAGGATAAGCACATCAGTGTGGACGATATCCTCAGCTTCATCAGCGCCCAGATGGATACTGCCCACCAGGCCATCGTCGGACCGAAGCGGAGTCGGGAGATCGTCTGGCCGCGCCAGATCGCCATCTATTTGACCCGCGAGCTGACGGACCTGAGCCTGATAGACATCGGCAGGCACTTCGGCGGCCGCGATCATAGCACGGTGCTGCACGCCTACAATAAGGTCAGCGAAATGGTCGCCGAAGATGAGAAGGTCATGTGGCTGATCAACAACTTTAAGACCGCCCTGCAGCAGCCGTAGTCTTGACAGACAAGCGAATTCGTCGCAAGTTCTCCGCTCCTGCCCCCTCAAGTAACGAAGCTCTGTGGCTGCGGGCCTCGTGCCTCCCTAGGCTGCCTTATCATAGCGGGAATACTGTGTCCGCGGGCAGCTTTCGCCGCTGTCGTCGTCGTACCAGTAAATCATCGTGCTCAGCTCATGTACGTCCAGTCCCAGATAAAGCATTTTCGGTCTGCTCCCTTCACGGCAGGTTAGGTGCTCTAACTACCATTCGCCGTGACCGCCGAGCAGACCGTTCTATTCTATCCTACAACGGCCACGGCGAGGGACTCGAACTGAAAGCTGGCGCCCACCCGCATAACCAAGAATCTGCACAAGCGTACCCATGACTAGATTGCGCGGATCAAGCCCTTGAGGTTATAATCCATAGGCAATAACCGAAACGGACGGGAGAATGCCAGGATGATCCTGCGATGCCTGCTGGCCTCAGCAATAATCATCTCTCTGTGCCTAGTCGCCGGCGGTTGCGGCGGCGGTTCCGGGTTCAATAAGTTTTCGGAGCAGGGCAGCGGCGGCTCCGGCGACGACCAGCCCGGAATATACAATCCCCCAGGCGGCGGAGGCGGAAGCAGCGGCGATACAGGCTCGCCCGGTGGCGGCAGCGGCGGAGGCGGATTGACCCCGCCAGCACCTCCCTCCGGCGATGACACCGGCGGCGGTATCCAGCCGCCCCCGCCACCCCCGATCTAAGCAGCACCGTCACTCAGAGAAATGGGACAGGCAGTAAGATTCGATACCCCCCTCCCCCCCTCCTCAACGGCCAACGACAGCCCTCACCCTAGCCCTCTCCCGGTGGGAGAGGGGAGAATGACAAAACGTCAACGGCCAAAAGTGCGGGCGCATGCCATGCGTCCTACAACGGCAACGGATATCGAGTCGGGCAGGATGCCCGACCGACGCGACTATTGCTATGAAGGCTGACCGAGGCGAGTATTGTGGTGAGGCCTGCCCCACGCGGGCAGAAAGGGATGCCCCAAGCACACAGCAAGAAAAGGAGGTCGCAGCCAAGCGAGAATGAATAGGTTGGTCGAGCCAAGCGCGAAGCAATGCCGGGGGCAAGCCAGGCTGTGGGCGCTGAGAGGTGAGGGCAATCGAAGCCCAAGAAGTCCAACTGCGTGACGGGCGTAAGGTCACCATCAGACATATCACCAAGGACGACTACCAGCGAGTGCTTGAATACTTCGGCGGCCTCGGGGAAGTGAGCCGTAAGTATTTCTGCCCCCACCCCTTCGATGCGGAACACGCCCGGATGATCGCCGAAAGCTCCAACCTCAGCGACACCGTGCGCCTGGCCGCCATCGCCGCTAGCAGCGGGGAGCCGATGGTCGGCTACGTCTATTACACGCATAAGCCGGAGCGAAAATACCCGCGCGTCGGGATCGGCATAGTTGATGCCTACCACGACCAGGGCCTCGGTCAGATACTGATGAGCGCCCTGGTGGCCGAGGCGCGGCGCAACCGTAAGCCCGGCCTGTCCCTGTGCGTGGATAAGCCCAACCACCGCGCCCTGAGACTCTATAGCAGAAGCGGCTACCGCATCAGCGGCGAGTCGAATCAAGGCCGGCACCACGAAATGGTGCTGGACTTTGCTGCCGAGCAATCGCCCTTCAAGCAGCGGGGTATGTACCTGCACCCGATTGACTGGAAGCTGACCCATCTGACCGCCGATACCTGGACGCCGGCGGAGTGGAAGCTGTACCTGGACCTGATCCAGGGCGCAGGGGCGAATATGCTGAAGATATTCATCTGGCCGACCCAGTACTACCACCCCGACTACGCCGAGACCTACCCCAATAAGTGGCGGTGGGAAGTGTATAAGGAGGTGCTGGCCTACGCCAGGGCGCTGAACCTGCAGACCCACGTCGGCTTTGCCGGCAACGGCGTGCCACCGTTCGTCTGGCAGCAGCAGCCCGATAAGCGGGCCAAGGAAGTCGGCTACCAGGGGATCGAGCTATGCTGGCAGCGGGGCCGGGAAGAAATCCTGGAGTTCTCCGGCTGCCTGATTGACTACTTCAGCGAGGCCGCCGACGGCTTCATCGTCTGGTACGCCGATCCGGGTCTGTGCGTGTGCGAGCTGTGTGTGCCTTATACGCCGGTGATGGGGGAGATGATGCGGACCTATGAGGAAGTGGCCGGGAGCCGGGCGCAGGTGCATCACTGCCCCTGGTGGATATGGCGGATGGAAAAGGGCGACCACAATCTGCCGCGAAGCCCCGGCATCCGGCGTGATATTTTCGGCAGCATCAGCCCCGGGGACTGGGTGCTGCTGTATGACCAGGATGAAGAGAGCATCGAGATGGCTCGGAAGAACGGTCTGGAGGTGCTGAGCGTGGCCTTCTTCATGGACCCGGAGGGGGGCAATGAGACCAGCAATGTTCTGCCGCGGACCAGGTTCGATCGGGTCGAGACCGCGGTCGCCCGAGCCGGTGAACTAGGCGCCGGCCTACTGGCGTACCGGCTGACACCGTTTACCCAGTTCCACAGCGACTGGCTGTTTTTCCGCAAGCAGCTTTACCCCGAAATCAGTCGCGAGCAGGCGCTTGGCGAGCTGGCTGTGTTCCTGGGCGTAGGTGGGGAATACGTCGAGGCGCTTGAGCTGCTGGAGGAATGGTGGGCGGGCCGGGAAAGCGGCTATGAGATGGAGAAGCTGAGGAAGGCGGCAGAGATACTCACAAGCCTGGTGCCGCAGCGGCCTGAGTACCTGAGGCACTTGGCCGAGGCGACAGAGGCGCTGCTGCTGATTGCCGAGGGCGGCGGTCAAAATGGCTGGCAGGTCACGGATCAACTCGTCGAGGCGGTCCAGCAGCGAATGGAGCAGGGGCCAAGCTTCACCGCCTTCACCCACGAGCAGCTCTGGGCCAAGGCGCGCGCCTACCCGTTTATCAAACAGCGGGTGGAATGGTGGATGCAAGCGGTGAGGCCGGCCAGGGAGCAATAGAAGAGACGGGAGGGAGCGAATGAGCTTGAGCGAGGTTCTGAGAGCGCTTCGTATCGGCGAGAAGGTCCTGCGGGTGCTGCAGGGCGACCTGACCGAGGCCGAAACGGATGCGATAGTCAATGCGGCGAACTCGCACCTGCAGCACGGCGGGGGAGTGGCCGGGGCAATCGTGCGGGCCGGTGGACGCCAGATCCAGGAGGAATCGAACCGGATCGGCTTCGTACCCGAGGGCGAAGTGGCCGTGAGCGGTGCCGGCAGCCTGGCGGCCAAGTACGTCATCCACGCCGTCGGCCCTAAAGGCGGCGATCCACAGGCTGATGCCAAGCTCACCAATGCGGTGAAAAACTCGTTGGCTAAGGCCGATGAGCTGGGGCTGAGAAGTGTCTCGATGCCGGCGATCAGCTCCGGGATCTTCGGCTTCCCCAAGGACCGCTGCGCACAGATTCTGCTGAGCACCGCCCGTGAGTGGCTGCAGGCTCGTCCTGACAGCAGCCTGCAACAGGTGGACATGATCAACATAGACGATGAGACGGCCGGAATCTTCGCCGCGAGGTTCGACGAACTGTTGCGGGAAGAGTAACCATTGCCAGGCATGAGTCGGGCCGAAGGTTGTCGTGACTATGGACGAATTACTGCTGGCAGTCTCGGCGGTAGTAGTTTATGCGCTGGGCGCAGCGGCTGTCTGGCTGCATACGCTAAGCAGCTACAAAGACCCTTCGGTCAGCCCCCGGGGAAGGGTGGGATGGTAATATGAGTAGACTCGGAAGAGGTATAGGTGTGATAGCGGGGCTGCTGTGTCTGCTGGGCGGCGGGGCGGGACTGGCTGCGGATTACTACGCCTCGCCCGCCGGGGGAGGCGACGGGAGCTGTGCAGAAAGCCCGTGCCTCATCGCCGAAGGTGTGAGCAAACTGCAGCCGGGTGATACGCTGCTGCTGCTGGACGGCACATATAGCGGCGATAAGTCGATGCTGCGAGTGGCCGAGCCGGTGCAGGGCACCCCGGAAGCTCCGATCATCATCAAAGCCGTCAATGACGGCAAGGTGCTCATAGATGGCGAGAGCCTGCGTTACCCGGTGCAGCTCTACCAGACGCAATACGTACAAATCGAGGGGATCAATGCCTGCCGCTCGAAACTGACCGTGTATGGCGTCAGCCGCTGTAACCATTGTGTCCTGAAACGCTGCTGCGGCTGGGACGCCGGGGATGATAACACCAATATCTTCGGGGTCCACTACGGGGACTATAACCTGGTCGAGGACTGCGCCGGTTGGGGAATTGCCCGTAAGACGTACTCGTGCTCGCAGAATGGCAATTACACGATCTTTCGGCGCTGTTGGGGGCGCTGGGAGGGCTGCACCAACGTCGGGCCGAAGATGGTCATGACCGTCTCCTACAACAGCCATCATACGCTGGTGGAGAACTGCATCGGCACCTGGGACGGTCGGAAGATGCCGGAGAGCTACACCGTACACAATCACGGCGAGCCGTTCACGAACTGGGGGAGCCGGCCCAAAGTAGCCGTCACGATGAGCGACTATGGTGTGGATCAGCCCTACGGCATCTTCGGGATAGATACCCGCGAGGGTCCGGGCGTGCGTCTGTGCGGCTGCATCGCCTACCGCACCGCTAATCAGCGCCTGGTCAAGTGCATCGCCAACTACTTCATCTCCAGAACTGCAGACAGCCCGGCGCAGATCGAGAATTGCGTCTCGTTTGTCGAGGAGGGGGCAGTGCCGACGCGCCCCTACTACCTCACCTACGTTACCGGCACGAATCTAACCAGCATCGGGGGAGAGGCGAATACGCTCGGCTCCTTGCTCATAGAGAAGCTGCTGACTCTGCAAAGCCCGGAGCAACTGGTTGCCGAAAGCGGCAGTATTCTACAATCCGAGAACGGCGCGAATGTAATGTATCGCTATCAAGACGGGCTACTCACCGAGGCGCCGCTGTGGCCGTGGCCGATGAACCAGCGCATCAAGGAGCTGACCGGCGTGGATGTGACCAAGACGGTCTTCGAGCTTGGTGGAGGGGCGGTCCCGTGGGAGGCGGATTGACAAGCTATTGGTCGTGCAGCCGTCCGGGGAACTGCATCCTGAAGGAGAACGCGCCATGCGCACGCAAACGGTAACGCTCGCCACAGCCATACTTGCACTGACAGGCGCAGTCGCTGACGCCCAGCCTACCGATGAACTCCGCGGGCTGGTTACCACCTACCTGTACGGCTCTGGCGCCGAGAAGGCTGACGTGCTGAGCAAGCTGGCGGACTGCTGCGGCGACCCCATTGCGCTGGTGCAGTCGTGTGTGGAGAAGAGCTACGGAGGCCGTAGCACCGGCAAACTCCTCGACGAGCGCTTCGAGCTTCCGTATCTGCGGGAGTTGTACCCCGAAGATGTCCTCAACTTTCTGGTGCCCGAGAGCTACGATCCCACGCAGCCGACAGGCCTGTTGATCCTGCTCCACGGCGGCGGATGGGGGACACCGCGCACCGTCGCGGAAAACTGGCTACGGGAGGCCGGAGAGAAGGGGGGAGCCTACCACTTCGGGACGAAACTCGCGCAGATGCCATACATCTCGGTCGCGCCAAGCAATCTGCTGATTGAGGGCTGCTCGCACCGCTGGTCGCTGCCGGAGTCGGATGCCTACCTGCTGGCAGTGATCGAGGAGGCCTGCTACCGATACAACATTGACGCAGACCGCATCTACCTGGTCGGCCAGTCGATGGGCGGCTTCGGGGCATATCATGCAGTTCAGACCATCGGTGACCGCTTCGCAACAATCGGCGCACATGGCGGGGCATGGCGCTATGGCTTCTGGGAGGGCCTCCACGGGACCGATTTCTACATCATCCATGGCTTCAAGGACGCAGAAGTCGGAGTGCGCAAACGCAACACTGATGTCCCGTATGCCAGGTTCGCCTCGGCATGTCTATCCGGGTACCACATCCCGCACACGTACGTGGAGCACCAGGGGGGGCATTCATTCACGGACCCGCTTGCGCGGGAGGCGATGAACGGTTTCCTGGAGGCGCTCAAGGATCGCCGCCGCGATCCCCACCCGCCCAAGGTCGTCACTGCCTCGAGTAAGGGGTGCTTTAAGCCCGCAGCCTCGCCCGACTTCTTCTGGGTCAGCATTGATGAGGCCACGGCAGGGGAGTTCGAGCTGGATGGGATGCGCGGGTACCGGGGCAGCGACGACCCATGGGCCCTGGACTTCCGACACGCCATTCAAGCAGTCGAGGGCGGCGTGTTGCGGGCGACAAACAACGGCGACAACACCCTCACCGTGGAGACCCGAAACATAGCGCGCTTCAGTCTCTGGCTGCATCCGCAGATGGTTGATTTCAGCAAGCCGGTCAAGATCATCGTTGATGACGAGGTGTGCTTCGAGGGGAGCGTGGTCCCGAGCCTTGCCACTGTGCTGCAATCGTTCGACCGCCGCCGCGATCCGGGGATGTTGTTCTGCGTGCGGGTGGAGCTTGAGTTGCGGGCAGGGCAGACAACGGCGTGCCTCACCAGCCCGGCCCCCTGCCTCACCCGCCGGTGGGGGCGGCGGCACGCTGCCCCAGGCCTTGCAAGAGCCGATGTGACTCAGGTGCTGAATGCTGAAGATTGATGCCCACAAGCGCGCGCTGGAGCGCTTCGACAAGATCGTGGACCGCGACCACATCCGCTCATGCGAGCAGGTGCAGGCGGATATGTGGGCCGGCAAGACGCCCCAACGTATCCCGGCAGTCATCTACTTCCCACCGCCACCTGAGTGGCCGACATACCCGTTCACGGAAACCTGGGACGATGTCGAGAAGAAGTTCATGAACGCCCTGGGCATGGCCTACTGCGGGGCGCTGCTCAAGGATGACAAGCTCCTCACGCTCACGCCCGAATACGGTGTGGTCAATATCCCGGAGTTGTTCGGCGTCCCGAGCATCGTTAACGACGTCGGCTGGTCGATGTCAAAGGGCCTGGACAGCCTGGACCAGGTGAGAGCCCTCATAGACCGTGGTGTGCCGGACCTGCACAGCGGTCACGGCGCCAAGACGGAGGCCTTTTTCGATTTTGGTGCCGAAGTGGTAGCCCAATATGAGAATCTTTCTGAGGTTCTCCATTTCGTCGTGCCTGACAACCAGGGGTCGTTTGACCTGGCGCACCTCATCTGGGGACAGGAGATTTTCTATGCCCTCTACGAGCATCCCGATGTCGTGCACCAGCTTCTGGACCTGGTGACCGAGACTTACATCGAGTTCAGCCGCTTCTACAAGCAGAAGGTGGGAGAGCCGGCGGACTCAGGCTATCACATCTGCGGGGTGAGGCTGGTTCGTGGCGGGGTGCGGGTATGCGACGACACGGCGGTGCTCTGCTCGGCGGATACCTACCAGGAATTCGTCAGGCCGTACAACGAGCGGGCCTACGCTCCTTTCGGCGGCGGATGGCTGCACTACTGCGGCAACGGCAACCACGTGCTGGAGCAAATGCTGGCGACGCCGGGAGTGAACGCCGTGCACATGGGCAACCCGGACCACTGTGACCTGTACGAGCTTTACCAGCAGATGCGCGCGGCTGAGGTGGTGTTGATCTGGAGCGGGTCGCTGGAGCGGCTGGGAGAACTGCGCGCGGATAACGGCGGCCGGCATCCGACCGGGCTGATGATCCTGACAGAAAACAGGTATGCCTCGGCGGACCTGGAGCACGCCCGGGCCGACCTGCAGCGCGTGCGGAACTACCAGCCCATCGCCAAGGCACCGTACTAGGCCGAGGAGTTCACAAGCCGTGTGCGCGGCTATGCAGACTCAGTCGAGGGGGAAGCGCGTCGGGTTCTTCGCTACGTATCGCCTCAACCGCTCGTCGAGTTCGGCGGCCACCTGCGGCTCGTCGCCCATGATGTTGACGGTCTCGCCCGGGTCGGCGCGCAGGTCGTACAGCTCACGGCGCGGCAACGCATTGAAAAACTCCACTCGGTCGCGGTCGCTGCGCTGCGGCTCGCCACGCCACGGCGGGGCATTGAGTCCGGTCAGGTCAAGCCGGCTGTGATCGTCCTGATACTCCGCCGTGCCGCGTCGGATATACTTGTACTCGGCGGTGCGGATACCCAACTCCGGTGCGACCCAGGTTCCGTATTGCTTGAGAGTGCCGCCGGTGAGGAAAAGGGTATCGTGAATTGAAGGCTGCTCGCCGCCTGCCAGAGGCAGCCAGGAGCGGCCGTCAAGGTCCGGCGGCGGCTCCAGGCCCGCCAGGTCGAGGATGCTCGGCAGGACGTCGTGATGGCCGACCAGGCCCGCCACCCGCGTGCCCGGCCGGTAGCCGAACTCCGCCGGCGGCTTGAAGATCAATGGCACCCCGCAGGTGGTCTCATAAGGCTCGCGATGCTCGAAGGGGGCGTTGTGCTCCTGCATGTCCTCCCCGTGGTCGGCAGTGACGATGACGACGGTCTGCTCATAAACGCCCGCCTCGCGCAGGACCGCAATAACCTCGCCGATGGCCTGGTCCACGTAGCTAAGCTCCCCGTCGTAGAGATCAATCTTCTCCAGTGAGGCCTCATCCAGGCGGTCGGTCCAGCCCCAGCGCGGGATATAGCCCCGGCCCTGGACCTCTACCTGCTCAAGCCGCGGGCCGCCGGAATGCAGACTACGATACGGCTCGGGCTGATTGTACGGCTGATGCGGGTCCCAGTAGTGAACGAAAAGATACCAGGGCTGGGCAGCGGCGTGTTGCCGCAGCCATGGTAGCAGCCGCGCGTTGATTTCGTCGGCGGTCACCTGGCACGGATGATTGCCCTGCGGCGCCCAGGTGTTGACATACCAGTGGTAGCCGCGCGCGAACCAGCTCGGGAAGCAGCCGAAATCATGGAGATTGTCGAAGGCGGCGGTGAGATAGCCGGCCTCGCGCATGATCTCGGCCAGCACCGGCGTGGTGTCATCGAGCCGCTGATCCGGCTCGTTGGGATGGCTGAAGAGCGTACCGACAATGCCGTGACTCGCCGGGCTTTGCCCAGTGCACATGGTGGTGAAGGAGGGCATGGTGTGGGCGGTGTTGGTGAGGGCGTTGTCGAAAAGCAGGCCCTCGGCGGCCAGGGCAGCGAGCGTCGGACTAGTTTCTCGCGGGTAGCCGTAGCAGCTCAGATGGTCGCGGCGCTGGGTGTCCAGGACGATGGTTAGGAAGTTCATAGAGGTGACCTCCGGAAGGAGTGTGGCTCCGTTACAGGGCGTGGGATGCAACGGGAACGGCGGTCCTCACCCTAGCCCTCTCGCGAGGGGAGAGGGGACAACGGCCAGCCTAACCCCCTGACCCCCTTCTCTGGTAGGGAAGGGGGAATCCAAAGGAGGATAGGTGGGTTAAGAAAAAGACCCGCGCCACGCGACCAGGAAGCAGACGGGCCGGATGGGGACCCGAAACGTCCCCGATTCGGCCCCTCCGAAAGGCTACGGCAACGGCGGCCCTCACCCTAGCCCTCTCCCAGGGGGAGAGGGAACAACGACAACGGCTGGGCCGGATTCTCGGCCTTCGACAAGCTCAGGCCTCGTATGCGGCCCCTCCGAAAGACACAAGGATAACGACAGCGGGTGTCGGGCTGGAAAGCCCGACCCACGCGAGGCCTCAAGAAAGGGACTCGGGCTGGAAGCTGGGAGGACGCTATCGCGCCCTCCCACCTGAGCCTGCTGCAGTGCAGCAAGCTCAGGCCGAGCCACGCGACGGCAAGAGAAGGGGCCCTTGCCCCAACGTTGAAGATCACCTACAGCAGCTCCCCCACATTCTCCCGTATCTTGCGGATGGCGGTGAGGATCAGGTCCATACTCCGCGTGTCGTGGTCGGCGAAGGTCGCGTGGCCTAAGGTGCAGATTTCCTCTTCCATCACCCGCTGTGCCACCGGTGTCGCCACCGTCGCGTAATCCGGCGGCTCAATCCCCTCCGGCCAGCACACCGGGCCGAAATTGCGGTTCGTGAATAACGGATTTTGCTGGATCGGGTGGATGTGGCCTTGACCCAGACCGACGCCCTCCGCAGCCATCGCCTCGAAGAATCTCTGGCGCGATAGACCCTCAAATTGCTCCGAGATGAACTTGAACATGTAGTAGTAGAAGCCCCAGCGGGTACAGCGGTCGCCGCGCTCCAGCGGGGCCACGCCCGGAATCTCGCGCAGGCCGGCCTCGAAATAGCGCGCATTCCGGTCGCGGCGCTCGGTCTGCTCCGGCAGCCTGAGTGTCTGGCAATAGGAGATCGCGCCCTGCCACTCGGTCATCCGCAGGTTGGAGGCGACCAGGTGGAACTCGTAAAAGGGCCGACCGGCGAAACGGCCAATGTGGTGGAAGGAATAGGCCTTGGCCGCCAGCTCCTCGTCATTGGTCAGGACGATGCCACCCTCGCCGCAGGTCAGCGTCTTGCCCATCTGCAGGGAGAAGGTGCCGAAGTCGCCGATGGTGCCGCAGCCGCGGTCTTTATAGAGGGTGCCCTGGGCGTGGGCCGAATCCTCGATGACGAAGAGGCCGTGCTTGTCGGCGATCTCCATGATGCGGTCCATGTCGGCCGGGAAGCCGCCGTTGTGTACGGGGAGAATGCCGGTAGTGCGCGGGGTGATGGCCGCCTCGATGGCGGCCGGGTCGATCTGATAGGTCTCCGGCTCGATGTCAACCACGATGGGGATGGCGTTGACCAGGATGCAGGCGGTTGCGGTCGCGACAAAGGTCGAGCAGGGGACGATGACCTCATCGCCCGGCTGGATGCCGACCGCCTTCAGCGCCAGCTCGATGGCCTGAGTGCCGTTGGTGCAGGCGACCGCGTATTCAGCGCCCTGGTACTCGGCGAAGGCGTTCTCGAACTTGACGACGTATGAGTCCTGCAGAGTCTCTTCGTTGTAGGCACCGCGCCACCAGCGTCGCGACTCCAGGACTGCGTTGAGGGCATCTTTTTCTTCCTGGCCGATCTCCGGCCACTCAGCATACAGGGGCTTGCCGAGCGGCTTGTTGACCGCCTTGGGTCCGCCATTGATAGCTAGCTTTGCCACTGCAAAAGCCTCCTTGGATAACAGGTTACCGCATGGGTCTGGAATAGTTCGTGCATCGGCAGGGAAAACCTGCCGGATAAGTTGGTTTTTCCGGCAGACGCGAATCTGCCAGGCGAATCAGGGCGATAGGGAGGAGAAGGTGCTTGGGTGCGAGAAGGGGGCGAGAGTTTAGAAAGCGAGGTTAGGATAATGTATCAACCGAAGCTCCGGGACATCTTCCCGGAGGACTACCAGAAAGTGACGGAAGAGCAGTGGGCAGAATGGCGGGCGGATGTGCTGGCGCGGTTCACCGAACTAATGGGGGAAGGGCCAACGGAGCGACCGGCACCCAACCCGCAAATCGAGGAGGAGCTTGAGCAAGAAGGCTACGTGCAGCGGCTCGTGTCCTATGACATCGAGGCGGATGACAAGGGCTGGGCCTGGGTGCTGATACCGGAAGGGGTCAAGGCCCCGCGGCCGGCGGTGCTGTGCATCCACGGGACCACGGCGGATGCCAAGGATGCGTGCCTGGGCCTGGGTGAGCACCCGGGCGGCTCCAACGGCATCGCGGTGCACCTGGCCAAGCGCGGGCTGGTGACGATGGCCCCGGACCACTTCTGCGCCGGTCAGCGCGCGCCCAAGGACCACCCGCCGTACAATACCGCCGAGTTCTATGAAAAGCACCCGGATTGGTCGGAGATGGGGAAGGATGTCTATGACCACAAGCAGGCGCTGGATGTGCTGACCGGGCTGGCGGAGGTGGATGAGGAGAATGTCGGGTGCCTCGGCCACTCGCTGGGCGGCTACGGGACCGTGTTCATCGCCGCCGCCGACGAACGGATCAAGGCCGCGGTGTCAAGCTGCGGGATCACAAGCTGGCAGTGCGACCCGCTGCGGGGCGGCTGGTCACGAATCCCGCCGGGGCGCTACAAGCACTTTCCCAAGCTGCTGCCGTACTTCATCAGCGGCCGGCCGATTCCGGTTGATATTCCCGAAATCATGGCCAGCATCGCGCCCAGATGCCTGCTGAACCTGTCGGCGGTGGGCAATGATTCGTGCTTCGATATCTTCGAGCCGTTCGCCGAAATCTACTACCAGGTCGAGCGGGTCTATAAGGCGCTGGGTGCCGAGGGCAACTTCGCGTGCTATTTCCATTCTGAGACCCATTCCTTCAATGAGCCGAACCGGGCGCTGGCCTACACCTGGCTGCAGGTGAAGCTGGGGCTGGCGGAGGAGATCGAGCTGGCGTGAAGGGAAGCTGAGAACGGCCAGGGACTCGGGCTGGAAAGCCCGCCCCACGCGAGAATAGTCAGGCAAGCTCAAGCCACGCGTTTGGTGAGCTATGCGGATTATGTGCAGTTATGTCTGGCACATGACACTAGGACAAGGCTAGCCCCTGGCAGATGCGGGCCGGATACCCTGCTGCAAAAGGAGAAGAACAATGCCTAAGATACCCATCGCTTTGCAGTTGTACTCGGTGCGCAATGACTGCGCCGAAGACTTGCCAGGGACCCTGGAAAAAGTAGCCAAGATGGGCTACGAAGGCGTCGAGTTCGCCGGCTACTACGACTACCAAGCCGAGGAATTGCGACGGCTGCTGGATGATAACGGCCTCATCTGCTGCGGCTCGCACCTGCGCATTGAGACGCTGCTGGGTGATGAGCTGATGAGAACCGTCGAGTTCAACAAGACACTGGGGAACCCCTACCTGATCTGCCCGGGCTTGCCGGAGGAATACCGCGATAGCCGCGAGGCCTGGCTGAGCACCGCCGAGCTGTTCAACAAGATCTCGGCGCGGGTGCGGCCCCTGGAGATGTGGACCGGCTACCACAACCACCATATCGAGTTCACCGAGCTGGATGGCGAATTGCCCTGGGATACCTTCTTCGGCAACACCGACCGGGAGGTGGTGATGCAGCTCGATACCGGCAACGCCCTGCACGGGGGCGCGGATGTGGTGCCGTTCCTGGAGCGGTATCCGGGTCGGGCGCTGACGGTGCACCTGAAGGAGTACTCGGCCGCCAATGATAAGGCGCTGATCGGTGAAGGCGAGGTGCGCTGGGAGGAGCTCTTCGACCTGTGCGAGACGACCGGCGCGACGCGCTGGTATATCGTGGAGCAGGAAAGCTACGCCTACCCGCCGCTGGAATGCGTGGAGCGGTGCCTGCAGAAGCTGCGGGAGATGGGGAAATAGAGCGGCGCGGGTGCTCGGTGCGCCGCTGCAGTTTGGAGCTCTCGCCGTAAGGAGGGGCCGGTTTCGCTACGCTCAGCCGGCCCCTCCGCAAGACGAGGATAGAAGCAACGGCAACGGCCACGGCCACGGACTCGGGCTGGGAAGCCCGACCCACGCGAGGCAATGGGTGGGCCGGATTCTCGGCCTTCGACAAGCTCAGGCCTCGCATGCGGCCCCTCCTGGCTTTGCCAAAACTACGGCGAACACGCAGGGCAGGCAAGCCGTGGAGACTCGTCAGCTCAGCGCCGCGATCGTCGCCGCAACCTCGTCAATCTCGGCATTGCCCGCTAATACCCCAATCTCCAGATCGTAACTGCGTACCTCGCCCGGCTCGAGTACCACCAGCCGGCCCTCGTCACGGTCCTTGACGCGGCCCTCAACCAAGCAGTTGGCCGGCTCCAGGCCCGTCACATAAGTGCCCTCCCCCGGCATCTTCCACTGGATGAAATACGGCATCTGGCGCTTGTTGAACTTCAGATAGGCCCCGAAACCGCGACCGCCGGCAAAGCCACGATTTGCCATCGCCACCCACACGTTGTCATCCGCGTCACAGGCCAGATCGTGATAGTAAACCCACTCCTCAACACCGGCAATCGGGGCCGGGAACTGCGCCCAGGTGTCGAAATGGGGCGCGGCGGCTGCATCGCGCGGCCGACTCTCGCGGGCGTTGATGAGGTACTCGGCGCCGGTGGCGATGACCGGGAAGCCGAAATTGCAGTGGTACAGGAACATGTGCTCCTGGGGGGCGAAGGACTCGTTCTGAACCTCGTCATGGACCCAGATTTTGCTCTCGCCCAGCTTGGCCTTGACCGTGCGGCGGAGCAGCAGATTGGTGCCGAAGAGCACGGCCTCCCGCATCTCGCCATAGACGCTCATCCAGTAATCGTCGCCCTCCCACCACTCGCTGAGGGAAAGATGCTTGGCGGGGAGGTTGGAGACGCGGCCATGCAGGCCGATACTGCCAGTGGGACTCCACTGCAGGCGACCGGCTGCGTCGGTGGCATAGGTCGGAAAGCCCTCGCCGGTGTCGGGATCAATATGCGGGGCGCCGGCGTAGGACATGCCACAGGTGCATACCAGTCCGCCGAAAAAGCTGCGCAGCCAGCCGAGACCGTCCGGCTCGTAAAAGGCCGCCGCGGTGTCGCCGACCGGCGCGCGCCAACACAGCGATTGGCCGCAATAGTCGGCGGAGGAGATGTCCAGGGCACGCCCGGCCAGCGCGGTGAAGCTGAAACCGGTGCCGGTGCGGAATAGGATCGCCTCGGAGCCCTGCTCGTTGCCCTCATCGAGGCGTACCTTGCGCGCTCCGCCGACCTGGTCCATGCTGCCGACATGGCGCAGGAGTTGATCTTTGGTGTACTCGGTGCCGAAAAGCTTTGCCATCTAAAACCCCTCCTCTTGCGGAAGTTGTGCTTGCGCGTTTGATGATATAGGTCGGGCTATTCAGTGGTACTGCGTATGATTCATTTCCGTATGCGCAGCGGTAGTCCCTTCCTGGTATCGGCTAGGATGGCCGAGGTGCGCGAACAAGGTGCCCTCACCCTAGGGGAGAAAGGATAGCGGCAACGGCGCCTAACCCCCTAACCCCCTTCCCTGGTAGGGAAGGGGGAATCAAAAGGGGGATAGGTGGGCGAAAGATGCCTAGGCCACCGGATAAGTTCGCCAGGGCCGACCTACAGGACCATTGCTGGAAAGCCCGAAATAGGCGGTGAGGAGTAGTGGAGCGCATCTATATGGGCAGACACAGAAGCAGGATTAGCGGGCGGGGATGGTGTATAATCTGGGTGCATGCAACAATGGCGCAGATGAGCGGTGTAATCTAATGTCGAACTGTGGGAAACCACCGGAATTATATCCGGCCACGGCGCGGGTGCAAAGGCTGCGGGAGGTGGCGCTGAATCGCGGCGAGGCGCTGGCCTCAAGAAACCTCAGCATGACTAGCTATGAGGCGGATCTGTATGGCGCGGAATCGCTGAGGGCAAGCGCCGATGACCGCTTCTGGATCCGGCGGCGGGGTAAAGCCGTCGCTAACATCCTGCAAAATGCCACAGTACAGGTAGGTCGCGATGAGCTGCTGGTGGGGCGACCGTATCTCGAAGAGCCGAGCGGCGAAGAGGTCGAACGGCTGGCAGAGGCCCACCGCTTCCTGGCCGCGCAGCCGAAGTACGCCGGTCAATCCGGCCATATGAGTGTTGATATCCCCAAGCTGCTGGCTAAAGGCGTCCGCGGCCTGCAACAGGATATCGAGCAGCGGCGGTCTGAACTGGACTCGGCTAACCCGGATCATGCCGAGAAGATCGCCTTCTATGAGGCGGCCGATATCGCGCTGGAGGGCCTGTGCCGGTATGCCGAGCGTCACGCCGCCGCAGCCGAGCGTCTGGCCGCCAGCGAAACCGACGCGGTGCGCAAACAGGAACTGCTGGAGATCGCCGAGCGCTGCCGGCGGGTGCCGGCGCACCCGGCGCTGACCTATGCCGAGGCACTGCAGGCGGTGCATTTCGTCAACTCCACGATCCACTGGGCCCAGCACGCGCACCTGATCTGCCCGGGTCACCCGGACCGCTGGCTGTGGCCCTTCTATGAAAAGGACCTCGCCGAGGGCACGCTGACACCACAGCAAGCGCAGGAGTTGCTCGACTGCTCCAACCTCCTGATCAACGAGACGGTTGCGCGCGGGCTGGCAATCGGGCTGATGGTCGCCGGTCGCGGCCCGGACGGTGAAGATGTCACCAACGAACTCTCGTACATGTGCCTGCAGTCCATCCGCAATGTGGGGCTCTCCTACCCCAGTGTCGGCATCTGCTGGAATGAAGATACACCCGAGGAGTTGCTGGCCTGCGGTTGCGAGATCCTGGCCGAGCGCGGTGCTAACCCGGCTATCTTCAACGACGAAGTCATCAGCCAGGCGCTGCGCAAGGCCGGCGTCACGCCGGAGGAGGCCTGCGAGTTCCAGAATAGCACCTGCGTGGAGATCAGCCCGGTCGGGGCCAGTAACGTCTGGGTCGCCAGCCCCTACTTCAACCTATGCCAGATCCTGCTCGACCTACTGGAGGAGGTAGCCGGCGGTGAAGTGCAGACCGGCAGCTTCGAGGAGCTGCTGGCCGCGTACCGCGAGCGCCTCGGGGCGGCGATCAAGGAGGCCGTCGGCGTCCAGAACGCCAACCGCATCAGTACCATCCACCACCGTAACTTCCCGCTGCTGTCACCTTTCGTGCGGGACTGCCTCGAGCGCGGTCAGGATTTGGACTGCGGCGGCGCCCGCTATAACTGGATCGAGTGCTCCTTCGTGGGGCTGGCGAATCTGGTGGATTCGCTGGCTGTAATCCGGGAGTTTGTGTACAACCCCTCAGCCCCGGCCCCGCTCTCTGGGGCAAGCAGCTTAAGGCTGAAGGCGTTGCTGGAGGTGCTGGCCGCCGACTTCGCCGGCCGCGAGGACCTGCGCCAGCGCTGCCTCACCCAAGTGCCCAGCTATGGCAACGATGAGCCGTCAGTGGACGAACTGGCCGTGATCATCGCCGACTTCGTGACCGCGGAATGTGCCAAATATGACGTGGTCCTCGGCGGCGGCTTCAAGCCCGGCTTCTTCTGCTGGGTGATGCACGAGCGCCTCGGCAGCGAGACCGGAGCAACCCCCGATGGGCGCAAAGCCGGCCTGCCCTTCGCCGACGGCGCCGGCCCGGCCCAAGGCCGCGAGCGCAAAGGCCCCACCGCAGCAGTCAAGTCCACCACCCGCTGGGACCATACGCCGATGCTGGGTGGGCTGGTGCTGAACTTGAAGTTCTCCAGAAAAGCTCTGGAAAGCGTGGAAAGTCGCGCCAAGCTGGCCGAGCTAATCAAGACCTACATACGGCTGGGGGGGATGGAAATACAGATCAACGTGGTCAGCCGGGAGGCCTTGGTAGCCGCCCAGGCCCGGCCCGAGGAGCACCGCGACCTGGTCGTCCGCGTAGCCGGCTATACCGACTACTTCACCAACCTTTCCACCGCCATGCAAGACGAAATCATCGTCCGGACGGAGTTTGAGGAGGTTTGACAGCTTGGGGGAACCACTTTTTGAAAAAAGTGGTTCCCCCACCCTCTTTCACAAAAACTTGATGAAGGGGAATAGTGGAATCGTGCTAGTGGTCGGGATGGCCGGGCCTAAAGGCAACGGCTGGGCCGGATTCTCGGCGGAAGCTGCCGCTTCCGCCTCGTATGCGGCCCCTCCGCAAGACCACGACAGGGCCAACGGCAACGGCGGCCCTCACCCCGACCCCCCAAAGGGAGAGGGGACAACGGCAGAACGGCAACGGCGGCAGGCAGGATGCCTGCCCCACGGGCTAACAGAGTCGGGCTGCCAAGCCCGAGCCACCCGTCTTGGAAACCATGCGGCCTGAGGATATGATGGCAATGACGGAGCCAGTAGAACGTAAGACGCAGGCCAGAGCCTCACTGCTGATCGGTGCGCTAGCAGTAGTCCTGGTGCTGGTCTTGATATGGGCGATGCGTTACGCGCCCTTCCAAGCGCGATCGCAGCCCGAACTCTCCCTCCATGAGGCTGCGTCTCAGGGCGAATTGGCGGCGGTCAAGAAAGCCATAGAACATGGCGGCAGCGTCAATGCCCGCAACCAGAAGAATAAAACACCACTGGTGTATGCGGCGTCTGACGGCCACCTGGATGTGGTAGAGTATCTGCTGCAGTGCGGTGCGGACCCCAACGGTGCTGTCGCCCGCGGGGACGTGCCCCTGCACTTTGCCGCACGGAGAGGCAGCGCCAGCATAACCAAGCTGCTGCTCGAGGCAGGCGCCAAGGCAGAGGTGAGGAACGCTGACGAGAATACTCCGCTTTACGACGCTGCCTACCTGGGACACGCGGAAGTGGCGGAGCTATTGCTCGAGGCCGGAGCCGATCCCAATGCTGTCTGCTTCATGGGCTTCACGCCGCTGCACGTGGCCGCGCGCTCAGGGCAAGTGGAAGCGGTGCAGACGCTGCTGGAGCATGGGGCCGAGGCGCGCACTATCCACGAAGCGGCCGCGGTTGGAGATGTGGCAAAGGTCCGCCAGTTCCTAACCGCCGATGCCAGCCGCCTTGAGCAAGAAGACCAGACCGGTGGGAGGCCACTGCATTGGGCGGCTGTGAACGGCAAGTCGGAGGTCGTGAGGGCGCTGCTGGAGGCAGGCGCCGATGTCAACGCCAGAGACAATAGCGGAGCAAGGCCGTTAGTGGCTGCTTACCACCGGCAGGATGAGGCCACGATCAAGCTGCTGGTGGAGCACGGTGCAGAGCAGTAAGACCGGCGAATACCGCCCAATCAGCAGGACGGCAGCAGGGGTAATAGGCTCCATCAAGCGCTTGTGCCCGGGCGTGAACTGAGGGCGTGGCAAGTCTGAGGCGTGGCGTCGAAGGCGCTTTAGAGGGCGCCGGCCTGGGCTAGCAGGCCGCCCAGGAAGAGCAGTAGGCCAACGACCGCCACCAGTATCGCTACCACCTTCGCCACGCCGCGATTGTGTGAGGTGTGGACCTCCCCGCTGGGTAGATAAACCTTGAAAATCTCCAGATAAGGGATCGGGAAGCGGCGATACCAGCCCTCAACAGTCACGCCCTGGCCGACGAACTTCTCCGCGCGGAACAGACCGAAGAAAAACTCCAGAAAGCCCAGCGGCTGGCGGTAATCCATGAGCATGAAGCCGCTGTGGTCCTGAATGACCAGGTCCTCGCTCCAGTAGAGGCCGGGAATGCCGCGGCCGATGATCGTGCCCTGTAGAAGCGCGGGAAGGCAGCGGACCTTCGAGACCTTCACGTGCGGCACCAACTCCGCAACCGTGGTCTGGGCGAAGCGGCCCAGCGGATACGAAAAGCGCAGCCTCATCAGCATCCCCAGCCCCAGGCCTAACAAGGCTGCGCCCGCTGCCGCCGGCCATGCCTCGATAGTGACGCCCAGGCCCACAGCCGCCGCCAGGCCCAGCAGCAGGCCGACCAGCGGTAGGTAGTTGTACAGCGCATCCACGAAGAACTCGTCCCAGTAGCTCTCCGGAGCGGAGGGCGGAATCTGATAGGCCGGCATCTGGCCCAGGCGGGAAGCCAGCTTGCCCAAAGCGTTGATGCGCTTGGCGGGCAAGGGGTGCGAGGAGCTCAGCTCGCAGATGATCGCCCAAGGGTTCCAGACGTCCCAGCGCATGGCATGAGCGGCGGCCTCGGGCGAATAGGAGCGACTGGCCGCCGAGTAGCCCGAGGCACTGGCCAGGGCCATCGAGGCGCCGAACTTGGCATCGAATATGCCCAGCATCTGCACGCCGCCGGCTGCGGCTGCGGAGACTTGGGTCGTCTCGCGGTCCTCGGCCGGCTGCTCTTTGGCGGCTCGGGCCAGTCCATAGGCGATTTTGACTAAAGCGCGCGCCAGGGCGTTGGCGTCCTGAGTGGCCTCGGCTGAGAACTGGTCGGCATAATACTCGCGCAACCGCGACAGGCCCAGCACGATATACTGGCTGATAATGTAAGCGACAAAGGCGGCCAGCGCTACCAACAGCACGCCGCCGCCATTCTTGCGGTTGCTGCCCCCGGAACGGATGCCGAAGCGGTAGATCATGTACAGCACCAGCGGCACGGTGGCGGCGATGGTCATGACCACGAAGTCCCAATGCGCGATATGGCCCAGTTCGTGAGCGATAACGCCCCGGACCTCCTGCTCGTCGCAGATGTCCAGCAGGCCGCGGGTGAGCACCAGACGCGCATTGCCGGGATAATGGCCGAAGGTGAAGGCATTCGGGTTACCGTCCTCGATGATGCCGAAACGGGGGACGGGGACGTTGTGGGCCGCGCACATCGCCTGCAAGTGGCGGGCCTGCTTGGCGTCAATCTGCTCCAGCGGCAGCCAGCGGATCTTGAGTATCCACTGGAGAATAAACGGGGATATGGCATACTGGAGCGCGGCGACGAAGACGGCGAACAGCACCGCCAGCTCTACCGGCGCATCGGCGGCATAGAGGGCCGCTGCCCCGATGGCGAATACCAAACCGAATAGCAGCACCAGCGTCGTCAGTGATTTGATAACCAGCATTACCATCGCCACCTTTGGCAAGAGACCGGCAATAACTACACAGCTTGGTTCGTATGTACTATAATACAGGAGTTGAGCGGGGTCAATCGGGGCTCGTACGTGGGCAGGAGCTCGTCGGCCAAGGCGGCTAGCCACTGCATAACGACGATAATCACAGCCCTCACCCTAGCCCTCTCCCCAGGGGAGAGGGGACAACGGCGCGGGCGCATGCCATGCGCCCCTACCACAGAATAGACCAGCCTCCGGGCCTGAAAGGCAGAAGCTAATTGTTCGAGCACGTCGCTGAAACGCTCTCACGTATCTTTGCGCCCGAAGCCGTCGTGGTGATCCTCTCGGCATTGCCGATAAGTGAGGTGCGGGGAGGAATACCGTACGGGTTGGTGAAGGAGATTCCACTGTGGAAGACGCTGGCCCTGGCAATACCAGCCAATGTGCTGGCGGTGGTGCCGGTGATCCTGGGCTTCAACTGGGCGGCCGAGAGGCTGATTGACAAGCCGCTGTTGGGCCGCATCGTCGCCCACCTGCTGAGGAAGGCGCGGAGCAAGCAGGAGGCGGTAAACAAACACGGGGTGTGGGCCGTCACTTTGTTTGTGGCCATCCCTCTGCCGATTACGGGGGCATGGACGGGAGCAGTGGTGGCGGCGGTGTTCGGGATGGAGTTTTGGCGGGCCCTGGGGTGCATGACACTCGGGGTGACTATCGCCAGCACGATCGTGACCTTTCTCACCTGCGGCGGCATCGGGGCGTATAATTGTCTGACGGCGGGCCTGTAAGGGTGACCGGAGGCTTGGTTCTAAGCCGGTCGGTTAGTTGCATACTGGCGTTACTACTGCGTGGTATGAGCAAATGATGACCTGGCTACAATCGCTGTGGGACCTGCTCATCAGCATCACGGTGCTGGATGTCATTGACATCATTCTGGTGGCAGTCATCGTCTATTTGCTGCTGATGCTGGTGCGGCGCAGTGCCGCAGTATCGCTGATTAAGGGCGTCATCGTCATCGTTGTCATCGTCTCGATTACCACGTGGCTGCCGACCTTCAACTGGCTGCTGAGCAGAATCCTGGTTCCGGGCATCATCGTTTTAGTGGTTATCTTCCAGCCGGAGCTGCGGACGGCTCTGGAGCGACTGGGGCGAGCCGGTTTCTTGGGTAGCGGCTTCTCGCACACGTCGTTGGGGCCGCATGATCAGCAGCTTATCATCAATGAAGTGATGGAGGCGGTGAGCGGCTTTTCGGAAAAGCACACCGGGGCCTTGATCGTGTTCGAGCGGGAAACCGGCCTGATCGAGGTTACGCGCACCGGCAAGACGCTGGATGCGCGCGTGTCAGCAGAGTTGCTGGGAGCGATATTCCATCCGAAATCGCCGCTGCATGACGGAGCGGTAGTGATCAGAGGTAATACGCTGGTGGCCGCCGCGTGCGTGCTGCCGTATTCGGAAAGTCGCGGGCTTTCGACAGCGACCGGCATGAGGCATCGGGCGGCGCTGGGTATCGCGGAAACTACTGATGCGGTGTGTCTGGTGGTCTCGGAGGAGACCGGGGCGATGTCGCTGGCGGTGGACGGTCGGATTGAGCGGCGGCTTGACCGGGCGGAACTGGCCGAGCGGCTGATGGACCTGTTCGCGGCTCCGGAGGAAAGATCGCGACTGCTTTTCTGGAAGAGATAACCGGCGTGGCCGGCTGGGTCGCTGGGGGAGTGCCGGGGCCGAGCAAGGCGACAGCCCGGGGCGGGGCCGAGGATACTATGACAATACTGCGACACAATCTGAGCTTGAAGATTCTGTCACTAATGGGCGCGATTGTGATATGGGGCGCGGTGCGCACCCAGACTAACCCGATCATCGAGCAGCGCGCCAAGTTCCACGTCTTCACCTCAGCCCCACCGGCGGGGATGCAGGTACTGAGGGTCGAGCCGTCTGAGGTCTATGTGACGTTGCGGGGGCGGCGGCTTGCCTTTCAGCGAGGGACGCTTGAGTATGTCAGGCTGGTGGCTGACGTGTCCGATACCAAAGTGGGCACGCAAGGGGTGCCGGTGAACGTACAGGTGGTGCGCGGCGGTCTCGAAGTCATCGAGATGGAACGACAACGGGTACAGGTCGAGCTCGACACCATCGCCACGGTCACGCGGGCGGTGCAGGCCCAAACGCGGGGCCGCCCGGCCGAGGGCTTTGCCGCCAAGGGTTGGCAGGTTCAGCCCAATGAGGTCACAGTCAGCGGCGCCGCCTCCAACGTCCACCGCGTCGCCTCAGTTGTGGCCTTCGTGGACATCTCCGGCAGCAATGCCACCGTAAAACGGCAAGTCCAGGCGCAGGCAAGGGACGAGAACAACGTGCCGGTGGGGAATGTAAAGATCGAGCCGGAAAAGGTCTCGGCGACCATCCCGATCGAGCGCGTCAACACCAAGACAGTGCCGATCAGGCCGAATGTGGTGGGAGTGCCCGCGGGCTGGGTTCTGGCCGCAGTGCATGTCTCGCCCACCACAGTGACGCTGGGCGGGTCGGGAAATGCGCTGGCTGCGGTGCAGGCAGTTGATACAGCGCCCGTCAACATCGGGGACCAGCAGCAGGGCACCAGCGCCTACTCGATTCCCCTGCAAGTCCCGGGCGGCGTATCAGTCATCGGCGCCGGCTCGGCACGAGTCACCGTGACCATCCGCAAGGCGCGCAGCTCCAGAGAGGTCGGCGATTCAGCAGGCGGCGGAACCGGCTCGGGCACCAGCGGCGATGCGGCCGGCGGTGATAACGGCGGTACCGAGGCCACAGCCGGCGAGGCCAGCCACGGCGGTATCCAGGTCTCGGAAGAGGAGCAGCCCGGAAGCGATAAGCCGCCGCCCGAGAGCGAGGGCGGGAGTCGTGACAAGCCTGGTCCGCGCCCCGCCGATAGCACACAGCCGCGCGAGGATAACGGCTAGGCACCACGCTCAGGCCGAGCCACGCGGCTTGTGAATCGTTCGGGGTAGAAGTGGTTTCAAAACCTAGTTTTCCGGGACTTGCGGGCTGGTAAGACGCTGCTTCTGGTACTCAGGGGACAGTCCCTAAAGGGACAGTCCCCGATTCGGTGAATCGTTCGGGCTAGCGTGTATAGAACCACCTGGCGATCTGTTGCCCCACCCGGCGGTAATCGCCCCCGAAGCAGAAGACGGCCCGGTCCGGCGCAGGGCTGAAACGGCCGTTTGCGTCGAGTAGCTCCTCATCAACATGCGCCGCCACGACCTCGCCGACCATCCAGTCGTGGGAGCCGAGCCCCAGCACCTGAACCAGCTTGCACTCGAGGCTGACAGGACATTCGGTAATCAGGGGTGAGGTGATGATTGAGGGCGTCTGGGGAGTAAGACCGGCGGCGGCGAACTTGTCCAAATCGCGGCCCGAATGAGTGCCGCAGAAATCGGTGGCCTCGACCTGCTCGGGGCCGGGGATATTGACGCCGAAGTCACCGGCGGCCTGAATCAGCCCGTGGGAATAGCGCTGCGGCTTGACGGCGATGCCGATGGTCGGCGGGTTGGATGAGCAGACCGAGGCAGCGCCGATGGTGATGATATTGGGCTTGCCGTCGGCGGAGATGCAACTGACCATGACCGTCGCCCAGGGATAGAAATAGGAGCACGACGCAGATTTCGTCTGGATCTTTGCCATGTTATCACTCCTCGGGTGTGGGAGTTTTCGCCACGTTCGGCGCGCGTCCCTTCCGCGAGATTGACGCTGGGCGATGGCGCGCATATAATTGTACGGTTTGGCCGGCACACTCCCAGAGGTATCCTGATGCCAGTCTTAACCGACAGCGAAATCGGGGCGGCTGAGGGGCAGGCACAGCCGACAGCGCAACCTGCCCAGCAGTCCGCCGTCATCTACGCCTGGTTAGCGACCGTACCGGTAATCTGGGGCTTCAACTTCATCTGCCTCAAGATCCTCTACAGCGATGCGGTCGGCTTTACCGTGCCGGCCGTGCTCGCGGCCCGCTACATCATAATGGTCGGAGCTCTGGGCCTGATTCTGCTGTTTCTGGAAAAGGACCGCAGGATCGCGCGCGAGGACTGGAAATACCTAGTCACCTTCGCGATCATCACTGTCAGCATCTACCAGTTCGTGTTCGCCAAGGGTATCGAGCTGACTTCGGCGGCGGAGGCCAGCCTGCTGATCAGCACCGCGCCGATCTGGGTCTTTCTAATCTCCATCATTATGCGTATCGAGCAGTTTGATTCAGCCCGGATGTTCGGCGTGCTGGTCGGCTTCTTGGGCGTGGCGCTGGTGATATTCGGCAGCGGCGGGTCGGCGACGGTGTCTGAGACCCACCTCGTCGGCGACCTGGTGATGATAGCGGCGGCGATTCTGTGGGCCTCCTACGCGGTGTTTTCGCGGCCCTTGCTGAAGAAGTACTCGCCGATGAAAATCGTGGCCTATATCCACATTCTCGGGTCCGTTATAATCATCCCGATCGGGTTTGGTCAGATGTTGGCGGTGCCGCTGCTGACGATGGGGCCGGTGGCGTGGCTGTGTATCCTGCAGTACTCGCTGCTGGCGGGCGTATATGCCTTCTTGGTCTGGTACGGTGCGGTGCAGCGGGTCGGTGCCTCCCAGACTATGCTGTTTCAGTACTTCGTCCCGCTGGTTGCAGTAGTGGCCGCGTACCTGATTCTGAAGGAGATGCCGACTCTGCTGCAAGTGGCCGGCATCGCCATTACCCTGGCAGGAGTGCACCTGGCTCGGCAAAGCAGTGCCGCCAGCGTCGAAAGCGTGCAATGAGAATGGAACAAACGGATAGGGAAATGACTTCGCCTGTTGCTAGCGACCCAATCGAGCGTGTGATCGAGGCCTTTGCCAGGGGCGAGCTGGTGGTGCTGCTGGACCATCCCAGCCGCGAGGGTGAGGCGGACCTGATCCTGGCCGCCGAGTTCGCCAGCGGAGAGAAGCTCAACCTGATGGCCACGGTTGCCAGAGGCCTGTTCTGCCTGGCCGTCACCGGCCAACGACTGGCCGAGCTGGGCATACCGATGATCCAACCGGTCAACTGCGCGGCAAACTGGCCGCATTTCGCCGAGCCGGTGGACTACACCATCGGCACCACCACGGGCGCTTCGGCATTTGACTTGGCCGCCACCGCCAAAGCGTTCACCGATCCGCAGGCTCGTGTTGAGGACTTCGCGCGTCCGGGGCACTTGCTGCCTCTGCGCGAAGATGCCAGGGGCCTTTTGGGTCGCGCCGGCCATACCGAGGGCGCAGTCGGCCTAGCGCGGCTGGCAGGAGTGTACCCGGCAGCGGTTATCTGCGAGATGATGGCGCCGGACGGCACCATGGCCTCGGGCGAGACGCTCAAGAGCATCATCTCCGAGAACAATTTCCCAGTGACGACTGTCCAACAGATTGCGGAAGCTAGTCGGTCCGAGTAGGCTCTGCGGCGGCTACGGCAGCCCTCACCCCAGCCCTCCCAAAAGGAGAGGGAACAACGGCAACGGCTGGGCCGGATTCTCGGCCTTCGAGAAGCTCAGGCCTCGTATGCGGCCCCTCCGGGAGGCAACAACAACAGCAACGGCGTCGGGCTGGAAAGCCCGCCCCACGCGAGGGTGTTGGGGATGGGCACGCCAAGAGCAACGGCGGCCCTCACCCTAGCCCTCTCCCAAGGGGAGAGGGAACAACGGCAACGGCTGGGCCGGATTCTCGGCCTTCGAGAAGCTCAGGCCTCGTATGCGGCCCCTCCGAAAGGCAACAACAACGGCTACGGCGTCGGGCTGGAAAGCCCGACCCACGGACAAGATAAAGGAGCCCGACCCACGGGCGGGCTATTGATGTGCTCTTCTCCAGCGCCTGATGCGCAACTACTATCTGTGCCTACGGAACGGCTCACATGAGACGATTGCCCCTAGCCTTGTTGAGTGTCGCTCTCAACTGCGCCCTGGCGTGGGCCGTGCCGGTGCCCATCAATGGCGACTTCGAGCGCGCCGAGCAGTTCAGCGCGGCAGGTTGGGATGCAGACGGGCAATGGAGCTTCAAAGGCCATCAGGGCTACGAGGGCCGCCGGTCGGCAGCCACAGGCCCGCGCGTTTTGAGCGGCGACCGGCTGATCTCCAACAGCGGCATGGTGCTGCGGGGGCGTGAAGCCGTCATCTTGAGGGGCTATTACCGTGGGTCCGGGATAGGCGTCGGCATCGAGGTCGTCGGCCTGCTGGGCGAGCCGCTGGTGAAGGCGGAGACCAGCGAGCTGCAGCCGGCTGACGACTGGACCGAGTTTTCTATCACCTACCAGCCGCCTGAAGATTTCCAGGCCGACGAATTCGCCTACGCGCGGGCCTACTGCGAGGCGCTCAGCGATGACGCCCAGGGCGTGTTCGATAACCTCAGATTTGAGGACCATGAAATCCCCCTGCCCCCGAGACCGAAGCCTGAAGAGGATGACGAGGACAAAAAGCCGGAGGAGATACCGATACCACCGCCGCCTGCGAACCTGGTCCCCAATCCCGGCTTCATCGGCGGCTATTCGCCCAGGGGATGGTTCGGCTTCGGCGCTGACGAGCAGTTGGGCTGGCGGTCGGGGACGCGCCCAGCCCTGAGCTTGATGGGCGGTCAGGCCGCAGCCGGCTGGAGCGCCGAACTCGAACGGATGGATATCTCGGTGCCACACGTGCTGTCACTGGATTGCGCTTGCGCCGCCGAAGGTGCTCAGGCCGGGGCCGAGGTCGCCCGGGTGGTGCTGCTGGTCCTCGCTCCGGACCGGCCGAAGGTCTATCACCATCAGATTTTGCCGCTGCGACCGGATCAAGAGCGGCTGACGGCGCTGGTGCCTGCGGTCCAGAAGCTGCCGGCAAGTGGTTACGGTCGGCTGACGGTGCTCGTGCCCGGTGGTTTTGAGAGCGAACTGAGCTTCAGCCGACCCTCCCTGGTGGCCGACCCGCATCTGCCCGCAGTCAGCGCGCGCCAGAAGTTCAAGATCTTCTCCGAGGCGGAAAAGGTCAGCCTGTTTATACGAGTGCCCAATCAGATTGATCAGATCACCGAAATGGTGACCCATTTGAAGTTCGTCAACCGGGCCGGTGTTGCGCTCAGCTATGAGAAGCGGCAAATGGCCGTGGGACCGCGGGCCGTCGCCCTGTTCCCGGCCGGCGCCAGGCTCAAGTACAACGGCGCCTACAAGCTAATCGTGAGGGCCGAGGCTACCGACGGCTCGCGCAGCTTCGCCTACGGGGAGTACCCCTTCGTTGTCTCGCCGGCAACGCCGCAGGACGCCAAGAGCCCGCAATTCGGCGTCGCGCTCGATGGCAGCAGCGCTGAACAGGTGTTGGCCGCCGCTAGCGCCGGGGCGGGCTGGGTTGCGGTGCCGCTGCAATACAGCCGCGATCCCGGCTCGCATAGATTTCGGGCGCGCTTGCGGCAGTTGCGCGAGCTAGCCGAGCAGGCCGCTAGCAGTGGTGTCCAGTTTGCCGTGCAGCTCCGCTTCGGCGCTGATGACGTGCTTAGCGCCGCAGACTTCACCGGCTTTTTCGAGGCCGTCAACGCGGCGCTGGGCAGCTACGCCGACGCCTATGTGTTGGGGGTGCCGCCGAAGTTGCTTGCGGCCGCCGACAGCTACGCGCAGATGGGCGCGATTGCCGACCTGATCAGGAGGCTTCAGGAGGCGAGGCCCGGCAAGGTGGCCAGCCTGATCATGGCACCGGTTGGGTCCGTGGCCGGGATTAAGGCGGCTCGTGCCGAGGCGGATAAACTGCTTCCCGACGCCGGAACGGATCGGGCGGAGCCGGGCTTGTGGCCAGCAGCCGAGACTGAGCCGACCGGAGAGACTGAGACCGTCTCCAGCCCTGCCGAGGCGGGAGAGAATCCAACGCAGGCCGAATTGGAGTCGGCCTACGAGGCGTTGTATGTGCCGGATTCTGCGGAGGTCGGGAACTGGCTGTTGCCGCTGGCTCCGGCTGCCGGTGATCAGCGGCGCACCGAGATCGCGGCTGATGCGCTGATGGTCAGACAAGCCCTGGAGGCGTTGGGCGGAGAATATGATGTGGCTTTCTGGCAAGATGCCGGAGAAACGGCGATGCTGGATGCTACCGGGGCGGCGACTGAGTGCTGGGCGGCGTTGTGGAATATGTGCGTCCAGGTCGGCGGCAAGGAGTTCATCGGTGGTGAGGTCACGGAGGGGGTGCGGTGCGTGCGTTTTGCCGGCGAGTACCGGGACACGGTGGTTGCCTGGGCGGAGCGCGGCAGCCGCTCGGTAATGCTGTCAGGGGATCTTTACGGTGCCAGCAAGGTGGATATCGGGGGAGCCGAATGGCCGCTGAGCTCGCCGGCCGGGCGCGCCAAGGTGACGCTGAGTACCGACCCGCTGTATCTGAGCGTGCGGCACGGCGGACAGCTCAGCCTGGAACCCGACTGATCAGCCGGCGGCTTACTGGGCAATGAGGCGGCCAGTGCCGAGGTAGGTAAGGGAGCGCTGGGCAGACACGAAGGCCGTTAGGGTCTGCAGCAATGACTGGGCGCTGGGCTCGCCCTCGATCTTGGAGGCGTCAAAGATCGTGAAATAGCCGGAGCCACCCTTAGCCAGCGACAGCGGCATCACCACGCGGTACTGCTGGTCGGGATCAAGGGGCGCCGGGCCGACAATAATAGAGATGACGCGGCTGTTGCGTTGGCCGTCAGGATCAAAGGTGACCTTGAGGCCCGCGACCTGCAAGAAGCCGTTGTTGGTACCGGGCAGGCGGGAAAGGCTCTTCTCGATGGCGGCCTGCACCTGTGCGCCGGTGAGCTTGGAGACGGCCCAGACCTCGCCGGGATTCTGCAGCATGGCGGCAAGCTGGTCTTGAGTCACCGGTCCGGCCGGTATCGTGTCCGGCTTGCAGGAAACGGCGGCGACAAAGCCAATATCGGCACCGGAGGCAGACCGCAGCGCATCCGCCAAGAGATCGCCGAAGCCGGTCTCCTGCTTGCCGGCGTCCTGGCATGAGATCGGCCCGGTGGCAAGGGTAGCGGCCGCCGCCACCGTGCCCAGAGCGAGCAGGGCCAGAGTAGCCAGTAGTAGGCTAGTTCTCTTCGCGTTCATCATAGTCACCCTCTGAAAGCTTCATTTGTAAATACGCAGCGATGAAGTCGTCGAGGTCTCCGTCAAGGACGGCATGCACCTGGGCGACTTCGAGATTCGTGCGATGGTCCTTGACCATCGTGTAGGGCTGCAGTACGTAAGAGCGGATCTGACTGCCGAAATCAATCTCCTTGCGCTCGCCACGGAGAGCAGCCAGCTCTGCTTCGCGTTTGCGGCGCTCCTGCTCGTGCAGGCGTGAGATGAGAAGCTGCATGGCGGTGCGGCGGTTGGCGTGCTGGCTGCGCTCATTCTGACACTGCACCGTGATCCCGGTGGGTAGATGGGTGATGCGCACCGCCGAATCGGTTTTGTTGACATGCTGGCCGCCCGCGCCGCTGGCATGGTATGTGTCAATGCGGAGGTCCTCAGCGAGGACCTCGATTGTGTCCTCATCATCCTCGATTTGCGGTATCACGTCAACCGAGGCGAAGCTGGTGTGGCGTCGCTTGGAGGCATCAAAGGGCGAGAGCCTGACCAGGCGATGCACTCCCACCTCCGCCTTGAGCCGGCCATAGGCGCGAAAGCCCTGCACCGTGGCCGTGGCGTTGCGGATGCCGGCGGCATCACCGTCCACCGCCGAGACTACCGTGAATTCGTAGCCCTTGGCCTCGGCAAAGCGCTGGTACATACGCAGCAGCATGTCGGCCCAGTCACAGGCCTCCGTGCCGCCGGCGCCGGCATTGACGGAAAGAATCGCCGAGTTGTCATCGTACGCGTCCCCGAACAGCAGTTCCAACTTGAGGTCATCGAGGGCCTTTGCGGCAGCCCTGAAGCCGGCGTCTATCTCTTCTTCCAGGTCGGCTTCGTCTTCCTCGATGGCCAGATCGGCCAACACGCGCAGGTCCTGCAGAGTGCTCTGTAAATCGTCCCACGGCGCGATGAAGCGTTGGAGATTAGATATCTTCTTCATGTGCTCCTGGGCGGCCTCGGGATCGTCCCAGAAGCCCGCCTGCTGGGTCTTGTCCTGCATCGCCGCCAGCGTCTCTCTGCGGGCGGCTAAGTCAAAGACGATTCCCCATTTCGGCAAGCTCATCAAGAGCCCGGTCTAGCTGTGTTCGCAGTTCCAGTAGCATCGTGAGATGTTCCTTCCCTAGATTCTTAGACAACTACTGCCGGCAATAGTTCACCCGGGAAACCTTTTTTTGGAAAAAGCGCTTTCCCTGGACCCTTCCCCAAAAACTCCCAAGATAGCGAGCGCAAGTGTGGACTCAGTGTTGCTTCTTGAGCATGCAGCACTTTTTATACTTCTTGCCACTGCCGCAGGGGCAAGGATCGTTGCGCCCCGGCTCCTTGTCGGCGACGTATGTGCGGGTGGGGCGAGTTTCCGGCATCTCCGAGGCAATTTCCTCGACGCCATCGGTCATCTGGAGCGCCTGCTGAGTGGCCTGGAGATCGCGAACCTGGGTGCCGGTATCCGCGATGGCCTCGGTGGCGCTGAAGGCGTACTGGGTGACGCGGCGGGCGATGATGCCCATCATCCGCTCAAAGAGGGCCGAGGCCTCACGCTGGTACTCGACGAGGGGATCGCGCTGGGCATGGGCGCGCAGATGAATGCCCTCGCGCAGGTCGTCAATGTCCAGGAGATGGTCCATCCAGCACTTGTCAACCGCCGCCAGCAGCCAACTGCGCTCGCGACGGCGGAACTCACGGTAACCGATTACGCCGGCGCCCGCCGGCGGCTCCTGACGCACAAAGTCCATCAGCGCGGCCTCGAGACTTGAGCCGGAAGCAGCCATCGCCTGCAACTGCTCGTCGGCCAGCCTGGCAATCAGGCCCGGGCAGTCGGCCAGCAGGGCATAGACCACGCCGGGGAGGTTCCAGCGATGGAGCTCGGCGGCTTCGTTGCCGTGCTCGGCGGCAATTGTGGCGAGGCGTTGCTGCAATACTTCCGGCTCCAGCGCGGGAGCATCGAAGACTGCACCGAGCGTACCATCTCGCAGGGCCATCTGCTCCTGCTCGGCCTTGTGGGGGAGGTCCTCAAGCTCTTGGTAGGCGGCTTGGGCGCGCTGCAGGAGCCATGTCTGGGCGTCTTGCTCTAGCGTCAGGGCCTGGAGGCGCTCGAGGGCCAGGCGCGGGCGCAGATCGTGAATGGCGCCGAAGAGGAAGCCCTCAAGAGCGGGTAGGTCCCAGTCTTGGCGGGAAATGTTGGGAGCGGCAAGACGCTGGGTACCCTGGATGATGCGAGTGTCAATTAGGGCGAACTCGCGCTCGGAATAAACCTCGCAGGCGAGGGCGGGAATGAGCTGCTGCAGCTCCTGCGGGGGGAGAGCGTAGAGGCCGGATAGGGCCAGCTCGTCGAGGGCCGCGGGGTATCTGGCGCCGATGGCTCGGGCGACATCTATCAAGCGCGAGACGGGCACGGCTTGACCATCGCGAGAGAAGCGGGCGAGGATGGCGGCGATGTGCTCCTGGACCGTCTCGCGGCGGACACGCTGGGCGCGCTTGCGGTCCATGGAGCGGCTGAGTTCGGCATGCTCCTCCGTCAGTTCCTGGAGATAGGCGGCGAGGTCCTCGCTCTGTTCGGTCAGGTTGATAAGATGGCGCTCGGCCAGCTTGAGCGACAGGCCACTGGCGCGGGCCTCGACCTCAGCGTCCTCGTCAGCCTCCGGGGGGACCGCGATGACACGGCAGAGCCGCTGGTACATGGCTTCGAGGTGCCACTCGTCGGACGGCCGGTTGGGATCGGCGTACTGGGCCACTGCGTCCTCGGCGGTGCGGCGGATCATGGTCTGGATCGTGGCATGAACGTTCTCGCCGTCCAGCACGCGGCGCCGCTGCTGGTAGATGACCGAGCGCTGGGTATTCATGACATCATCGTACTTGAGGGTGTTCTTGCGGATGCCCATGTTGCGCATTTCAACCTTGTGCTGGGCGCTCTGGAGAGTTCTGGAGATGAAGTTGTGGGCAACTGGCTCTTCCTCCGGCCACTGGGCCGTCAGGATCGCGACGCGATCGGTACCGAAGAACTTCATCAGTTCGTCTTCTAGCGAGACAAAAAAGCGTGAGGAGCCGGGATCGCCCTGGCGGCCGGAGCGGCCCCGCAACTGGTTATCAATGCGGCGGCTTTCGTGGCGCTCGGTGCCGAGGACATGCAGGCCGCCGACGCGCTTGACGGCCTGGTACATCTCGGGGATGGCGCTGTCGGTTTCGGGGTCGCGGCCGCCGAGAACGATGTCCACACCGCGGCCGGCCATGTTGGTGGCGACGGTGACCATGCCGGGACGGCCCGCCTGGGCGATGATGCGGCCCTCCTGCTCGTGGCGCTTGGCGTTGAGCAGATTGAGCTGACTTTCGTGCTGGTCATCGCCGGGGGTCATGCCCTCGGAGAGCATGTTGCGGAGGCGGTCGCGGAAGCCGGCGACAGTCTGAGCGTCGGTGCTCTCGTCAATTGCGCCGACGATGAATAGCAGGCGGTCGAGATTGGCATCAGCCAGGATATCGGGTTCGAGGTCAAGGCCCTCGATGATGTCACTGAGCTGGACTTCGTCATCCTTGCTCTTGCGCTTGAGATGGGCGGCCTGTCCGGTGAGATCGGCGATGGGCCGGCGCAACAACTGCAGCCAGGCCTCGCGTCGGTCCTTGCTGAGGCCTTTGCTGTTGAGTACCTCAACCAGCAGGACCTGGACCAGGGCATGAGCGCGCAAGCGGGTGCCCTCGAGGCGCTGGCCGATGTGCTCGGAGACATCCACGGAGCGAGTGCCGACCAGCGTCGGCTGCTGGCGGATGTGCATGTTGATAATCTCGTTGACAATGCCGCGGTACTTGGCTTCCTGAGTCTTGTAGATGACATCGGGGTGATCAACGCGGACGACCGGCTTGTTGGTGGGGATGATGACGACGCGCGCGCCATAGACGCTGACGAACTCGGGTTCCTCGGACTTGGCGGTGCCGGTCATGCCGGCGAGCTTGTCATAGAGGCGGAAGAAGTTCTGGTAGGTGATTGACGCCACCGTCTGTCGCACTCGCGGGGCATAGACGTGTTCCTTGGCCTCGATGGCCTGGTGCAGACCGTCGGAATAGCGGCGACCGGGTTGCAGATGGCCGGTCAGCTCATCAACTATGACAACCTCGCCCTCCATCACCACGTACTCGTCATCTTTATCGTAGAGGAAATGGGCTTTGAGGGCGTTGTCCACAAGTTGAGCGATCTCGACATTCTCGGGGTCCACCAGGGAGCTATCCTTCATGTCCATCTGCTCCTCGACCCAGATCATGCCGGCCTCGGTGAGAGAGGCCTGATGCTCCTTCTTGTCATAGATGAAGAAGGGGTCATCATCATCGTTGGCGCGGATCATTCTGTCAACCAGGGCATTGAAGAAGTTGTAGTCGGCGCCGCCGGAGCTGGCTGCGCCGGAAATGATCAGGGGAGTGCGAGCCTCGTCAATCAGAATCGAGTCGGCTTCGTCCACAATGGCATAGTAAAGCTCTCGCTGGGTGAGCTGGGCGGGACTGGTCGCCATGTTGTCGCGCAGGTAATCAAAGCCCAGCTCGCTATTCTCGATATAGGTTATGTCCTTGCGGTACATGGCGCGGCGTTCATTGGCGGTCATATTGTGCTGAATATAGCCGACACTCATACCCAGGGCCTCGTAGATGCGTCCCATCCATTCGGCCTGCCAGCGGACCAAGAAATCGTTGGTGGTGACCAGATGAGCGCCGCGTGCGGGCAGAGCATTGAGATAGAGCGGCATGGTCGCGGTCAGGGTCTTGCCCTCACCAGTCTTCATCTCGGCGACCATACCGAGGTGTAAAGCGACAGCACCCATCGTCTGGACCTTGAAGGGACGCTCGCCCAGGGTCCTGTCAGCGGCCTCGCGGACCGCTGCGAAAGCCTCAGGAAGCAGCTCGTCAAGGGGCTCGCCGGCGGCCAGGCGCTCTCTGAACTGGGCAGTCATAGCCCGAAGCTGCTCGTCGGAGAGGTCCCTGAAGTCGTCCTCCAGCGCCAGTACCTGGTTGGCTCGGTGAGCCAACCTGGCAACCTCGCGCTCGTTAGGGTCAACTAGACGTTTTAGCGCTTGCCAAACGAAAGCCATAAGAGATGTCAACACCTAGGGTAACTGCTTGACTTGGTTGCTTCAGTGGCAATGGCACCTACCCCCCAGCCCCCTCCCGAGACGGGAGGGGGAGAACGGCAACGGCTGGAGGGCTAGAAAGCCCGCCCCACGCGACGGTGTTTGGGAGGGCAACGGCAGCAGGATCAGTCGGTATCGGCGGTGGCGTCCCCGCGGACCCACTCCGGAGTGAACTGGACCTCGGCCTCGCTCACCACTGGCTCGCTAGCGGGCGGCTCGGTGCCCCCCGTAAGGCCGTTGATGTCCACCCGTAAACCCATGCTCTTGTCGGAGAAGTCGTAACCCAGCGACCACGTCAGGTAACGGCTGCGTCGGCTCAACTCCAGGCCGTAGTCGCGCAGCGAGGACCGCCGCAAATCATAGCGGCCATCGCTGTGAAAGGCCCAACGATGGCTGATTCGCCAACCCAGCGTTGCATACGCCTCGGAGACGATGTCCACGTCATCAAATAGGAAAGGAGACTGACCATCCACATGGTGACGCGTCCAGGCCAGGGAGGCACTGAGGTCGTCGGCGAGCTGTCCCGCTATACCTGCCTCAACGCTGAGATCACGGAAACGAGTTCCGCGGTCGTAGAAGTTCTGCGTGAGACTTGCGCCCCACCAGTTACCATCCCCTTTCCGTTTCTGGTCGGGATTGGCGAGATAATCAGCCCACAGCGAAATCCGCTGGTCGGAACGGACCCCGGTATCAGGATCGCTGTCGCGCTCATGGAAGCGGCCCAGACTGATGCCGGTCCGCCAGTCGCTCTCGGGGCTGCCAGGGCCGAAATGCCTGACGTAAGTCAGCTCCGGCAGCCTGCTGAGGGCGAGACGACGGGTGATGTCATCGGTCATTTGGTCCTGGCGGCTGGCATGGATGCCCAAGTCGGATTGGGGCTCGCTGCGGACGAGGCTGACAGCACCTCGGAAGTGGCTGCGGGTCGCCACGCGCGCCCGGATCGTGCCCCGCCAGGGGTTGTCAGGGCCGGTGAACTCGTACTGAAATGGCAGGTACAGACCATCGTAGTCGGAATAGCCGGGGATCGGAAAGCCGAACCCCTCGTCCCCGGCAGCGCCAAGGCCAATCTTGAAGCTGAACTTCGGCAGTAGCGGGATCGGGACACCGAGCAGGTGGAGCTTGCCGCGATATATGGTGGTCTTGCCGGTCGTCGAGTTGAAGACAAGCCGCGAGGCCCCTGCGCCTACATCCGGTCGGTGCGGCGAATCACAGGGTGTGACCATACCATTGACGATGACGAACTGGGATGGCCCCTCGGACTTGATCTCATCGCCGAAAAAGTAGCCGCGCAAGGTCCGGCCGTCTTCGCTGGGAAAGTCAACGCTGACCGCGGCCTGCGTCAAGCGCATCGCGTCAGCGCCCAGATCAAAGTGCAGGTCCTGACCGCGGAAGGCGGCCTGGTCGGTGCGCATCATGATGGAGCCATGAGCGTCCAGTACCTGCCCGCGCATATCATAGCTTACAGTGTCGGCGGCAACCGCCAGCCGCGGGCTGTCGGGGTCGTTGGTGTAGGCCAGGATGCGGACGTTGCCGGTGACCTCGGTGCGGCCGGAAGCCTCGTCATAGACCGTACTGTCGCCGTGGATATGGACCGTCAGCACCGGCTGTGCAGCGTCCTGGGCAGCGGCAAGCTGAGCAGCCATCACCGCAGCCGATACCAGAACACCTAGCACTAGCAGACGCCGCATCTGTCTTTCCGTTCCTGCACGCCGGACGCGTGACTGGGATCGCGACTTGAAGAAGAATTATAGCACACCGCGCTAGTGGGAGGCAAAAGGAGACAGGTATGCAGAGGTATTGGTGGATGAGCAGCAGGCCGGGCCGCGAGTAGTACGCGGCGAAGAAAGGAATAGTCTGTCGCAGCTATCTATATGCTATGTGAGGTCGCCGCGCAAGGGCGACAAGCAAGGCTTGCGGGCTGCTCAAGGGCAAGTGCTGCCACGCCTACACCACAGACGCAGCGGAATATGAGTGAAGGCTACTGCCTCGCCTCCAGGCGGGCGTTGGCCCAGACCGCGTGGTCCGAGCCGTGACTGTCGCCCGCATCGGTGACCAGTAAACGCAACTTCTCCGCCTGGCCGAGGTCAATGGTAAGGGCCTTGACCTCGCCGCCGCCTGCCAGCATCCCCGTGGCATGGAGCTTGCGCCAGCCGCCGTCGGGTGCGTCCACGTGGACCTCGAAGGTCACGCTGCCGAGGGTGCCGGTTTCATCATCCACCCCCACGATGGCCCTGAAGAGCCGATGATTCGGGTATGGCGTCAGGTCGTAGATGACTTCGGCGGGCCCGTCCTTCAAGGCATGAGTCATCAGTGATTTGGCGAAATGCGTCCCGCGCAGCGTTACTCCCGGCTGCCTGGCATAGTTCTGGTCGCGTATGAGCCCGGCATGACACCTCGCCGACAGCGGCTCGAGGTCGCTGAGGAACACAGCGCCCTCAGCAGCGGCCGCCAGATTGCCTAGAGTGAGGCTGAGACGGCATGGCTCCGGGTTCAAGGCGCGGTCGCGCACCGCGATCTTCAGCAGGGGCGGATAGGCGATTTCCTCGGTCATCGCCTGTGCCGCCAGGGCTTGCGGCTCCAGGGTCAGGGCGGTGCGGGTCTTGCTCAGCTTCTCCACCGAGATGCCGGGACCGCGCGCCGACAGCGGCAGACCGGCCAGAGTAATCTCGAACGGCTCCAGGCGGCTGGCATCCTCGATGACTAGCTGCAGCTTACGGGCATCCAGCGCGGCGAGGTCCATGCTTTCCTGGTATTCGGTCTGGTGGCCGTCGGCGCTGATCCGGACCAATCTCGGGGGATCGGTATCGTCGTAGTCCACGTTGGGATCGGGGTTGAGAACCACCCAGCCCTGGCCGCTGCGCAGGACCTTGGCATCGAGCTCGACGCGGCCGTCCTGTACCTCAATCTGGTACGCTCCCTGGGGCTCGCCGACGGCCTTATAGATGGCCTTCCCCGTGGCGTCGGGCAGTCGCAAAATGACATGGTCCGCCGGCGTGATGAGCCTATAGATACGGGGCTGGTGCACTTGCAGCATCATCGCAGACTCCAGCCAGGCGGCATCGCCGGGCCAGAGCGCCTGCACGTACCAGTCGTCGCCCGGCCTGAATGCCTCGCTGAGCTTCTTCTCGCCGACGAGGTTGAAGCTACCGTGCTCGGCCTCGGGCTGCCACCAGTCCTTGGCTACGTCCGGGAAAAGTTGGCAGTCGTTGATGAGGAAATGCCGGCTGCGGTCGGCATTGACCAGATACATGCCCTCGAGCTTGGGGTCGAAGCCCTTGGCCCAGATATCGTGGGAGCCGTAGTTGCGGAAGGTGGTATCGGTGAGCATGACGCCGGTTTCATCATCCACGCTGAGAACAGTGCCGTGGCCGATCAGCGGCGAGACATAGCCCAGGCTCAGCGTGACTTGGCCGCCGGTCTGCGAGACTGCCTCGACCTGGAAGTTGGTCTCGTGCAGGTCATTGGCGAAGATTACGCTCTGGCCGACCAGAGCACTGCTGAAAGGCAGGCCTGCGACGGTGACGGTGTTGGTATCGGGATCAACAGCGGTGACAGTGCCCTGGTATCGGCCTTGGCCCTGAAGCGCCAAATCCGGCGCGGTGAGGCGGTTACAGCCGACGGTATGGACCGATACCAGATTGCCGCGCCGGTCGCGGCGGAGCAGAACGAAGCGCGCGGCGGCCTTGAGGTCATCGCCGACGGCCAGCTCCGCCTCGCCATCCAGGGAGCTGTAGAGGGTGTCCACGTAATCGGCGGTTGTGACCCGGACGGCCACGGCCTGCGCGGCATTGTCCGAGAGCGGCAAGGGCTCGATCTTCTCGACGCAGTCCTGGCCCGGTAGGGCCCTGATGATGCTGGTAAAGCAAGAGGCGTCGTCGGCTTGATTGCGGGCTACGACCCAAGGCAGTGTGTCGGGCATGAGGTCGCTTTTGATATTGGGGCTGTCGAACCGGCCGACGAATATCTCACTAGCCGCGCCGGGCAGCATCGTCATTCTGAGCTGCGGATCATCGGCCTGCGAATAGCTGACGCTCCACTCGCCGGCGGGCCGACCTGACTGCACGGAATGTAACCACTGGTAGCCGCTGCGCTGGTAGCCTTCGGGGATTGCGCCGAGCTCGACATCCGGGCCGGCGAGAGTGCCTGCGCGCGGCTCCGACAGATTCACACCCTCGATGCTGAAGCCTTGATAAGGTGGGCCGTGGAACAGCCAGTCGTGCCGGCTGCCGCCCTTGACGCGGAAGATGTCGCAGACGTAGAAATCGGTCGCTGACAGGTCCACCAGGGCGGTAGTGCGGCGGTAGGTGTCGGCGAGGTCGGGGTAGGTACGCTCGGCGGAGGCCTCGACCACCTGCACCTCAGCGAGGTCGGCGACGAACTTGAGCCGGCCGCGCTCCTTATTCGTCTGGCCGCGCTCGTCTATCTGCACCACATAGTGAGCCGTGCTGTTTCCATGGAAATGCTGGGCCTTTGCGCCCCACTGGTCGGGATAGCCGAGGTCGGGCATGAGGCTGTGGCCGTGGGCGTAAAGCTCGATATTGAGCCGATCATAGTGGCCGTGGCCGCCGGCCGCCGAGCCGTAGTAAAGGCTGAGGCCGCGCTGGTTGGGCTCTTCGGCATGGCTTTCGAGGATCGCGCAGCCGAACTGCGAGAGGTTTCTGGTGCCGGCGACTAGGGGTTTGTCATAGGCGGCTGCGGTTGCCGCGATCTGGTCGCGGATGTCGGTCTGGTAGAGACTCGGCCTCGGATTGCCGATGGCAACGAGAGCCTTGGCAAAGCGGGGATCATGATAGCGCTCCCAGGCCGCACGAAATAGCTCAGCGCTCCAGCCGGCCCGGCCACCGCCGAAGATGCTACCGTAATCGCCGATGGCCGGCTGCTGCTTGCCGCAGATGGTCAGATCGAGCCAGATATGCGCAGAGACGGGGAAACGCGGATTGTCAAAGAGATTATGACCGGCGTGGGTGAGATAGTCGGCTATCTCCCAGGACTTGGCGGCGACGGCTGAGGAATAGCCGGGAGAGGCTTCGTTGGGATGGCCGTCGGGGTAGATGCCGTTCCAGATGAGAGTGTCCATCGAGCCGCGGCCATCAATCAGCCAGTCCAGCATCTGGTCTGTGGTGATACCGTGAGCAGGATCATTGTCGCCCCAGACCAGCGCCACTATTGCAAAGGCCCGCTGGTGGTCGCCCTCGTTGGAGATGTAGTGGTCGGTAGTCATCATCTTGTCGGCCACGTCCTGCAGAAAGCCCCTATCAACATGCGCGCACATATCGGTGAAGCCTCTGGACTTGAGGAAGGCCAGCAGGCCTTGGTCTGCAGTGGCGTGCATGTAGGGCCAGAGGCTATCATAGGCGATGGCGACGGGCATGACTACGCTGGTGTTCTCCCAGCACCAGGGCAGGACCCGACCGTCAGCGCTGTAGTTGCTCTGCTTGGGGTAGTCCATGTCGGGATAGACTGTGGCGAACCTGCTCAGGAGAATGGCTCCCGCGCGGGCATAGGTTGCATCTTCGGTAAGCAGGAAAAGCTCGCCCAGGTCACCGATTGCGCGGATGACGTCGGCCCAGCGCTGGTGCTGGCACCAGTGGCCGACGAAATAGTGCAACAGCCCGTTTTCGTCTTTCCAACCGCTGCCGTCGTCGGGGAAATCGCCCGACATGTCGCACTGGCCCTGCATGTCGTTGGTGTAGTAGGTTGCGAAGTCATTGGTGGGGAACCAGGTGCCACAGGAGGGACACTGCACCTTCCAGGGATGCTCGCGGTCGTATTTCCAGGGATAGAAGCCGCCGCCGACTTTGAAGATCTGCTTGCCGCATATCGGGCAGCCGGGGAAGCCGCCCTGTCCGCGCCAGAGGAAAGTGGCGCGGGTGAGTTGCGCCGGCGGGATGAAGCCCCACAGCTCCTCGTCGCTCAGCTCCATGAGGTAGGCGACGCGGCTCTTGAGGCTCTCGACGTGGCTGCGGGCCCAGTCCTCCGAACTGACGCGCTGGCGGGCCAGTTGAGTCTGCTCGGGTGTGTAGTAGTTGGGGCCGCTGGTCTTGGCGTAGCTAGCCCCCGCCACCAGCGCCAGTAACAACACCAATCCCATCTGCAATGCCGCTTTCTCCATCGTCAAAACCTCCTGCGCGCCCCGTGCGTGCGCCCTGATTGTAGGTTCGGCACAACTACTTCGCTGCGGCTTCGAGGCGGGGGTTGGCCCAGACCGCGGCATCGTTGGAATAGCTGCCACAGGCTGTAACCACCAGCTTGAGCTGCTGGGCCGCGCCGAGATCAAGGCAGAGGGCCTTGACCTCGCCGCCGGCCTTTAACACTCCGGTCGCGTGCAGCTTGCGCCATGCGCCGTCTGCGCCAGCTACGTGCACCTCGAAGGTGACACTACCGTCCGACCCCGCCGAGTCGGCGATGCCAACAATCGCTCTGAAGATGCGATGGTCCGGATATGGCGTCAACTCATAGACGAGTTCGGCGGGCGTAGTGTCTCGATGAGGAATGGTGACAAATGATCTGGCAAAATGCCGGCCCTTGAGATACCAGCCCGGCTTGTCGGCATCTCTGGGCGTGGTGCGCATCCCGCCGTAGGCCGCAAGCGCTACGGGCTTGAGGTCCATCAAGAATACGGCCCTATCGGTCGGAGGCGCGATGTCGCCCAGCATGATGCCCACGACCGATACTCCGTCATTGAGGGCACTGTCCCGGGCCCGCACCTGCAACGCCAGCGGATAGTCCGCCTCGCCAAGCGCCTTAAGGCCGGCCTGAGCGCCGAGGCTGTTGAGGTCCAGCGTCAGAGCAGTGCGGCTCCGGTTCAGCTTCTCGACGGTGATACCAGCGGCGTCAACAGGGAGAGGTGAAGCGCCCAGAGCCAACTCGAAGGGCTGCAGCGGGCTTTGGTCCTCGAAAATGAGTCGCAGCGTCTGCGGAGCTACTGCGGCGAGATCAAGGTCTGGAGTGTACTCGAGCTGGCGGCCGTCGGCGGTCAATTCGACCAATCGCGGCGGTTCGTTGTCGCTGTAGTCCACCTGGGGGTCGGGGTTAATGACGAGCCAGCCGCGGCCGGATTGCATCTGCTGGGCGGTGATCTCAACACGACCGCGCTTGGCGGCTAGCTGGTGGACGGACTTGCCGGCACCGGCCTCCTTGAGGACTACAGCGTTGTCACCAGCCTCCGGCAGTGTCACAACAACCTCGCGGCTGCTGGTGGCCAGCAGATAAACGCGCGGCTCCGGAGCCTGGGCATAGGCCGCCGTAACCAGGATTAGCAGCAGAAGGCAATACACTCCGCAGCGAGTGTGCTTCATGCCGGAATTTCCCTTCAGATTGCCCCAGGCGGTTGAGGTACCCAGCAGCCTCATATTCGCCGCCAAGCTGCCAGAACCTGCGCGGCAGGCCAAGGCCGGGAAAAGCGACGGCGGATATTGACAGGGCTTGGGAACTGTGATACTCTTCGTGGGCACTCCTATAGGAGTATGAGCGGAGTGCCCGGCAAGTTAAGCATAGAAGCATAGAAAGCGAGAGAGCAGCCACAATGATCCAACCTCATGGCGGCATACTGGTGAATCAGGTACTCAGCGGTGATGAGCTTAGTGAAACCACGGCGCGGGCTGGGGCGCTGGAGAGGCTGACCATCTCCGACGTGCTGGCCAGCGATGTGCAGAATATCGCCCGGGGTGTCTTCAGCCCGCTGACCGGCTTTGTCGGCAAGGATGACTTCGACAGCATCGTGGCCAACGACCGGATGGGTAATGGGACGATTTGGACGATACCGATCATCCTCGACGTGCCGGAGAGAGATAGCGTCGCCCCCGGACAGGAAGTGGCGCTGTGTCGTCAGGGCCAGGATGAGGCGCTGGCGGTACTGAAGGTCGCCGAGGTTTATGACTGGGACAAGCAGACGGCGACCCGGGCCTTCTTCGGTACCAACGACCAACGCCATCCGGGTGTTGCGGGGATGTACAGCCGGGGGGATTGGCTGGTCGGCGGCGATATCTTGGTGATTGACAACGACCGGGGACCGTTCGCCGATATCAACCTGTTTCCAGCCGAGACGCGCCAGGTATTCGAGGCCAAGGGCTGGGAAAGTGTCATCGCCTTCCAGACGCGCAATGTGCCGCATATCGGGCATGAATTCTTGCAGAAGTCGGTACTGGGCTTCACCGACGGACTGTTGATTCAGCCGCTGGTAGGGAAGAAGAAGTCGGGCGATTTCCGCGACGAGGTCATCATCGCCGCTTACCGAACGCTGCTGGACAACTACTATGCCCGCAACCATGTCCTGCTCAATATCCTGCCCACCGAGATGCGCTACGGCGGCCCCAAGGAAGCCATCCTGCACGCGATCATGCGCAAGAACTACGGCTGCACCGGCATCATCATCGGGCGCGACCACGCCGGTGTCAGCGACCCGGATGGCAAGCCCTATTATGGTGAAGAAGACGCCATTGAGATATTCAAGGACTTCCCCGATCTAGATATCGTACCGTTTACCATCGCCGGCGATTTCGGGTACTGCACCAAGTGCAATGCGGTATCCAGCGACCGGATGTGCCCGCACCAGGACCAGTACATTTCCTTCTCCGGGACCGAGATCCGGAAAGCTATTATGAACCGGGATACCGTTCCGGAGCAGGTGATGCGGCCCGAGGTGCTGGAGTGTATATTGGGGTTTGATGAGGTTTTCGTGGAGTAGCAGCGGTCACTCTGATACGACTTTGGCTGAGTTTGGATGTGATTATATGGCTGAGACAAAACGCGTGGTGATAATCGGCTGGGATTGCGCGCCGACGCAGGTGTTCTCAGAGGAATGGCTGGCGGGGATGCCCAATGTCGCCAAGCTGGTAGGCGCCGGCACCTACGGTCCGCTGCGCAGTAGCGACCCGCCGATTACGGTGCCGGCGTGGACCTCGATGTACAGCTCGCGTAACCCCGGAGCCCTGGGCTTTTATGGCTTCCGCAACCGCAAGGTGGGCGAGTACGAGGGCAAATGGATAGCGACCTCGGCAGCGGTGCGGGTGCCTCGGGTCTGGGACATACTCTCCGGCGCAGGGAAGCGCTGCTGTGTGTTCAATGTGCCGCAGACCTTTCCAGTGCGGCCGCTCAACGGGATCATGGTCTCCAGCTTCCTGACGCCCAGCACGGACAGTGAATACACCTACCCGCCCGGGGTGGCGGAAGAACTCGATAGCGTCACGGGCGGATATGAGATTGACTGTGACAACTTCCGCACCGAGAACAAGGCGGAGTTGCTGGAGCAGATTCATCGGATTACCGACAAACGCTTCCTGGCCGCTCAGCATCTGCTGACCAAGGAGCCGTGGGACCTGTTCGCAATGGTCTATATGGGTTCGGATCGCATCCAGCACGGTTTCTGGAAGTACCACGACCCGGCGCATCGCAAGTACCAGCCGGGTAATCCCTTCGAGAACGCGATCAAGGACTATTACCGGAAGCTGGATGAGCAGTTGGGCAGGCTAATTGAGCTTGCCGGCGAGGACGCGGCCGTGATGGTAGTGTCCGACCACGGGGCCAAGCGGATGGATGGGTCGCTCAATGTCAACGACTGGCTGATACAGCAGGGCTATCTGACGCTGAAGCAACCGGTGTCGGGCCTGACGCGTTTCAGCGAGGAGTTGGTTGACTGGTCGCGTACCAGAGCCTGGGCCTGGGGCGGTTACTACAGCCGCATCTTCATGAATGTCGCCGGCCGGGAACCGCAAGGGATAATCGCGCCCGAGCGCTACGAGGCCGAGCGGGAGGAACTCAGCGCCGCTCTGAAATCCATCCCGGACGACCAGGGCCGGCCAATGCAGACCGTGGTCCATAAGCCGCAGGAGCTTTACAGCGGGCCGTATGTGGACGATGCCCCGGACCTGCTCGTCTATTTCGACGATCTGTACTGGCGGGCCGGCCAGGACCTCGGCAATGAGACGATCCACTCATTCGAGACCGAAATCGGCCCTGATGATGGCGTGCATGACTATCACGGCATCTACGTCAGTGTCGCGCCGGGCCGGACCGAAACCGGCCGGCGTGAGGGGCTGCAGTTGATGGACGTGGCACCGACAGTGCTGGAACTGCTGGATGTACCAATACCTGCCGAGATGGAAGGCAACAAGATTTATTAGATTGGTGGAAAGCGAACTATGTGTGACAAGCGCTCTGGAGAACAGAATCATGGTGCAGTCATCTGGCTTACGGGAGTGCCCGCGGCCGGCAAGTCAACCATAGCCTCGTTGGTACAAGCGCGGCTGGTGGAAATGGGCCTGCCGGTGGAGAACCTCGACGCCGATGCCGTGCGGGCGAATCTAAGCCCAAATCTGGGCTATACCGAGGAAGCGCGCGACGAGAATACCAAGCGGCTGGCCTGGATGGCGCAGATGCTGTCGAAGTATGGTGTGAACGTGCTGGTGGCCGCGGTCTCGCCGCTGCGGAAGTACCGCGACCGGGCGCGCGAATGGTGCCCGCACTTCATCGAGGTGATGGTGGAGTGCCCGCTGGAAAGCTGCAAGCAGCGGGACCCGAAGGGCCTATACGCTCGCGCCGAGCGGGGCGAGATTAGTGACATCGCCGGCTGGCACATGCCCTTTGAGCCTCCGGATAACCCGGAGGTGCATGTCAACACCACCGCGCTAAGCGCCGCAGAGGCCGCCGAGCAGGTGATCGCGACAGCCCAGCAACTGGGGTATGTCTAGGCAGCAGGGAAGCCCCAGCGGCGGCTAGTGACCGCCGGCCGAGTGCGAGTGTTGCCGAAGCAGCTCGACAACGCGCTCGACCGGCAAAGCTTCAGCCTTATGGCCGTCGCGGCCCGTGACCGTTTCAGCGGTGAATAGCGAGTTGATGATGGCCTCCTCGACAGCCTCGATCACCGGCAGGAATAGATGGGTTATCCGGGCTTCGGGAATAGGCGGTGCCTCCCGAGGCGGGACGGCAAAGGCGATGACGAAGTCGCCGCTGCCATGACCGGCAGTGCCGCCGGCTCGTGCCAGGCCGAAGGTCGCGCGCTTGGCCAGTCGCTGCAACTGGCGAGGGTCCAACTTGGCATCAGTGGCAACGATGATCATGATTGAGCCGAGCTCCTGGGACTGCGGCGGAGCTTGGTGCAGCCAGCGGCCGACCGGCAGGCCGTCTATCCGCAGCTCCAGGGGCTCGCCGGTGTTAGTCAGAACTAGAACTCCCACGGTGTGTTCGGCGCCCTCGAGGCGGATCAGCCTCGAGCTGGTGCCAATTCCCGCTTTGTAGCCGAATCCCCGCATCCCCATGCCGGCACCGACGCAGCCTTCGGCAACCGGCCCGGCTGCTGCATTCTCCAGCGCTGCGTGTACATGAGCCGCAGTCACGTGGCGGCCTACCGCGTCATTGAGATACCCGTCATTGCACTCCCCGCAGACGATGTTGAAGGAATACGCGCCAGGATTGCGGGCGGCCAGGTAATCCACCATAGCATCGGCGACGCGCCAGATGTTGAGCGTGCTAGTCAAGCAGATGGGCGTCTCGATGACGCCCAGCTCGGCGATCTGGGGCAGACCGAGGCTCTTGCCGAAGCCGTTGATGACGTGGGTGGCTGCCGGGACCGGCTCCGCGAAGAGGTTGCGCTCGTGCGGCAAGAGGGCCGTCACGCCGGTGCGCACCGCATCTCCCTGACAGACCGTGACATGGCCGACAAGCACTCCGGGGACATCGGTGATGGCATTGTGAGGGCCGCTGGGTAGGCGGCCGATGGTTATGCCGAAATCGCGAACCCGTCCCTGAGGCATAGTCGCAAATCCTCCGTGGGCAGTAGTGCGGTGTTCGTAGCTGCTGCTTCGCGCTGGTGATGTCACAGGCCTGCTGGTAATCCGGATGAAGCCTGAATGGTTCAAGGCCCGGTCGAAACTGCGGCAGGGAAATTACTGCGGTTGGGGAGCAGGTGAAAAGGCCCGGCAGAACGAAGATGTAAAGGCTCTGTTACAGGGCTGTGGCTGGGGCGGTTGTTGCCAATCAACAGAGGAGAATCATCCACCGGCGGCGAAGAGAACGATATGGTTCTTCCAGGCAAGACCAAGGCGGTACCGGAATACAACGGCAATAACGGAGTGCGTGGCAGCGCCGAGGCGGACTGGCTGCAGGCGGTATCGGCGCACGGCGGGCACCTCGACCGGCGGAGGCTGCATTACCAGATTTGGCTGCTGGGCGCAGATGTGGTCTTGGGCGCGGGCGCGCTGCTACTGGCAGACTACCTGGTCGGGCAAGTGGGCATGGCCGAGACGCGTCCGGCGCTGGTGCCGCATGTGATGGTCTTGGTTGCTTGCTGGGTGGCAGTGACCTTTATCAATCAGCTTTATACCCTCACGGCTCGACCCCTGCTGATGCGGTTGCTGGAATCCTATGCGGCTCTGTTCATTGGGACCCTGGCGGCGATTGCGGTAACCTTCCTGATTAGTCCAGACTGGCTGGGCCTGCGGCTGTTCTATGTAGTGGCATATATGGTGGCGGCGCTCTTGTACGCCATGACGCGGGCGGTGGCAGCGGCTGTGGTTGCCGAGGAACTGATCACCAAGCGGGTGGCGATCGTGGGCACCGTACACAGCGCGCGGCAAGTAATCAAGCACCTGGCCACCAACGGCGAGGCGTCCAGCTATTGTCTGGTTGGCGTGGTGCTGACCGATGAGGAGGCTCAGGATCCGGAAGAGATTGAGGGCCTGCCGGTGATTGCCGGTCTGAACGAATGCCCCGGGGTGCTGCTGCAGCGGTTGATCAACACGCTGATTATCTCGCGGGCCGGCCCCTTCAGCGATGAGGTAGCGCGCTGCCTGGCGCATTGTGACGCCGTCGGGATTCAGGTAATGCGTTTCGAGGTGGGATACGAGGCCTTGACGCAGCAGGCAGCGGTATTCAATGTCGGACCGGACTGGCTGGCGAGTCTGGAAACGGTGCGGTACAACAAGTACGCCACGCGACTGAAGCGGGTTCTGGATGTGGTGATAACGATACTGCTGCTGCCGCTGGCCGGGCTCATGGTCGGGCTCTGTGCGCTGTTGATAAAGCTGCTGTCTCCGGGACCGGTGCTCTACCACCAGACGCGCGTCGGCAAGGACGGTCAACACTTTGCCCTCACCAAGCTGCGCACCATGGTGCCCAATGCCGAGAAGGATACCGGCCCGGTGTGGGCCACCAAGGATGATCCTCGGATTACCGGCATCGGTAGGTTCTTGCGGATGATGCGGCTGGATGAGCTGCCCCAACTTGTGCAGGTGTTGAGGGGCAATATGTCCCTAATCGGGCCGCGCCCGGAGCGGCCGGAGATTGTTGACAGGCTGAAGCAGGATATCCCCCTCTATGAGAAACGCCTGATTGTTCGCCCCGGCATCACCGGCTGGGCGCAGGTCAACCACAAGTACGACAGCAACACTGAGGATGTAATTCAGAAGCTGCGCTATGATCTGTACTACATCCGCAACCTCTCCTTCGGCCTGGACCTACAGATACTGCTGCGCACTGTTGGCGTGGTACTGGCCAAAAGAGGCGCGCAGTAACCTGCCGGTAGCACGGCAGGAAAGAGCGCGGCGCATGGGGAAGACTAATCCCTCGGGTGAACGCGGCCAGCGTCGGCCACCACCGAGGGATGATTCACTTGTGGACTCGGTTCCGCAAGCCGTCATGCGTTCGGGCCGATCGTACCCCGGGCATTATGTGCGCAGTACAGGGCAAACGGGTAGTACAGGCCAGATGGTCGAATGAGGTGAGACCGGATGTCCGGCGATAAGTTGCAGCTTCCGCCGTTTCCCCTGGAAAAGAAGATAGAAGGGATCTTCTCGGACTTGTGTTCGGGCGTGGAGTTCACGCCGACCGGCGCAGACCGGGAGTTCTATCTGGACCTGGCCGAGCCTATCGTGGGGCAGGCCCTGGGCTGGCAGAATCAGGAAGGCGCCATCATCTCGCCGGTGATGGGGCGCGAGACCTCGACCATCAGCGCGCGCTTCGTCGGAGCCTTGGCCGGCTGCATCGGGGGCGGACGCTGTGAGGACCTAGTGGAGGCCTGCGCTCTGAGCATGGACTACTGCTGCGAGATTATGGCCGGAGAGAGGCCGCCGGGTGGGCCGTTCACCGGGCCGGAGTTCTACACCAAAGAGCTGATGTACGCCTACTGCGCCCTGGAAGGCAAGGTGGACCCGGATAGACACCGCCGCTGGGGCGAGCAGCTCGGCAGCTTCGATCCGTGGGCCCGGTATCCAAGCTGGCGCGACTGGCATGACAGCAACTTCCCGATCTACGGCGTGTGCGGTGAGCAGATCAAGACCTACGCCGGCCTGGCCGATTCGCGCGATGCCATTGACGCGGTGCTGGACAATCAGTTCAAGCTCATCAACCCCTGGGGGATGTATCGCGATCCCAATGACCCCATGACCTATGACCTTACCGACCGCCAGCAGCTTGGCATGTTGACCCATTTCGGTTATCGGGGCAGGCATCTGCCATGGATTGATGAGGCGACCCGCCGAGGCGCTTTGGCACAACTTCTTTACACCTCCGTTACCGGCCAAATGCCCTACGGCGGCCGCAGTAACCAGTACCACATCATGGAGGCGATGGCGGCGACGGTCTGCGAGATGGAGGCCCGGCGCTACGGGAACGAACGGCCCGAGTATGCGGGAGCCTTCAAGCGCGCGGCGCACCTGGCGGCAACTTCGGTCGCTTCCTGGATCATGGACTATGAGCCCGCCTTCATCATCAAGAACCGCTTCGACGCGCAGCAGCGCCATGGCGATGCCGGCTATGACGGCAGCCCTTACGCCGGCTACGCCCTGCTGACTGCCAGCATCCTGGGCACCGCCTACCAGCTTGCCGATGAGGAGATTCCCGAGGCCCCGACACCCACAGACATGGGAGGATACGTGTTTCAGCTCTGGCCGAGTTTCCATCGCACCTTTGCCACCTGCGGGCCATATCACATCGAGATAGACAATAGGGGCCAGAGCGGACATGATGCCACCGGCCTGGGGCGCTTGCATAGGCAGGGAGTGCGCCCGGAGACGGCGCTGTCCATGTCAATTCCCGCTGAGCCGGCGGTGCAGATGTCAATCGAGGCCGCGCCCGAATACGCCGCCATTGGACCGGTAGTGAAATGGGGCCTGAAAGACAGGCCGCTGGCGGGAATGGCCGACTCGAAGTATTGCCGAGGGATATACTCAGCCGAACTGACCGTGATCGCCGAGACGCCGGAGCGCGTCGCCTTTGCGCTGCGTTACAGCGGGGACCTGACCGGCGCAGAGGCGATCGTCGAGACCTATGAGCTAATCCCGGAGGGGCTGACCATCGTCCCGGAGGTCGAGGAGGGAGAGCTGTGCGAATTCGTCGTGCCCCTGCTGGTGACCGACGGCATGGGCAGCTCGGAGATCGAGCGGCTGACAGACGGCTTCCGCGTCACCTACGAGGGCGCGGTGTACGAGGCGAGGGTGGATGAGGCAGACGGCCTCGATATCGTCATTGGGCAGCGGGAGCTCCCCAATATCAGCGGTATCTACCGCCTCGGTAGATTCGTCGGCGACGTGGCAGGCCGGCGGTTTCATCTCACACTAGAAAGGCAGACACAGTGAAGCCCACCATGGGCGCAAGAAATTTGGGCGTGATAGTAGCCGCGGCAATCGTGGGTGTTGCAGCATGGGCGCAAGCGGCTGATGAAGAGCTGCCGCGCTGCCGCAAGTACAATGTCCAGCACCCGGTCTATGCCTGGGACCATAGCGTGTGGAGTCTCGTGCGCACCTCCGAGCAGGCTGAGGACTGGGTGGACATGTCCAACGAAGAGCTGCGGTCCCATATTGATGATGTGGAGTGCCGCTCAGGCGACAATCTGAAGATGCGCGGGGTGCTGAAGGTGCTGGCCCAGAAGTACGGTGAGACCGGGGAGGACAAATATGCCTACAAAGCGGCGGCGATCCTGCACCGCTTCTCCGAGGTGCTGCAGCACTGGGGCTGGCACGACCGCATCAGCAAGGAGCTGCGGCCGCATGACTATATGGAGCCGGCCTGGGGCTGGCTGATGCCGCCGCGCTATGCGGGCATGTGGTCCTCGTGGCACCCTTACGACCTGCACCAGTCAGCGCCGCTGGTTCTGGCCTACGACCAGATCTACCAAAGCGGGCAGATGGAGAGGCTGGGCCAGGAGCTGGGTATTGCGGACATGAAGCTGCACCTGGAGAAGGAGTTGCTCTACTACAATCTCTCCATAGATGACCGCTACCCGCTAGCGTATGGCAACACTGAAGCCAACCGCCAACTGGGGATGCTGACATGGGGGCAGGTGCTGGGGGACCCGGAGCTGGTGCACCGGGCGGTTCGCTTCGGCGACGGGTTGATGAAGATATCGTACTTCCCCAGCGGCTTCTGGCATGAGTGTACCCCCAGCTATCATCAGATGATCACGGGGCGCTGGGCCACCTACGGGATGATGCCGCAACTCGAGGCCTATTCGGACCCGCCCGGCTACGTGGACCCGGTTGATGGGACCCGCTTTGACAATGCCGATTTCCGCGCCCGCTGGCGACCCTTTCTGGAAAAGGCCGCCCGGGCGATGCAGAAGATGGTGCTTCCCAACGGCCACTATGCGGCGCTCAATGACACTCACTGGGAGTCCAACACGACCGACCGGTGGGACTGCTACGGCGTACTTGACGAGTATAAGCCGGAGCAATCCGAGGCGGTCCTGATGACCTGGGTAGGCCATGCCGTGCTCGGCCAGGGCCGCGGCGAAGAGCAGGTGCAGGCGCGGCTGAACTTCTCCGGCGTCTATGGCCACGAGCACCGCGACTGCCTCAACTTCTTCCTCTGGGCCAAGAACATGGAGATAATCTCCGAGACCGACTACCATGCCCACGGGCACCGTGGCTGGGGTGCCGCCACCGCCGGCCACAACACGCTAGTCATAGACGAGCAGAGCCAGCTTCACCGCAGCAGCGCTCCGCAGCGCACCTTCACCGAGATTGATGAGGTGGAGGTTGAGGATTTCGACTGGGCGCGCAAGACCGTCAAGCATGGAACGTGCCTGACCGACGGGCAGTTGCGGCTGTTTGACACCGATGGGCCCAACGGGCTGCAGGTAATCGAGGCCGACGGACAGCGGTCGTATCCGGCCGAGATTTGCCAGCTTTACCGCCGCACCCTGGGCCTAGTGCAGAGCTCCGGCGCGGATGTCTATCTGGTTGACATTTTCCGCGTGCGCGGCGGCGCCACGCATGACTGGATGCTGCACGGGCCGCTGCAGAACGAGTACAGTGTTGATACCTCGCTCAGCCTGCAGCCACGCGAGGGCAAGCTGCACGAATGGATTGAGAACCTGAGATCAGCGTCCACGGATGAGCAATGGACTGTCACTTTCGTGGCGGATAGCGGCCAGAAAGTGCGCACCATCATGCTGGGGGCCGCGAATACCGAAGTCATCGTCGGCGAGGCGCCGGCGATGCGCCGCGAGGGGACGGCGCAGTTCCTGGATGTGCGCCGGCCCGGTCCCGAAAACGTCTTCGTCGCAGTCCATGAGCCATATACCGAGGCACCCAAGGTGAAAGCCGCGAGACTGGTGCCGCTCACCACCGGCTCCGACATGGCCGTAGCTGTCGCGGTGGAGCTTGCCGACCGCACCGATCTGCTGCTGTCTCAGCTCGATGACGACAGGCGCTTGACCTGCAGCGGCCTTGATTTCACCGGCCATTTCGCCTACGCGGTGCAGGCCGGCGGCGAGTACACGCAGGCATATATGGTTGACGGGCACTGGCTGCAGGCCGGAGAGATGAGCATAGAGAGCGACCGGGCACACGGCGGCACAATCGTGGGGACGCTGAGCACCGACCGGGGCGATGAGATCAATGCCTTTGTCACCACTGCGGGTGTGCCCACTGACAGCCGGCTGCGGGGCCGGTTGCTGCTGACCGAAGACGGTGACGGCTCGACCCGCGGCTTCTTCATCGAGACAATCAGGCGCGGGCCCAACGATACCAGCATTATCCAGATTGATCGCCTGCCGGGGATGACGGTTGAGGAAGGCTATGTCAAGCTGCAATACTTCCCGAATTGGGGCATTTCCGGTGAGTTGCGGTTCACGATACCGAGCAACTGCTCCTGGTCTGCCGAGTGAGAAGCGGCCCCTATCACAATTGCAGGAGGTTGCACGATGCGTTGGCAGGTGCTGATCTGTTTGATGATCGGAGGCGCAATAGTCATGAGCAATTCGGCAAAGGGCGGTCCCGTCGAGGATGAGCCGCTGATGGACTGGTCGGTTTGGGAGAACTACCGCGGCACCGTAGAGCATCCGGCCGGGTATATCAACGCCCAGGACCTGGAGAATGCGCGGGAGAATATCAAGCGCTACGAATGGGCCCGGAGACTGGCCACTTCCGCCGAAGAAACGGTCGCGCCCCATTTGGCCAGGATCACGGACGAGTTTCTTGAGGAGATGATCACCCAGCAGACGGTGCTCAGGTGCTATCAGTGTCCGGCGTGCCGTGATCAGGACCTGCCGCGCCACCCCGGGGGTGCCTGGAGCTGGTCGCTGGACGACCCCGACCACGTCAAATGCCAGGTCTGCGGCACCGTTTTCCCGAATGAGCAATACCCCGAGACGATTACGCTGGAATGCCAATCCGAGGCCGGCAAGGGCCAGAAGTTCAGCTTCTACGGCGGCGAGACTTTCAGGCAGTGGGGCTATGGGCACTATCGCCCCAGCTTCAGCGGCATGGTCAACTACTACAAGGTGAATTGGTGCAAAAGCATGGCCTACCGCTTCGCTCTGGCCTATGCGCTGACTGAGAAGGTGGAATACGCCGAGGCTACGCGCAAGCTGCTGCTGCGTTTCGCCGAGGTCTATCCCCACTGGCTGCTGGTTTCGACCTATGGAGAAATCGCTGACTGCGACCCGCATCTGGCCGGTCTCAGCATTAACGACTTACCCAGCGACGAGCTGGTATATCCGCCGAATCAGCCGGACCGCAAGCTCTATGCGGGATACTGGGCCGGCTGTCGGGCCGGCGGCGGCGGCCAGGAAGGCTACTTCACAGGGATGATGCTGCAGGCCTATGAGTTCACCTACAAGGCCAAGCGCGCCGATGGTTCGCCACTTTACAGCGAGGCGGAACGGATCAAGATCGAGCGCGACCTGCTGCTGGAAAGCTGCGTACACCTGATCGGGGAGAAGCGCATCAATAACAAGTCGGTCGGTAACCGCATCGCCGTGGCCAAGGTGGGAATATCGCTGGCCCATCCCGGCTTCGTCCGCTTCGGCCTGGAGGGCTGGAAGCTGACGATGGAGGACTGGTTCTTGGCCGACGGTTGCACGCCGGAGTCGCCTGCCTACGCCCTGATGAGCCTGCACGGGATCTACTCGCTGGCTCAGGCGATACGGGGCTATTCCGACCCGCCCGGGTATGTGGATGAAAACGGGCAGCGGATCGCCGATCTGAATCTGTACGAGGGCATGTACAGACTGGTGTGGCAGCGCATGTTCGAGGGCTTGCAAGGCGATTTGAAATACCCTCCGTACGCCGATTCATACCGCACCAGCGCCCTAGGCAGCCGCTTTGCCGAGCTTATAGCCGACAACTACCCCGACAACGGTCAGTATCTGGCGCTGCTCAAGGCCTATGCCGGCGACGACCTCAGTAAAGGCGATGCCGAGACCGCGCTCTTCTTCCGTGAGCCCGGCCTGGAAGAAAAGCCCGCGCCGCCACTGCACTTTGAGGACAACTTCTTCCCGATACTGTGCCTCGGGCAGGTGCGCAGCGGTGAGCACGGGCGCAGGTCCCTGGCGCTGCTGTCCGCCACTCACTACGGCGGTCATCACCATGTTGACAGCCTCAATCTCTACTACTGGAAGGACGGCCACGAGCTGCTGACCGACCTGGGCTACCTGTGGGACCACCCGATGGCGGGCATGACGCGGCGGACCTTTTCTCATAATACCGGTATGGTGGACCTGACCAGCCAGAAAACCAAAGGTCGGGGCGGAGTGTTCCAGCTTTTCCATACCGGCGAGAGGGTCAAGGTTATGGAGGCCGCCTCGACCGCCTACGACAAGGCCGACATCTACCGCCGCAGCGTGGTGCAGATTGACCACGCGCCGGAGAACTCTTACATTGTGGACCTGTTTCGCCTCCGCGCCGAGGGCTCACGCGATTTGGTCTATCACGGGCCGCATAGCGAGTACGCAGTCAGCGATATCGAGCTGCAGGAGGGCGATGTGGTGGCTGCGGACCGGCCGCGGATGCGCTGCGGGCTGCGCTTCCATGTAACCGGCCAGAGCGATGAGATATATGTTGACGATGTCAGCATAGCGCTTGAGAACGGCACGGAGATAGCGGCCAACCCGTCGGTGACGGAGATAGATGAGCAGACGGGTAAGCCGGTGAACTGGAACCGCTACGCCGGTTCGGGTAAGGCCGAATGGGGCGCGGCCTCGCCGGGCCGCACCGACCAGCACTGTGCCTACATGAAGATAACAGGTGGCGAGGACATCAACCAGGCGCTGATCCAGGGCGATACCAACGGCTACACGGGGCCGCAGGCGCTGGAAATGCCCGATGGTGTTAGCGGCAAGGTCAGCTTCTGGATTCGCGGCCAGGCCGCCGCCTGCAGTATTAGCTTTGTGATGTGGCGCAGCGATCCCACCAGCGCCGGCGACCGGCACCATCTAGGCCTCGGCTCCGTTCCGGTCGGGGATGAGTGGACCCAGCACACTCTCGAGTTTAGCCTCAAGCGGAAGCTGGACCTGGAGAATGTCAAGTCCGCGTACAGTCCCGACAGTTGGCGTGCGACCTGGCAGATGGCCGAGGATTTGGCGTTTTCGGCGCATCACTGCGGGCAGCGAGGCGAGGTGACCTACCTCGGCGACGGCTGGGGCCAGCGGGACCACCGCAATACCGACAAGGGTGTAACCATTCCCTATATTGTGCGTCGTCACCAGCCGGACGCAGGGGTCTCGGCCTTTGGCACCGTCTATGAGGCGCACCAGCCGGAGGCGGGGCTGGTCAAGTCGGCGTTCCGCTTGGCCGTGCCCGACGCGCAGCGCGATAATGTGGTATTGGTGGCGATAGAGACAACGTCGGGCACCGATCTGGTTGTAAGCCAGCTTGAGCCGGCTGAGATTGAGATGGATACGCCGGCCGGGCGCTTGCAGACCGATGCGGCGGTCGCGGTCATATCGGTGCAGAACGGCCAGGTCGCCTTTGCCGCCGTCGCTGAGGGGAGCCTGCTGCGCCTCAACGGGGCAGACGTGGAGGCAGAGAAATTGCAGCCGAACCCAGCTCTGGCCAAGCAGGTAAGTGAAGAAGACGCCTAGAAGCGCTGGGCAAGCCAGCTTCAGGGGTGGTACCAGTACTGCACGGCTACCCAATGATGGCCCTTTTGTACCGGCCCCACTATCCCGCACCCGCGCCTCTGCATGTCGCTCAGCCACAGGGGAACTTTTCGCGAGCTTGAACGTCATTACAGTCATGATTTGCAGGACGAGTTCCAGCATCCGCGAAAGGATGGGAAGTTCCGATGAGATTTGTGCGTAGTAGCAGATGCTTGCGCGTATGTGCGGCTGCCGTGATATTCGGCATTCTGGCCGGGGGATGGATTCTATACGGCCTCGAACGGGCCAACGATGCCGGAGTGCAGGTAACCACGGCCTCCCCGGCCTCCGCGCAGGTGATTGACCAGAGTGCGATTACAGCGGCGGCCAAGCAGGCCATGCCGAGCGTAGTTGCGGTAGCCTCGACGAAAACGGTCAAATTCCGCTCGTTCCCCGGCCCCTTCTTCGACGATCCCTGGTTCCGGCGCTTTTTCGGGAATATGCCTGACCAAGAGCGGGAGTACAGCCAGCGCGGCCTAGGCTCCGGCGTCATCGTCAGCCAGGACGGCTATATCCTGACCAACAATCATGTCATCGCCGACGCTGACGAGATCGAGATTCATCTGTATGACGAGCGGGTTATGAAAGCCGAAGTCGTCGGTACGGATGAGGCCAGTGAGCTGGCGGTGCTCAAGATCAAGGCCGACGACCTGCCGGTGCTGGCGATGGCCGACTCGGACAAGGCCGAGGTCGGCGAGATCGTGCTGGCAATCGGCAGCCCGTTCGGCTTGGGCAATACCGTAACCATGGGTATCATCAGCGCCAAGGACCGCACCGACCTGGGGATAACCGGAGAGACCGGCTACGAGGACTTCATTCAGACCGATGCGGCCATCAATCCGGGCAATTCCGGCGGGGCGTTGATCAACCTCAAAGGTGAACTGGTGGGCATCAACACCGCCATCGCCACCTACACTCGCGGCTACCAAGGGGTCGGGTTTGCCATACCGACCAACCTGGCGCGGCGAGTGATGGATAGCCTGGTCAAGCACGGTGAGCTGGTGCGCGGCTGGCTCGGCGTGGGAATCCAGGATATTGACGCCGAACTGGCCGAGCAATTCGGGCTGGAGAACACCAAGGGTGTAGTGATCTCCAGTGTTGAGGACGATAGCCCGGCCCAGGCAGCCGGTCTCAAGGTAGGCGACGTGATACTCAAGGTGAACGGTAAAGCCGTTGACACTCCCAATGCCCTGAGGTCAGTAATCGGCACCACCGCGCCGGGGACCGAGGTGGCAATCGAGATCATTACCGGCGGCGAGCACAAAACCCTCACGGTCAGGATCGCCGAGGCGCGCAAGGACGTGGCTAAAGCGCCCTTGGGCCTGCCCGGTGTAGAGGGCGATGTGGAGATTCTGGCCGGCATCTGGGCGAGCGACCTGACCGCTGAACTGCGCGCTAGCATGGAGCTTGCCGACAACGCCAAGGGCATAGTCATCACCAGGACGGATGAGCAGAAGATTCAGAGCCGAATGCCGCTGCAGGCCGGCGATCTGATCCTGGCCGTCAATCAGAAGGCCGTCGCCTCGGTCGAGCAGGCGCAGAAGCTAATCAACGCGAGCAAGCGCGATACCGTGCTGCTGCTGGTGCAGCGGGGCAGATACACCATCTTCACTACAGTGAAGAAGTGACCCCGCAGCAGTAAGGGTAGGAATAGGGAAGGGCCGGGCTGATGTCCGGCCCTTTGCTATTGTGCTGGCGGGGCCTTTGCTGGCGTTTTTGTTGTGTGGAAAAGCCGCGTCGAGTTGCGGTGAGCTTGCCGAACCGCAAGCAGGCCGGCCCGCGCAAGATGCTATCCTAACGAACTCTCCGCGCCCAAATGGCTAACGACAACGGCTGGGCCAGCCTTGGCTGTTTCGTCCTGCGAAACAGCCTGCGACAGGCCCCTCCATTACGACTAACCACGCCACGCCGCCGGCGTATAGCTTAAGTTGCCCAGAATTCGCCTAACTACTGTTCCAGATCGACAAGCGGCAGGTCATCACGCGCCGGCGACGAAATACTCTCCGGTGTAACAATAACGTTGGCGAGAAGGATTAGCGATGATTGAGAAAACCGTGGTCAGTCTGCTTATTGGCATGTTACTTCTTTCTAGCGGCTCAGATGTCTGTGCCAAGCAGTGCAGTAGGATAATCACCGCAGAGATGCGGGCCAATGTGCTGGCCAATGTGGAGAAGTTCGATTGGGCCGCCAACCAGCAGCAAAGCGCCATAGCAGGAGCCGCGCCCTACCTGGAAATACCCGATGAGGAGCTCTGGGAGATGGTGACTTCCCAGTGGCTGCCCCGCGATATCCACACCAACAAAGAGGCCGGCTGCCCCAACTGCGGCAACGAGATTTTCCCCCATGGGAACTATCCGTGGAAGGCCGCCGGTCCCTGGAAGCTCAAGTGCCCCAACTGCGGCGAGGTCTATCCCAAGAACGATTTCTGGGCATTTTATCAGAGCGCCCTGGACGAACACGGCTGCTTCCACCGCGAGCTGGGGGACCAGTCGCTGCTATTCAATGCCGAACATCCCGACCCCAATGACCCGCTGCACAAGGTTTATGTAGATGACGGCTACGGGATGCTTGACGAAAAGGGTGTCAAGCACCGCTTCATCGCCTACTACAACTCCTGGGTGCATTGGTCGAACATTCGGCGCATGCTCGGGGCGCTCGCGCACGCTTACACGCTTACCTCCGACCCGAAGTACGCGCACAAGGCCGGCGTGCTGCTGGACCGCATCGCGGATGTCTATCCCGACATGGACTTCAAGCCCCTGTCGGAGATGGGCTTCGAGCATTCCCACGGCGGCTCCGGCAGGGGGCGGATTTTGGGACGTATCTGGGAGGCGGGCATGGGGCAGAGCCTAGTGCGCGCCTATGATTACATCTGGGACGGGCTACAGCAGCAGGACGAGCTGGTCGCATTTTGCTCAACGCAGGCGCAGCAGTTCAAGCTGGGAGAAAAGGACAGCATTGAGGCCATCTGCCGCCATATTGAGGACCATCTGGTCAAAGAGGTCCTGATATCGTGTCAGGATGGCCGCATCGCCCCGAATATGGGAGGCACGCATGTCACCATAGCACTGGGGGCCTGCGCGCTCGATCGCCCGCAGGAAACCGAGAAGTGGCTCGACGCCCTCTTCGATCCCGCGTCAGAGGTGTGGGGCGCAACCTGGCAGGAGCCGCTGCCCTGGTTCTTCGTCGAGGGTATTGACCGCGACGGCATGGGACGCGAATGTGGCGGCTACGGCCTCGGTTGGACGCGCCGCGCCCAAGGCTTTGCCGACCTGCTGCAGATCTATCCCGACTATCAGAAGCATAACCTGGTCGCCGAGTACCCTAAGCTCAAGCAGTGCTTCTACGTTGAGCCGCGCCTGATGTGTCTGGACGCGGTTTTCCCTTGTATCGGTGACAGTGGAGCGACGGGCACCTGGGGCCGCCTGGGTAATGCCCAGACCTTCGCCAAGGGCTACCGGCTTTTCAGGGACCCGCACATGGCCGCTTTAGCGTGGCGCTATGCCGGGGAGAATGCGGCGCGCCTGCGGACAGCCGACGACATCTTCGAAGAGGACCCCGACGCCCTGGCTAACGAGATCGCCAGCGTTGCGCAGGCCGAGCCGTTCAAGCTCAAGTGCGATCATCTGGGGCGCTACGGCCAGGCTTACATGCAGACCGAGCAGCCTCAAGACGGCCGCGCCTTGTGGATACACTACGGTTACGCCAAAGGCCACTCCCACGCCGACAACCTCAATATCGGCCTTTACGCCAAGAACCTCGATATGCTTCCCGAACTCGGCTACCCCGAGTACACCGGCGGATGGCCCAAGCGGGGCGCGTGGACTTCCAATACCGTCAGCCATAACACCTTGCTGGTAAATGATCACAGGGCCAGGAGCAGCGCCGGCGGCCAGATCAACCTGTTTGCCGTCCAGCCGCCGTTGCGCGTCATGGATGTGGCTTCCCCCCACGCCTACAGCGAACTGCAGACTTACCGGCGCACCGTGGCGCTGGTGGACATCTCGGAGATTGACAGCTATGTGTTCGATGTCTTCCGCGCCCGCGGCGGGAAGAACCACCGCCTCTCCTACCACGGCCCGGCTGAGACGGCCACCGTCAGCGGCATCCAGTTGACCAAGCAGCCGACCGGCACCTTCGCCAGTCCCGAGGTGAAGTTCGCCACCCTGGAGGGCGAGCTGGCCGACTTCTATAGGACCAGCGGCTTCACCTATCTGTATGACGTGGAGCGAACTCAGCAGCCGGTGAGCGGCTACTATACGGTTGACTGGAAAGCCGAGGACCTGCGCGGGCGCATCAAAGAAGGTAAAGAGCCACACCTGCGCCTGCATGCGCTGACGCCGTGTGATGAGGTGGCGCTGGCCAGTGGGGATCCGCCGCAGAATAAGCGCGGCAACCCGCGCCGGCTGCGCTATCTGCTGCAGAGCCGCCTGGGTGAAGAGCTGGAGAGCCAGTTTGTGACCGTGCTGGAGCCGTATGACGCGACGCCGTTCATCCGTCAGGTGCGACTGCTGCAGGTGGAGCATGACGCCGATCCCAACGCCGTCGCCGCGGTAGCAGTGGAATTGGTGGACGGGGCCACCGACATCCTGATAAGCTGCGAGGAGCGGACGCACGTAAAAGTCGAGGGCGGCATCGAATTCAACGGGCAGTTCGGCATGCTCAGGCTGGTTAACGGTGAGGTCAAGCTGATGCGCATGAGTAACGCGACACTGCTCAGGCATGGTGATGTCGAGCTAGCCGCCGACCAGCCTGCCTATGAGGGCACAGTCACCGATATTGACGCCTCCGACGCGGCCAGCAACCTGGTGGCTCTGGACCCGCCGCTGCCCCAGGACGCCAATCTGGTCGGTCAGGCCATCCATTTCCAAAACGATGTGCCGATAGACACAACCTATGACATCAAGCAAGTGACACCCGAGGGCATCTCAACCGGCGACATCACCGTTATTTGGGGCTTCCAGGATCCTGATAACTACGATGCCGGCTACAAGTATCTGGTCAATGTCGGGGACAAGTATGTGGTGCCCTGCTGCGTCGGGCTGGACCGCTGAGGCCGGCTCTGAACCGCAGCAGCCGCACGCTCGAATCAGGTGAGATGCGAATGTCAGATGCAGATTCCAATCTAGCCGTCGCCAGCAGCACGGCGACCGGCCCGCGCCGCACCAACCAGGACCAGGCCCTGACGCTACGGCTGGCAGGCGAGCAGAACCTGTGGGGGTTCGAAGCCCTGATAGGAGTAGCCGACGGCCTGGGTGGACACGCGGCCGGCGATGTGGCCAGTCGCATCGCTATGGAAACCGTCAGCGAGGTGCTGACGCTTGGCACCGCCGATAGCTCGCCACTGGTGGCAGAGCTGAGGGATGCCCAGCCGGCGGAGGCGATGGCCCGAGCCGTGCAACTGGCCAACCTGCGCATCTACCAGCAGGCGCAGGCCGAGACCTCGCAGCACGACATGGGGACCACCCTGACCCTGGTCGGCCTGACCCAGGATACCGCCCTGGTGGCCCATATCGGCGACAGTCGCGGCTACCTGATCAACGCCTCCGGCATCCACCAGATAACCCAGGATCACTCGTGGGTCGCCAGGCAGGTGCGCGAGGCGCGGATGACCGAGGAGCAAGCCGCGCGCTCGCCCCTGCGCAGCCAGGTGACCCGCACGCTGGGGTTCGAGGACGATGTGGCTCCCGATATGCTCGCAATTCCGCTGGAGCCGGACTGCATCTATCTGGTCTGCTCCGATGGGCTGACCGAGGTCATGGGCCCCGACGAGATCGAGAGGACGCTGCGGGCCGCCGCGACGCTCCAGGAAGGCTGCGAGGCGTTGGTGCGCAAGGCCGTCGAGCTGGATACGCCCGATAATGTGACGGTAGCGTGTCTGGAGTTTGGCCATCTGGAGCGGGGCACAGCCGCCGCAACTCCGCCCACGCCTCAGGAGATAACCGAGGAGCTATACCCCGCTGCGATGACCCGAACGCGTGGGGTCGGCGAACTCGACCTCCAGCGCCTCAAGCCGCTGCTAGGAGCAGTGGCGGCCATACTGCTGATTGTTGTCGGGCTGCTACTGCGCTCCTGCCTGCTGGCTCCGGCCCAGCAGGTGGCCGAGGGCGAGCCGACCGAACCCCAGCCGGCCTCCGTCGTTGAGTTGCCACCCCTCGAGGAAGGCCTGGCGGTCAAGGTGCTGGTGCTGGACGGCAATCTGGTAGCCGCCGCCAACCGCCACGTGCAGATCACCATCCACAAGCAGGAGGACCTCCGACAGGAGCCGCGGACCACCTTCGGCCCGACCGGGGACTATACGCGGGCCCTCAGCGTGGCCGAGGCCGCCAAGTGGGCCGGGGAAAGCTGCAGCCTCAAGCTGGCAGTGAAGGGGGATTATGTCCAGGTCCGCACCGTTCCCGAGGACCTGGACGTCTACCTAGATAAGAAAATCGTCGAGAACCGCAGGATCAAAGCCAGCTTGCTGACCGGCGAGCCGGCGCGCATCGGGTTCTATTTCCCGGCCAACGACAAGTCCGGCTACACGGTGGCGCTGACGCAAATAGACGCCGATAACCTGCCCGCCGTTGAGGAGCAATAACCCCGGGCTGGAAGCTCTCGCCTGAGAGTGGTAGAAAGGGCACCACGCTCAGGGCGAGCTACGCGTTCTGTGAACTATTCGGGTTAACCCTCAGAGGCACACGTCTCCGGCAACTCACGCAGGGCTTCGACGGATTCCACGGCGGCTTCGGGTGTGCGGACTTCCAAAAGGCAGGGGATATCGAGCTGCCGGTAGGCCAGCGCGGCGGCTAAGCCGTACCAGCGCGTCGTCGCGAAAAGCTCCTCAATCGCCTCGTGAGTCGTGCGGGTGGCCGGATCGCCGGTGTGCAGGTGCAGGGCCAGCAAATCGCCCCCAAGCGCGGCCATCCATTCGGATACCTGCGCCTGAGCCACGCTCGCCTTGGCGTGGCCGATGTCGAAGCAAAAGCCGGGACTAAGACCGCGCTCGCGCAGCGGACTGGCCAGACTCGTGAGGTGCGAGGGCAGTCCACCGAAGGTTGTGCGCCGCTGTTTGGAAGAGTTGTTCTCCAGGGCCACCGGCAGGCCCAATCCCTCCATGTAGCCGACCAACTCCGCGTATTGCTCAATAATCCTCGGTACCACCGGTCTGTTGGTATTGAGCCGGCCGTAGGGATCGCAGATGACATCAGCCGGCAGCTTGGGGGGATGCAGGATCAGTAGCGCCGCCTGCTCTCGATGGCAGAAGTCGGTGGCCGCTACCATATCCGCCTGGTTGCGCAGATGGCCGCCGGCGTCGAAGTCGGGGCCGGGTAGATGGCCGACTAGCTGCAGGCCGTGACTGCGGGCGATCTCGGCCTCGGCAACCAGCTTGCGGAAGCTGTCGGGCCTGCCGATGCGCAACTGGTAGGACCTGAAGTTGCCACCGGCGCAGAGGTCGGCAAGCCGCTGAGGCGGGCCCCAGTCACCGGCAGGAGCCAGGCCGAGCTGGTCGAGCAGATGCACCTGCACCTGGGCGGCGGGGATGGTGACCGGCACGAAGTCGGTCTGGAGGTGCTCGCCCTGCAACTGCATCAGCGTGAAGCCGGGCACTGACTGGAGGGCCTTGTCAGGGTCAATGGCCTGCACCAGGTGCTCGGTCAGGGGGCCGTACTGGGTGAGCCGGGGCTTATGGGCATGGGCGGTGACAAAATGTTTCACGTGAAACATTTCGCAGAGATTGACGAACCTCTCGCGGGTGGTCTGCGGGAAGTACTCGAGGTAGTGATGGCCGAAGATGATGGTGTTGTGGTGCGGGGCGGTATCCTGCAGGACGCGGTGCAGCCAGCGCATCTGGCCGGGACTGATGCTGAAATTGTGCAGGCCCAGCACGATAAGCCGGTAGCCGGAACGCTCGACCGTATAGTAGGGGCGTCCGAAGTAGGACCGGTAGCGTTGGGTGGAGTTCTGGCTGATTTCCTTGTTGCCCAACAGCGGGAACCACGGCAGGGGGCTTTGCGCCATGATGCCGGAGAGGTTCTCATAGGAGAGGCGGTGGCCGTCTTCGACCAGATCGCCGGCCAGGACCAGGAAATCGGCTCCGGCGGCTTTGGTCAGGGCCATTTGCAGGTGCTGGTCCTGAATACCGGCAGTACGGTATATATGGGCATCGGCGATGACGGCGAATTTGGGTAAGCTAGCCATTAGGTTTGTAAGGACCTCGGGCTGGAACAGTAGCTATGCAAATTGTGCTAACGGCTGGGCCGGATTCTCGGCCTTCGACAAGCTCAGGCCTCGTATGCGGCCCCTCCGCAAGGCAACGTCTGAAGGCTTGACAGTTCTTTTGCCGTTCGGAGGGGCCGCATGGGCTGAGCTTTGCGGCAGCAAAGTCAGACCATCCGGCCCAAGACTCGTCACAGCACCAGCGCCTACCATCACCGGGCCGCGGAGCACGCATCAGAAATCTGCATAGCTACAGTGGAATCCCGAGCTACGCGACAATAGTCAGACAAGGCCGAGCTAGGCGGCTTGTGAGTTATGCAGGCTAAGCGAAGCTGCGGAAGCTCTCCTCGACCTCGCCGCCGAGTAGGAGAGCGTCCACGTCGCCGGCCGCAACCGCCTCGGCGATGAGCGGCATGGTCTCGGCTACGGCGGCGAGGGTCTGCTCGACGGCTGCATCATCGTGGGAGTAGGTGATGAACAGCAGGCCGCCGCGGCGGATCAGCACACCACGTCTAGCCGTCTCCTGCAAGAAAAGTGTCCACACCTTGCCATTCAGTTCGGCGTCCTCGTACTCGAACTTCATGCTGTGCATTACCGAGGGCCCGTAGCACTTGAAGGGGACGCCATTGGCGGTGGCCGCAGCCTCGAAGCCCTGGCGCAGCTTGTCGCCCTGCCGCCACATGTGCTCCTGAACCGGCTCGTTTTGGTAGATGTCCAGACAGACCGAGGCCGCCGCCAACGACAGCGCCTCGCCGCCGTAAGTGACGGAGATGATGAGGTCCTTGGCGGCTGCCATGACCTCGCGCTTGCCGCAGACTACGCCCAGCGGCATGCCGTTGGCGACACCCTTGGCAAAGACCGCCAGGTCGGGGGTGACGCCATAGTACTCCTGGCCGCCGCCGGGGGCCATGCGGAAGCCGGAAACGATTTCGTCGAACATCAGCACGGCCTCGTGCGCGTCGGCCAATCGGCGGATGCCCGCGACTACCTCGCGGGGCGCAGCGGTGCCGCCGGCCACATCCAAGGCGATCATCGCGACATTGTTCCGGTGCTTGTTGAGCAGGTCCTCCAGAGCATTGAGGTCATCGCGGGGGAAGCCCTCGATGCTGGCCTCGAAGGCCCGGGGCACGCCGGGATTGCCCGCCTGCGCGGCCCAGACATCCGACCAGCCGCGATAGCCGCTGTTGAGGATGACCTCCTTGCCGGTGTAGCCGCGAGCGATGCGGGCCGCAGCCGAAGTAGCCTCAGCCCCGCCCTTGAGGAAGCGTACCATCTGCGCGCAGGGGATTATCTCGCAGACCTTCTCCACCACTTCGACTTCCAGCGGGCTGAGCAGGCCGGCGATGATGCCCTTACTAAGCTGGGCCCGGATCGCCTGGTCCATCGGCTCGTAGCAGTAGCCGAGCGTGATCGGCCCCAGCGCCAGGACGTAATCAATGTAGCTGTTGCCATCAATATCAGTGATGCGGCAGCCTTTGGCGCTATCGAAGTATATCGGCCACACGCCGGGCGCAAAGGCGGTCGCGCGCTTGCTGTTGGTCTGCGAGCCGCCGGGAATCAGCTCACAGGCCCGCTGGTAGAGTTCTACCGATCTGTCCACAGTGAGTTTGTCTGACAAAGCAGTTCCCTCCAATTGCGTGTTGCATGGATGGTGCCACAGTGTTCTAACTTGGATTGCTCATGAACCAGATGCCTCAGGTGGCGCAACCACCTCGGGCTGGAACTGCGGTTATGCAGATTCTGGTAACGGCTGGGCCGGATTCTCGGCCTTCGGCAAGCTCAGGCCTCGTATGCGGCCCCTCCGCAAGGCAACGGCAGACTCGGGCTGGAAGCCCGAGCCACGCGATTTTCAAACTATCCGGGCTAGGCGCCGCGAAAGTGGTCCCAGCCGGCAGTCACCAGAGGAATCTCCTGCCCGTCGTCAGCCAAGAGGTGAGCGTCGGAGCCGGCGGTCACTGCGCCGATGTCGCTGAGAGATACCGCTAGCTCGCGCGCGGCGGCCTGCAAGTCGGTCACGTCTGCGGCGGAGGCGGTGAGCAACAGCTCGAAGTCCTCGCCTCCGGCCGCCGCCCAGGATAGCGGGTCGGCACCGATCAGGTCGGCGCAGTCGAGCAATTGGCCGGCAACGGGGAGCTCCGAGGCCTGCAACTGTAGCGCCACACCGGAGGCGGTGGCGATATGGCCGGCATCCTGCAACAGGCCGTCACTGATGTCAATGGCGGCGTGGACTTTGCCCAGAGGAGCCAGAGCTGCAGCCAGCTCGAGGCGGGGCACTGGCGCGGTCAGGCTCTGCATAAGCTGGGGGAAGTCAGCGCGGCGGCCGGAGTGGCGAGAACCAAGCAGAGCGATGGCGGCGGCGGGATTGCCCAGAGCACCGGTCACCAGCACGCGGTCACCGACGCGGGCGTTTTCGCGCAGCCACAGATTGTCGCGCTGGGCATGGCCGACTACCACTATGTCAATCAGCAGCGGGCCGTCAGCGGCAACAATATCGCCACCGGCCAGAGACACACCGAAGCGACCGGCTACGGCCTGAATCCCGCCGACCAGGCCCTCGGCCTCCTCGACAGTACCGGTGGGAGGAAGAGATAAGGTGCAGAGGATAGCGTCGGCGGCTCCGCCCATTGCGGCGATGTCGCTGAGGGCGGCGGCTGCGGCACGGAAGCCGATTTGGCGGGAAGGCATCCAGCGGCGCAGGAAATGGCGGCCCTCAACCATGGCATCGGTAGTCACAAGTATGGCCGCGCCGCGCTGGGAAGCAATGACGGCGGCATCATCGCCAATGCCCTTGATCAGCGGCGGGGTCTCAGTGCCGATAATCTGCCTGATTCGCTGGATCAGGCCGAATTCGCCGATTTCCGACAAGTCCATGGCTGCTACCCGTCAGCTTGAGCGGCGGCTTGGTCTTTGAGCTTGTCCAACGCGGCCCCGATCTCGCCGATGAGGCGCTCGGACTTGGCGACTAGGCGTCGCGCCTTGTGGCTGGGCTGATTCTGCCACAGGATCACCGCCCCAGCGGCGAGGCCGGCAGCAAGCAAGCCGGCTCCCAGCATGATCCAGGGATTGACTGCGCACCCTTTGTTTTCCTGTGTCATAGTACTCAGACCTTGAGATGGTAAGGAATCATCGCGGAACAGCTAGATTGTGAAGGCTTGCGGCCTAGCTCGGATTGCTCCTGAATGAGATGCGGCACTTGGCAGAATTGGACAGACAGGCAGTCTGTGGGCATTTACGGGCGTTGTTGCTGAATGGCATAGAATAGCACAGTGTGTGATTAAGTAACGACCTCGGGCTGGAAGCTGAGAACTTACCCACGCTCAGGCCGAGCTACGCGTCTTGTGAATTATTCGGGATAGAGGTGGCCGCTCAGCGCGACTAGTGACACACAAATGCCCGAACACAATGTCCGGGCGTTTGATTACGGCTGGGTGGCTAGCGACTGGGTGTCAGAGCTCCCAGACTTTGGAGCCCTCGTCGTCGTCGCCCTTCGGAGGCGGCTCATCCATGCTCTGGAAGATGCGCTGGACGAACACCAGCAGCTCCTTGGGGTTGAAGGGCTTGGTCAGATACGAACTGACACCCGACTGCCAACCCTTGAAGATGTCGGCATCCTGGGCCTTGGCGGTTAGCATGATGACCGGAATGTCTTTGTACTTGGGGTCGGCCTGCAGCTTCTTGAGAACCTCAAAACCGTCCATGCGCGGCATCATCACGTCGAGGACGATCATGTCCGGTATGCTTTCCTCAACCTTCTCAAGCGCTTCCACGCCGTCATAGGCACTTACCACGTCGTAGCCCGCGCGCGCCAGGTTGACCTCAACCAGACGGACAATGTGGCGCTCGTCATCAACTACCAGAATTGTCTTTGCCATGGTGGGAGCGGCCCTCCGTCGCAACCAGCGGCCAATAGTACGGCTAACGAGTAATGGCTGTCAGCCATGCGCAATAACTCGCCGGCAGTATAACAGACGCCTTTTCGGTTGTCAACCAGCCGAGGCGGGTAGGTCGGCGTTGCGATCTTGACCGCGCGTGGAGCTGGCTGCTATAATGGTAATTGCGTGGGGCCGTAGCTCAGCCGGGAGAGCGCTTGAATGGCATTCAAGAGGTCAGGGGTTCGATTCCCCTCGGCTCCACCAGATACAGGCATAGTGAATACGCGGGCATAGCCAATTGCCGGCGTTTTTTCATATCTGTTATCATATTGTGGGTTGCGGCTTGCTGGCTCAAGGAGGAAACGGTGGCTCTACAGCGAATACTGTTAGTGACCGGCATGAGCTTGCTGCTGGCGGCGAAGGCGGCGGCCGAGCCGGTTGACTCAGCGGGCGCTGAGAGTGAGGCCGGACACGCTGCCGTGGTAGTCAGCATGTACCGGGATTACGTCGGCTCGGTGAATATCACGCTGCCGCCGGGCGAGGGAGATAACCAGGCCCGTCGGGCGCTGCAGCGCGTAAGCAAGCAGACCGGCTGGCAGTTTGACACTCCCGCCATCAAACATGACGGATATACCTCCATACAGGGCAACGTTCTGGGGCTGACGGCGGTCAAGTCCGGCGGCCTGGAGTTGGTAGCGCCCCTGATTATGGCGCTGGCGGACCATCCGCGGCTCGTAGTCGTGTTCATTGGTACCACCAGCGGCGCTGGCGGTAACAGGTTCGAGAATCCTTACATCACTGCCGACTGGCTGCAAAGTGGCGGCATCTGCAGCTATCAGATAACGATCAAGGACAACAGCTTCAAGACGCTGGCGGAGCTGACAGCGCCGGGACCGGCACCGACGGCCAGCGGTAACCAAGCCAGCAGAGGAGCGTGGCTGTGGCTGCTGCTGGTAATCGGGGCGGCGGCGCTGGGAGTTGGCGTCTATCTATTGAGCAGCTACCTGACGAGGCGGCGGCGGTGAACGAGAAGGTCCCGGCGCTAGCCAACGCCGGCGGCAGCCTGTCAAGTGCAGCTAAGGAGGAACTGAATTGAAGATACAAGACTGGGAGGATATCATTCAGTGGGGTGCAGAGCTGAAGGCGTCTGATATTTTCTGGAAGGCGGGAACCGTACCCCACTCCAAGATCCGGGGTGTGGTCCAGGCAATCGAGGGCTGGCCGGAGATGACACCGGAAGACACTGAGTGGCTGGCCAGAAGCCTGATGTCGGAACAGGAGTGGGAGCGCTTCCTGGAGTACCCGGAGAAGGATATCGGCTTGACGGTCGAAGATGTCTGCCGGCTTCGTATTAACGTCTTCAGGCAACGTGGCGAGTGCGGCATCGTCATGCGGATCATCCCTCTGGATATTCTGACGGTCGAGGAATTGGAGTTGCCGCTTGTCCTGAACGATATTGCCATGCGTCCGCAGGGGCTGATACTGGTCACCGGGCCGACCGGCTGCGGCAAGTCAACGACGCTGGCGGCGATGCTGGACTATATCAACCGCAACCGCCAGGCGCACATAGTGACCGTTGAGGACCCGATCGAGTACGTGCACCGGGACAAGAAGTGCATCGTGAACCAGCGCCAAGTGGGCACTGACACGGTGGAGTTCCAGGATGCGCTCAAGTACGCGATGCGCCAGGCACCTGACGTAATCTTAATCGGTGAGATGCGGGATGTGACGACGATGTCGGTGGCGATGCAGGCCGCCGAGACCGGCCACCTGGTTTTTTCGACGGTTCACACCACCAGTGCGGCGGAGACGCTGGAGCGTATCGTCAACATGTACCCGCCGCACGACAAGCAGCAGATCTGCATGCGGCTGAGCCGCAGCCTGATGGCGATACTGTCGCAGGCGCTGGTGCCCCGGGATGATGAAAAGGGCGGTCGTATCGCCGCGCTGGAGATCATGATAGCAACGCCGACAGTGGCCAAGTTCGTCGAGGAGGGCAAGCCCAGTGAGATGTACGACGCGATCGAGGAGGGCTCGCACTGGGGCATGCAGACGATGAACCAGGCGCTGCTGAAGCTGTATCAGGGCAAGATAATCACCGCGGACCATGCGATGTTCTACGCGGGCAATCGCACGGAGATGCGGCAGATGCTGCGGCGTACTGATGGCCTTGCCGCCGACGAGGCGGCCGCGGCCGAAGAGGCAGCCAAACGCAAGCGCAAACGGCCGGGAGCTGAACGCCGCCAATCACAGAGCGCCCCCAGCAGCGACCAGGCAAGGCAGTAATCAGGCGAGTGCGGTCTGGACCAAGGTGACGAAGCGACAATTCGGAATGCTGTCGGAAAGGTCGGTGAGTATTGATGGGAGTGCAAGCGGAACAGCCAAAGGAACCGCAGTGGCGACGTACCGTCACTGCCCCCGATTACCTGGCCAAGAGGTCAGGCGATGTGATGGATGCCGATATGATGGTGGCGCTGCTGGAGGGGTGTGTGAAGATCAACGCCTCCGATCTGCATCTGACCTTCGGCGAGCCACCGGTTTACCGGCGGCACGGGCAACTGATTGAGATGAGCGGCTTCAAAGAGATGGCCCAGGAGGATATGGTCAATGGCGTAACTTTCTTTTTGGGCGACGACGCGCCGGACAACCCCTACTGGAAGCGCTTCCATGAGAGCGGCGGCTCCGACATCGCGTATGCGCTGAAGGACCTGGCGCGCTTCCGGGTGAGCGTTTTCCAGCAGAGAGAGCACCCGGCGCTGGCTTTGCGCATGATCCCTTACGAGATGCTGTCGTTCGAGGTCTTGGGCCTGCGAGAGGACATGGTGATTCCGCTGCTGAGTCGTCCGCGCGGGATCATCCTGGTGACCGGCCCGACCGGCAGCGGCAAGAGCACGACCCTGGCCTCGATGATCAACTGGATCAACGAGAACCGGGCGGTGCACATAGTGACCATTGAGGAGCCAATCGAGTACTACCACAATAATAAGCGAGCGCTGATCAACCAGCGCGAGGTGGGAGTGGATGTGATCACCTTTGCCGAGGCGGTTATCAGAAACATGCGTTCCGATCCTGACGTTATCCTACTAGGAGAGATGCGGGACCTGGAGACGATGCGGGCGGCGTTGCAGGCGGCGGAGACTGGCCATCTGGTCTTCTCCACGCTGCACACCGTCAGCGCGCCCAAGACGGTTGACCGCCTGGTAACGGCGTTTCCGGCCGCTGAGCAGGAGGAGATCCGGGCGATGCTGTCAACTTCGCTGGCGGCATGTATCGCCCAGGAGCTGATACCCCGCTGTGACAAGGACGGTCGCATCGCGGCTTACGAGATAATGCTTGGTGAGGCGGCCGGCTCCCCGGCTATCGGTAACCTGATCCGGGAGCGCAAGACCAGTCAAATGCGCACGACGATCCAGAGCAGTGCGAACATCGGCATGAGATTGCTCGAACAATCACTGGCGGCCCATGTCAACAAAGGCAGGATTGACTTTCTTGAGGGCTTCAATCGGTCGAACGAGAAAAGCGACTACATGCAGTTTGTTGATCCCGAGAAGGTGCCGGAGGGCTTCTCGGTCGAGCTGGCAGCAGAAACCTAGGGCAGTGATGCACAGATCGGGTCCGAGATTAAGATGATCAACTACGTCATACTGGTGGAGGAGAGCGCATGAGAGGGAAAAAACGCAGCGTTGCCAAGCGCTCGCGCCAGCCGGTGGACGTATTCGCTCTGGTGACGGCGTGGTCCCGAACTCTATTCCAACTGGCCGCGGTGGCCTTTATCATCTCGCTGGGCTATATTCTCTACGGTATCTTCAGCGGCGCGCTGGCGCAGATGCCCAATGAGCAGATGCAGCGGGTCGCCGATAATCTGACCGTGATGGGCCAGATTATGACCGCCGCCGGGTTCCTGGCGACGGTGGCGATGGTGATACTGACCGCCGAGGACATCGCCTTCACGGTGGTAATGGGGATCATCGGCGCCGGGCTGATGTTCGGGATGCCGATACTGGTCGCCAGCAATCTGCAGGACGCCTCCAGCACTCCGGCGATGAGGATCAACGAGTGGTCGCGCAACGCCGGGATGGCAGTGCTGCTGGTGGTAGGCCTGCGGATTGTCTGGGAGATCGTGGGGCAGATCAAAAGTGCGGGCGCCCGGGCCCTCGCCAAATCCGACGAAGAGCAGTCCACGGTCGCGAAGGTTGAGAAGAAGACGAAGAGCTGGAGAAGCCGCCTGCGCCTGTGGGACCCGTGCTGGGAGCTGCCGTACTGCCACGAGGCGGTCAGGGAAGTGTGCCCGGCATACAAGGCGGGGAAGTCGTGCTGGCGATACGGCTATGGCTGCAACTGCGACCCGTCGCTGATCGAGACCTTGATTCGCACCGGCGGGGCCAGCACCGGCAAGGGCGCGGAAAGGACCAGCTCGGCCCAGCGGCGAACCGAGGCCGCCTACGTGCGGTCCGACCTGGCCGCTGATGGGGCGGTCGGGGCCGGAGAGCGCACCATACCGTGCACCAAGTGCCCGATATTCATCGAGCACCAGAGGCAGAAATTCAGGATCATCAACCCGCTAGCCATCATCGCTACGATCGTGGGCCTGGCGGCTCTGTACAAGCCGCTGACGGGCATCTATGAAAGAGTCATTGATGTCATGGCGCAACTGGCGGCGCGGTTCACTCTCAACACCGAGATGCTCAATGCCGAGGAGTGGGTCGGCTATCTCAACACCCAGACGGTGCAGATCTTCTTCTTCTTGTTTGTGGGTATGATCGCGTTGGCGTATGTGCTCAAGGCCGTCGAGTGGTTGGTTTTGAAGCGGATGATACTCTGAGCTGCCCGGCGCGGCGCAAGGGCCCACGAGCGGCTCAGCAATCGGTGTACCTGAACAATTCGTTTTGGGACTAGACTTTTACGACATGCAGTGGGGTGAGCTTGGCTACCAGGCGTCCCAGGCCGCACTCGATGGCCCTGAAAACGCCCTGACGGCCGCGGTATTTCTGGGGCAGGTCGTGGGTGTCGGTGAGTATCTCGGTGCCGTCCGCGAGGTGGGGCTTGGCCTCATTGACGGTAGCGGGGGCCAGTGACATCTCGAAGTAGCGATGGTCGCCGAGGTCAATGACGCGGACGACATCGCGCAGATGCGGCAAGGCATAGCCGGCACCGTGGGGGATGATGTTGGCGTTGCGCAGCGGCTCGAGGGCCTCGAGTTCGACGGCGCGGTCGTAGAAGTTCATCTGCTTGATAACGCTGTCGGAGAGGTTCGGCAGTCCCTGGAATAGATATCCCGGCAGATCGCTCCGGATCATCATCGGCAAGTAGCGGGTGCTGGGGTCGAGGGAGTTGTGACAGCCGAGATAGATGGTATTGATGTCGCCCATGCCCTGGTGAGTGGCGTTGGCGATGAGGCTGAAGTCCCCGAAGAGCTGTTGAGCCGCGGTCATACGGCGCTGTTTGGCGAACTCATCGGCGCGCTGCGCAAAGGCGAAGAACTCCGCGGCGGCATCATCCAGCAAGACGTGCAGCGGTCCCCAGGGAGTGTCAAAGTGCCGGCAGCTTTGCCGAAGGGGTTCCGAGCTATCCCAGTACAGGCCGATGCCCAGCGGGTTGGGGTGCTGCATTTCGGGAGCCGATGAGTGAATAACGAAAGCGTAAGGGGGAAGTTCCAACTCCGGGTCCGATGATTCCAAAGCACACAGGTCAAGGAAGTGGTTGCCCTTGTGCAGGTCCCACTCCAGCGGGATGCCCTCGATTGTGAGGGCGCTGTGATGGAGCTGGTGCAATGCGGAAAGCAGATCATCCACAGCCGGCAGCTTTGCGACAGCGCCGACTAACATTCCGCAGACGTTGGGCTTGGCATCGAGGATGATCACGGGGCGGTCGCCGGGACCCCACTGGAACTTCCCACCATAGCCGAAGCCGGCGTTCCAGCGGGCCGAATTGCGGGTGATGGTCATATCCGGGCTGCCGATGAAGAGCGCATCGGACGGGTAGCCGAGTTGTGCCAGTACGTGGTTGGTCTTGGCCAGGCCGTAAGCCATATTGGCCTCAGACAGCTTCGCCGCCGCGTCATGGAGGGCGACTGAGAATATCCGTCGGCGCGCTTCTTGTATTATCTCTTCAGGGTTCATTGTTGGTTCTGGCTTAGATCTTGAGCACAGCTTGATAATTGCCGAGAAGTATCTTGGGTATTATAACACAAAGACCGACCGCGCGCCGAGCGCTATTCAACGCCAAGATGACGGGTGACAGATGGCGATATCAAGACTGCCCCTAATGCCACTGAATGCGGTGCTGTTCCCCGGAATGCCGATGCCTCTGGCCCTCTGGGAGCCGCGGTATCTGCAGATGGCACAGTACTGCATCGAGGCGAACAGCGAGTTCGGTGTCGCCCTGATCCGGAGCGGTTCGGAGGTCGGTGAGGAGGTAGCCGAGACCCACGCCGTGGGCACTACCGCCGAGATAGCCGACTTCCGCGATGCCGGCGACCATATAGTAGTGCTGGCCATAGGCCGCAGACGGTTCCGCATCCTGCAGGCTCTGGACGAGGGCCCGTATCCGCAAGCGGAGGTTGAGCTGCTGGCCGAGCCGGCCGGCGCAGGTGTATCACCGGAGTTTGTGGCAGACGTGCGCTCGCTTTTTGCCGAGGAGATTGATCTGGTATTGCAGTTGCTGGGTTTCGAGGACATGGAGCTTGAGATTCCCGCACAAGCCGACAAGCTTTCCTACATGATAGCCGCGCATCTGCGAGTCCCGCTGCAGGCCAAACAGGAGCTGCTGGAGACAGAGCGGTGCAGCCAACGTCTGGCGCGGGAACTGGAGCTTGTGCAGAAGGAACGCCAGGAATACCGTCTGCTGCTGGCGGCACGTGAGTACTTCGACCGCAACAGCAGCGGCGAAGGGCTCGAGCAGGTCTTCTCTGATAACTGAGTTGTCCAAACCGCCAAGGTCGGATATAATAGCCGGTGTCGCCCGCTGGAGCCATGACAGCGGGGCGATGCCGAAGCCGGATCGCAGCACTCAGACAACTGGCCGCAAGCAGTGGTCGCCGTTAGCATTAGCATACCCAACGCACTCATAGCTCAAAGGATTGGGCTCCGGAGGTAGAGGGATTTGGAAGTAGGGACGAATGGTACTCTGGAAGAATTCAAAGAGCGTCTGGACAGTATTGTGGCCGCCTATCAGCGCTCCGAGGAACGACGCATCGGCTACGGCAATCTGCGCCATGAGTACTCGGAGTACTCCAAGGACGGCAAGACGACCGTGAACATTGCGGTGATTTATGAGACACCGGGCGGCTCGACCACTCAGCTAAACATCAGCTTTGACAAGCGCGCCGCTACCTACAGCTATCTGGACCGCGATCTTGAGACCCATATAACCTCGGATGACCCCGACCAGGTAATTGCCACCATCGAGGAGGCGGTGGAGGAAATACCGGCCAAGCGCTCGCGGCAACTATTCAACCAGATAGACAGTTGGATGGATATGGGCAAGGGCCGGCACGAGATTTTCGGTGAGCTCAACAAGCTGCTGCAGACCGAGTTTCTGGGCGGCCGCATTAACACCAATGAGCTAAAAGAAGGTATCCAGCACGTCGTCCAGCAATACAGCAAGGTGACGGATTAAGGTGGATGAGGCGGACTAGGCAGAACTGCTGATTGGCATCGTTGCGCGACCCAAGCAGTTGACCCAGCGGATGAGTGGCTAGAGCCACCATCCGTTTTTGGTTAGAGCGGCGCGGTTCTCGTGCAGCCAAGCCAGCGGCGAAGTGACGTTGCGGAGCACGAAGCGGAGTTGGTCGGCCTCGGGGATCTTACGGTCGGCGGCATCCACCCTAGCGTAGATCCAGCGGGCGGCGATCAGATGTGGCAAGGCCGCCAGTTCGGCATCGGCAGGCGGGTGGCTGGCAGCGTAAGCTGAGAAGAACACTCGCATTCGCGGCCAGTTGAACTCAGGCGTTGCGGTCAGGGTCCAGATGTCGTCCTCACCCTCGCTAGGGGGACGGAGGCCGCACAGATAGATCACCCCGTCGGCGATGTCAACCATCCGCGGCTGCCGATCAACCCAGTCGAAGTCGAAGATGCCGGCGACGCGGCCATCGGCGAACTTGAGATTGGCCGGATGCCAATCACCGTGGATGACCGTCTGGGGCAGGGCCCAGAAGGCGCTGTCGGGCAGGGCTTGCTCAACGGCTGCGGCCTCGGCTAGCAGATATTCAAGCACCTCAACGACTGCGCCGGCGGATAGGTCCTGGACGCTGCCGATGTCACCGTCCTTGGCCCGCTGCAGCAGCTTCTCCAGCATCTCTGTGGCCTGTTTGGGGTCCCAGAAGCGGCCAAAGAACTTCTTCCCGGGAGGTTTTAGGTCGGCGGTCGCGGAGTGGAAATGAGCCAGGACCGCGCCGGCTTCGGCGACTTGGGCGATGTTGGGGCTGGGGTGTACGGTGCCCTCGATGAAGCGATAAAGCTCATAGATGTGCCCGGAGTGCTCGACCCAGCGGCTCGCCGAGGGTGTGGTGAGGGCTTGCGGCACCGGCAGGCCTTTGTCGTACAAGGCCTTCAGCACATGGTGGTCATAGACAAGCTGCCGGGGGTCGCAGTAGCGGGGATTGCGGCGCTTGAGGAAGTACTGGCCGCTGGGGGTGATGACGATTAGGCTGGCATTGGCGGTGCCGCCGCAGGGGCGGGTAAAAAGAACAGGCCCCACTTTGAAGCGGGGCACCACATCGGCGATCTCGTCCTGACGCAGGCGGATGTCAGTCTTGCTCATCAGGCTCCTCGGCGGCCCGTACCAGAAGCACAGGGCAGTCGGCATACCGCAGCACCCGATCGGCGACACTGCCATACACCCATCGGCCTAACCCGGAGCGGCCGTGGGTGGACATGATGATTACGTCCGCCTCGAACTTCTCGCTGAAGAGCAGAATCTCCTCAGTGACATTGCCGCGCCGCAGCTCGACTTCGGCATCAATATCCTGTGCCTTGAGAGCCTTCTGAACGCCGGCGAGGTACTCCTCGGTGTGGGCGACTTCGGCGTCCCAGTCAATCTTGGCCGCCGCATCATCCCCCTGCATCACCGGCACCACGCTCAGGATGCACAGCTTGGCATCGAAGGCCGTGGTCACGGCAACGGCATGAGGTAGCGCCCGTTCGGCAAACTCCGAAGTATCCAGGGTCAGCAAAACACGTTTGTACATCTTGATGTCCTCCCTCAGCACGCGCCTTCAGGCAGATGCGGCGTACGCCTCTGACACCTACATTCTACCTGGCCTGGGCGAATGATTCAATCAAAATGTTGCGGAAGCGGGGAGACGATGCTCACAGACCTCCAGCAGACCCGCGAATTGATGTCTTAGCGGGGTTGTGTTCGGGATTGGCTTGTGCTAACATTGACGCCGGCCTGAAGGGAGTATTCAGGTAGCGCGATTTGTTGCATAACTGTTCTGGAGGTGACATTGATGGCAGTGCCGGTAGTTGATCCTGATCTGTGCACCGGCTGCGAGCTGTGTCTTGACGCGGCCCCCAATACCTTTGAGATGAGCGATGACGGGATTTCCGTAGTAGTTGACCCCACCGGCGACGATGAGGACGCTATCCAGGAGGCCATTGATAACTGCCCCGTGGAAGCGATTTCCTGGAGCGAGTAGCTGACAGCGCTTGCCTCAAGGCTTGGCGATGAACGGTTCCCGTGCTGCGGGAGCCGTTCTGCTTATTCCGGCACGTAGTCTAGCGGCCGGCAGGATGGCGGATATCACGGAACCACAGCGGGTCAATTTCGGGAAAGAGCTCGTCGCGGGCGCGGATTGCGCCGAACTCGTCCCATTCCCGCTGCTCGATCCATTCGCCCCGGCAGTAGCGGCGAGCCAATTCCGCACACTTCTTGAAGTCGGAATAGTGGGCATCGAGGCGCGCCGCAGCGTAATCCGGGGCCGACCCGGTAGTCATCAGGAACTGCCAGTCGGAGGCCTGCAGCAGTAGCAGCTCGCGCGCGGCCTGCTTAATCACCGCCGTTGCCGTCTCATCATGTCCTGAGCCGTACTCGCCGACGAGTTGGCGCATGTCGAGCTCGGAGTCGTAGATGCGCCGCCAGGTCCAGGTAGTATCCTGATTCAACCACACCCAATGCCCGCCGCCGGCTCCCCACGAGCCCTCCGGCAAGGCGATGGCCTCGTGAGGCGCATTGGCGGCCAGATAGGCACTGGGGGTGGTGACATTGACCTCCGGGTCAAGATTCATCCACCGCAGCGTTTTCTCCAGCCACCAGGAGCCCTCGTACCACCAGTGCCCGAAAAGCTCAGCATCGAAGGGCGACACCAGCACCGGTTGTGGTCCCTCGCGCGGCACGCTCTCCAAAGCGGCCTTGACCATCCATAGGAAATTGCCGGCATGGGCTTCGGCGCGTTGGGCAGCGGCTTCGGGATGGTAAGGCCGCTTTGAGGCCAGGTCGCCGGAATCGTCAGTGACCGCCCAGTAGCGCAGGTCCCCCGGAGCATGCTTCTTATGGAACTCCAGGTAAGCAAAGTCGCCCGGGTAGCCGTGAGTGCTGCTCCAGACCTTCAGCGAGGTCTGAGGGTCGCGGATCAGCGCGGCCACCGGCGGATGGTCCTCGAAGTGGCGGCCCACGAAGTACGGGCGGTAGGGGCTCTTGAAGCTGCCGGCGGGGCAATCCAGGCGGCGGATCCGGCCCCAGAGCTTGCCCAATGTCTCAGCAGCCTCGATTCGTACGGCCAGGGGGTCGCCGCCAGCGAGCATGTGGGTGTCCACTACGAAATAGTCGAGGCCGTTTTCGCCTAGGAATTCCTCCAGGCCCTTGCGCGGATAAGGCGTCTCTTGGCCGGTGGTGTGGGGAGGAGGCGCCCAGAGCGAGGCCGGTCGGTAGGCGCACTCCGGCAGCCAGCAGCCGCGCGGGCGCCGGCCCATATAGCGCTCATACACGGCTAGGGCCTGCATGAGCTGGGCCTGAATGCTACCGTCCTCACGCAGCAGCGGCAGGTAGCCGTGAGTGGCTGCGGAGGTGATGATCTCGATATTGCCGGCGTCCTGCTGGCGGCGGAAGGCGGCCAGGATGTCGCGCTGGTAGTGGTCGCAGAACTTGGCCGACAGATAGGCATAATGATCGCGCCAGCGCGAGGCCAGGTAGGCGGAGTGCAGATCGCCCCAGGAGCGGAACTCGGCCTCATTGTGCTCGGCGGCGAACCGCTTTTCGTCAAGATAGGTCGGGAACCAGTCCTTGAACCGGTCGTCGGCAAGCTGCTCCATAGTCACCGGTGTCAGGCCGATGGTGAGGTTGGCGGCGATGTTCTCAGCGGCCAGGTTCTCAATCGCGTGCAGGATCGGGAGGTACGAATCAGCGGCCGCATCATAGAGCATCTGGCTACCGTGCGGCCAGGTGCTGTGACCCAGGACATAGGGGATGTGGCTGTGCAGAACCATGATGAAGCTGCCGAAGCAGTCTGCCATTTAGCGCCGCTCCCGGGGGTTGGCGGCTTGCAGCCACTGGTCATAGGCAAGCACGGCTTTGACCAGGAGCGCCGAGGCCCAGGCGTGCGGAGCGGCCCAATAGGGAAAATCGGCCGCAGCCATCAGCTCGGGTAGGCAGCCGGCAGGCGTGGCATGATGCAGGCACGTACGGACATACGCCAGGGCACCGTCGGCTAGTTCGGCAGCAGCAGCCGGCTCATCGGCAAGACTAGCCAGGGCCAACTGCAGCTTGACGACGGCGGCCCACAGCGTATTGACACAGCCCGCCGCGCCGCCGAGGTAAGCGTCGCCCTGGTAGCGGCGAATCGCGGGGCCGCCCTCTATTTCGCAGCCTAGCGCCGCCTCGATGGTGGCGACATTGTCCAGCGCCATGCACCGCTGAGCGGGATCGTTGAGGTCAATGATTGTGAACGGCTCGACCAGGCCGAAGGTGGCGCTGTCAATGGTGTTGTCGGTCTGGCCGGTGGAAAAGAGCCCGCGCGCGAAATGGTCGCCAGCGAACAGGGCCAAGGCGGCCCGCTTAGCCCTTACGGCTAAGGCCGACCATTCCCGCGCTAGGGCTGTGTCGCCGGCCAGGCGCGCGCAGTCGGCTGCTGCCTGTAGAGATACCGCGAAGGCCGCGTTGGTATAGGCGAAGATGCCCTCGAAGGTTTCCCATAGGTCGCAGGCCGGGGCATGATAGCCGCGCTCATCAACCAAACCCGACAACGCGCCGGCAGCGGCTTGGATGATCGGATAGGTATCGGCGATACGGCGCTGGCGCTGCTGGGCATCAGCAAGGGCCCACCGGCAGATGGAGAGCAAAGCCGCCGCCGACTGGTCAAGCTGGCGGAAGCCGTCACGCAGCGACCAAGAGGCGGCGATCGGTCCCTCGGCCCAGTGGCGCTGACCCCACAGGCCGTCCGGCTGTTGCCCCCGGCCGTACCAGCCTACGAGGCGCTGGCGGGCTTCGGGATAGCCGGCGGCGGACAAGGCATCGGCGGCCTCGGAGGCGTCTCGCGGCCAGCAGTAGCCGTAGCCGCCACAGTCGTCGTACTGCGGATCGAACTCAGGCGCGGCCACGAAGCTGCCGGTCTGCGCATCCTGCAGAATCGCCAGCATCAGCAGCGCGCGCTTACAGGCCTGCTGCAAATCATCGTCAACAGCGACCGGCACTCGCCGGTCCAGATAGGCCTGCCAGTAGGCCGTGGTGCGCGAGTGCAGTAGGTCCGGGCCGGCTTCCTGCAGGCGGTTCAGGGCGGCCGCGGCCGAGTGCAAGTCGGGGCCGAATGAGATAACCACCGTAATCGTCCGGCTCTCGCCGGTTGCGAGCCTGAGACGGAAAAGGTGGGCGAAGTCCACATCGCCGATGTCTTCGGGCTGGCCGCTGAGCTGCCCGTTCGCCAGGTCAATCTTGGCGCTGCGGTCGTTGGTATAGCCCGCCTTGCCGCAGCGGATTTGGTCGGGCACGGTCCCGCCGATGACGACGGCGATGTCACGGAAATACTGCAGAAAGCGGCCGGTCGCAGGGTCGTAGCGCACCGCCTGCTTGCCCGCGACCTCGCCCAGGCGCAGATCGAAGTAATGGCCGAAAGCCCCGGTGAACTCCGCGTCGGCGCGGTTCTCTAGCGTCACAGTCCTGACCAACGCGGTGTTGGGAGTATCCGGCTCGGGTGCGGGTATCAAATCGGTGAGCGTGATTTGCAGCGCCGGATCGGCGCACTGTAGCTCGGTGATGAGGATATTGGTGTCAGTCACGTAGTGCTGAGTGCGGCTGAAGGCATCCTCCCAGGTCCATATCAGCCGTCCCTGCTCAGGTTCGCCGGCATATACAAACGGCAGCGCCTCGTGTACGTTTTGGGCGAAATCTATATGCGGGTAGAAAATGGTCATGATCTCGCCGGAGGCACCGAGCGTGGCGAGCATGTAACCATTGCCGATAGCGGCGGTTGGCAGATAGACCGGCATCTTGCTGTCTCCGATTAGTGCTCCTGGGCCGCCAGCCAGCACTCGAGTATCTGGGCGACGCTCCAGGCCTGGGCGAAACAGCCGCGGGGGCGCTGCGGGGCCTCGCCGTCGAATACCTCGGCAATCGAGCCATCCTGCATCAGGTGGTCAATCAAGGGCTGCAGGTGCTTGCGCAGGTACGCTCTGGTTGAGGCGCTGTTGCCATAGGCGACACGGTAGGCACGCAGGTACGGCCCGATCAGCCACGGCCACACCGTCCCCTGATGGTAGGCCCCGTCGCGCGCCCAGACATCCCCTTCATAACGGCCACGATAGGCCGGGTGATTTGGTGCCAGCGTCCGCAGGCCGTAGTCGGTCAGTAGCTTGGCTGCGGTGATCTTCACGATGCTTCGCACTTGCTTAGTGCTCAGCAGCGTGTACGGCAGGGCGCAGGCGATAAGCTGATTGGGCCGCAGCGTCTCATCGGGACTATCGGGTGTGACGACATCGTAGCAATAGCCGAGCGCATCGCTATAGAAGGTATTGCGGAATGCTTTCTTGATCTTGCGAGCAAGGGTGGCCAACTCGCCGGCTACCTCCGTGTCTGAGAGCTTTTCGGCAAAGAACTGTCCGGTGCGCACGGCGTTGTACCACAGTGCATTGATTTCCACGGGCTTGCCCTGGCGCGGTGTGACGACCCAGTCGCCCACCTTGGCGTCCATCCAGGTCAGATGCGTCGCGGGCGTACCGGCCACCAGCAAGGCGTCGGCGCGGTCCATTGCGATATCATGGCCGGTGCCGGCGAGGTGACGGTGCAGCGAATTGATCAGGGCGGAATAGGTGTCGCCGGCGCAGAAGTCGAGATCGCCGGTGGCCGCATAGTACTGCCGGACGGCGGCAAACATCCACAAGGTCGCGTCGGCGTTGTTGTAGGCCGCCTCGCCCGCATCGCCCAAGTAGTTCGGGATCAGCCCGTCGTTGAGCCGGCGGAGCCAGGTGTGCAGGATGTCTCTGCAATCTTCGTGCCTGCCGGTGGCGATAGTCAGTCCCGGCAGGCTGATCATGGTATCGCGGCCCCAGTCGCTGAACCAGGGATAGCCGGCGATGACGCTCTTGCCATCGCGGCGGGCGATGATGAACTGGTCGGCGGCGAGAAACAGGCGTTGGGTGACGGGATCGTTACCGGCAGCCTGGGCGATCTGCTCTCGCCGCTGTGCTTCAACTTCCGCGAGCCGGTCAATATCAGGGTCAGCAATCGGCTCGCAGGCGGCGATGATTACAGCGCGGTCGCCGACTTGGAGTTGCCAGCGGATCTGGCCGGGGCAGTAGAGGTCCTCAACCGCGTCAAGACCGCGCTCGGCTTCCCGGGGGTAGTGGAAGTCATAGTACCAGCAGCCCTCGGCATCCTCTGAGACGCCGCTCAATTGCGCGCCTCCATGCCATACCCACAGCCGCGAGGGCTCGTCATAGAGCCGGATGCAGAACTGCGCCTCGCTGCGGTCGAGTTGCGGCACCAAGGCCGGGGCAGCGCGAGTGAGATGGTGAAAGTCACGGCCGGAAACGAGCGGCTTGAGCACCAACTGCACAGGCTCCGGCCCCTCCAGCAGGCTGTAGCTGATGATCGTGCGGTTCTGCCGGTGGGGCATAAAAATCGCCTTGCGGAGGGTGGCACCACCGGCGCGGAAGGTGAAAGTCGGCCAGGGGTCACGGGTGAAGTCAATCAGATAGCGGTAGCCGTGGGGGTGAGTTGCGCCCAAGTAGATATTGGTGGCAAGCTCGTACTCGGTACCGTTGCAGAGCAGCGTTGCTTCGAGCTTGCTGAGTAGGACGCGCCGTCCGGCGGGTACGGCGTCGGTGCCGGCATGAGGATCGGCCACCAACAGGGCATGATAGCGCCGGGTGTTGCAGCCGCAAAGCGTAGAGGAGGCGAATCCGCCGAGGCCGTTGGTCTCCAGCCACTCGCGGTTCAGCCCATCGCTGAGGGTAGCATACGGCTGTGATGGCCGGGGCGGGCTGAGGGGAGGTTGCGTAGCCGTCATCAGGCGCAGCCGATCTAGGGGCTACCCTGTAGTCGCTCCCAAGCCAGCAGGATTCCGGCCACGCTCTTAGCGTCCGAGATAGCGCCTGCGGTGCACCGCTGCACGGCCTCCCGCAGCGGTATGGCAGCGGTCTGGAGGCTCTCGTCGGGATCAGGGGCCCAACTGGGGTCCGCCTGCGGGTGCGGTTGCTGGCCTTGATGCTGCAATTTGCTTGCCAAGAATAAAACGATCTGCTCATTGCTGTAACCGGGAGACGGGTAAATGCTGCCCAGCTTCTCGAGTCGCCCGGGGAAGTAGCCGGTCTCCTCGACCAGCTCGCGGCGCGCACAGTGCTCTACCGTCTCCTTGGGGTCGAGGGTGCCTGCGGGTATCTCCAAGGTCACCTGGCCGATGGGGTGACGCCACTGCCGCACCAAAAGCACGTTGCCGTCCTCATCTAGCGGTACGATGGCGGTGGCACCGGGGTGCTCCACGATCTCGCGGCTAGCCTGGCGACCGTTGGGCAGTTCCACCGTATCTATCCGTAGCTTGAGCAGCTTGCCGGAGAAGGCCGGCTCGCTGTGGAGGGTACGCTCCTGCAGACTATCGCTATCCATAGGCATATGGGTTTCCTTGTTGCGCTGTAGGCGCGGAGGTTTGGTGGGAAGCGGTGTTGCACAGCTTTCGCGGAGGGCAGCTCGAAGTCCTGCCGGTGCGAGGGGTGGAGGATATTGAGGGGCGAGAGGAGAAGGCACTTGGAGTACCGAGGGCGGCCTAGCGCATAGCAGTGGGTGACGCAGCGTCCGAAGTGAAACCGGCCTGGTGACGGCGGCAGGCTGGAAGCCTGCCCCACGGGATTCTTGTTGTGAAGCCCGACCCACGGAGTAGGTACTGGTATGTCATCAGAATCTGCATAAGTGGAGTTCCAACCGCGGGTCGTTACAGGAGGAAGTGAAGATATATGAGTTCAGAGGCAGGAGGCGGCAGGGCAATCCAGTTCATGGACTGCAATTGCCGCGTCGGAGACTTTGAGGCGATGGAGGAGTCGCACTTCACCGATTTGGGCGGCCTGCTAGCGGAAATGGAGTATCTCGGCATCGTGCAGGCGCTAGTGATGCACAGTTGGGCCTCGCGCTGGTCGCCGCGACTGGGCAATGCGAAGCTGGACGAGCTCATCGCCGACCAAGCTAATCTGTATCCCTGCTATGTGGGCTTGCCGGGGGCGACGGAGGAGCTGGCTGAGCCGGCCGAGTTCGCCGCCCACGTGCGCGCGCAAAACGGGGCGGTGCGGTTGTTTCCCGCTAACCATCAGTGGGACTTCGCCGACTGGTGTGCCGATAGTCTGTTGGCGGCCCTGGAGGCCGCAGCGGTGCCGGCGCTGATTGAGATCGGGCAGACCAACTGGAGCCAGGTTGCGGCGGTGCTGGAGCGCTATAACGGACTGCCGCTGATTATCATGGAGACCTCCTACCGCATCAATCGCCACATTTACCCGCTGTTCGAGAAGTATGACAATCTCTACCTGGAGACCCACACATATCAGACACCGTGGGGGCTAGAGGATGTCAGCAAGCGGTTTGGGGCCGACCGGCTGATCTTCGGCACCAGCCTGCCGGATATGGAGGGTGGAGCAGCAATCGGCCAGGTCCTGTACGCCGACCTCAGCGAAGCGGACAAAGCGAAGATCGCCGGCGGTAATCTGCGGCACTTGCTGAACCTCTAGCTATTTACGATAAAACAACGGCCTCGGTTACCGGGCCGATAGCTTGAAGAGGAGAGACATGATGAGTCAAGCCACGTTGGTCGAGAAACTCAAGTCCGGCATCCGCTTGGATGATGAGCTCGTTATAGACGATCATGGCCACCTGGGGCCCTGGTACAACTTCCATATCGTTGGTGGCGGGACAGCCGCAACGATGATCGCCAATATGGACCTGATGGGGGTGGATATGGTGGTGTTCGCGCCGCACATCAGCATCGGCCCGGACATGAAGGAGGGCAACCGGCAGGCGGCGGAAGCCGCTCAGCAATACCCCGACCGCCTGGTGCCCTATATCACCATCAACCCGCGCTACCCGCTAGCGGAGATCGAGGCGGAGATCGCCTGCTACCATGATGAGTTGGGCGGCATCAAGGGTTTCAAGTTCCATTCCAGTTGCCATGCGGTTGACTGCTCGCATGTCGGCTACGGGCCGGCGTATGAGTACGCCAACGAGCACGGATTGCCGATTCTGTCGCATGTCTGGGACGGCCCGGAAAAGGACGGCAAGAGCTTCCTGACACGCCAGGCGGCTGCGTATCCCAAGATAGCTTTCCTGCACGCGCATTCGGGCAATGGTTGGGAGGCAATTAAGAGGCTGATTCCGGAGACGAAAGCGAACCCGAATGTGTATCTGGACCTGGCCGGCTCCGGGCGTCCCTATGGTGGGCTGGAATACATGGTTCGGGAGGCCGGCGCCGACCGGATTCTGTTCGGTAGCGACCTGCCCTTTATTGATATTCGCTGCCAGCTTCCGAGAATACTGGCGGCCCGCATCTCGGATGATGACAAGCGCCTGATTATGGGCCTGAATGCCAAGCGCCTCTTTAATCTGTAGGAGCGCGACGACCTCGGGCTGGAAGCTGAGAATGCTAGCGCATTTTCACCACAGCGTGGTAGACAAGGGAGCACGCTCCCGCCTTCGCTAAAGCTACGGCGGACAAGCAGGCCGAGCCACGCGTTTTGTGGAGTATTCGGGGTAGCCAGCTTTGCTGGCGTGCACTGGCGGAGCCGCCGGGCATTCGGCCCACGACTTGTCAGACCTTGAAGCGCTCCTCAAAACCCTCGTCGGCAAGGCAGCGCTCCACCAGACCGTAATAGACGCGGTGGACATCCCCGCCTGCATACACGGACGCTGCCAACTCCGGCAGCATCATTGCAGGCTCGATGTCGCTCTTGTACATGACCGTACATTCCCAGATTACGCCACATTCGGCGATGCCGGGGCTCTGCACCTTCTCCGAGGGCAGCGGCGTCAGATTACATTCCCTCAACTTGTCGTAGTCGCGGCCGGAACGAGTGCCGCAGAAGTCAACCGCCGACCGCAGCTGCGGATAGGGCAGAGCGACGGTGAAATCGCCGGTCGCCTCGATGCAGCTATAGGTGTAGCGCGAGGGCCGCACCAGCACCGTAAAGGCCTTGCGGGTCCAGATTATGCCTACGGTGCCCCAGCCGATGGTCATAGGGTTGGGCTTCCCATTCTCATCCAAGGACACCAGCAGAGCGCCACCGGAAGTGAAGGCCTTATCTAGCTGGCGAGCGTATCTGAGATAGTGAACATTGGTTTTGGCCATGCCGCTTCTCCCTCTCCTCAAGCACCAGGAGTAGTCGCGCTTTAGTCGGCGCTGTTGGTGAACATTGGCAGATTTTCAGCCTGCTGCCGCCTCGCGGACTAGCCGGCTACTTCGCTTTGACAACTTCGGTCCCACCATCAGCCCGGACCAGCAGCACGGTCTTGACCTCGGTCTCGGTCGAGCGGATGCGATCAGGCTCGAAGGGGTCCATGTCGTACTCGGTCTCGGTCTGATAGGGCACGGCTGCGACTACCGGCGCGGGCTTAAGCTCAAGCGGCTGAGCCACGTTGGTGTCGGTTTCGGCTTGGGCGAGAGCCGGCGCGCGCAACAGGTCGCCGCACCACGCTCCGGCAGCGAATACCAGGGCAATCAGTACGCCGTAGAGCAGGTATCTGGTGTTCATCACAAGGGCCTCCTGAAATGAATTAGTACAATCGGTGCAACGGCCTCACACCACGAGGTTGTTAGGCATCATGGCTGCAGTTGACGTTGTATCGTGCCGAGGGCGCGCCTGGGAGGAATCGCCGCGCGCGACTCGAAATCTATTATAACACACAGCTTGGGTTGGAGGGGAATGTCGGCATGCGAAAGTTGGCGGCTCTAATCGTGCTCGGCGCGGCTGCATCCATTGTGATGGCGGGGGCGCCGGGACTGACATTTCACGCCTCGTATAACGGTACCGTGGCCGCCTTGCCCGGGCCGGCTGCGCAGAGCGTGCATGGTGAGGTCTGCTATGTCAGCGCGCCGGACGGCCAGGGAGTGCTACTGGTTGAGGGTAGCTATCTTGCGTATTCGAGTGCCGGCTATCTCGCCAAATCCGCCGGCACGCTCTCACTGTGGCTTCAGCCGCAGTGGCATGGCAGCGACGCCAAGCGCTATGCCATATTCGCCGACACCGCCCCCACGCACAAGTCTGAGTACAACTCCTTCTACCTTTTCAATACCTCCTCCTCGACTTTGCAGTTCAGTGTCGGCAATGTCGCGGAGCAGAGCCTGACTACCACCATCGCCGACTGGAGCGCCGGTGAATGGCACCACGTAGCGGTGGCGTGGAGTTGCACATGGGGGATAGCGCTGTATGTTGACGGGTCCCTGGCGGGCGAGAAGCGCTTCACCTACGAGCCCCAGCAGTGGCCGGCATTCAATATCGGGGCTGACTATGACGGCTCGCTGACCGCGGCTGCGGCCTTCTCCGACGTGCGGATATTCGACCGGATGCTGCGCCCGGACCAGGTTGCTGCGATCGCCCAGGGAATGCCTTTGGAGGCGGCCGAGATCATCGAGATGACGGCTCCCCCCAGCATCAGAGGGGGCAAGGAGATCACCCTACATCTGCGGGCGCTGGCCGATGAGCCGCTGACTAGGCCGCACGCGGTACTGGTGATCCTGGCCGACATCCCGCTGGCCTCAGTGATGCCAGATCCGGCGGCTCCCACCTGGCAGCCGGGCCAACCGGTGGAGCTGGAGCCGATCACGGTGGAGATGCCCGACTATATCCAGCTTGCGGGGGGGCAGTATGCACTGACCGCGATCCTGGAGGGCACCGCGACTGCCTCGCCCACCGCCGGGGCCACGGTGTTGGTGTCGCTGGCGGCTTCGGGGCGAGCGCCGGAGTTGTCCGGCTACGAGCTGCGTGGTGAGCAGGTCTATCACAAAGGCGCGCCGTGGCTGCCCAGCCAGCCGAGTAGCGGCTTTGTGTACGAGGGCCGCTTCTACCGCGATGATGAAGACGGTCGGGCCACCGCGGTGAAGCTGTATCAGGACGGCAAGATGCGCGATGCCTTGCGCTGCAGGCTGGTTGACGAGGTACGGCTGACCGGCGGCAATACGGCCGCCAGTCACATCCTGAGAAACAGCCCGGAGGCGCGCGACAACATGGCCGGCCCCCATCTGCTGGTGGTCGAGATGGACCCCGGGATGGCCTCCAGCTTCGGTGTGGAGGTGCTGGCGGCCGGCGGCCAGCAGCTTGAGGACCATGTGCTGGCCCGGGCGACGCTCAACACCACCTACATGCGGACCGCCAGGGCTCGCGAAGCCTTTCTGTTCTATCCGCAGACCGAGGCCTGCGAGGTGCGTTTCACGCGACCGGCGGCGGTGAGCGGGCCGCGCCAGGAGGTCATCGCGCCCGTGCGGCGGCTGGGGGTCTATAAGCTCCTGGACTATCCCGTTGGGAATGTTGATGTGAGCGAGCTGCCCAGTAAGTCATCGCGCAGGAGCCTGGCGCTGCTGCCGACTCACAGCGAGTTGATATACGACAGCTTTGGCTCCAGCGGCAAGGACCGCATGCAGCGACAGTACTCGCTGCGGCAGCTTTTCCACTACATGCACTTCGTCGGCTTCGACCGGCTGCAGCTTTACGCGGCGGGCAATGACCTGGAGAGCTTCTACGACGGTGGGATGCTCCCCAATGCCTGGCGCTGGGACCTCTTCGAGGATATTCTGCCCCTGGCAGTGCCGGCCGGCATTGAGGTCGTGCCGCTGCTGCCTGCGCTTTCGAACTTCGATAGGCTCTTCACCTTCAGCACCCCCGACAGCTTCCAGATGGACATCAATGGCGAGTTGATACTGGACGCCGCCGGCCACCGCTGTCCGGACCCGCTGCGCCGCGAGGTGGAGAAGCAGCTTCTGGTATTCCTCGACGAGTTCTGCGCCAAGACCGCTGGCTACGGCTGCGTGCCGGCCATCGGCCTGAGGCTGGATGGCGCAAGCGGCCCCTGTTTCGCCTCCGTCGGCGACGAGCAGACCGCCGATAAGGTCGGCTACTCGCCATCGGCTCTGGAGCGGTTCCAGGCCGCGACCGGAATCGCCCTGCCCTCGCGGACGGCAACTCCGCTGGAGGCCTACTACTGGCTGAAGAGCAGCCCCGAGGTATGGGAACGCTGGCTCGACTTCCGCTGCGCGCACCTCCATAGCCTCTTGACCAAATGCCGAGACCTGGTGGTATCGCGCGATCCCCGCCGCTACCTGCTGGTGGATACCGCGCTGCCGGTGCCGGCAAGCCGTGACGGTTACCCGCAACTAGAACTGCTGCGTCACCACGGCTATGATCCCAGGCTGTTTGCCGAGGAACACGGGATCCGCGTCGCCACCGGCGCCGATTACCGGGGGCCGGACCGGCCAAGCTACGCGACCGCCGAGGGCGTGGAGGTAGCGATTGAGTGCACGCAGCTTAGCGCCGGACGCGAGTTGCTGGCACCGCTGTTGGAGGCCCTGGTCCGGGATAATCCGTACTGCCTGACGCTGCGCAGTAGCTTGGATGCCAAGACGGGCCATGAGTGGATGCTGCGGGGCTTTGCCCGGGCCTTCAGGGCGCTGCCGGCGGTGCCGCCGAAGGACTTTGAGGGCAAGATTTGGCCGGCGCGAGAGACGATCCGGGCCCGGTGGTTTGGCGACTGCCTGGCCGTCATCAATTTGGGTGATCAGCCTCAGCAGGTGCGACTGACCTTCGAGGAGCCGCTGCCTTTCAACACTCAGGTGCTAGACATGGCCGGCGGGCAACGGGTGAAGCTGCTGCGCGGCCGTACTACGGTGCGCCTGATTTTGGACACCGACGCTTACGACCTGCATACCCTGCAGGTGAAGGAGCCGATGGGCCGCACCGGTGGCGGCGTCTTGCGTTCCCTGACCTCCCCGAGCCAGCCCTGAGCAACTAGCCTCGGCGAGGTCATCAACGCAATCGCAACACCCGGCGATACGAAATCCAGAGGCCGCCAACCAGTACCTCGGCGGCGGCCTCTGTCATGCTATCGGGTGAGACACTCGCGCGGCTACTTGCCCTTGACGCTGAGCTCGACCGTCGCCAGAACTACGTCTTCCGCGCCTTCGACGGGCGGGGCCAGCAGCTCAGCCCTGATGTCATAGGTATCGGCCATGCCGAACAGGTCGTGGTCCATCGCGAACGGCTCGGTCTGCCAAGTGCCGTCGGCACCGGCGACGACAATCTGTTGCGCCAGATCGTGCGTCATGTCAAGGAAGCGCTTCTTGTTGAACTTCACATTGACCCGCACCCGGTAATCGGCTGTGGCGGTGCCGGATACGACCATCTCTTTGCCGACCGTTTCGTTCTCCTTCGGCGCTGTCACATTCAAAGTCGGCATTGCGCCTCCGTCAATGACCACCTTAGCATCGGAATAGGCTGCCACCCAGTCGCCGCCCGGTGGCTTATAGTTCACCTTGATTTTCGCGGTGGCCTTTTCACCCGGCTGGACCTGGTAGCTGCCGATGTAAGTGTTGGTCTGATCAACCAGGTCCATGGCTAGGCCTTCTCGCCAGGTCCCGATGTTGAAGGTGATCTTGCCACCGGGCCGCGCGACCTTTACCGTCACCTCCAGCACGCCTCCGGCTCCCAGGCCCTGCTCGGCATTGTGAGAGATTAGCAGAATCTGCTGGTCAGCCGGGGCCTGGACGGTGAAGGCCCACTGATTGCGGCTGCTGTTGCCGGCCTGGTCGGTGATGCTGACATCCACCTGGTGCAACCCGTCGGCGAGGTATTGGGCTTGGTAGCGGATGTAGTCGTCCCCGACATCGCACTGCGCGGTGACATCCTGGCCATCAAAGGTCAGCGTGGTAGCGGCCCTGTTGATCCCGGAGTTGTCATCAGTGAAGCGCGTCTCGACCAGCGGACTGCTGTTCTGGGTTGTGGAGTTGAGCATCGGGGTCAGCGCAACGAATCGCGGCGGTGTGTTATCCCCGGTGGCCGTACCGCCCGCAGCCTCGCGGGTGACACTGACTGCGAGATTCTGCCCGGTGTCAAAGACCACCAGAACGTGGTCCTGAGGGCGCAAAGCGTTAAGCGCAATGGCCTGCCCGTTCTGGTCGAGGATGCTGGCGTTGTCCGCCACCAGTAGGCTATTGCCGCCGGGCAGCAGCAGGTACTTGCCGGCGACGCCGACAATCTGTACGCGCATATGCTGCAACTGCTGGCCGCTGCCGGCAACCGTAGCGATGATCTGTACGGCGCGGCCGCCGGTAAGGACGACCTGGGCTTGGTCACCGGTTCTGAGGTCACCGGTCTGAACCATTGTGGGGACTTGGCCCACCGCACCCCTCAGAATCTGACATTGTGCAGCCAGCGGAATCAGCCGCGTGGTATTGGTGGTGGCCTCGCGCAGCATCAGCGAGGTAGTCGCTCCCAGATAGACCTGCAGGATTTCGCCCTGCACCGTCACGGTCTGACCTTGCGGCTGGGTGGAACCGCCCTGGCCGGGTAGCTGGGCGATGGAGAGGTAGGCGGTCTCACTCAACGGATCATATTGGAGGCTGCCGCCGAACGCTTCGACCACCACACGCAGCGGCAAGTAGATCGTCAGCCCCACCACGGTGGGCGAGACCTCGGCAGTCACCAACCTACCGCTGATTGTCACAACCGTACTGCCCAGCCAGAGACTGAGCGTATCATTGCCTCGGGTCAGGATGATCTTGTGCTGTTCGTTGGGCCGATAGTCGCTCTGAGCGCCGACCGCATCAGCGGCGGTCTGCATCGGTAGTAGCATCGCGTTCTCGATAACCACAAGCTTGTCGCCGCCGGCCAGAGCCTGGCCGTTGACCATTACTGTCGGCGCCGCCAGGGCCGCTGCGGCAAGCATGCCTGCCAGTAGTAGGCTCAGACCTGCGGTCCAGATCGGTCGTTGTGTTCTACGCGCCATTCGATCATCACTCTCTCTCATCAAAAATGTAATAGAATAGAGATGCTATTAGAGCCGTGTCACCGCTTGGCTAGCAACGGACGGCCGGGTAGCCGTACCTAGTCTTAACCGCCGGATTGTCCGGCCTGAGTAGGAGCAATTGCTCTTTGACCGCGTCCGGCTCACCTTTCAGTTCGATGCCCAGAGCCTGCAGGTCAATCCGGATTTCGCCCGCGCCTGCGCATTTGACCTCCAGTACCACTTCGCCATCCTGTTCGACCAGACCTGCTTCCACTTCGGCCAGGCTGTGCTGCGCCGCCGGCGCGATGTAGCACCAGAAGTACCCTTTCGCCTCATCTGTTACCAGCCACTGATGTTGCGGCGGCTTATTGCTGCGCACTTGACCGTCCAGCCAATCAGCACCGGCGCTATAGTCAGCATGGTGCCCGGCCGAGTCGCTGAAGAAGCTGAGGCGGTGGCCGGGGATATCAGCTAGCCAGGAGAACGTCTTCCAGGTCTGCTGCACGTAGATGGTGTTGTCCATCTGGCCATGGCAGATACGCACCGGGGTGTTGGCGGCGTTGGTGATAAAGGTGCGCGGCGAGCGGCGCAGGTACTCGAAATCCACCTCTTGGCTGTCACCGGGCTTGCCCCCGCAGCAGGCCACGATGTGTTTGGCATAGCCGTTTTGCTGCTCCCACCACTCCCGCAGCGAGGTGATAGGGACCCAGGCTGATACCGCCGCCCACACGTCGGGGTACTTGGCGGCCATCATCAGGGCCATGTGCCCGCCGCCGGAGCCGCCCATGAGGTAGATGCGGCTGTCGTCAATCGGGAAATTGGCCTTCATGTACTGGATAGCGTCAATGATGTCGTGCTGGGCCAGCAGCGAGGCACAGGCCTGAGTGGCGCGCGGGTTGCTGGTCAGGTTAGGGCCGCGGAATTGGGGATAGACGGCGAACCAGCCCCGCTCCGCCGCCTGTTGGCACTGTTGCTGGGTCGAGCTGTAGCGATCGGTTGACCAGGAGTGGACGCCAACCAGCAGCGGGCGCGGCTCATGGTCCTTGTCTCCAGGAGCGATGGCGGCGGGATGGCCGACTATGACCGGCTCCTCCGAGCCGTCCAGGGACGAGACGACGGAGGCCTCGTAGAGATTGTAGCCGTCGAGCTGAGGAAGCTCTGCTGCGGCCGCGTTTGCCATGGTTGCTCCTGCTCCAATAGCGCCGAGTGCCCGGGAGAAGGCACTGTCCGCAATCTCCCTGCCGGCCTGCGTAGGTTGCCGTGGTTCCAGAATATCGCGGAAGAAAAACACCGCCACCAGCGCCACCATAATGCCGAAGCCCAGCAGCAGTACGTGAGCCAGTTCGCCTTGACCGCGCTTGGACAAAAAGCCGCCGGCAGCAGCCATCAGCACCGCCCCAATCAGAATAGTGACACCGATGCCCAGATAGCGTCGCTTGAGGTCTTTCGGCTCTCTCGGTCTATCCATAGTTGCATCTGCGTCTTGAAGCTAGCCCTCGCGCGACTGCCTCGGGTGCCGGTTTTATTGCTATCTGGGTATGCGACCGGCGGTTACCTTCAAGGTTCGCTCCTCGCCGGCGCGATTGATGACGAGCTGCAGCTCGTCGCCGATTTTGTGCTTGAGAATGGCCTGTCGCAGCTCTTCAGCGTTGTTGATACTGCCGCCGTCAATGGAGAGGATGACATCGAGGCGGCGCAATCCCGCCCGATGTGCCGGCCCGCCTGCGAACACGTGGATGACTACTACGCCCTGGTCGGTGGCCAGACCGATCCAGTGCGCCAGTCCGGCGCTGTTGGGCGCAATATCGCCGATGCCCAGCCACGGCCCGCCGTGAATCAGGAAATGGGCCATCATCTTCGCCTCATTGATCGGGATGGCAAAGCTGATACCGATGGTGGTGGCTTCGCGGTTGGGTGAGAATATGGCGTAGTTGACGCCGATGGCCTGGCCGGCCAGATTAAGCAGCGGGCCCCCGCTGTTACCCTGGTTGATAGCCGCATCGGTCTGGATAACGTCGCGCTGGCGGTCGGGGCCGACCGGACGATAGCCCTTGGCACTGACCACACCAACGGTGACAGTACCGGTGTAGCCGAAGGGATTGCCCATAGCGACCACCCATTCACCGACCTTGACCGCGTCGCTGTCACCCAGCTCCAGAGCGGTCAGATCCTCGGGCGCGTCCACCGGTTCCACTACCGCCAAGTCGGAAGCGATTTCTGCGCCGATCAGCTTGCCCTGGAATCTGCGCCCGTCAATCAGCTCGATTGCAATTTCCTGGGCATCGGCCACCACATGGGCATTAGTGAGTATCAAGAAGCGGCCCTCATAGCTGAATACGAAACCCGAGCCAAGCCCCGGCTTTGGCTCAGTTCCCAAGAGGTACTCCCACATATTGCGCGGCTGGATAGTAGTAAGGGTCTCGATCCTGACCACGGCCGTCTCGGCCCGTGAGACCGCGTCAACGATGGCATCCTGCTCGGTCTTGATTTCCACCGTCGGACGGCGTAGAGGATACCTAATCCCGCCATCGTCGCCGGGAGTAGGGGCAGAGGCGCCCTGGTAAAACGACGCGCCCAGAAAGCCGCCGATGGCCCCCACAATCAAAGCCAGAATCAGCAAAAGCACCGGGCTAATCATCCTGTTGGACTGCATATCCGCACCGCCTGGCAATCATTGTCCCACAACGACCTCGAGCCGCTTTTCGACGTTGCTCAGGGAAAGCTGAGCCACGCGTTTTGTGAAGTATTTGGGCTAGAAATAGTCTCATAGCCTAGTTTTCAGGAGTCGCGACCTGGTAAGATGCTGGTTCCGGCACCCAGGGGACAGTTCCTGAAGGGACAGTCCCCGTTCCCGAGCTACGCGTCGGAAGTTAGCTGGCTGAATACGCTAAACAGATACGCTTCTAGAGCTGTTTCATCACATTGGCCATCTCGATGGCGGTGACGGCGGCCTCGAAGCCACGATTCGGCAAGCGAGTGCCGGCCCGCTCAATCGCGTCCTCCAGGGTTTCGGCCGTGATTACGCCGAAGATCACCGGCACGCCGGTGTCCATGCCGGCCCTGGCCAGACCCTTGGCGGCTTCGCCGGCCACGAAGTCGAAGTGGGGTGTCGAGCCGCGGATGACCGCACCGATGGCGATCACGGCGTCATAGTCGCCGCTTTCGGCCATTTTTATGGCGGCCAGGGGCAGTTCGAAGCTGCCCGGCACCCAGACGAGAGTGATGTCGGTTTCTTTGACACCGTGGCGGATCAGAGCGTCAATCGCGCCGTCTTTCAGCTTGCTGCTGATGAACTCATTGAAGCGGCTCACCAGCAGGCCGAATTTCAGGCCTTTACCTAAGAGATCGCCGGCAATTTCCTGTCCCATGTTTCTTACCTCATTTCTGTAAGGACGCTGTGCGTCCTCTCGGACACCCCTACTGTTGAGATTCCCTATCTTCACCCAGCAGATGGCCCATCTTCTCCCGCTTGGTGCGCAGGTACCGGGCGCTATATGGTGTTGCCGGGGCCTGCAGCGGTACGCGCTCGATGACCTCCAACCCGTAGCCGTCCATCGCCGCGTACTTGGCCGGGTTATTGGTCATCAGCCGCATCTTGGTAATCCCCAAATCAGCCAGCACTTGCGCCCCGAGGCCGTAGTCCCGCATGTCGGCGGGGAAGCCCAGCGCCTCGTTGGCCTCGACGGTATCGTAACCGTTGTCCTGCAGGTGGTAGGCCTTGATCTTGTTCGTCAGACCGATGCCGCGGCCCTCATGACTGGGGATGTATATCACCACCCCACAGCCGGCCTGCTCAATCGCCTGCAGGGCCGCGTGTAGCTGCCAGCCGCAATCGCACTTCAGCGACCCCAGCACATCGCCCGTTACACAGCCGGAATGGACCCGCACCAGCGGCGCTTCGGCGCTGCTCGGATCGCCCTTGATGACCGCGATATAGACGGTGCCGTCAAGGTCGGAGCTGTAGATTGCGGCCTCGAAATCGCCGTAGATGGTCGGCAGATGCGCCGTGGCCTCGCGCTTCACCAGCCGCTCGGTACGGCGGCGCAGTCTGATGATGTCGGCAATCGTGACGAGCGTCAGGCCTGCGCCGGCCGCAAGCTTCTGGAGCGCGTCCCGGTCCGCCACGGTGCCATCCTGGTTGAGGATTTGGCACAACACGCCGGCGGGATACAGCCCGGCCAGGCGCGCCAGGTCAACAGCGGCTTCGGTATGGCCGACACGGGCCAGGGTACCGCCTTCAGCCGCCCGAATCGGGAAGACATGCCCCGGACGCAGCAGGTCACTAGGGCGGGTATCTGCGGATATGAGCAGCTTGATGGTCCGCGCCCGCTCGTCGGCCGTATCCCCGGACATGATGCCCTCGGCGGCATCAACGGAGACGGTGAAGGCCGCCCCGGAGCGGCCGCGCTGAATCAGGCCTCCGCGCGGGTGGTCAGCGGCCATCGGCGGAATATCCAGCTCGTCGAGGCGCGCGCCGGTCATCGCCACGCACAACATGCCGCGGGCCTTGGTCATCATGTAGTTGATGGCCGCTGCGTCGGCGAACTCGGCGGCGATAATCAGGTCGCCGGTGTCGTAGCCGTCGGCCTCGTCAACCACAATGACGAATTTGCCCTGCTCGATGTCTCTAAGAGCCTGCTCCAGGTTTGCCGGCATTTGAGTTCACTCAAACTAAGAATCCGTCCGCATCACGAAGCCGTGGGTCGGGCTTTCCAGCCCGACAGCCGTTCTTTCCAGAGATGCTGGGTGCCGGACGGGCTAGAAAGCCCGTCCTACGCGGTAGTTCGGTATCTTTCCGATCTCAAGAGATATTGGCGGGTTGTAGCTCGACACCGCATTAGTCCAGAAAACCGTTCTCCCGCAGGAATTGCTCGGTGATGCCACCGCCGGACTGGGGCACCCTAACCTCCACGTCTGGGAACATCCTGCGCACGTACTTGGCCACAATGTCAAGCTCGATATTGACCTCATCGCCGGACTTGATCTCAGGCAAAGTAGTCGCGGCCATGGTGTGCGGGATGATCGCTACCGAGAAGCCGCTGTCCGTCACTGCGGTGATTGTCAGGCTGATGCCGTCAACAGCGATGCTGCCCTTTTCGGCCACGTAGATCATCTGCTCGGCCGGGAGGCTGAAGCTGTAATGGACGGTGTCGCCCTCGGGCCGACGGCGGGTGCAAACGCCGACACAATCAACATGGCCCTGGACCAAGTGCCCGCCGAGCCGGTCCGACGGCCTCAGCGGCGTCTCCAGGTTGATGAGCTTCCCGCTACGCCAGCTCCGCAGCGTGGTGCGGCGGATGGTCTCGGCTCCGGCGTGGGTCTCGAAGACGTCGCCGGAGAGCCGCTCGATGGTCAAGCACACTCCGTTGCACGCGATACTGTCACCGACCTCCGCATCACCGGCGGTAGTCGGGGCATGAATGTGCAACTGTACGCCGGAGGCGCGGGCGCTGGTCTGCAGCAACTTGCCGGTCTCCTGGATCAGTCCTGTGAACATATCCGGCCTCTAACCATCAAATCCGGCCCTAGCTGGCGGGTCTCGACGAACTCCAAAGCGACGCCCTCGGCAAGTTGGCTGATTCCCAGGTCAGCCACCGGTCCCGGTCCCTGACCCAGCAGCTTGGGTGCTAGGAAGAACACTACCTCGTCCACCAGCGCTGCTTTGATTAGAGCCGCAGCCAGAGCGGGCCCGCCCTCGCACAGAATGCTCATGATCTCGCGGCGGCCGAGTTCTATCATCAAGGCCCGCAGGTCCACCCGCCCGTCTTTCTCAGGGACGGTCAGAACCTTGGCTCCTGCCTGCTGTAGGGCCGCGATTTTGCCCTCCTCGGCCCCCTCACAGCAGGCCACCAGACATTCGGTGCCGTCCGCGCGCTGCAGCGCCTTGGCTGTCGGCGGCGTGCGGACGTTGCTGTCAACTAGCAGCGCGCCGGAGCGGTGAGACCCCTCATTCAGCCGCGTGGTCAGGCTCGGGTCATCGGCCAGCACGGTCCCGACACCGACCATGACAAGCTGCACCTGGCTGCGCATCTTATGGACGGCCTTGCGCGCCTTGGGTCCCGTAATCCACTGCGAGCTGCCGTGGGCCATGGCGACTCTGCCGTCCAGCGTCATGGCCATCTTCAAAGTTATATGCGGCAGACCGGTGGCCTGGTGCTTGAAGTAGGCGCGGTTCAGGTCCTTGGCGCTGGTGCCGAGCGGGCCCTGGAAGACCTCGCAGCCCGCGGCGACCAGGGTCGCGTGCCCGCCGCCTGCTACCTGCGGGTTAGGGTCCTGGCATGCATAGAATACTCGTTTGATCCCGGCGGCGATGATCGCGTCGGTGCACGGAGGTGTGCGCCCATAGTGACAGCACGGCTCCAGGGTCACGTAGATGTCTGCGCCTTGAGCCGCCGTGCCGGCCTGCTGCAGGGCCAGCACCTCGGCATGGGGCTGACCGGCGGCCGGGTGCCAGCCCTCACCGATGATTTCCCCGTGTTTGACGACAACAGCACCGACGGCCGGGTTCGGCGCAGTCCGGCCCAGGCCCCTCGCCGCCAGCGTCAAAGCCCTGCGCATATAGGAGCGGTGCATCTGCCTACTTATCCTCTTCCGGCTGCTGCCGGCCCTTGAGGAGATCCTGTTCAGCCCGTAGCGCGCCGGTATAGAGCCGTGCCCGTTTCAGCTCGGCGATGGCCTGGGTCTCCTTGAGATCAATGTAGGCCACAATGATGACCATGAGCGGGAGCAGAGTCAGCACGGCCCAGAAAATCAGCTCGTGCAGCGCGTTGTCCCACTCCCGCGCCAGGCCGTAATAGATCATGCCGATGATGATCAGAAGCAGTACGCCGCAGACGATGCGCAGGCCTAACTGCCGCGAGCTGATGATCGTGCGTCCGCGCGTGAAGGCATTGATCTGCAGCAGCATGGCGATGCCGACGATCACAGCAGTGATAAGCAGAATTACGGCGACCGCGTATGCCATCACGAGCCTCCGCTAGCGAGGCAATGATAGCACGAAACTCGATGCAGGGCAAACTCTCGAGGTAGCGCAGCGCGGCGGCTCAAGTGCGCTTGAATTTGCGGTTAAGCTGGTCAATGGTGAGCGAGACTATAATCGGGTCGCCATGGGGGCAGATGGCCGGAGCCTCGGTCGCCACCAGCTCATCAACCAGCCGCTGCATCTCCGCCTGGGTCAGATGAGTACCGGCCTTGATCGCGCCGTGACAGGCCACCAGGGCGGCCAGCTCCTCCCGCGCCCGCTCCAGAGACGAGGGAACCTCCCACTGTGCCAGGTCCCGGACCAGGTCGCCGACCGCAGTTGCGTAGTCCTGCCCCACCAGCGCCGCGGGCACCGAGCGCAATAGATATGCGCTGGGACCGAACTGCTCGAACTCGAAGCCCAGAGCCAGCAGGCTTTCCGCATTGTCCTCGACCGCTGCGGCCTCCGAGGGCGTCAGCTCCAGATTGAGCGGCACGGCCAGCAGTTGGCGGGCAAGCGGCGCGCTCCTATCGCCCATTTTATGCAGCAAGACCCGCTCGGCGGCCCGATGCTGATCAATCAGCAGCAGATCGGCTCCGGCGCGGGCAATGATATAGCGCCCGCTGAGCTGTCCGAGTACCTGGGGAGTAGGTGCGGCTTGAGCCTCCAGAGCGGATTGGTCGGACCTGTGCTCCTCAGCGGCCTCCGGCGCAGGTGGCGCGAAGACCTCGAGCCCGTCGTCGCGAGTATCTAGCGAATCGGCGAAGGGGTTGACGCGCAGGCGGGCGGCGCGGCGTGACATATCGGCGGATGGTCCCTCCCAGCGACCCGCGACAGGTCCCGGCGGCCTACCGGTGTCGTCGGCGCGGCTCAGTTCCGCGCGACCGGTAGTCAGCGAGCGCAGCCCGGCCTCGGCCAGGCCGGCCTCCACAGCTTGCTGGCAGAGCCCGTGCATACGCCCCTGATTGTCGAAGCGCACCTCGATCTTGGTCGGGTGCACATTGGGGTCCACGGCACCGGCGCTGGTAGTGATATGGATTACGCAAAGCGCCTGCCGGCCGCTCGGCAGTAGCATCCCATAGGCCTCAGTCACGGCGTGGCTCAGCGAGCGACTGCGCACAAAGCGGCGATTGACGAAGAAAAGCTGGGCCTGGCGATTGGCCCGGGTCAGCCTAGGCGAGCTGATAAAGCCGCTGAAGGTGAGGTCCTCAGTCTCCAGGCGCACCGGTAAAAAGAGCCGGGCCTCATTGCTCCCGTAGATGGCGGCGATGACAGCCTGCAAGTCGCCCCGGCCGGCGGTGGTCAAGACCGTCTGATTATCGTGAAGCACCTTGAAAGCGATGTCAGGTCGGGCCAGCGCCAGGCGCTGGCACCACTCGAGGCAGTGGCCGCGCTCGGTGGCGGTGGTGGCCAGGAACTTCTCGCGGGCCGGGGTATTGTAGAACAGGTGTGTCACCTCGACAGCAGTCCCGACCGGCGCTGCGACGGTTGCCTCTGTGGCGATTTCACCACCGCGCATGGTGAGGCGATGGCCCTCGCCGGCCTCGGCCCGGCGCGTGGTAATCCGCAACTGCGCCACCGCGCCGATACTGGGCAGCGCCTCCCCTCGAAAGCCCATCGTCGCGATTGTGTCGAGGTCCTCGGCGGTGCTGATTTTGCTGGTGGCGAACCGCTGGACGGCCAGGCGCAAATCCTCGGCGCTCATACCGGAGCCGTCGTCAATGACGCGGATTAGCTCCTTGCCGCCGGCGGCGAGCTGGACCTCGATACGCGAGGCCCCGGCGTCAATGGCGTTCTCGATAAGCTCCTTGACGACGCTGGCCGGCCGTTCGACGACCTCGCCGGCGGCGATGCGGTTAGCGACATTCTCGGGAAGCACATGAATACTGCTCATATCTACACCTCAGCCTAGGCTGGACAGGATTACAATTCGCCCCGTCGGCCCGGACTCCTTGCCCGGCAGACGCATCGCCGCGCCAAAGTTGCGGCTCGATGAAGGTTTGCGGCGGCCTGGGAATGAATCTATGGTGAGATACAATCAGCCCGCTAGGGCTGAAGGCACTATGAAAGGCGAGAACGATGACTGAGCAGTATCAGGGCGTTTTCCCCGCGGTAGTTACGGCGTATGACAGCGATGGCAAGGTGGACCCTGAGGCGCAGAAGCGGGTCGCGCGCTGGCTGATTGACCGGGGCTGCAAGGGCCTGTTCGTATGCGGCGGCACCGGCGAGGGCCTGCTGATGAGCGAAGCGGAGCGCCAAGTGGTTCTCGAAGCCGTCATGGAGGAGGTGGGGCAGGAGGCCACGATCATCGCCCATGTCGGCTCGGTCAGTCCGCGCGAGACCTATCGCCTGGCGGAACATGCCGTAGGCCTCGAGGTTGACGCAATCGCCGCGATCCCCGGGACCTATTTCCTGCCCGGCCCGGAGGAGTTGCTGGCTCATTACACCACCCTCGCCGAGATCGCGCAGCGACCGACCCTGCTCTATCATATCCCCGCCAGGACCGGAGTCAGTCTGACCCTGGAGTTGATTGACCGGCTGGCGCAGATCCCGCACGTAGCCGGCCTGAAATACACTGACCATGACCTGTACACCTTGCAGGAGATGCGGGCGGATCAGGGCGAGGACTTCATCATTCTCTCCGGCTGTGATGAGATGATGGTGCCGGCGCGACTGATGGGGTCCACCGGGGCCGTCGGAACCTGGTACAACGTGGCCCCCGCTGTTTTCGTCAGAGCCTTCGAGGCGGCTGCACGCGGTGACTGGGAAGAGGCCGTGGCGGAGCAGAAGATCGGCAATCGGCTGATCCGCACTGCCCACGATCTCGGCGGTTTCGCCCTGTGTAAAACGGGCATGGAGGCGCTCGGCTTCCCAGTCGGGCCGCCGCGCAGGCCGGTGCCGCAGGTGGATGCTGAGAATAGGAAGCGCTTTACCGAGTTCCTGGAATCCGGAGGCTTTCTGAGCTAGGTTGGCTGCGACGTACTGGGCATCGGGATTGGCCGTGTCGCAATCGCAAGCCCGGGCGTGCTCCACACGGAGCTACGTGCACGCAAGGGAGGGGCGCAAATGTCAGACCTGAAGCTGCCGGTTCGCTATTACCGGTTGGGGCCAGCCGGTGACGAGGCATACGTCGAGAGCAATTTCGATTTCGCCACCAAAGAACTCACTATGCCCACCGCGCAGATCGGCCTGGTGCTGGTGGATTGCTGGGACATCCACCCATATCTCAGCCACCTGGCCCGCAGTGCCGAGATCTGTGAGACGGTGCTGGCACCGGTGGCCGACGCCTGTCGCAAAATCGGGATCACCGTAATTCATGCCCCCTCGCCCGGGCAGGCGAAGCTCTACCCGCAGTGGACCAAGTATGCCACCGACACGGAGCTATTCGGGCCGGAGGCGAAGGAGCCGGACTGGCCGCCTCCCGACTTCCGCAAGCGCGAGGGGGAATACAGCCAGTTCGTCCGGGACGAAGTGCCGCGCCTCAAGCAGTGGCGCAAAGAAGAGCAGGCGCAGCGCAAAATTGCGGACTGCCTGGAGCCGCAGCCGGACGACTTCGTCATCGCCACCGGCGAGCAGTTACACCGCCTGTGCCGGCACCGGGGGCTGATGCACCTGGTGTATGGCGGTTTTGCCGCTAATATGTGCGTGCCGGGGCGCGACTATGGCACCCGCGCCTTCAACCGCCGGGGGTACAGTATCATCCTGCTGCGCGACGGCACCACCGCTATCGAGGCGGCCCATACTCTGGACGGGATGTGGCTGACCGAGGCGGCGATTCTGGACACCGAGATGATCATCGGCTTTACGACCACCTCGGCGGATTTCCTGGCCGCCTGCGCCCCGGCCTCAAAGCCGTAGATCGGGCGTTCAGCCCGTCTCTTACAGGGAGCGACACAATGCCGCAGATAACTCTGCCGGTGCGCCACTATCGCCTCGGTACCGATGCCAGGGTCGAGCTGATCGAGGCGAATCTCAGTCACCAATCCTATGAGTGGCAGATCCCCACCGAGCAGATCGGCCTGGTGCTGGTGGACTGCTGGGACCTGCACGCTCTCAGCAGCTATATCGAGCGCACGGATCGCATCAGCGCCGAGGTACTCGCGCCGGTGGCCGAGGCCTGCCGCAACGCCGGTATCGCGGTCATTCATGCGCCCTCGCCGCCGGTGGCGAAGCACTATCCGCAGTGGGTGAAGTACGCCTCCGCGCAGGAGTTGTTCGTCAGGCAGGAGCCGGCCGACTGGCCGCCGGCTCAACTCCGTCGCGGCGAGGGCGAGTATGCGCGCTACGGTAAGCCGCTTGAGCCGGTGCGCGAAGAGTGGAGCCAGCACAACCTCCACAAGCGCAAGATTATCGGTTGCCTGGAGCCGCAGCCGGATGATTTCGTCATCGCTACCGGAGAGCAGTTGCAGCGGCTTTGCCGCCACCAGGGGATTGCCTATCTGATATACGGGGGATTCGCCGCCAATATGTGTGTGCCGGGTCGCGACTATGGCACCCGCGCCATGGGGCAGAGGGGTTACAACATTGTTCTGCTGCGCGACGCTACTACCGCCATCGAGGCAGACAGCACCCTCGACGAGATGCGCCTGACCCAGGCCGCGATTTTCGACACCGAGATGCGCATCGGCCACACAATGTTGTCGGCCGACCTGCTATCCGCTTGTGAAAGTATCCAACAGCAGAAATGATACAAGACCAACGCATTCAACTCCTCAATGACAAGCCGATTTCCGACGGCCGGTATGTGTTGTACTGGATGCAGGCCGCCCAGCGTGCACGGTACAATCACGCCCTCGCGTACGCGGCCCGGCAGGCGAATGACCTCGGACTGCCGCTGGTGTGCGTATTCGGCCTGAGTGAGGAGTTCCCAGATGCCAACGAGCGCCACTATGCATTCATGTTGCAGGGCTTGGCTGAGACCGAGCAGGCCCTGCAGCGCATCAACGTGCAACTTGTTGTGCGCCACCAGCGACCGGACGAGGCGGTCATTGAGTTGGGCAGAGATGCTGCGTTGGTCATTGCGGATCGCGGCTACCTGCGGGTGCAATTGAAGTGGCGTCAGAGCGCAGCAGCGCGGCTTTCATGTCAACTGGTGCAAGTGGACACCGACGTAATCGTGCCAGTGGAGGTGGTTTCTGACAAGGAGGAGTATGCTGCGCGGACCATACGTACTAAGATTCTCCGACTTCTGCCCAAGTATTTACAGCCGCTTAGACAGCCCCGCGTCAAGCGGACATCGCTTGACATGGAACTCTCCGGCCTGGATGTCAGCGACCTCAATGCTGTGCTTGGGATGCTGCCGATTAGCCGCGACGTCAGTCCGGTCCGGGAATTCGCTGGTGGTGCCAGCCGTGCACAGGCACTCCTAAACGATTTCATCGGGAACAAGCTGAATCGGTACGCTGAATTGAGCAATAACCCTGCGCTTGACTACACATCGCACATGAGCCCCTACCTCCACTTCGGACAGATCTCGCCACTTGACATCGCCCTGCAGGTCATCAAATCTGGCAGTGCAGGCGTGGACGCCTATTTGGAACAACTCATTGTGCGCCGCGAACTGAGCATTAACTTCGTACGGTTCAACTCGGCATACGACGAGTACGCAGCTATCCCTGAATGGGCGCAGCGCTCGCTCGGCAAACACGCCGATGATGCTCGCGATTACGTTTACAGTCTAGAGCAGTTGGAGCAGGTGGACACCCATGACCTTTACTGGAATATGGCGCAGTTGGAGATGGTGCTGACGGGTAAGATGCACTCATACATGCGGATGTATTGGGCCAAGAAGCTTCTTGAGTGGTCGGCCTGTCCGCAGGATGCGTTCGAGGCCGCGCTGCACCTGAACAACAAGTACGAGTTGGACGGCAGGGACCCGAACTCCTTTGCCGGCGTGGCCTGGTGCTTCGGCAAGCATGACCGTCCGTGGAAAGAGCGTGCAGTATTCGGCCAGGTGCGGTACATGAGTGCTGCGGGTCTTGAGCGCAAATTTAACATCGGGGAATATGTCAAAAGAATCAGCAATAGATTAAACTGACCCACTTTTAGAACCATTACATTGCTGGCGTTGCTTTATGGCTTTTTTCCCAGTATGCACTTCTTGCGGCCTAGCGTTTCTGTCGTAGAGGAAGCATCGGCTCTCACCGAGGGCGGCTATCGGTAGAGCCAGGCCAGCGGCAGACTGCGGAACTTCATGTACAGCCGTGGGGGCTGCGCTTCCCTGTCAGTGACCCAGTAGGTGAGCAGGACGCGGTCCTCGGCGAAGTTGACGCTGGGGTAGGCGTAGCTGCAAGCACCAACCGGCTCCAGGTCGTGCCGGTGGTGCCAGGTTGCAGCCTCATCCGAGGAGATCGCCGCCGTCAGCGGGGAGGAGGAGTTGTCGCCGGCCTCCCGGTTCCAGATAAGCAGGAGGTCGTCGGTGGTCGGAAGGCGGCTGATAGCGGCGTGAGCCGGCGGCGCCACGGCTAGGCCCATCGGCTCGGCCTCGGCCCAGGTAACCGCCTCATCGTTGGAGTAGGAGCGATAGATTTGGCCGAGCTGGGTGCGGATGATCATCAGCAGGCGGCCGTCTCGCAATTCCACCACGCCCGGCTCCATAGCGCCGCGTTTGGGCAGGGCCAGGTCGGTCTGGCTCTTGGTCCAACTGCGGCCCTCGTCGTCGGAATAGAAGGCGGTCGAGACCAGGACATGGCCGGGAACCGAGCAGTCCGCGGTGCGCTCGATGGGCGCGACGATCCGCCCGGAGGCGAGCTGAATGACCCGCGCATTGATCATCACACAATAGCCATCCCCGGTGGTGATCATCACCGGCTCGTCCCAGGTTCGGGTTTCATCACCGGAGCTGCGCACGAACACCTGGAAGTCCGCATGGGACTGCCAGCGGCCATAGAAAAACAGGATCTCGCCGGAACTGAGCCGCAGCAGGCTGAAGCACATCACGCTCTCCTGGGCGGCGTTGTCCAGCAGGGCATAGGGGGCGCTCCAGGTTTCCCCGCCGTCGGCGGAGGTCATCGCGGCGATGCGGGTGGGTGCCTCGGGAAAGCCGCCGGTCGGGTAGTCCGACCAGACCACCAGCAGGCGGCCGTCGGCGAGTTGCAGGATGTCGCCCTCGTCGGTGCTGCGCTCAACCTGCGGCGGTGAGTCCAGCAGTGTCAGCTCGATCTCTTCAGACAAGGTGCTCCCTCCCTTTGGTGGCAGATCCCGCGACAGCTCAGGCCAACCATTGGCAGGGGCTGCTAATACACGAATATCATGTTGTCGGTGGTGCCGGCGAGGGCATCAACTATCGCCCAGATACCACATGCGGTGAACTGCCCCAGGATGATCCCCATGAATACCATGATGCCGACGCGGAAGGCCCGGTAGCCTCCCAGGTGCAGTACCAGCGACTTGATCAGCCAGCCGAGGAATATCGAGAACCATAGATCAATCACCGGCGTGGTGGGGCCGATAGCGAAGCCGAGCGGATGGAACGGCCAGCGCGGCAACTGGTAATGCAGGACCGTCAGCGCCCACATGATGGCGGCACCGATGCCCAGAAACAGCATCTTACCGGCGGAGGCGGGCTGGGGATTATGGATGTGTTCGTCGGCGAACTGGTAGGCCCGGTTGGGACAGCCGTCGAACAGCCAACTGCTCAGCCATACTGCGCCCTCGTTGTAGCCCTCGTAGATGGTGATAATCGTGGCGAGAATCCCACAGAGGAGGACCGCGATCACAACAATCGGCACGAAGCCGCGTGGCTTGCCTTTGATCTCGCTCCAGAGCTTGGCCGCGTGTGCCGCAAAGGGCATCATGAAGACGCGGATGTCCGCCACCCAGACAAAGGTCATGCTGAGGGTCGCCAGCCCGGCCGGGCCGATGTAGCGACTACCGAGCAGCGAGGCGGTGAAGGACTGCGGCACCAACGCGGCCCGAGACACCGGCACGCCGCCCTGAATCGTGGCCCTGGTCAGGGCGATAAAGGTGACGAAGGCCCCGAACAAGAACACGACAATGCTCACTACATTAAGGCCTGCCAGGTAGAGCCAGCCGACCATGACGGTAAAGCCGAACAGCAAACAGCCGACGATGATCTGTGGGGAGGCGGCGCCCTCCTCATTGTGGTCGGTCGGCGTGCCGGCAAGGGCCTTCCTGAAGATGTCGGCGATAGGGGCTCTGGCCGTATAGAACCCGTATAGAACCAGCACGATCATCGCGCCCATAGCCTGGCTCGAGATCGCCGGCGTGCCTGCGCCATAGACCTCGCTGGTGCCGAGGCCGATACCCCAGATCCGCATCATCGGATTCTGAAACTGGGTGAAGATCGAGAAGAACCACAGGCTGAAGGCCAGGTCGGTGTGGATCAAGTAGGTAAAGGCGATGACCGAGGGGTTGGTCCACAGGCGGAAATAGATGTTCTCGCTCTGAATCGGCACATTGACAGCGGTGCGCAGGTGCAGTACCGGTAGCGTTTTTGCGTAGTAGGTGAGCGCCACGTAGGAGCTGAGCAGGAAAGCAACGGCAAAGCCGAGCCACATCAGCTTGTTGCCGAAGAGGCCGGCGAGTATGCGCCGGCCGCCGACGTCGCGCGCCATCTCGATGGGCAGGCGCATCAAGGGATAGACCAGGCGCTCGTGCTCCGACCAGTGGCGGTGCAGCAGCAGGGTGATGCCCAAAGTGGCGGCGTAGAGACCGGCGATGAACACGAACCAGGCCAGCAGCGGGACGATCCAGCCTTCCCAGGGGATGGCCTCGCCGCGCGGCAGGCCTTCGTAGAAGTTATCCACCAGGTACTGGTCTTTGGGCACGGCCCAGTCGGGCAGATGGGGGACGATGTCCTCGGCCCAGCGGTTTGCCGGTGTGGCGTAGTACTGGGCCCCGGTCATGATCGGGATGAGTTGACCGATCATTCCCCAGGTCGGCACCGCCGAGGCGACCAGCAACATGATGAAGACCATAATCAATTCGGGCCGCGACAGAAACGCCCGGCGGCGCACCAGACTCAGCAGGGGATTGATCAGCGCCACCAGCACCAGAAAGACAAAGACCACGCCGAAGCCCAGCGCGGTATTAGCGGGGCGGGTCCCCTGGACTACCAGGTTGGCGTAGGGGAAGCCCAGGCCGACGAAAGCGACACCGAGGATACCGATCACCAACGCTCGCGCGGTTATAGCCGGGCGTTCGTCATTGCTGCTTTCAGAGATAGGGCCGGTCTCAGTTGCCAAATGAATACCTCGCTAGGTTGGAGTGCAGGACGATGGGTGGCTAAGGCCGGAGACAGATTATTGCCCGGCAGCGGTGTCCTCGTCGTCCCCGCGCAAGGTGCGCAATAGGTTGAATATGTCGTTGAGGCCTCCAACCCCGCAGATCACCACCATCAACCCAAAAGCCCCCAAAGCAATCCCCAGCACCACCAGCCAGATGTCCGCAATGGTAATTTCGCCCAGGTCCATTTATGTCTCCTCCTCATCCGGTCGCTTGGGGACGGCGCGCGTCCTGAACAGCAGAGAGCCTGCGATGATACCCACGGCGGCGGCGATGATGGCGGCTACCGAGGTATTGGTCGAGGTGATCCACTCGATACCCCAGCTCTGCCACGGCAGGATGCCGAGAACGGCGACAAGCCCGGCGATCAGGGCCAGCAGCGCCCCGGTCTCGTTGGCTCCCTTCCAGTAGAGACCAAACCCTATGCAGGACATCGCGCCGGCCAGGTAGATAGTGCCGGTCACCGCCATGTATGTCCAGAGGGTCATCGGCGCCTCGTACCACAAGCCCCAGACCAGTAGGAAAACGCCGATGAGGACGATGACGGTGCGGGTGATGATGAAGCGGCCGCGCTCGGAAAGGTCCGGAGCTTCGAGAATCTGCGGAACTCGGCGGAAGAGCCAGCCGGCGCACGGTAGGCCGGCCAGGAAGCCGATGATTACCCCGGGCATAGCCGGGATTCCGAGCAGATTGAGCACTCCATAGACGATCCCGGCTACCGCTGCGCCGCCCAGGGCAGCGGAGATGACGCCGGCGGTCCGCCGGCCACGCCCACTGACCCGGTACAGCGGCGCGACCACATCCTGGGTGATGACCGAGGCCCAGCACAGCAGGTAGCTGTCATGGGTGCTCATGAAGCCGGCCATCATGCCGGCGGCCAGGATGCCGAGGAAGCCTGAAGGCAGCAGCCGGGCGAAGAATACCGGCATGGCGTACTGGCTGTTGAACTTATCGGGGCCATCACCCAGGAAGGCGGCGGCCAGTTCCGGCGTAGCGGCAATGAAGGCCAGGGCCGCTGCGCCCCAGGTGACGGGGATCACAACGCGGGCGAGAAAGGTGATCGAGGTCCAGCCGTACAACCGCTGAGCGGTCTTGGGACTACGGGCGGCCAGGGCGCGGGTAGTAGCCGTGGCCCACAGTGACCCTCCTGACACCGCCAGATAGACCATCCAGACGATGTACCACCAGCCGTAGCCATCGCCGGCAAGCGGGTCTATGCCGCCGGTCCCGTGCTGAGCGACGGCCGTATCAACGATGTTGTCCCAGCCGACATGCCCGACGGCCCAGACGGTCGCGACCACCATCGCCACGCCCAGCACCACAAACTGCACGTAGTCGGTAATCACCACCGAGACCATGCCTCCGAAGGCGGTGTAGAGCAGAACCATGAACAGCATCGCCGTCATCAGCACCTTGAGGCCGAAGCCGGTGCCGATGCCCAACATGCCGGTCATGAAACGAGCGCCCGCCTGCAGGAACAGGCCCATGTTGAGGATGCCCGCCAGCGCCAGAATCGTGCCGCCGACGACCCTGGTACGGATCCCGTAGCGCAGCTCGTAATACTCCGGGATGGTCATGATCTCGAACTTGCGCAGTGGATAGACGATGAACCCCGTCAGCCCGATCACTAACATACCCACCAGCCAGCAGAGGCCGATGACATAGGCCGACAGGCCGCGGGCGAAGCCTTCCTGGGCATTGTACATGATCGTGACCAGCCCAATTTCGGTGCCGGTCATGGTAGCAATCGCCAGGTAAATGCGCAGCCCGCGGCCGGCGATGATGAAATCGGTTAGGTCGCCGACATAGCGGTTCACCCATACGCCCTTGGCAACGGTGCCCCCCAGATAGACAATAACGATGATCCAGTCGAGAGTGCCGAAGTTGGTCAGAAATACCGACGAGTCCATGCCCACACTCCCCGTCAAGCCACATCCGCCAGGCCGATCTCATATCAAGTTAGCATCCCGCAATTCCCCCGGCTCAGTCCAGCTTTACCACCTGTCTGGTTGCGGGGCTTGCCGAGGCGCCCTACGCCAGCACTTCCTGGATGCTCACAAAGCGCCTTTCAGCCGCTGATCGGTAGCCGGCCAGGGCCGTGGCCAGAGCCAGCTTGCCGTCCCGGCCGGTTACTGCCGATTGCTCCTGGCGGCGAATCGCGGCACAGAAGTTGCGCATCTGATTGATGTAGAAATCGTCGCGCTCGTACTGCCGCTGCTGGTGCGTCCACTGGCGGGTATCGGCATCGTAAAGCGACACGCGGCTTTCGTCATAGCTGTACTCCACCGTGCCGGCTGCGCCGACAATCTGCCCGCCGCGCTTGTAGTTGCGCTGAATGTCGTTGCAGAACATGTTGACCAGCACGCCACTTTCCGTGCGCATCGCCAGCACTGCTCCGTCATCCACCTCCGCGTCCACGTCGAGCATGAAGTGCTCAGCCAGACAGGCGACCTCCGCCACCGGCCCCAGCAGCCAGTTAATCAGGTCGAGCTCGTGGGAGGCATCATAAAGCACGCCGCCACCGGTGGCGCGATGGGCCCAGTAGAGCTTGGCGTATTCGGGCCGGGCGTCGCCGATATACGCCCCACAGTGAATATCGGCCATATAGACATCGCCAATCGCGCCCTGCTCGATCAGCGCCTTGGCCCGCTGCAGCAGCGGATGGTGGCGCAGTGTATAGCCCATCTGCAACACCAGATCACGCTCGGTCGCAGCGTTGATCAGCTCATCAACACCCTCCATATTCACCGATATCGGCTTCTCGACGAATACGTGACAGTTATGCTCCACGGCGCGGCGTGATTGGGGGATGTGCTGGTCGCTGGGCGTGCATATCAGCACGGCGTCGAAGTCGTCGAGGTTCGCCTGGGCATAGTCGCTCAGGCCCGGCTGGGTCTCATAGAGCTCCTGCATCTGCTGCAGGCGCTCCGTTCTGGGGTCGCATGGCGTGACCTGCACGCCCTCGCAACTGCCCAGGCACCTGATATGGCGTTCTCCGATGGAGCCACAGCCCACGACCAGCAGCTTGTCCACGCTTCTGTCGCCTCCGAGTCGAACTTCATTGTCAGCAGGCGCGTCATACTCCTGTCTTTGGGTTCTTTCTAGGTGGGCATTTGTCCTGCAAAGAAAAACGCGGAGCCGAAGTTGCTCTTCAGCTCCGCGCGGGGCTTGGTTTAGTCCGTTGGGTCGGCCAGGTCCCTACCAGCCGAGCTTGTGCTCGATGCCGGAGATGGCATCATAGCCGCGCCACATCATCAGGTGGTCGAGGATAGTCATGCGCGTCATAGCGGCGGCTACGGCGCATATCCGCCCGCAGATCGTCGCATCGCGGCGCGTGATAGCGGCCAGCTCGGCCTCCTCCATCGTCGCCATGTTGACCGTCGGCTGCGCGATTGAGATAGTAGAGGTCGGCTTGACGGCGATGCGTGCGACAATGTCCTCGCCGTTGGAAATACCGCCGTCAATGCCGCCGGAGTTATTGGTGTGGAAGCGGATCTTGCCGTCTTTCATGTAGGGGATATCGTTGCATTCCGAGCCCTTCATCATGGCTGTGGCGAAGCCGGCACCGATCTCGCAGCCTTTGACGGCCTGGATGCTCATCAGGGCATGGGCCAAACCCGCGCTGAGTTTGTCGAAGACCGGCTCACCCAGCCCCGGCGGCACGCCGACGGTGAGTATCTCCACGATGCCACCGACGGTGTCGCCCTCGTCCTTGATCTGCCTGGTGAACTCGATCATTTCCCGGGCGGTCTCCAGGTCCGGGCAGAAGATCTCGTTCTTCAGCGAATTGGCCTCCCGCTCATCAAAGCTGAGGTCGGACACGTCGGCCTCGATGTGCATGAGCTTCTGGACGTAGGCGACCACTCTGATGCCCTCGCGGGCCAGTATCTTCTTGGCAACCGCGCCGGCGGCCACCCGCCCGGCGGTCTCGCGCCCGCTGGCCCGGCCCGCCCCGCACCAGTCAACGTAATCGCCGTACTTGATGCGGTAGGTGTACTCGGCATGGCCCGGGCGGATCAGGTCCTTGACATCTTGGTACTCCTTGACGTGCTGGGGCAGCGTGTCCACATTGTAGATGATCATGCCGACCGGGGCGCCGGTGGTATAACCGTCGCGCATGCCGGAGAATATCTGCGCCTGATCGGTCTCCTGGCGGGGCGAGTCGATGGCGCTCTGGCCCGGACGGCGCTTGTCCAGCTCCTCCTGAATGTCGGCGTCACAAAGCTCCAGGCCGGGCGGCACACCGTCGCAGATCGCCGCCAGGGCCTTGCCGTAGGACTCGCCACAAGTTGTCACTCGAAACACCCTGCCGAAGGTATTGCCTAGCATATCTATCGCCTCCTGCGGCGGCGGTCATCACGGACCTTGCCGCGTTAGTTAGGGTTCCAGTTCGACGGCTCTGCTATGTCTGCATGGAGCCGCCTGTCTCGATACTGGCGCCGAGTTCCTGCATTAGACCGACGAAGTTAGGGAAGGTTACGGCCACCGCCTCCGCGGTCGAGACTATCGTCTCGCCCTCCACGGCCATGCCCGCGAGCGCCAGAGCCATGACCACGCGATGGTCGCTGTGCCCCTCAACCGCGGCTGCGTGCATTTGGCTGCCTCTGACTATCAGCCCATCGGGCAGCGCCTCGACATCAGCGCCCATCTTCGCCAGCTCGGCGGCCATCACCGCTAGGCGGTCGGTTTCCTTCAGGCGCGCCTGGGGGACATTGCCCAGCAGCGTCTCGCCCTCGGCGAAGCAAGCCGTGACCGCCATCGCGGGCAGGGCATCGGGCGTGGCGTTGAGGTCAAGCTCGCAGCCGCGCAGATTCCCGCCGCGTACGGTCATTTCCAGGCCCTCAACCTCGATCTCGGTCCCCATCCGCCGCAGCATGTCTATCACGGCCTTGTCGCCCTGGGGGTCGGCCATATCGAGGCCGGTGAGAGTAACCTCCGAGCCGGTCACCGCCGCCGCGCACAGGAAGAAGGTGGCTGAAGAGAAGTCGGCGGGTATCTGCCGGGAGAAGGGCCCGTAGCGCTGCCCGCCCGGTATCTCGAAAGCTCCCAGCCCCTCGGCCTGGTACTTGACGCCTTGGCGGTCGAGCCAGTCAAGCGTCATATAGACGTAGGGGCGCTCGTGGAGCAGCGGCACCTCGAGGCGCGTATCTCCCTGCGCCAGCGGGCAGTTAATCAGCAGCGCGGTCAGGTACTGCGAGGTCGGGCACTCGATGGACGTACACCCGCCGCGCAGAGGGCCGCTAATCTGGACGGGCGCGCAGCCGTTATTACGCTGCGAACGCGCTGTGCCGCCGAGGTCGTTGATCGCTTGCAGCAGCGGCGCGACCGGCCGGGCCTGGATCTGCTCATCACCGGTCAGCACCGTGGTGCCGTCGGCAAGCGCCGCGGTCAAGCAGGTGATATATAGCGTTGTGCCGGAGTTGCCGACATCTATCGGCTCTGCCGGAGCCTGAGGATGGCCTGCTACGCCCGCAACGATGAGGTCATCGTCCTGCTCGACAATCCGGGCGCCCAGCAGCCGCATTGCTTCGATGGCCGAGGTCGTATCAGCCGAACGCAGCGGCTTGATCAGGCGGCTCTGCCCATTCGCCAGGCCGCCAATCACCAGCGCCCGGATCGTGTGGGACTTCGACGCCGGCATGGCCGCCCGGCCGCTCAATTGTGAACTGCTTACCCGCAACTCCATTGGGCCGGCACCCTAGGGGAAGGTTAGACGCCCGAATCCACGAAATATGCGGTTGTGAATGTAGAAGATTACCTGAACCAGCCTCACAATGCAAGCGACCGGGGCGATTCGGTCATCCTGTCAGCACTCGGAGGGAGCCAATGAAGCCACTCAGCAAGAGCCTGTGCACTATCGCGCTGGCACTGACCCTGGCCACAGCCATCGCCACCGCTGAGGACATCTCTCGCAATGGGACCTGCGAGCAGGTCGAGAACGGCAAGCCGGTCGGCTGGGATACCTATGGCACGGCCAAGGAATGGGGCTCGCTCGAGCCGGGCTATCAAGGTAGAGGCGTGTACTTCATCCCCCAGGATTTCTCCGCCTGGAAGGCAGGCGATAACCAGGGCCGCATGTACACCAGTTCCGCGCTGGTGCAGGGCGATGCCAACGGCTACCGCGGCCCCGAGGCGCTGGTGCATGAGCCCAGCCCCGAAGCCAGGTACTCCAAATACCCCGCCTCCGATAGGTACAAGGTCAGCTTCTGGATGAAAAGCGCCTCTTCCAGCGTCAGGGTATATCTGCGCGGCTGGAAGACGGAGGCAGCGACGCCGCAGGATCGGGTTGACGGCACCGGGCAGCTTACCAACCTTCCCGCCACCGACAAATGGACCTACTATGAAATGACGGCAACGCCCCAGCCGGATACTAAGCGCTTCTGCATCATGTTCCTGGTGGACGGATTTGAGGACCAGGGTCTCAAGTTGGGGCCGGTACAGGTTGACGAGGTGAGAATAGAAAAAGTGAAGGGCCTGACCGCCGATGAACTCAAGCGCATCGAGATACCGCCCGATCCCGCCATATATGTGGGCGAGACGCCCCTGGAGGAGCTCCTGGAGGCCTACCGCGCAGGCGATGAGGCGGTAATCTCACAGGTAAAGTCGGCTCTGGCCGCCGCCGACGGGTGGGCGGAGAAGCCGGACGAGTGGTATCGCCAGTTCTTCGCCAACTTCGAGCCGCGCGGCCGCTATACCATCACCTGCCCCATCCACCCCTTCCAGACCCGTTTCTACATGGACTTCGAGTGGAGCCTGGACGAGCCCTGGAAGCTGGTCTGCAAGCACTGTAAGGCTGAAGGCCGCGAGTACTACTATTATCCCAATCCCGACTATCCCGACGACGGCCAGGGCTGCGCGCCGACCGATGAGGCCTGGGCACGCACCCACGATGAGGTTTGGTCGAAGGCGCATCGCAACATCCCTCACGACCACTTCGACGGCCACACTCACGGCGATGTTGATGGCCGGCGCTTCTACTTTTTGGGCAAATACTACGGCCTGGCGCTCACCAAGCTGGAAGGCAATGTGACGCAGGCACTCAGTCTCGGCTGGCATTACGCCACCAAGCTTTTTCCCGAGGACAGTGAGGAGTACCAGCGGGCCGCCGTCTATGCGCATAAGGCCCAGCTCATCCTGCTGTTTTCGGCCCGGGCGCGGTTCGGTGATGACTATCTGGCCGCCGCCGAGAACATGACCCCGGCCCAATTCCAGAAGCGCATCGAGGGCTTTTGTCAGCGTTCCGACGGCAAGCCGTGGCGGTACGAGAAGCTGAACGGCTTCCGCCCCTTCAGCGGCACCAGCGACGTCACCGTCGGCGACCCGGTCTATGACGACATCACCGCGCAGCGGCCTCGGGGCTACAAGTTCTTCGAGGGCTCGTGGGCCCACCTTGGCGCTATGGCCAGGTATCTGTTCGAGTCGTTCTGCCGCACCCGCGCTGTTTTTACAGCCGAAGATGACGACCTCCGCCGCATGTGCCAACGGGTGGTGGTCTCGTTGCCGGGCGACCGCGAGAAGGTGGCTCGGGAGCAGGACCCGCCGGCGCACTACCTCAAGCGCGGCATCTTCGAGATGGAGATCCACCCCTTCAACCTCGAAACCGGCGGCGATAATCAGGCCTCAGCTACCCAGACACCGCGCCTGCGCGCCGGACAGATGCTGCGGGATGATGCTATCATCGAGAATGTCGCCAGGGACATCGCCTACTTCTGGCGCAACTTCTTCACCTCCGACGGTCTCGGCGCGGAGGGCTCGCCCAGCTACACCCACTGCGCCTACGGCATCATCAGCGTGATGCAGAAGCTATATGGCATAAAGGGCGACTTCGACGAAGAGGCCGTCTATTATGATAAGGAGCTGGGCGCGCTTAACCTCTTCAAGATGCCCGATTTCACCCAATCCGTCACCAAGATGCTCTACTATGCAACCGCCGAGGACGACCACTACATCCCCTGGGAGGACTCCAGTTACCAGGCGAAGCGCACGGTGGCTCAGGCCCACCTGGTTGAGCAGTACGGCGGCGGCATTCCCGAGAAGGAGCGTAAGTACTTCAAGATTGACCGCGCCGAGGATGGGACCGTGAGGCTGGAGTTTGACAGGTCCGTAGCCTTGCCGTCGCGGCTGGTCCATGACCGGCGCAAGGCGATCCTGCGCGCGGGTAGAACCGAGCGGCAGACCGTGGTTTCACTGGATTTCACCAAGAAGTGCGGCCACTATCAGCCTGCCGCCCAGAACCTGATGGTGCATGCTTGCGGCCAGGAACTCGCCTCACTCCAGGGCTATCTGAGCTCGGGCCACTTCCTGACCACCCGCTGGCTGAAGAGCTTCCCCTCCCACAACTGCCTGGTGCTGCGGCGCGCCGACGGCAATCCCGCCGGCACCGGGGAGTTGCGCGGCGACCTGCGCCGGAACTTCATCATCACCCCGACCTGCCAGGTGGTTGACACCGCCGAATACGACCAGGCCGACTGGGCCAGGTTCGGGGATACCGAAAACGGCGAATTCAGCCGCCAGCTAGTGCTGATGGCGTCCTCCGAGGGCCATCAGTATGTGATAGACATCGCCCGCGGGCGCGGCGGCGACACTCACGACTATTATCTGCACTGCCACGGGCTGGGCTTTGAGACCGAGGGCATTGACCTGCAGCCGCTGGCCGACCCGGAGACCGACCTCTACCAGCACAGCGGCTTCACCTTCAACTGCCCCGACAATTTCGGTGCAAAGAATATCAAGCAGCTTGCGACCGGCACTTCGGCAAATGCGTGGCAGGCGATCTGGTCGCGGATTGATGACTATCGGGATCAGCCCGCCCAGCAGCCGCTGATCCACGAGGACGTGTTCATGAAGCTGTGGATGGTGGAC